>Ga0209519_10001500_pt1 | contig 10283 bp, 9 predicted proteins | sample Rifsed13ft1_FD_184005 | JGI IMG/M metagenome (GOLD analysis project Ga0209519, IMG submission 184005) | Soil microbial communities from Rifle, Colorado, USA - sediment 13ft 1 (version 2) | ecosystem: Environmental > Terrestrial > Deep subsurface > Rock core/Sediment | place: Rifle, Colorado...
ACGCGCGCCCGCGCGGCGGCGATCTGCTCGCGCAGCACTGCGCGCTGGGCGAGCGCCTCGTCGAGCGCGTTCTGCGAGATGAATCCCTGCTGCACCAGCTTCTGCTGCCGCGCAACGATGCGCTCCTGGTTCTCGAGCAGCGCCTGCAGCCGCTTCACTTCGGCAGCGTCGGCGCGCGACTGGATTTCGAAGTCCTGGGCGTCGATCTCGGCGAGCAGCTCGCCCTGGCGTACCTTCTTGCCGGTGAAGGCGAGCACGCGCGTCACGCGCCCCGCCACTTCGGCGCCGATCTTCGGGTCGATGACGTTCTCGAGCGAGCCGACCACCTCCTCGTAGACTTCCAGAGTGCGCGGCTGCACTTCCTGCGCGGAAATCAGCACCGCGCGCTGCCCGGCACGCTTGCCGGCCTGCGCCTTGGCCGGGTCCTTCGCGGTCCGGCCGTCGGCAACCAGGTAGCTGCCGAGCCCGATGGCCGCCAGGAGCGCGGCGATGGCAGCGAAAGCGAACAGGTTGCGGCGGGCCGAGGCAGTCATGGGCGAGGGATTGTCAGCCCGGAAGCCGTTCCAGGGCAAACAGCTGTTCTACTGTTTCCCGGCTCCGGACCAGATGGGCGCGGTCCTCGCGCACCAGGACCTCGGCGGCGCGCGGCCTGGAGTTGTAATTGGAGCTCATCGCCATCCCGTAGGCGCCGGTGGACATGATGGCGAGCAGGTCGCCTGCGCGCACGGCCAGCCGGCGGTCCTTTGCAAGAAAGTCGGCGCTCTCGCACACCGGCCCGACAACGTCGTAAACACGCTGCGGAGCGCCGGATTCCGCCTCGCGCACCGGCTGTACGTCGTGCCAGGCGCCGTAGAGAGGCGGACGGATGAGGTCGTTCATTGCGGCGTCCACCACCACGAAATTGCGCGATGCGCCCGGCTTCAAGTACTCGACCCGGGTAACCAGGACGCCGGCATTGCCGACGACCGACCGGCCCGGGTCGAAGACGGCGAGCTGCTTGCGTTTCCCCAGCGCAGCGAGCGCCCCGGCGACGAATGTGCCGATCGGCTGCGGCGCCTCGTCCTTGTAGCGGATGCCGATGCCGCCACCGAAGTCGACATGCTTTAGGACAATGCCGGCGGCCTCGAGGCGGTCGACAAGCGCGATGAGGCGCTGCGCAGCCGCCACGAAGGGCGCGGCCTCGGCAAGCAGCGAGCCGATGTGGCAGCCAATGCCGATCACCTCGACTCCGGGCAATGCGGCGGCCCGCGCGTAAAGGCGCTCGGCGTCGTCGTGCGCCACCCCGAACTTGCTCTCGCGCAGCCCGGTGGAAATGTATGGATGCGTCCGCGCGTCGATGTCGGGGTTGACGCGAAAGGCGACCGGCGCGCGCCGTCCCCCACGCCGGGCGATGGCGTCGACCCGATCGAGCTCCGCCTCGGACTCCAGGTTGATGCAAGCGATGCCCTTGCTCAGCGCGATTTCGATTTCCGCTTCGCTCTTGCCGACCCCGGAGAACAGCGTCTTTCCGGCGGCGCCGCCGGCGGCAAGCACCCGCGCGAGCTCGCCGCCCGAAACGATGTCGAAGCCCGCGCCCAGCCGTGCAAGCAGCGCCAGTACCGCGAGGTTCGAGTTCGCTTTCACCGAGTAACAAACGAGCGCCTCACGGCCGCGCAGCGCGCGCTCAAACTCGCGGTACCCGTTTTCGATTGCCGCGCTCGAATACACGTAACAGGGCGTGCCGAAGCGTCTGACGATGTCCTCGAGCGGCACCTGCTCGGCGCATAGCACGCCGTTGCGGTAGGCGAAGGTCACGCCTATTTCTTCTCGCTGTCGTCGGGGTACGGCAGCGGCTTCACCGGTGCCGGCTTGGCCGGCTTGATCCCGGGCGGGGGGTTGTCGCGCAGATAAAGCGGCCCCTTCTGCCCGCATCCGGTCGCGGCCAGCGCAATCCCGGCACACAAGAGAAGGAAACGCATAAAATCCGCATGTTAGCACCCATGAACGAGACCGAGTTCGAAGCCCGCGCCGCCGAGGCGCTGCAAGCAATCGAGCGAGCGCTGGAAGCGAGCGGTATCGACGCCGACTTCGAGCTCAAGGAGGGCGGCGTGCTCGAAATCGAGTTCTCCGACGGCTCCAAGATCATCGTGAACCGCCACGGCGCGGCGCGCGAGATCTGGGTCGCGGCGCGCTCGGGCGGTTTCCATTTCCGCTGGGACGGCTCCGCATGGCGCGACACGCGCCATGGCACCGAGCTGTTCGCTGCGCTGTCGAAGCTGGTGTCCGCGCAAAGCGGCAGCGCGGTGATCCTCGCCAGCTAGGCGGGCGGGGGCCCCGTGTCGGGCGGCGCGACTTGCGGCGGCGGCTGCAGCACCTCGGGCGGAGGTACCGCCTCGCGGTAGAAGAATTCGGGCAGCAGCCGGCCTTCGCCCTGCATTCCCATCACCGGAACGCTCACCACGCCCGGCGGCGCGGTGCGCGGCATTTCCGGGACGTCCTTGAGGGCCTTGTCCATGTAGCCGACCCAGATGGGCAGCGCCACGACCCCGCCGGTCTGGTTCTTGCCGAGCGTCCTGGGCTGGTCGAAGCCCATCCAGGCGATTGCCACCAGCGAAGGCTGGTAGCCCGCAAACCAGGCGTCGACGAACTCGTTGGTGGTGCCGGTCTTCCCGGCAAGATCGGTGCGCCCCAGGCGCGCGGCGCGTGCGCCGGTGCCGTAGCGCATCACGTCCTGCATCATGTTGTCCATGATGAAGGCGTTGCGCGCATCGATGACGCGCAGGGATTCGTCGCCGGCGCGTTTTGGATTGGCGAGCGCAAGCGGGTTGCCGCGGTCGTCGACGATCTTGTGGATGAAGTAAGGCTGCACCAGGTAGCCGCCGTTCGCGAACACCGCGTAGGCGCGGGCCATGTGCCAGGCCGTGACTGATCCTGCGCCGAGCGCCATGGTGAGGTACGGCGGGTGCTTCTCCGGCTCGAAACCGAAGCGCGTGACGTATTCCTGCGCGTAGCGGGGCCCGATGGCTTCCAGAATGCGGATGGACACCATGTTCTTCGACTTGGCGAGCGCGGTGCGCAGCCGCATCGGACCCTCGAACTTGCCGTCGTAGTTCTTCGGCTCCCAGCGCTGGCTGCCCGTCTGCTCGGCCTCGAGCACGACCGGCTCGTCGGGAACGACGGTCGCCGGGGTGAAGCCCTTTTCCAGCGATGCCGAGTAGATGAAGGGCTTGAACGACGAGCCGGGCTGGCGCCAGGCCTGCGTCACGTGGTTGAACTTGTTTCGCCCGAAATCGAATCCGCCGACCAGTGCGCGCACGGCGCCATCCTGGGGGTCCAGGGCGATCACAGCGCCTTCCACTTCGGGCAGCTGCGTGATCTGCCAAGGCTTGCCTGGAGCGTCCTGCACCGCGCGGATGATCGCGCCGCGCCGGATGCGCTTCTGCGGGGGCGCCTTCGGATCCAACGCTCGCGCGGCGAATCTCAAGCCCTCGCCCGAGATCGTGATTTTTTCGCCGGTGCGCAGCGCTGCCTGGATCTGCCGGGCGTCAGCGCTAAGCACCACAGCGGCCAGCAGCTCGCCGTTGTCGGGATGGTCGGCAAGCGCATCGTCGTAATCGTCGTCTTCCGGCGTGGCGGGTAACTCGACGAAGGCTTCCGGTGCGCGGTAGCCGGCGCGCCGGTCGTATTCCATGACTCCCTTCCGAAGGGCGGCGTAGGCGGCTTCCTGATCGGCCTTCCGGATCGTGGTGTAGACGCGAAAACCGCGCGTGTAGACCTCCTCCGGGTAATGCTCGGCGATGGCCTGGCGCACCATCTCTGCGGCGTACTCTGCATGGACTGAGTATTCGCTCACTTCTCGTCTTGGCCGCACTGGAGCGTGTGTCGCGTCTTCATATTGCACTGCAGTAATGTGGCCCAGATCGGACATGCGCCGCAGCACGTACTGCTGGCGCTGCTTCGCGCGCTGAGGGTTCGCAATCGGGTTGTAGAGCGAAGGCGCCTTGGGCAAGCCTGCAAGCATGGCCGTTTCCGCGAGTGTCAGCTTGTCGAGCGCTTTGCCGAAATAAATCTGCGATGCGGCGGCGAACCCATAGGCGCGCTGTCCTAAGTAGATCTGGTTCACATAGAGCTCGAGGATCTGCTCCTTGGTCAAGCTGTGCTCGATCTTGAATGCAAGCAACGCCTCATAGAGCTTGCGCGTGAGCGTCTTTTCGGAGGAAAGAAAGAAGTTGCGCGCCACCTGCATGGTGATGGTGCTCGCGCCCTGTCGCCGCCCGCCGGCGACGAGGTTGGCGTAAGCCGCCCGCAGGACGCCGATGTAGTCGATCCCTGCGTGCTCGTAGAAGCGCTCGTCCTCGGCGGCGATGATGGCGTTCTTCAGCGCGACCGGCACTTCTTCAATCGACACCACCGCGCGCCGCTCTTCGCCGAATTCGCCGATCTGGATGCCTTCAGCGGTATAGATGCGCAGGGGTATTTTCGGCTGGTACTCGGTCAGTGCCTCAAGCGAGGGAAGATTGGGATAAGCGAGCGCGATGACGAGTACCGCCACGAGGGCAAAGACCACCGCGGAGCCCGCCAGCAGGGCCAGCGGGAAGCCAAGAAATCGAAGCCACATCAAGGGAGTTAGACCGTTGCCAGGGCGTTATTACGGGCGCTGCCTAAACCGCTGAATGATACCCCTTCCCCCCTGTGGAAAATTAACTAGACACCCGCTGGGGTTGTTGCTAGCATTTAACGCCAATTCTACGTATCGCGTCTAAAGGCCGGTACAACAAAGAAAAAAAAGAAAACAAACGGGGATCAAACGGGGATTAACGGAACTTAACCCGATGCAATTCGACTTGTTCAAGCCGAAGGCGCCGCCGCTATTCGGCCTCGACATCAGCTCTTCGTCCGTAAAGATGCTTGAGATCGCCGAGGCGGGCAGAGGTGCCTATCGCGTAGAGCGCTATTCGATCGAGCCGTTGCCGCGCGACGCGGTAGTCGACGGCAACATCAACAACCTGGAGGCAGTGACCGAAGCGGTGAGGCGGGCGTACAAGCGCCTTGCGACGCGTACGAAGCACGTCGCCATGGCCGTGCCCACGGGCGCGGTGATCTCAAAGAAAATCGTGGTAGCTGCCGGACTGCGGGAAGAGGAGCTCGAGTTGCAGGTGGAGACCGAGGCGAACCAGTACATTCCCTTCGCTCTGGAGGAAGTCAACCTCGATTTCCAGTCGCTCGGCGCCGCGCCTTCGAACCCCGAAGAGCAGGAAGTGCTGATCGCGGCCACGCGCAAGGAGAAGGTGGAAGACCGGGTGGCGGTCGCTGAATCTGCGGGGCTCAAGGCCCTGGTGATGGACGTAGAGGCGTTCGCCCAGCAGTCGGCGCTCGGACTGGTGGTGCAGAGCCTGCCGGGTGGAGGCAAGGACCAGAACGTGGCGGTGGTCGACGTCGGCGCCAACGTCATGAACGTCACGGTGCTGCGCAACGACCAGTCCGTCTACACGCGCGAGCAGGCCTTCGGCGGCAACCAGCTTACGCAGGACATCGTCGCCCGCTATGGCATGAGCCCCGAGGAGGCGGAGAACGCCAAGCGCTCGGGCGGACTGCCGGACGACTTCGAGACCGAGGTGCTGCGCCCGTTCATGGAGAACCTGTCCATGGAAGTGCAGCGCGCGCTCCAGTTCTTCTTCACCTCGACCCAGTACCACAGCATCGATCACATCCTTCTGGCAGGCGGCTCGGCGGTGATTCCAGGGCTGGATTCCATCGTCAACACCCGCACGCAGGTTCCCACCAGCGTCGCCAACCCGTTCGCCTCGATGCAGACCTCGCCGCGCGTGCAGCTCAAGCGGCTCATGGTCGATGCGCCTTCGCTCATCGTCGCCTGCGGCCTCGCGATGAGGAGGTTCGACCCCGTATGATGGGCCGCATCAATCTATTGCCGCACCGCGAGGAGCGGCGCAAGCGCGCGCGGCAGCACTTCTTCGTCATCGCCGGCGGTACCGCAATAGTGGGCGCGCTGGTCATCGTCGCGATGCACGGTTTCTACGCCGCGCAGATCGACACGCAAGCCGAGCGCAATCGCTTCCTTAAGAACGAGATCGCCAAGCTCGACAAGGAAATCGCCGAGATCAAGAAGCTGCAGGACGAGATCCAGGCGCTGCTAGCGCGCAAGCAGATCATCGAGACGCTGCAGGCGGACCGCGCCCAGACCGTCCACCTGCTCGACGAGATGGTGCGACAGATGCCCGAGGGCGTGTATCTGAAATCGGTCACGCAGAGAGGCATGAACATCAACGTGCTCGGCTACGCGCAGTCAAACGCGCGCGTTTCGACGCTCATGCGCAATATCGAGTCTTCTCCGTGGCTCGCTAATCCCGGCCTGGTGGAAGTGAGGGCGGCCTCGGTGGCGAAGCGCCGGGTGTCGGAGTTCAATCTGAACTTCCAGCTGAAGCGCCCCGAGGTCAAGGACGCTGCGAAAGACGCCGGCAAGGCGGGCAAACCCGCGGCGAAGAAAGGCTAGTCATGGCGGTCAATCTCAACACGATCGTCGAGGAACTGAAGCGGACCAAATGGGAGGATCCCGGCACCTGGCACTGGGCGCCCCAGGCGCTGGTGCTGCTGGCGATTCTGATCGGCATCCCGGTCGCGGGTTTTTTCCTGGACACGCAGGGGCAGATCGAGGAACTGGAGCGCGGACGCGCCGAGGAAGCAAAGCACAAGGAAAACTATCTCAGCAAGAAGAAGCAGGCCGTCAACCTGGACCTCCACCGGCAGCAGCTGCGCGAGATCGACACGCAGTTCGGCGCGCTGCTGCGACAGCTGCCGAACAAGTCCCAGATGGACGCGCTGCTCGTCGACATCAACCAGGCAGGCTTGGGCCGCGGGCTGCAGTTCGACCTCTTCAGGCCGGCGCCCTCGGAAAACGTGCGCGAGTTCTATGCGGAGTTGCCGATCCAGGTCAGGGTCGTGGGCACCTATCACGATATGGGCGCTTTCGCGAGCGACGTAGGCCAGCTCTCGCGCATCGTGACGCTCAACGACGTCAAGATCGGCGCCGGCAATGACGGGATCCTGACGATGGAGGCCACCGCCCGCACCTTCCGCTATCTGGACGATAGCGAGGTGGCGGCGCAGCGCAAGGCGGCGGCCAAGAAGGGCGGCAAGTAGTGAAGAAGCTCGCCCTCATTCTTTCCTTGCTGGCGCTCGCCGCCTGCGGCGGCGAAGAGCACCGCGATCTCAAGCAGGAGCTCGCGCAGGCGACCAAGGACTTCCGCGGGCGAGTGGACCCGCTGCCGCAAGTCCGGCCGTACGAGCCGGTGCCCTATACCGCCGAAGGCCAGGTCGACCCCTTCCGGCCCGAGCGCATCGACGTCGCGCAAGCGCGCGGCGCCACGGCGAGCAACGACAAGCGCCTGGAGCAGGAGAAGGCACGGCCCAAAGAGCCGCTCGAGGCGTTCCCGCTCGAGTCGATCCAGATGCTTGGCACCATCACGCAGAACAAGGAGACGTTTGCGCTGGTCAAGGCCGGCCCGAACCTGTACCGCGTGCGCAAGGGCAACTACATGGGCCAGAACTTCGGCGTCGTGACCGGGATCGACGAGAGCCAGATCAGCCTGAAGGAATTGATCCAGGACAGCGGCGGGGAATGGGTGGAGCGCGACAGCGCCCTCCAATTGGTGGAGACAAAACGATGAATAAAGCCATCAGAATCGCTTTCGGGTTCGTCCTCTGGCTCGCCGCAGTCGGCCTTGCCTACGCGCAGGCCAACAGCATCGAGGCCTTCGAGGTGGTACAACACGCGGGCAAGACCGTGGTGCGCGTCACCACCAAGGAGGCGCTGCGCAGCGTGCCGCCCAACTTCGCGGTCGCGAATCCGGCGCGCATCGCCTTCGACTTCGCCAATACGGTGAACTCCCTTGGCCGTGCGAGCCAGGAGATCGCGCAGGGCGATTTGCGCAGCATGAATGTGGTGCAGGGCACCGACCGGACCCGCCTGGTGCTCAATTTGCGCCGCCCCGTGGCCCACGAGGCCACGCTCGAGGGCCGCACCGTGGTCATCACGCTAGCCGAACCCGCGGTCGCTCAGACCGCGCCGGGCGGGCAGGTGGCGCGCTTCGCCGAAGGTCGCGCCGAAACCAAGCACGCGATCCGCGACGTGGATTTCCGGCGCGGTCGCGGCGGAGAGGGCCGCATCGTCGTCGACCTTTCCGACACCACCACCGGCATCGATATCCGCCAGCAGGGGCAGAACATCGTGGTCGAGTTCCTGAAGACCACGTTGCCCGACAACTTGCGCCGCCGGCTCGACGTCGTGGACTTCGCGACGCCGGTCAGCACGATCAGCACCTTCCAGCAAGGCGACAGCGTGCGCATGGTGATCGAGCCCCGCGGCCAATGGGAGCACAACGCCTACCAGTCGGACACGCAGTTCGTCGTCGAGGTGAAGCCGGTCGTTGCCGATCCCTCGCGAGCGGCGCAGCGCGGCCGATACACCGGCGAGAAGCTCTCGCTCAACTTCCAGAACGTCGAGGTGCGTGCGGTGCTTAACGTCATCGCCGACTTCACGGACCTCAACATCATCACGAGCGACACGGTCGCGGGCAACATCACGCTGCGCCTGAAGGACGTGCCCTGGGACCAGGCGCTCGACATCATCCTGCAGACACGCGGCCTGGACAGCCGCCGCACCGGCAACGTGATCTGGATCGCGCCGCGCGACGAGCTGGCGACGCGCGAAAAGCTGGCGCTGGAAGCCCAGCAGCAAATCAACGACCTGGAGCTCACCCGGACCGAATCGTTCCAGATGAACTACCAGAAGGCCGCGGACGTGCAGAAACTGCTGTCCGACCCGGCGCAGCGCATCCTGTCCAAGCGCGGCAGCGCCGCCGTTGACGCACGCACCAACACGCTGTTCGTGCAGGACACGCCGAACAAGCTCGAGGAAGTCCGCGCGCTGCTCGCCAAGATCGACGTGCCGGTGCGCCAGGTGATGATCGAAGCGCGCATCGTCGAGGCGAGCGACAGCTTCGCGAAGAACCTGGGCGCGCGGCTGGGGATCATGGAGCTCGGGCTGCAGGCCCGGCGGCCGTTCGGCGGACAGGGTGACGGCCTCAATGTCGGCATGAATATCGGCGCGGAGCTGGTGAACACGAGTCAAGCGGCGGGGATCACGCAGGGTACCCCCCTGACCAACGGCCCCGGGCTGAACTCCAACTTCCCTGCGGCGGGCCTCAATGCGTTCAACGCCGGCCAGTTTTCGTTCGTGCTCTTCAACAGCGGGCTCTCGCGCTTGCTGAACATCGAAATCTCGGCCCTGGAGTCCGACGGCAAGGGCAAAATCATCGCCAGCCCGCGCGTGCTGACCGCGGACCAGGTCGAGGCGTTGATCGAGCAGGGCACGGAGATCCCGTACCAGCAGGCCACTTCCTCGGGCGCCACCGCGGTGTCCTTCCGCAAGGCGAACCTCGCGCTCAAGGTGAAGCCGCAGATCACGCCCGACGGCAACATCATCATGACGCTCGACGTGAACAAGGACCAGCCGGGCGCGACTACGCCGGCGGGCGTGCAGATCAACACCAAGCACGTGAAGACGGAGGTCTTGGTCGAGAACGGCGGCACGGTGGTGATCGGCGGCATCTACGAGCAGGCCGACCGCACCGACATCACCAAGATTCCCTTCTTCGGCGACCTGCCGTTTGTGGGTTTCCTGTTCAGGAACAACACCACTACCGCGTCGAAGACCGAGCTGCTGGTGTTCATCACCCCGCGCATCGTCAACGAGCGGCTTACGATTCGCTGATCGCCAGGTCTCCTCTGGGCGGTACGACGGCCGGGCATCCCCGGCCGTTTTTGTTTCTACAATGCCGGGAATGAAGCGGGGCAACATCATCCTCGTCGGCCTGATGGGCGCCGGCAAGACCACCGTTGGCCGGCTGCTCGCCCGGCGGCTGAAGATGCGCTTCGTCGATTCCGACCACGAGGTCGAGCGCCGCTGCGGCGTGAAGGTCCCGGTCATCTTCGAGGTCGAAGGCGAGGCGGGATTCCGTAGCCGCGAGCAGCAGGCGATCGCCGAGCTGACCGCGCTCGACGGTATCGTGCTGGCGACCGGCGGCGGGGCAGTGCTCGCGGAAGAGAACCGCCGACGCCTGGCCGCTTGCGGCACGGTGGTCTACCTGCGCGCCCAGCCCGAGGAGCACCAGGGCCGCCAGCGGGAGCAGGATGGCGAGGGCCATGGGGAAATGGACGACGGCGGGATGAAGCGGATCGGGCAGCATGTTATATCTCCTTCGGGTGACAGATGGACTACCGCGATC
>Ga0209519_10001512_pt1 | contig 10253 bp, 6 predicted proteins | sample Rifsed13ft1_FD_184005 | JGI IMG/M metagenome (GOLD analysis project Ga0209519, IMG submission 184005) | Soil microbial communities from Rifle, Colorado, USA - sediment 13ft 1 (version 2) | ecosystem: Environmental > Terrestrial > Deep subsurface > Rock core/Sediment | place: Rifle, Colorado...
GCTTCCCGACGAAGACGTCGTGAGGGAGATCGAGGAACGCGGCAGGGCGCTTCTCGCGCGCAGCGATTTCGAGCGCTACGAGGTTTCCGCGTACGCGCGGCCGGGCTACCGCTGCGTGCACAACTTGAATTACTGGCAATTCGGCGACTACTTAGGTATTGGCGCCGGCGCGCACGGCAAGGTCAGTGATCCCGAGTGCGGGACGATCGAGCGGCGCGCGAAGCAGCGCAATCCGCGCACCTACCTCGAGCAAGCGGGATCGGAAGGCGCGGTCGCAACGGAGCGGATCGACTCGGCAGAGCAGATCGTCCTCGAATTCCTCATGAATGCGCTGCGCTTACCGGATGGAGTCAGCGCCGCATGTTACGAGGAACGTACCGGGCGGCCGTTGGCGGCGCTCGAGGATCCGCTTCGAGAAGCCGTCCGCCGCGGTTGGCTTAAAGCAGACCCCGGCCGGCTCGTGCCGACGCCGGCCGGCCTCCTCGTGTTGAACAGGTTGCTGGCGCTTTTTTGACAATGTGCCCGCGGGCCGATTGCGCGTAAGTTCTCGCGGTGGAGACCATACTGACATTGGGGTTGAACTCGTCAGTCGACGGCGTTAGTCTGGGAGACCTCCAATAAAAATAACCGATCGCCTCGCGGTCAAACTGGCGGTTACCCGTGCTCGGCACGGTGTGGCTGTTTCTTTGTTTCTTTTTGGGGGGCAGTCATGAGTAATGCTCGAGTTCAAGGCTTCGGGGCCAATCCTCTGGGCGTCCGAAAGTCCGGTCACTACCGGTCGGAGTACGCGAAACCGTTCGTGGAGAAATGGGACGAGCTCATCGACTGGGACGCTCGCGCCAAAGCCGAGGGCGGGTTCTTCATCAAGGTGTTGCGCGAGCAGGGCGCGCGCAAAGTGCTCGATGTCGCAACCGGCACGGGCTTTCACTCCGTGCAGTTGTTGAAGGCAGGATTCGAAGTAACGAGCGCAGACGGCAGTGCGACGATGCTCGCGAAGGCCTTTGAGAACGCCCATCGGCACGGACATATCCTTCGAACCGTGCAGGCGGACTGGCGCTGGTTGAATCGCGACGTCCACGATTTCTACGACGCCGTGATTTGTCTCGGCAACTCGTTCACGCATTTGCACAGCGAGAATGATCGGCGCAAAGCGTTGGCCGAGTATTACGCGACTTTGCGGCACGACGGAGTATTGATTCTGGATCAGCGCAACTATGATGCCATTCTCGACAAAGAGACCGAGCCGTCGCATAAATACTACTACTGCGGCGGGGATGTCGCGGCGGAACCCGAGCACGTGGACGAATCGCTCGCGAGATTCCGTTACACGTTCGCCGATGGGGACGTGTATCACCTCAACATGTTTCCGCTTCGCAAGCGCTACACGCAGCGGCTCATGAGAGAAGTGGGATTCCAGAAGGTCACCACCTATGGGGACTTCCAGGAAAGCTATCATGACGACACGCCGGACTTCTTCATTCACGTGGCCGAGAAGACCTATGTGGCGGCGGATTCCCATCAGGACCGCGGGCAGGCTCGCGAGTGAGTGCGAGACTGTCGAGCGCAGTTCGCACGGCGCGCGATTACTACAACAGCGGCGACGCCGACAATTTCTATTTCAGTATCTGGGGCGGTGAGGACATCCACATCGGCCTCTACGATGCCGCCGGCGAGGATATCCGCGACGCGGCGCAGCGCACTGTTGCGACGATGGCCGGGGAGCTCGAGGCGCTGAACGCGGGCAGCCGCGTCATCGATCTCGGCGCGGGATACGGGGGCGCGGCGCGCTGGCTTGCCGCCACGGCCGGTTGCCACGTCACCTGCTTGAACTTGAGCGACGTGCAGAACGCACGCAATCGGGAGCTCACGGCGGCCGCCGGCCTCGACGGCCGCATCGAGGTCGTCGACGGAAGCTTCGAGGATATTCCGTACGGCGACGGGAAGTTCGATGTCGCTTGGTCGCAGGATTCGATCCTGCACTCGGGCGACCGCGGCCGCGTGTTGCGCGAAATCGATCGTGTGCTGAAACCGGGCGGGGAGATCATTTTCACGGATCCGATGCAGGCCGAGGGCTGCCCGGCGGGCGTGCTCACCCCGGTGCTCGAGCGAATTCACCTCGCTTCGCTCGGTTCATTCGCGTTCTATCGGCAACAGGCGGCGCTCCTGGGCTGGGAAGAGCGCCTGGTGCTCGACATGTCCCAGCACCTGGTCGCGCACTACTCGCGCGTGAGACAGGAGCTGCTGGCGCGGCGCGCGGAGCTTGGCGGGGCGGTATCGGCTCAATACGCCGAGCGTATGATTCAAGGGTTGACTCACTGGATTGAGGCCGGCGAGAGCGGCTACCTCGCGTGGGGAATCATGCATTTCCGGAAGCCGCTTTAGCGAATTCGAGCACGCTGCCGTAGCTGCCGACGTACCGTGCGCAACGCGTGAGTGACCGATCGAACTGGATGCTGCGCGGCCGCGACGGCCGCGTCTTGCTCGACTTGAATCCCGCGGTCTTCGTCTCGAGCTCGGTTGTCATCGGCGCCCTCGTGTTTGCCGGTGTCGTCTATCGCGAGGAATTCGGCGGCGGGGCGGAGGCCGTGCAGGCATGGATCGCCGACCGTACCGGTTGGTTCTTGGTGTTGACCGTCAACGTCGTTCTCGCGTATTCGCTCTACTTGTTGTGCTCGAGATTCGGCCGCGTCCGGATCGGCGGCGCTGCGGCGCGTCCGCATTTCAGCCGTGCGGCTTGGCTCGCGATGCTGTTCTCGGCGGGCATGGGCATCGGACTGATGTTCTACGGCGTCGCCGAGCCGATCTATCATCTTGCGACTCCGCCGCGCGGTGTCGCCCCCGAGAGCCCCGATGCTTACCGAGACGCCATCAAGATCACGTTCCTCCATTGGGGGCTTCACGCTTGGGGCGTCTACGCGTTGACGGGTCTGTCTCTCGCCTACTTCGCCTTCAACCGCGGCATGCCGCTGAGCGTGCGCAGCATTTTCACGCCCGTGCTCGGCGAGCGCGTGCACGGCTGGTGGGGGCACGTCATCGACATTCTGGCGACGGTCGCGACGCTGTTCGGCGTAGCCACGTCGCTCGGTCTCGGTGCGATCCAGGTGAACGGCGGCCTCAATCATCTGCTCGGTGTCGCGGCGAGCCCGGCGGTGCAAATCGCGTTGATTGCCGGGATCACCGCGTTGGCCACTGTGTCCGTGGTCCTCGGGCTCGAGAAGGGCATCAAACGGTTGTCCGTGCTCAATATGGTTTTGGCTGTCTCGTTGCTCGGTTTCGTCTTCTTCGTCGGACCAACGTTGTTCCTTCTCAAGGGTTTCGTGCAGGACACCGGTGCGTATCTCAATGACCTGCTCGCGCTCGGCACCTGGACTGAAACGTACACGCGCGGCCATTGGCAGAACGGATGGACCGTGTTCTATTGGGGCTGGTGGATCGCGTGGTCGCCGTTCGTCGGATTGTTTCTGGCGCGGATCTCGGTCGGCCGCACGATCCGCGAGTTCGTCGCCGGCACTCTGTTGGCCGCGACGCTCATGACGTTCGTATGGCTCGCGGTGTTCGGCAACGCGGCGCTCTACATCGAGCTCGCAGGCCCTGGCGGTCTCGTGGAAGCCGTGCAGGTGAGCTTGGATCGCTCGTTGTTCGTGTTTCTCGATTTGCTGCCGCGGGCCACGGGTGCACGAGTGCCGGAAGCCGTGCTGGCGGGGGCAGCCGCGCTCGCGACCGTCGCCATCGTGACTTTCTTCGTGACATCTTCCGACTCCGGCTCGCTCGTCATCGACATCATCACGTCGGGCGGCAAGGCGAATCCGCCGGTCGCGCAACGGATCTACTGGGCCACGGCGGAAGGCGTCGTGGCCGCGGTACTGCTCGCAGGCGGCGGACTCGTGGCGCTTCAGACTGCCGCCATTTCGGCCGGTCTGCCGTTTGCCGCGGTGATTCTGCTGATGATCGTGAGCGTGCACCGAGGATTGCTCGAGGATGAGCAAGCGCGCGGCCCCGTGCCTTGACGGCGTGCCGTCCCTTGACGCCATTCCGCGGTTTGCGTAGCGTCGGATGGGACACCCGGCCACGGATGCCTCGAATGACGACGTCCCGTCGCGAATTCTTGAAGCGTGCAAGCGCGGCGACGGCGCTCGCTGCGCTCGGAGCACCTGCCGCCGCGCAAGCCGAGCCCACGATCGGCTTGATTTTTCCGCCGCTCGATTATCCGATTCCGCCCGACGCCGAGCGGCTCTTTCCGAGCGGTGTGCGATTTATCGGCAATGGGCTCGGATTTTCGGGCATGACCATCGCCGGGTACGAAGAGGCCATTCCGCGCGTGCTGCCGAGGGCGGCGGACTTAGCCCGTGAAGGGGCCAATCTCATCTCGGTCTTTGGATCGTCGATCACCTTCTATCGGGGCGCCGCGTTCAACAAGGAGTTGACCGATCGCGTAACGGAGCACACCGGGCTGCCGGCGACGACGCAAAGCAACGGTCTCGTCGACGGGCTCGAGCACATCAACGCGCACCGCGTCGCCGTCGCGACCGCGTATACGGACATCGTCACGCAGCGGTTGCAGATCTTTCTCGAGGAGCACGGTTTCGAAGTCGTCTCGGCCAAGGGTTTGGGCTACGAGCGGATCCCCGAGGGCGCGGCGACGCAAGAGATTTTGCACGAGCTCGGCGTCGATGCGTACTCGAGGTCGAATAAGGCCGATGCCCTCGTGATGTCGTGCGGCGCGTTGCGCACGCTCGATTTGATCGTGCCGCTCGAGGCGTCGACGGGAGCGCCCGTGGTGTCGTCGACGCCGCACGGCTTGTGGCACTGCGCGCGTATGCTCGGCCTCGACGCTCGCATCGAAGGCTTCGGCATGGTCATGGCGGCCTAACACGGGGAGAGTCGAATGCGCATCGGGGGAAGTCCGGTCGGACGTGCAATGACGACGCGGTTGACTACGGTATCGCTTCTCGCGGCTTCGTTGCTGTATCTCGCAGGTCCGGCACGCGCCGCGGAGAGTCCGGTCGCGGAAGCCTCGCGCGCCGGCGATCTCGCGACGCTGCGCGAGCTCATCGATGCGGGCGCGGACGTCAACGCCCAAGCCAACGACGGATCGACCGGTCTATTGTGGGCCGCGTATCACGCCGATCCCGAGATGGTGCAGGCGTTGCTCGCGGCAGGCGCCGACGCCGATGCCGCGAACAACTACGGTGTGACGCCGTTGCTGCAAGCGAGCCGCACGGGTGACACGGCCGTCATGCAAGCCCTGCTCGATGGGGGCGCCGATGCCACGCTCGCGCACAGTCAAGGCGAGACGCCGCTCATGGCGGCGGCGCGCACGGGGCGCATCGACGCCGTAGCTCTCTTGCTCGCGCGCGGAGCAGACCCCGATGCCAGAGACTCGTTTCAGGAGCAGAGCGCCCTCATGTGGGCGGCGGCCGAAGGTCACGCCGAGGTCGTCGATGCGCTTCTCAACGCCGGCGCCGATCCCGATTTCAAGGCACGCGTCAATGCGTTGACCGAGCGCAGCGTCAACGCCGATTTCCCGACGGGCGGCTTCACGGCCCTCATGTACGCGACGCGCAACGGCCACGAGGACGTCGTGCGGCGGCTCGCCGCGGGCGGCGCCGATCTGAATCTCACGAACGGCGACGGCGCAACCGCCATGATGATTGCGATCGTCAACGATCGCTACGATCTCGCGGCGACGTTGCTTACGCTCGGCGCCGACGCGAACGACGGTTCGCTCTATCACGCGGTCGAGATGCGCGATGCGACGACGGACTGGTTTGCGCACGACGGCTCGAAGCTGCGGGCGGACCACTTGAACGAGCGCACGGCGCTCGACCTCATCGCGCTGTTCCTCGAAGCCGGAGCCGACCCCAACAAAGTCTTCGAGGGGCAAATGCACTCCGCCTCGATGTGCTGCGACACGACGGCGAATGCGACGCCGTTCTATCGCGCGGCTGTCGCCGCCGACGTCGAAGCGCTCGAGTTGCTGATCGCACACGGTGCCGATCTCGCATGGTCGCCGTCGAAGCCCGCGGGAGGCGGGCCCGGCGCGAACGCGAACGTCGGACGCCCCGCGCTCATGGCGGCGATGAACGGCGGCCGCGGCGTGCCGCAGTCGGGTGGGCCGGGAAACCTCCGCGAAGGCCCGCCGCCGTTTCGGGAGCCGTCGAATCGATCGCCGGCCGACGCCGTTCGGGTGCTATTGGAAGCCGGCGCCAACCCCGATGCCGTCGCGGCTGACGGTGCAGCGCCGCTGCACCAGGCCGTGCTCGCGCGCAAGCTCGACCTCATTCGCGTGCTCGCCGAAGGCGGGGCGGCGCTCGATATCGAGAACAAGGACGGCCGGACGCCTCTTTATCTCGCCGAGAACCCGCCGCCGGAGCGGCCGCCGATCGCGGGTGCACCACCGCAAGACGAGAATCGCGCATCCCCGGAGGAGGTCGTGGCCTTGCTTCGCGAGCTCATGGAGGCCCAAGGTGTTCCCATCGAGCCGAGCGTCGCGGCCGCGTCTGCGTCTGAATGAAACGCACCGTCTACATTGCGGCGGGTGTGGCCGCGGCGGCGGTCGTCGCGGGCTATGCCTGGATGGCGCGGTCGCCCGACGCGGCTCTCCGGCAGCACTGGGCCATGCTCGATCGCTATTGCATCGAATGTCACAACGACGCCGAATATACGGGCGACGTCTCGTTTGAGGGGTTGACAGCCGCCGATGTGCGCGGCGAAGCGGAGCTCTTCGAGAAGGCGATTCGGAAGCTCCGCTTAGGCATGATGCCACCGCGAGACGAGCCGCAGCCCGAACGGGAGACGCGCTACGAGTTCGTCGCGGCGCTCGAAGCGACGCTCGATGCGGCCGCCGCGAGAGAGCCTTACGCCGGCGCGCAACCGGTGCACCGGCTCAATCGCGCCGAGTACGCCAATTCGATCCGCGATCTGCTCGCGGTCGATATCGACATGACAGAGCTCTTGCCGAGCGACGGGGGCGACTTCGGGTTCGACAATATTGCCGCCGCGCTCACGACCTCGCCGATGCTGCTCGAGCGGTATCTCACGGTCGCGCAGCGCGTCAGCGGTCTCGCGGTGGGCGATCAAGAAGCGGTCACGACGGCGGTCTCGTACAGGATCAGTCCGGAAACCACCCAAGACCAGCACATGCCGGGGCTGCCGCTCGGCACGCGCGGTGGCACGGTCGTCCGCCACTACTTTCCGGCGGATGCCGATTACGTTCTCTCCGGGCGGCTGCTGCGCACCGTGGCCGAAGGCTATTACGGTGTCGAAGGCCACGAGACGCCGCACGAACTTGTGATCACGGTCGACGGCGAGCAGGTGTTCTCGACCTCGGTAGGCGGCCCGGAAGATCATAAGGAGAGCAAAGAGAACATCTTGGTCTCGCGCGTGGCCATCGACGAGCGTATGACCTCGCCGCCGATTGCCGTTACCGCGGGTCCGCACGAGGTCGGCTTCACATGGGCCGAGATGCCGGCGATGGAGCAGAGCGTTTGGCAACCCTCGTTGCGCTCGACGCTCGAAGCGCATAACCCCTCGGGATTGCCGAGGATCGAGTTCGGCATTATCGAAGGTCCGTACGACGTGAAAGGCTTGAGCGACACGCCGAGCCGCGAGCGCATCTTCGTCTGCCGTCCGACGTCCGCGGCCGAGGAGTCCGCGTGCGCGGAGACGATATTCGGAACGCTCGCACGACGCGCCTTCCGGCGGCCCGTCGACAGCGACGATCTCGCCGCGCCGTTGTCGTTCTATAACGATGCGCGCGCGAGCGGCGGCGATTTCGACCGCGGCATTCGCGACGGCCTTGCGCGCATTCTCGTGAGCCCTTCGTTCTTGTTCCGCACCGAGCTCGATCCCGCGGATACGCCTGCGGGTGGCGTCCACGCGATCAGCGATGTCGAGCTCGCCTCGCGGTTGTCGTTTTTCCTCTGGTCGAGCATTCCGGACGACGAGTTGCTCGATCTCGCCGAGAATGGGCGGCTCCGCGAGCCCGTCGTGCTCGAAGCGCAAGTGCGCCGCATGACCGCCGACGAGCGCGCCGACGCCTTGGTCGCGAACTTCACCGGGCAGTGGTTGCAGCTTAGGAATCTCGAGCAGCGCGCCGTGCCGGATCTCTTGCTCTTTCCGGACTTCGACGACAACCTCCGCAAGGCGTTTCGCCGCGAGACGGAGCTTTTGTTTGCGAGCGTGCTCAGAGAGAATCGCAGCACGCTCGATCTTTTGGACGCCGACTACACGTTCGTCAACGAGCGGCTCGCCCGGCACTACGGCATTCCGGGCGTCTACGGCTCACGCTTCCGCCGCGTCGAGCTCACCGACCCGAACCGGCGCGGTCTCTTAGGTCACGGCAGCATCCTTTCGCTGACGTCGGCCGCGAGCCGCACGTCGCCGATCATTCGCGGCAAGTACGTGCTCGCGAATCTGTTGAACAGTCCGCCGCCACCGCCGCCGCCCGTCGTTCCGGCCCTCGAGGACAGCGCGCCGAAGGACCGGCCGTCGACGGTTCGCGAGCAGCTCGAGCTGCACCGCGCGAATCCGCAGTGCGCGTCGTGCCACGACAACATCGACCCGATCGGCTTTGCGCTCGAGAACTTCGACGCCGTCGGGCAGTGGCAGGACGAGACTCGTGACCGGCTCCCGATCGACGCGGCCGGGGTCCTGGTCGACGGAACGTCGATCGATGGGCCCGTCGAGCTTCGCGAGGCCTTGCTCGCCCGGCCCGAGGTGTTCGCGGGTGCCGTGACCGAGAAACTGTTGATTTACGCGCTCGGCCGGGGGCTCGAGCCGGCCGACATGCCCGTCGTGCGTAGGATTCTACGGAATACGGCCGACGAGGAATATGCGCTCCAGTCGATTATACTTGGCATCGTCGACAGCTTACCGTTCCAGATGCGGACCAAGCCTGCCGATCCGGGCGCCGTCCAGAGCATCGCGCACACGAGGGAGTAGCACATGTTCGTTACGAGAAAGCATTTGCACCGCCGGACGTTTCTGCGCGGCGCGTTGGGCACCGTGGTGGCCTTGCCTTTCTTGGATGCGATGGTACCCGCCTTCGCACAGTCGAGCGCGAGATCGCCGTTTCGCTTCGGCGCGCTTTACATGCCGAACGGCGTGTACCCGCAGCTGTGGCATCCCGAGACCACGGGCAGCGATTTCGCGTTCCAGCCGATCATGAAGCCGCTCGAGCCTTTCCGCGATCATTTGGTCACGATCAGCCGCATGAAGGCCCCCGAGGGCGGTCCGGACATGGGCGGCGTCCACATGGGTGCGAGCGCGGCGTTCTTGAACGGCCGCGGCCCGGTCGGCAAGAACGGCAGCTTCAACCTCATCGAGTCGAGAAAATCGATCGATCAATACATCGCCGATGCGGTCGCCGAAGATACGCCGTTGCGCTCGCTCGAGCTCGGAACGGAAGACATGGGTACGTCGGCCGGCGCTTGCGACGGTTACCCCTGCGTGTTCTTCAATACGATTTCCTGGCGCGACGACACGAGCCCATTGCCGATGGGCATCAACCCGCAGGTCACCTTTGAGCGCATGTTCGGCGATCCGGGTACGCCGGAACAGCGGCTCGCGCGGCTCGAGCAGAAGCAGAGCATGTTGGACTCGGTGCTCGAGGAGACGGCGCATCTGCGCCGCAAGCTGGGCTCCGCCGACAACGTGATCCTCGACGAGTATCTGACGAACGTGCGCCGGGTCGAGCAGCAGCTCGCGAAAATGGCGACGCGTGCCGATACTCTCGCCGATGCGCCCGCGGCGCCGATCGGGATCCCCGATTCGTTCGACGATCATTTGACGATCACGTACGACCTGCTGCATCTCGCGTTCCAAGGCGATATCTCGCGCGTCTTCACGTTCATGCTGGGTCACGAAGGCAGCAGCCGAAGCTACGCGCACATCGGCATATCGGAGCCGCATCATCCGGTCTCGCACCATGCCGACAAGCCCGAAGGTATCGAGCGATACGCGCGCATCACGACCTATCAGATGACGAAGCTCGCTGAGTTCATCGAGAAGCTTCGCTCGACGCCCGACGGCGACGGCACGCTGCTCGACTCCGCCGTGATCTATTTCGGCAGCGGCATGAGCAACGGCAACGAGCACGACCGCAACAACCCGCCGGCGCTCTTGGTCGGCGGCGCCAACGGCCGTCTCAAGGGTAATCGCCACATCGCGGTCGAGAACAAAGAGCCCACGGCGAACCTGCTGCTCGCGTTTGCCGACCTGGCCGGCGCGGAGGTCGAGTCGATCGGGGACAG
>Ga0209519_10001515_pt1 | contig 10248 bp, 9 predicted proteins | sample Rifsed13ft1_FD_184005 | JGI IMG/M metagenome (GOLD analysis project Ga0209519, IMG submission 184005) | Soil microbial communities from Rifle, Colorado, USA - sediment 13ft 1 (version 2) | ecosystem: Environmental > Terrestrial > Deep subsurface > Rock core/Sediment | place: Rifle, Colorado...
CGCTGGCGCTGCCGCCAGCGCGACGGCGAGGGCGACGCTGCCATCGCCCCAGGCCAGGAGGCCGACGGGAAAGAAGGCGAGCGCCAACGCCATGCCAACCAGGAGGCCCGTGATCACCTCTCGGCGCAAGACGTGGCGGATAGTGACGCCGACCGACAGCCCGCGGATGACCAGCGTCTCCGTCTGCGTGCCGACGGCGTCCGCCATGTAGATGATGCCGGGCATGAAGAAGGCGAGGATGACGTTCTCCTCCAGCTGCGCCTCGAAGCCGCCGACGATCGTGGCCGCGAAGAAGGCGCCGGCCAGACCGACAAGCAGCCAGGGCAGCCGGTGCCAGAAGCGGCGCAGCACCGGCTCCTCGCTCGCCGTGCGCGCCGACTCCGTGTCGTGGAGGAAGCCGCCGAGCCGTGCGATGTCCTCGTCGTGCTCCCACAACAGCACGGAAAGCAGGCGCGGCGGCGGCACCAGGCCCACGAAGCGCCCCTCGCCGTCCACGACGGCCAGGCTGCCCTCGCCGTGGCGCACCGCCGTCCACGCCGCCCGCTCGCGGTCGGCGCCGGGCGCGACGACCGGCGGCTCCGCGTCCATGACCTCGCGCGCCAGCGCGTCGGGCGGCGCGGCCAGCAGGTCCTCGAGACGGATGAGGCCGACGAGCCGCTCGCCCTCGCAGACGGCGATGTCGGCGGCGCTGTCGAAGCGCTGGCCCACGAGAGCGCGGCGGATGTCATCCACGCGCTCGTCCGGCTGCGCCACCGGCACGCGCTCGACAACCTGCTCGCCCGCCGACTCAAGGTCAACCATCTCGAGGAAGGCGCGGGGCCCGTAGTGCACTGCCGCTCTCCTCTGCAGACCTGTCGCCTCGGCGGCCGGCTCAGGGCGCCGGCCCGAGGAACACGTCGTCGAGCCAGACGTCGCCCTCGGGGTCGGTGCTGCGCAGGTGGTCCAGCCAGGAAACGTCCAGCACGACGGAGGTGACGCCTTCGGGCAGCGTGAACTGGAGCAGCGCCTGCGTCCACTCGGCGCCGGCGCGCGCCGGGATCCCGACGAAGGGGAAGTAGCCGCCGCGGCCGTCCGGTATGCGCACCGTCAGGTAGACGCCCGTCGTCGTGCGGATGCCGGGCGAGAGGCGGAAGAAGATCGAAGCGAGGTAGCTCGTCGCCGGCTGTACGGCGATGGGTTTCGAGGTCCAGTAGCCGCAGACCGTGACGCAGTCGCCATCGCGGCGGCGCTCCAGCTTGATGGAGCAGCCGCCGCTGCGCGCCACGCCCACGTCGCGCAGCGCCGGCAAGCCCCGGCCGGTCAACGAGACGCGGTGCCAGCCGGCGTCCTCCGCGTCGCCCTCTTCGAACGAGGCGTTGGCGACCAGGTTCACCGGCCCGTGGCCGGCGAAGCGCGTCGAATCGTCGCAGGACGTGGCAGCGCTTGCTGCACCCTCGCCTTCGGACGGAAGGCCCTCGAGGAGGTACGTAGCGCTGGGCGGCGGCGCGTAGGAAGAAGCGGGCAGGTACGGCGGCGCCTGCGCCACCCCCTCCTCCTCGCCGCGGACCACCATGACCGTGACGAAGAGAGCGGCGGCGAGGATGAGGAAGAACCGCAATCTTCCCTCTTGCTACCCGCCGAGGCGAGCATAGCGCGACCACGCCGCGCCGACAAGGCCACCCTCAGATAATCGGAGACAACCCCGTGCTGTACAATTCGATCGCTGTGACTCAGAAGCAGCAGAGCTTGATCGCTTCCGACGCCGTTGCGGTCCGCGGGCCCGCGACGCGGCCCCTCCGCGCTCTCCTCCTCCTTAGCTAGCCCCGCCCATCCTTCCCAGGAAGGATCGGGATCGGGGCGCCCCCACCTATCCCGCAGAGACTTGCCTCGTCTGCAGGAGGAGACCATGCAGCCACCTGATAGAATCACGACAACTATGACCCAGACCCGTCGCTCCGAGCAGCGTCCTGGACGCCGCGCTCAGCCTTCCGAAGGCCGCGTCGAGCGCTACGAGCCGACGCGCATAGAGGCGAAGTGGCAGGAGCGCTGGGAGCGCGACGGCCTCTACCACGTCCGCGACGACGACCCGCGGCCGAAGTTCTACTTCCTCACCATGTACCCGTACCCCTCGGGCGACCTCCACACCGGCCACTGGTACGCGGAGACGCCCGCCGACACGAAGGCGCGCTTCCTGCGCATGAAGGGCCACAACGTCCTCTTCCCCTACGGCTTCGACGCCTTCGGCCTGCCGGCGGAGAACGCCGCCATTCGCAACCAGATCCACCCCTTCCGCTGGACGATGGCCAACATCGAGACGATGCGCCAGCAGGCCAAGCGCATGGGGACAATGTTCGACTGGTCGCGCGAGGTCATCACCTGCCTGCCGGAGTACTACAAGTGGAACCAGTGGTTCTTCCTGCAGATGTACAAACGCGGCCTCGCCTATCGCCAGAAGGCGGCCGTCGACTGGTGCCCGAGCTGCAACACCACCCTGGCCCGCGAGCAGGTCTGGGGCGAAGACCGCCACTGCGAGCGCTGCGGCACGCCCGTGACCAAGCGCGACCTGGAGCAGTGGTTCTTTCGCATCACCGCCTACGCCGAAGAGCTGCTCAGCTTCGAAGGGCTGGACTGGCCCGAGCCCGTCAAGCACATGCAGACCAACTGGATCGGCCGCAGCGAGGGCGCCACCATCGCCTTCGGCACGGACGCAGGCGAGCCGATCGAGGTCTTCACCACCCGGCCGGACACGATCTACGGCGTGACCTTCATGGTCCTCGCCCCGGAGCACGAGCTGGTCGAGAAGCTGACGACGCCCGAGCGCCGCGCCGAAGTCGAGGCCTACGTCGAGCGGGCGCGGCGTGAGACAGAGATCGAGCGCACGGCGGTCGACAAGGCCAAGACGGGCGTCTTCATCGGCTCTCACTGCACCAACCCTTACTCCGGTGAGCGCGTCTCCGTCTACGTCGGCGACTACGTCCTCGCTACTTACGGCACAGGCGCCGTGATGGGCGTACCGGCGCACGACCAGCGCGACTTCGAGTTCGCCCGGCAGTACGGCCTGCCCATCCCCGTGGTCATCGCCGCGCCCGGCTGGGACGGAAGCGAGCTGGAGGCCGCCTACACGGAGCCGGGGACGATGGTCAACTCCGGCCCCTTCGATGGCACGCCCAGCGAAGAGGGCAAGCAGGCGGTCGTCCGCTACGGCGAGGAGCGCGGCTTCGCCCGCGCCACCGTCACCTACCGCCTGCGCGACTGGCTCATCGGCCGGCAGCGCTACTGGGGCACGCCCATCCCCATCATCTACTGCCCGAAGTGCGGCACCGTGCCCGTCCCGGAGGAGGACCTGCCCGTCCTCCTGCCCGAGGACGCCGAGTTCCTGCCCACGGGCGAGTCGCCGCTCAAGTTCCACGCGGGCTTCCTCAACGTCAAGTGCCCGCAATGCGGCGAGGACGCCCAGCGCGAAACGGACACCATCGACACCTTCGTCGACTCGTCCTGGTACCAGTACCGCTACCTGAGCCCGCACTACGACGAGGGCCCCTTCGACCCGTCGAAGAGGGACTGGCTGCCGGTGCACCAGTACACGGGCGGCATCGAGCACGCGACGATGCACCTGATGTACTTCCGCTTCTTCACCAAGGCGATGCGCGACCTCGGCCTCGTCGACTTCGACGAGCCGGCGATTCGCCTCTTCAACCAGGGGCTGATCCTCGGCCCCGACGGCGAGAAGATGTCGAAGAGCCGCGGCAACGTCGTCAACCCGGACGACTACGTCTCGACGCTCGGCGCCGACACCTTCCGCTGCTACCTCATGTTCATCGGCCCCTGGAGCGAGGGCGGCCCCTACCGGCCGGAGGGCATCGAGGGCATCTCCCGCTGGCTGAACCGCGTCTGGAGCCTGGCCCTGGAGCCGCCCGTCTTCCGCTCCTCCGACGAAGCGGCGACGCGCGAGCTGGAGCGGCAGCGCCACCACACCATCAAGGCAGTGAGCGACGACCTGGACGGCTTTCGCTTCAACACGATGTTGGCGCGGCTGATGGAGTACACGAACTACCTCGGCCGCGTGAGGGAGGCGGGCAGCGTCGGCCGCACCGCCTGGGCCGAGGCTGTCGAGGCGCTGCTTCTGCTCGTAGCGCCCTCGGCGCCCCACATCGCCGAGGAGCTGTGGGAGCGCACGGGCCGGCCCTACAGCGTCCACACGCAGGCCTGGCCGGCCTGGGACGAGGCGCTCGCCCGTGCCGAGACCTACACGCTCGTCGTTCAGGTCAACGGCAAGCTGCGCGACCGCATCGAGGTGCCGGCCGACATCAGCGAGGCGCAGGCGAGGGAGCTTGCCCTGGCCAGCCCGAAGGTCCGCGCCCACACGGAAGGCCGGGCGGTCGAGCGCGTCTTCTTCGTGCCGCGGCGGCTGGTCAACGTCGTCGTCCGCTAGCTGTCAGCTCGAGGCGCCCACCTCGTCCCGCAGGCGCTTCAGGATCTCGACGTTGGCGGCGTCCGGGCCGCTCTTGCCGTCCATGCCCGGCACCTCCAGCAGGAAGGGCACGTCCTTGAAGGCGCGGTGGGCGAGGATGCGCCGGAAGCCTTCGAGACCAATGTGACCGTCGCCGATGTTCTCGTGGCGGTCGCGGCCGCCGCCTAGCTCGATCTTCGAGTCGTTGGCGTGCACCGCGACCAGCTGGTCGAACCCCACCTCGCGCTCGAGCTCGGTCATCGCCAGCTCCAGGCCCTCGGCGGTTGCAACGTCGTAGCCGGCCGCGTAGGCGTGCTGCGTGTCGAGGCAGACCTTGACGCGCTCGCTGCCGACCTCGCGGATGATGCGGCCAAGGTCGGGGAAGCGCGAGCCGATGGTGCCGCCGGCGCCGGCCGAGTTCTCGAGGATGAGGAGGGCGTCGGCCGGCGTCGCGTCGAGGACGTCCCTACAGGCACGACAGATCTGATCGAAGACGGCGTCCAGGCCCTGGCCCTTGTGGCTGCCGATATGGAAGATGACGCCCCTGATCCCGAGCTGGGAGCAGCTCGTCAAGGCCGACTTCAGGGAGCTGGTGGAGCGGGCGAGGTTCGGCTCGTCGTTCGTCGCCAGGTTGATGAGGTAGACGCCGTGGACGAAGACGGGGCTGCAGCTGCTCTGCGCTGCCCGCTCCCGGAAGGCCAGCGCCTGCGCCTCGTCGACCTTGCTGGAGCGCCACTGCTGCGGTGGCGTGAGGAAGATCTGCGCCGCCTCGGCGCCGATGGCCTCGGCTCGGTCGAAGCAGGTGACGGGACCGCCGGCGGCGGAGACGTGGGCGCCGATCTTCACGGGAACGACGATAGCGCCCGGCGCCAAAGCGGGCAACGGGGCCGCTCGACAACGGATAGAGAGCAGATAAGCGGATAACCTTGCAGGCGAATCCGTTTATCCGTTCATATCCGTTGTCGGCCCCTACTCCAGGCTGAACGGCGGGTACTCGTCGTAGAGCAGCAGGCCGTACGCCTCCACGCGCAGCGACCAGCGCAGATAGCCGACGGCGAAGCGGTAGAGGCCCTCCGGGTAGGCGCCCGTGAACAGGATCGCGAACCAGCCGATGATCGCCGTGATGACCCAGGCGATGCCGACGAAGAAGAGGACGACGGCGTGCGGGATGAGGTAGATGATGCGCAGCGCCACGGAGAGCTTGTCGCGTGTCGCCGGCCCTTCGCCGGCGGTGAAGGAGACAGGGTAGTCGCCCTCACCGAAGGGCGGGTACTCGTCGCGGAGCAGGGCCATGTAGGCGACGGCCTTGCTGCGCCAGCGCAGGTACATCAGCGTGAAGTCTCGCAGGCCCTTGGGGTGGCCGTTTGCGAAGAGGATGGCGAACCAGGAGATGATCGCCATCACCCAGGCGACGGCGCCGAGGACGCCGCTGGCGCCGAAGCTCCACCACCATCCGCCATTGTTCCAGCCGCCGACGGGAACGCTGAAACCTATCGAAAGGCCGGGCCCGCCCACGAGGATCGCGTGCGGGATCGCCAGGATGATGCGGAAGGCGCACGTGAGGCGGTTGCGATCCGTCAGGTGGGGTTCGACATCGTAGGTGACGGGATAGGCCGTCGGTGCTCCCGTGCTCATCGTCTTCCTCCCCGTTCACGGCGATCGCCGACTCCCGGCGCATCGGCCGCGATGATACCACCACCGCGCGCCGCCCGCGCAAGAGCTAAAGGGTCAGAAGGGCCGGAAGTAGGGGTTCTTCGCCAGCTCGACGCGCACTCGGGCGGCGATGTCCGCCGCCTCTTCATCGGAGCAGGACCAGCGGCCGGTGAAGACCTCGTTCAGCAGCTCGGGCCCGCTGAGGTCGGCGGGCATGGCGTCGAGGCGGGGCACGAGGTAGAAATGCACGTGCTTCACCTCGCTGCCGAAGGAGCAGACGTAGACTTTGTCGGGCGCCAGGACGCGCATCAGCGCCTGCGACGAGCGGGCGAGGATCGGCCCGACGGCCATCGCTTCCTCCGACGAGAGGTCGCCGACGTGCTCGACGTGGCGGATGGGCTGCAGGATGAGGAAGCCGGCGAGCTGCGCCGGGCTGACCTGGTGGGTGACGCTCCAGAGCGCGTCCTCGAAGATGAGGCCGCCGGGCGTCGCCTTCCGCCCGGCGATCACGTCACAGCTTAGACAGCCTTCGGCGGTCACGGCGACCGACCTGCCTCAGGTCAGGCCGGCGAGCTGGTACGACTTGCCCTCAGTCTTGATGGAGGGAGCGACGATGAGCTCCGCCTCCTGGAACTCGCGGACGGTGCGAGCGCCGCACATGCCCATGGCGGTGCGCAGAGCGCCGACGAGGTTCTCCGAGCCGTCGTTTCGCGATGTCGGGCCGAAGAGCACGCGCTCCAGCGTGCTCGTGACGCCGACGGTGATGCGGGAGCCGCGCGGCAGCTCCGCGTGCGGCGTTGCCATGCCCCAGTTGTAGCCCAGGCCGGGCGCCTCCTCCGTCGCGGCAAAGATCGAGCCGAGCATGACTGCGTCGGCGCCGGCAACGATGGCCTTGCAGAGGTCGCCGGACTTCTGGATGCCGCCATCGGTGATGACCGGCACGTAGCGGCCCGTCTCGCGGTAGAAGTCGTCGCGGGCGCCTGCGCAGTCGATGGTGGCGGTGACCTGGGGCACGCCGATGCCAAGTACTTCCCTGGAAGTACAGATGGCGCCGGGCCCGACGCCGACCAGGATGCCCGCAACGCCAGCCTCCATCAGCTCGCGCGAGGCGGCGTAGCCGACGGCGTTGCCGACGACGATGGGCACGGGCAGGTCGCGGCAGAGCCTCTCGAAGCGCAGGCCCTCGAGGCTGCGGGAGACGTGGCGCGCCGTCGTGACGGTGGACTGGACGAAAAAGATGTCGCAGCCGGCCTCTACGGCCAGCGGGGCGAACTTCTTCGTGTTCGCCGGCGTGCAGGAGACGGCGACAACGATTCCTTCCGCCTTCATCTGCTCGACGCGCCGGCCGACGAGATCGGGCTGGATGGGCTGGCTGTAGAACTGCTGCAGGACGGAGGTGACCTTCGTCTTGGATGCGGCGGCGATCTCCTGGAAGAGGGGCGCCGGGTCCTCGTAGCGGGTGTGGATGCCCTCCAGGTTCAAAACAGCAAGGCCGCCGAGGCGGCCGAGCTTTCCAGCGAAGGTCTGGTCGACCACGGCGTCCAGCGCCGCGGCCAGTATGGGTATGGGAAAGACGAAGTCCCCCAGCGTGATGGAGACGTCCGTCAGGTCCGGGTTGACGGTGAAGCTGCCGGGGACGATGGCTACGTCATCGAAGCCGTAGGCGTGGCGCATCGTCTTCGCCGCGGCGGGTACGTCGGCTCTGCGAGCTGTCTCCAGCGTGTTCATGGCGCCCACCCCCTGCTTACTGAGAGAATATAGCTTAGATTCGAGTCTGCGGTCAACGCTCAGACGTAAACTTTCGCTAAATTGTGTTGGCACTAGAGTACTTATGGGCCGGCTCTACGTCGTCGCGACGCCGATAGGCAACCTGGAAGACATGTCGCTGCGCGCCCTGCGCGTCCTCGGCGATGTCGGCCTCATCGTGGCGGAGGACACGCGCACGGCGCATGTGTTGCTGCGCCGCCATCACCTAAAGAATCGGCTGCTCAGCTACAACGAGCATAACAAGGCGCGGCGCATCCCTGAGATCCTCGCTCGATTGGTGGAGACGGATGCCGCCCTGGTTTCGGACGCCGGCACGCCGGCGATCAGCGACCCCGGCGTCGAGCTGGTGGCGGCGGCGCGCGCCGCCGGCCACGAGGTCGTCGCCGTGCCGGGAGCGTCGGCGGTGGTGGCGGCGCTCTCCGTCGCCGGCCTGCGCACGACGAGCTTCCGCTTCGTCGGCTTCCTGCCGCGGACTACGGGTGAGCTGCGCCGGCTCCTCGAGGAGCAGGCGGGGCGACCGGAGACGCTCGTCGCGTTCGAGTCGCCGCAGCGGCTGCGCCGGACGCTGGCGGCCATCGAGGCCGCGCTGCCGGAGAGGCGCCTCGCCGTCTGTCGCGAGTTGACGAAGCTGCACGAGGAGGTCTTCGTCGGCACGGCGGCGCAGGCGCTGGCGCGCTTCACGGAGCCGCGCGGCGAGGTCGTCCTCGTCATCGAGGGCGGCGAGGCGGAACGGGGCGCGTCCGCCGAGACCGAAGCCGCGGCCGAGCTGGCGGAGATGAGGCGCCTTGGCCTGACGCGGGCGCAGGCGATGGCGCTGCTGGCGCGGCGCTACGGCCTCTCGCGCCGCCGCCTCTACGAGCTGTGGCTGCGCGCCGAGGGCTAGCCCTTCCGGTACCGGAAGGGCGGCCCCTGTGCCTGCGACGGCGCCTCCGGCACCAGGAACAGCGCCGCCGTGGCGATGAGCAGGCTGGCAGCGAGGACGATGGCGGAGGCGACGCACCAGACGCAGATGGCGTGCAGGACCGCCAGCTCCAGGTACGTGAGGTAGGCGGCGTAGCCTGCACCGCTCAGGGCGAGTCCCCAATAGAGAGCTAGGCGTCTCTCGTCCGTCGGCGCGCGGCTCCAGAGAACGGCGCTCAGGGTCAGGGCCGCGTAGAGCGCGACGCCCAGCACGGAGACGGGTACGCCGGCCACGGAGGCGTACTCGCTGGAGTTGACGTAGTCGCACTCGCCGAGGCCGCCGCACTCAATGGGCTTCTTGCCGTAGTGGCTGGAGGCGAGGTAGACGCTGATGCCGAGGCCGACGATGCCCAGGACGGCGAGGACGATGGGAAGGCCGCGGTAGCCGCGCTCCAGGCGCATCCGCTCAGTTGCCAGCCTTCGCGCCGGCGAGGGCGTCCTCGATGAGCGACCGGAAGGCGGCGTAGTCGCGCCAGTCGGCGACGCGCCGGCCGTTGACGAAGAAGGTCGGCGTTGCGTTGACGCCAAGCTTCACACCTTCCTCCTTCTCCGCCTGGACGGAGTCTTTGTGCTGGCCCTCGTCGAAGCAGGCGTCGAACGCCACCGTGTCGAGGCCGAGGTCGGCGGCGATCTGCTTGAGCTTCGTCTTGGCGAAGGCGCCGCTGTTCTCGCCCCGCTGGGCGTCGAAGAGGGCGTCGTGGTAGTCCCAGAAGCGGTGCTGGTCGGCGGCGCACTGCGAGGCCTCGGCGGCCGAGACGGACTCCGCGCCCAGGAAGGGGAACTGGCGAAACTGGATGCGCGCCTTGCCGGTGTTCACGTAGTCGGCCTCGATCTGCCGCAGTGCGGAGACGTTGGCCGCCCTGCAGGCCGGGCACTGAAAGTCCTCCCAGGCTGTGATGAGCACCGGCGCATCAGCAGAGCCGAGGGTGAAGCCCTCGGCCGGCGCCGTGTGCTGGAGGCCCCCCGAGCCGTCGCGCAGCGCGTCGCCGAGGAGGATTAGGGCGACGACAGCCGCGGCCGCGGCCGCGGCCGCGAGAGCGACGAGCCTGCGACGTTGGGAGCGCCGGCGCTGCGGACCCGGGCCGCGCCTTTGGCCGGCGCGCGCTCTCCGGAGGCGGGCAGAGACTCCCCTCAATCGTTCCCTCTGAGAGCGGACTCGTTCGACCGCTCACAAATAGCGTACCGCCTGGACGTCGGCGGGATCGACCGCCAAATGACCCCAATACTGTTAACGGAGGCGAAAGAGGGAGGTGCGCAGTGAGTCCCGCCGAGCGTCAGGAGAGCGGCAGCCCTATCGCCCAGCGTAAGGCTGGTGGTAGCGGTACGGGGATTCGAACCCCGGTTTGAGCCTTGAGAGGGCTCCGTCCTGGTCCCCTAGACGATACCGCCCCGAGTTGCTGGCTGGGGAGGGAGGATTCGAACCCCCGCATACGGATCCA
>Ga0209519_10001516_pt1 | contig 10247 bp, 8 predicted proteins | sample Rifsed13ft1_FD_184005 | JGI IMG/M metagenome (GOLD analysis project Ga0209519, IMG submission 184005) | Soil microbial communities from Rifle, Colorado, USA - sediment 13ft 1 (version 2) | ecosystem: Environmental > Terrestrial > Deep subsurface > Rock core/Sediment | place: Rifle, Colorado...
CGCCCGCCACTCGTCGAGCGAGGCGTCGCGCGAGGCGGGGGCGGCCGCGTAGAGCGCCGCGTGCAGCGCGCGAAAGAGCCGGTGGCGCGGCGTCGGGTCATCGGGCGCGAGGACGGACCAGCGGTCGGGCGCCGTGCCGGCGACCGTGCCGGCGGCTGGCGGCGCCCCATCCGCGGCGCCCCAGGGCATCGCGAGCCCCGGCACGCCGCCGCCGAGCGCGTGCGGCGAGAACGCGATGCGCTCGACGAGATCCCACCAGAACTCGCGATCGCTCCCTACCATCCCCGCCGTGACGAATATCGTCGCCGGCACGCCGTGGCGCGCGAGGATCGGTGCGGCCGTGAGAAGGCTGTCCGCGTAGCCGTCATCGCAGGTCACCGCCACGGCGCGCGGCGGGAGGGTTCCCGCGCGCCGGCGCGTCTCGAACTCGTCGAGCGCGAGCGGGGCAGCCGTACGCGCGAGCACCGCGAGCTGCGCGTCGAAGTGCGCGGGGCGCACGTCGAGCGCCAGGGGGTCGCGGCGCGGGCCGGCGACCCGGTGGTAGAGCAGCACGATGCCGTGATGCGACCGCCGGAGGAGCGCGCGCCCGAGCGCGCGGCCCAGCCGCCGGACGTGCCATCCCCCGGGGAGCGCGCGCATCCCGACTGGCGCGCGCCGCTACGCGCGCACGGGAGTCGTCACCGCGCCAGCCAGGGGCACCGGCGTGATGAAGCGCGAGCGCAGCGCCAGCCCGGTGGTCATGTGATACGCGTGCGCCGCGATCCCGAGCCCGATCATGCTCCAGAGCAGCGTCCCCGTCGGGCCGGTGAAGATGTCGCCGATCGGCAGGATGGACGCCAGCGCCAGCGCCGTCGCGCGCAGCGAGTTCGCGAACGTGTCGCGCCGCGCCTCCACGTACCGGAGCGATTGGAACAGGAGCCCCGCGATGCCGAGGAAGAAGAGCGCGCCCCCCGGCCACCCGAAGATGTAGAACACCTCGAGGAAGCCGTTGTCGAGCGAACGCACGCCCCGGTTGCCGCGCAGCTTGATCGCGCCGCCCGTTGCCCCGAGCCCCGCGCCCTCGGCCGTCTCGACGATGCTGCTCGCCGTCTCCGTCGAGAACGCCACGCGCCGGATGAAGCTCCGGTCGCCCCGGATGTCCGTCAGCGTCGAGAGCCGGGGGGCGATGATGCTGCGGAACCTGGGCGTCGCCACGAGCGGCAGCGCGAGCAGCGCGACCACGACCAGCGTGATCGCCCGCTTCGGAATCCGCACGATGGGCTGCGAGATGAACTGCACGAGCAGCCCGATGAGGAAGGCCACCCACGCCGCGCGCGTGCGCGTCAGGAGGAGGGCCACCAAGGCGAGCGCCGTCGAGACGTAGCGCCACTTCCCGCGCGCCTGCAGGAGAATCAGCACGCCCGCGGCGAGGAACGCCGCGTACGGACCCGGCGTGTTGAGCGTGCCGAAGATGCGCACGAGGAACGGCACGGGGTTGCCGATGCTCCGGAGGTCGGCGTGCCGCATCCACTCCGCGTCCCACGAGGGGAGCCGCACGAACTGGTAGATGCCGTAGGCCGCGAGCAGCGGCACGGCCACCGCGAACGTCCGGCGCAGCGAGGCGCCCAGCTCCGGATAGTGCCGCCAGCTCACGGCGAGGTGGATCCCGAAGAGCGCGGGCGCGAGCCAGGTGACGAGCGCGTACGTCGCCGGAATGAACCCGGTGCTGATCAACCCGACCACGTACCCGTAGGCGAGCGCCGCCAGGACAAGCAGGAACGGCGCGAAGAGCAGGCCGCGCAGCTCTCGCGGGTGCCGCGCGATCACCACCACGGCATAGAGCGCCACGAGCGGCGGTGCGAGGAGGACGGGATTGGTGGGATGCCAGCCGTGGTGGTGGTCGAGCACGCGCCGCACGAACGGCGTCACCCACCAGAGCCACAGGCTGAACGTGACGTACGCCACCGGGGATTTCGCGAGCAACACGACTCCGCAGAAGGCGGCCAGCGCGACGTACGCGTACACCGCGAGGCGCCCGCCCGCTCCGGCGAGCAGCGCCGCGGTCGCGGTGATGAACAGGCCGACGACGAACTGTGCGGCGCTGGGCCCCCGCCGGGCGGGGAGCGCACGCGACGGCGGCGCCGGGCCGCCAAGCCGAGCGGGAGCGAAGGGGAGCGCGGAAACGGCCGCCACGGCGCGCGCGAGAAAGCCCGCCCGCTACGGCGCGTGCGGCCCGCTGAGCGTGCCCATGTCCGCCACCGACTGGTGGCGCAGCCGCCGCCGGAGCCGGCGCCGCCCCGAGACCACCGCGTACGCCAGCAGGCTGATCGCGATCGTCGAGGCCGTGCCGTGCGCGAACAGGCTGAACGGCGCGAGCGACGACGGCGGCGGCGCCACCGGGGAGTTGCTCGCCCGGAACGTCCGCATCGCGTTGAGTTGCGTCAGCATCCCGATGTCCACGCCGAACATCGCGGTGGGCAGCGTCGAGGTGAACCCCGACGAGAGCGTCGGATCGCTCGCGCGGAACACGAACATCACCGAGAGCCAGAGCCCGGTGAGCATCAGCGTGCTGAGATAGAGGAGCCGCGAGGTGATCCCGCGCCGCCGCGTCCGCTTGCGCCGCCCCGACCACGGCTGGTCGAGCAGCCACCAGGTGAGCATCGAGGCCAGCAGCGTGATCGCGAAGACGAGCGGCGCCACCAGCAGCTCGAGGGCGAAGAGCCCCAGCCCCGCGATCGTCGCGGCGCTGAACTGCCCCGACGACGGCAGCCGCTCCGTCCCGGCATCGAAGAGGTCGGGAACGACGTCCGGCCCGCGGACGGGCCCCGACCCGCGCGCCGACGCGCTCGCCTGGAATCGGTCAGCGGGCATAGTCGTAATAGTACCCGTAGCCGAGCCGGTAGCGCGAACTCCGCCGGAACTCGACGTCGTTCAGGATCGTCCCCGCCAGCGTGACCTGCACGTTGCGGAGCTGCTGCACGGCAAAGCGCAGCTCGTCCCGGTCCGTCCGGTCCGCCCGGGCCACGAGGAGCAGGGCGTCGGCGTGCGCGCCGATCAGCGCGCCGTCGGTGAAGAGGTTGAGCGGGGGCGTGTCAATGAACACGAAGTCGTACTGCGCGCGGAGCCGCTCGAACAAGGGCTGCAACCGGCCCGCCACGAGCAGGTCGGCCGGATTCACGCTTGGCGAGCTGCCGAGCGGGAGCACGTCGAGCGTGCCGCCGCCCTCCATCTGCACGCGGCGAATGCACTCACCCGGCGACGCCTGCCCGTACATCAGGTCGAAGAAGCCCGGCCCGGGCGGAATGCCGAACACGTCGTGCACCGTGCCGCGCCGCGTCTCGGCGTCAATCAGGATCACCCGCTGCCCCTGGTGCGCGAGCGTGATCGCGAGGTTCACGACCGTCGTCGTCTTCCCGTCGCCCGGCAGCGCGCTCGTGATCACGATGATGCGCGGCGGACGGGGAGGCGTGAGGTAGTTGAGGTTCGTGCGGAGCGTGCGGTAGGCCTCCGCGGCCGGTGTCTGGTATTCGCGTCCCGCGGCCGGCCGGTCTTCGCCGCCCTTCGGCGCCGGCAGGCGGTACCCCACCGACCGGGCCTGCTGCTGGAGGTTCGGGATGATCCCCACGACGGCCACGCCCACGATGTTCGCGAGGTCCTGCTCCGTCCGCACCGTCGTGTCGAGCCAGTCGCGCAGGAAGGCCACGGCGATGCCCACGAGAAGCCCCGAGAACACCGCGACGACGAAAATCAGCGTTTCCGACGAGCCGCCCTGCGGTGCCGCCTCCACCGCCTCGTCGAGCACGCTCGCCGTGGAGTCCTGCACCGCGGCCCGGATCTCCGCGCGCTTCAGCTCCGACTGGACGAGCGTCATCATCTCCTCGACGATGTGCCGGTCGCGCTCGAGCTTCGCGTACTCGAGCGCCTGCTGCGGCACCTTCTGCAGCTTGCCCGTCACCGCCGCGATCCTGGGCGCGAGCCCGGTGATCTGCTGGTCGAGGTTGGAGAGGTAGGTCTCGGAGCGCAGCCGGATGCTCTCCTGCGTCTCGTTGATCTGCTTGTCCAGCTCCCGGACGCGCGGGTCGGTCGGGAGCCGGCGCGTCAGATAGTCCGAGCGCGACACCAGCAACTGCTCGAGCCGGGTGACGTCCGCGCCCGCGACGCCCGCCTTCGTGAAGTCGGGGGTGGCGAGGAGCCGGCGCAGGAACCGGTCGCGCGCCGCCAGCGTGTCGGGGTCACTGAGCGGCTCCATTGCCCGCTTGATGTTGTCGCGCTGCGTCTCCAGCTCGCGCTTCTGCCCCTCGAGCTGGCCCAGGTCCGCCGCCAGGACCTGCTCGGCCCGGCCCACGCTCGGAATCCCCTCCTTCTCGAGATAGGCGCGCATCTCCTGTTCCTTCTCGGTCACGTCCGCGGTCAGCGTCGCGAGCTGCTTCCGCAGGTATTCCTCCTGCGCCGTCGCGCCGCTCCGGTCGAGCTCGAGCCGCTTCTTGACGAACGCGTGCGCGATGGCGTTCGGGAGCTGGCTCACGAGGGCCGAATCGCGCCCCCGGTACGAGATGCTCAGGACATTCGCGTCCTTGTTCACCTGGTCCACGCCGACCGATCCGCGGAGCCATTCCGCCGCGTTCACCCGCGGCTCCACCACCACGAGCAGCCGGTCGAGCGCGTGCCCTTCGCCCGTGAGGCGCACCGCGCCGCCGATCAGCCTGAGCTCGCCCGTGTCCGGATAGACGCCGAGCAGCGAGTCCGGCTGCGTGAGCCGCACTTCGTGCCCGCCCTCCACCTTGATGAGGCGGTAGGACACGGACGGCGCGTCGGGGAGGAAGTGCGCGGAGGCGACGAGCTGGCTCCGCACGGTGCGCTGGGGCAGCGCCACGCTCAGCCGGAGCCCGAGCAGGTCCACCACCTCGCTCGCGAGCGAGCGGCTGGTGATCAGCTCCGAGGCCACGGCCAGCGTGGTCTGGTAGTCCGAGCCGCCGAAGTACGCGATGGCGGCGCTCGCCCCCGCGCCCCGGTTCGCGTCCTCGATGCGCACCGTGGCCATCGCCGTGTACCTGGGCTCCACGCGCCGCGCCGCGACCACTGCCGCGGCGACGGCGAGCCCCACGCACACCACGATGATCCACGCGCTCCGCGCGATCGTCGCCCACGCGCGCCGGAGATCAATCTCCTGGTTCGGCTCGGCGAACGGGGACTGGGGCTGCAGCGCCGGAAGGTTGTCCACGATCGCCGCCTAGCGAGCCAGAATGAGGATGAGGCCGAGCGCGCTCGTCGCGAGGCTCACCGCGAGGGTGAGCGCCCCGAACGTCTGCTGGTTGCGCCCGAACCACGACGATTCCTGCACGAACACCGCGTCGCTGCGGGTGATGTCCATCGTCGCGAGTCGCGCCTCGCGCGGCAGACGGAACTGCCGGCCGTCCGCCTTGACGAGCGTGAGCATCGGATCCCGCCCCTGTCCGACGGTGCCGCCCGCCTTCGCGACGAGCCCGAGCACGGTCATGCCGGGATCCACGAGGTAGACCCCGGGCGCGCGTGCCTGGCCGTAGACGACGACGTCGCGCTGCACGGTCACGTCCACCGCCGCGTCCACGAGGAACTTGCCGTAGCGCGACGCCACCTCGGACTGCAGTGAATCGAGCGTAAGCCCTTCGACGTGCACGCGCCCGAGACCGGCGAAGTACGCCGTGCCCCCGACACTCACCACCGACTCCCCGGACAGCTCCGCCTCGCGGTAGATGCGCACCCTGAGGACGTCACCCTCCGCCACGCGCCAGACGACGGTCCGCGAGACGGGCGCCGGCTCGACGACCGTCTCCGGCCGGCGCGTGGCGCAGCCGGAGAGCGCCACGACCGTGGCGAGCGCGAGGACGCCGGAGACGCCGGGGACCGAATTCCGACAGGTTCGAATCACGGGCATGCGGTTCGGGAGCGAAAAGGGACCATCGGCGCACCGGCGGCCGGCCACCGCGACGCGCCGCCTCTGTCGCCTAAACGATCTATAGTTGCGATCGTCACCGGATCGCGGCGCCCCGGGGACCGGTTCGACGGGTGCGCGGCTCAGAACGCCCCCTTCATGCTCAGCACCGCCGGCACCGTGCGAAGCAGGATCAGGAAGTCGCGCCACACCGTCCAGCCCTTGATGTAGCGCGTCTCGAGCTTCACGACATCCTCGAAGTTGCTGATGGCGTTCCGTCCGCTCACCTGCCAGGGGCCCGTCATGCCCGGCAACACCTCGAACCGCACGAAATGGTGCTGCTGATAGCGGAGCGCCTCCGACGGGAGCGCCGGGCGCGGCCCCACCAGCGACATCTCGCCGCGCAGCACGTTGATGAGCTGCGGCAGCTCGTCGAGCGACGACCTGCGGAGGAACACGCCGATGGGCGTCGTGCGCGGGTCGTTCGCCAGCTTGAAGATCGGCTCGTCGGAGTAGACGTTCGCCTCCTGCAGCGCGGCCTGCCGCACCTCGGCGTCGTGCACCATGGTGCGGAACTTGAACATCACGAAGGGATCGCCGCCCAGTCCGACGCGGATCTGGCGGAAGAGCGCCGGGCCGTGCGAGGTGAGACGCACGGCGAGGGCAACCAGCAGGAGGAGCGGCGAGAGCACGAGCATCGCGACCAGCGCCCCGGACACGTCCACCACGCGCTTCAGCACGAGTTGCCAGCCCACGAGCGCGGGCCGCGAGAGCACGGAGAGCGGCTCCGCCCGGCGCAGGACGAAGCTCGGCTCGTCGAGCCCGCGGAACGCGGAACGGCGCGTGGCGTACACGCTCACCCCGGCGCTCGAGGCCGCGATCATCACGGCCTGCAGGGCGGCGTCGGAGAGCGCCCCGACCACCACGATCGCGTCGCCGTCGGACTCGGCCAGCGCGTCGTACAGCTCGCGCATGCTCTCGGCGGTGCCGTGCGGCCAGGTGTCCGAGAGGACGAGCGTCGGCAGCGGCGGCCCCCCGCTGCGCTCGGCCCGCCAGCTCGTGACGCGCTGCACGTCGTCCGCCGGGCCGACGATCAGCGTGCGCGCCGGATCGAGCCGCCGCGGGTCAATCGCGCGGAGCGCCGAGGCGAACCCGCGCCGCTGGACCACCAGCGCCCCCCACGTCACCGCCAGCACGAGCCCGAGGAGCAGCCAGCGCGCGGGGAGGTGCGTCGTCCAGATCTCCACCCAGCGCGGAAGCGCCAGGCCGAGGAGGAGCGCGGCCGCGATCCGCGCGGGGTGCTGTTGTCGCTCCGTGTGCGCGTAACAGCGCGTCACGAAGAGCACGAACAGGAGCGACGTGACGCGGCGCGCGAGTGCGATCGGCGTCTGTGGAATGAGCCCGCGTACGAAGGACTCGCCGCCCTCGCCAAGACTCGGGATGAGGGCGTCCAGCGGCAGCATCCCGAGCAGCGCGAAGACGGCCGCGAGCGTCAGGATGTCGGCGACGACGAGGATCGCCCCGTAGGTCAGCTCGCGCCAGAATCGCCGGCGCTGCAACCCCAGCGCGCGGTGCCGGAGCTCGAGGCGCGAGACGTGGACGGGGGCGGCCGCGGATACCATCGCGTCAGAAGTTCGTCTTAGGATATGGTTGGCGCGGGCCAAGGCCACGGTGCGGGCGGCACGTAAGTGACCCATCTTGACCATGGGCCGCTCCGATCGGCAAGTTACGCGACTGGACAATTTTCAGCCAGTGAATACTGTATGACGCGAGTGGTTGCGCCCTTTCGCCGCCAAGGGAGATGGGACGGAGGCTGTGTGTCATCGAGATTCTCGCACTGAATGCGAGCCGAGCGCTCGCCCCAGGCGCTGAAGGTCCCCCACCCCGCGACCGGCGAGGTCATGCCCAGCGTTAGCGCCTCCGAGGAACGCCGATTCCGGCCCCCCGCCGCTCAGGCGGAGGTGGACCAGCTGCGGCAGTTCCTCGTGGACGCGATCCAGCGCGGAACCACGGACATCCACATCCGCGCGGGCGACGTCGTGTACGCACGCGTCGGCGGCCAGCTCACGCCGCTCGAGACACCGGTGCTGACGGCGGTCAGCACGTTCGAGATGGTCTCGCACATCCTCGGCACCTCGGCGAACGCGCCGACGATCGAGGACGTGCGCGACTACTCCGGCCCGTGGAGCGCGCCGGGGATCGCGCGGTTCCGCGTGAGCATTCTCCGCCAGCGCTCGAGCTTCGCCATCGTGATGCGGGTCATTCCCGACGTCGTGCCGACGCTCGAGTCGGTCGGGCTCCCCGTGTCGCTCGGCACGGCGGTGCTGCACGACTTCGGCCTCGTCTTCGTCACCGGCGTGCCGGGCTCGGGGCGGGCAAGCACCATCGCCGCGCTCGTGCAGCATCTCAACGCGCACGCGCTGCGCCGCCGCCACATCGTCGTGATCGAGTCGTCCATCGAGTTCCTGCACAAGAACAACAAGTGCTCGATCACGCAGCGCGAGGTGGGCGTGGACACCGACAGCTTCGCCGACGGGGTGCGTGCCGCGCTCGAGCAGGACGCCGACGTCATCGTCATCGGCGAGATGAACGAGCCGCAGATTCTCGAGATCGCCGTGCGGGCCGCCGAGGCGGGCCGGATGGTGATCGGGAAGATGAACGCGCCTGACGCCACGGGCGCGCTCCGCACCTTCTTCGCGGGGCTGCCGGGCGACCAGCAGGACGCCGCACGGCTGCAGATCGTCGAGATGCTGCGGGCCATCTGCGCGCAGCGTCTGCTGCCGCGCGCCGACGGCCAGGGGCGCGTGCTCGCCGCGGAGATCCTGCTGATGACGCCCCCCGTGCGCGACGTGCTCGGCGACCCCGGGCGCCTCGGCGAGATCCGCCAGACGCTCGCGGACGGGCGCGCCGAGTTCGGCACGCAGACGTTCGACCAGCACCTCGCGGACCTCGTGATCGCCGGCCACGTGTCGTTCGAGGTCGCGCTCACGCTGGCCTCGAATTCGCTCGACTTCGAGCTGCAGCTCCGCGGACTCCGCCGCTAGCCGCCGCTAGCCGCCGCTAGTCCTCAGTGACATAAGTATGGTAACGTATTCTCTGGACTTCGCGACCGCGGGGTGACATACTTCCTCCACCCGGAGGGAGCCATGCCGCGAGCGAGCCCGTTCGTGATTCGGTTGTCGCGCTTCGAGCGCGAGGTACTCGAGGAGCGGAGTCGGCAGTATACGTTACCGTATCGAGACGTCGTGCGCGCCAGGATCGTGCTGCTCGCAGCCGAGGGACTCGAGAACACGGTGATCGGCGATCGGCTGGATCTGCCGCGACCGGTGGTGAGTAAGTGGCGCCAGCGCTTCTGTCGAGAACGCCTCGCGGGCCTCGAGGAGCGTCCGCGCAGAGGTCGCCCCTCTGGTTTTTCCCCCTCGGGTCGTCGCGCTCGTGAAGGCCCTCGCGTGTGAGCTCCCCGCCACCCTCGGCTTGCCGCTCTCGCGCTTCAGCCGGGCGGAGTTGCGGCGGCACGTCCTCGCCGCTGGCATCGTGGCGGAGATTTCGGGCGTGACGATCTGGCGCTGGTTGCGCGAGGATGCGATTCGGCCGTGGAGTCACCGCAGTTGGATTTTCCCCCGGGATCCGGACTTCGCCGCCAAGGCGGGCCCCGTGCTCGACCTGTATCACCGCCGCTGGCAGGGCACGCCGCTCGGCCCGCGCGACTTCGTGCTCTCGGCGGATGAGAAGACGCAGATTCAGCTCCTCAGTCCCCGCCATCCGATTACGCCGCCCACCGCCGGCCACCCGATACGGGTGTCCTCGGACTACCGCCGGCACGGCACCTGCGCCTATCTGGCCGCGTGGGATGTGCACCGCGCCGCGGTGTTCGGGCGCGTGGTGTCGACGCTCTCGATCGCGGCCTTTGACGCCTTGGTCGCGGCCGTGATGCGGCGCGCGCCCTATCGCACCGCGCGCCGCGTCTTCTGGATCGTGGACAACGGCACGATCCATCGGGGGCAACGGGCGGTCGGTCGGCTGCGCGCACGATGGCCCAACCTCATGCTCGTGCATCTGCCGGTGCACGCCAGTTGGCTGAATCAAGTCGAGATCTATTTCTCGATCCTCCAGCGCAAGGCCCTCACGCCGGGTGATTTCGCGACTGAAGCAGCGGCTGCCGAGCGCATCCTGGGATTCCAACACCACTACCAAACGGTCGCCCGGCCCTTCGAATGGCGCTTCACTCGCCGCGACTTGGCCCGCCTCCTGGCGCGGTGCCCCGATTCGGCAACCTCGACGAAGATCGCCGCGTGAGAATACGTCACCGAACTTCTGTTCCGCTGTACTAGCCGCCGCTAGCCGCCGAAGAGCCGCT
>Ga0209519_10001519_pt1 | contig 10227 bp, 23 predicted proteins | sample Rifsed13ft1_FD_184005 | JGI IMG/M metagenome (GOLD analysis project Ga0209519, IMG submission 184005) | Soil microbial communities from Rifle, Colorado, USA - sediment 13ft 1 (version 2) | ecosystem: Environmental > Terrestrial > Deep subsurface > Rock core/Sediment | place: Rifle, Colorado...
GTATCCAGTGTTCAATGATGCCTGAGTCACCGGCACACCTGCCGCCACATCACGGAGCATCTGTCTCTCCCGCCCATCGGCCGCATCCCATATGGCTTGGAGTCGAGGGTCATCGAACGTACCATTGATCTCTGTCTCAGTAGCCGGGGGCCTGAGCACGATGTTGTCAACGTCACCGTCGTCCTCTAACTCAGAGAAGTAAGTGGGCTCCCTCCAACCAGCGGGCTGATCCCACTGTTTCCGCATTGGCTTCTCGACAATGACACTGACCGAGTCGAGCATGATCCCCATTACTGCCCGTCGATCGGTGTTGTCTCTGATGCCTCGCTCGGACATGATCCCGATGGCAGCCCCAGCCACAGCATAGGCCACGTTCTCGAAGCCATCGGCTGATCCTGTCACGTTCCGTTCCTTCTCGTACATGTTGCGCTTGGCATTGCGGAGCCAGGGCAGGTGATCGACCGCACCCATTGCTGCATGCAGGGCAGTCTCGAACTGCTTGTAGGGAATGGCAATCCCGGCATCCTCAAGGGCCAGCGTGATGGTCCGCTCGAAACGGCGGGACCTGTATCTCCCGGTCGTCTTCGCCCGCTCCCTCTTGGTGAGGATGGGCGTGGTGTTGGTTATAGGCATGCTTCTCCTTCATTCTACTGATGGTGCGGGACGGGCCTGCATTCAGTCATCGTGCCGTCCTTCCTCCATCGTAGGTGGTGCTGTCCTCAATATCCAGGAGCAGATCAATGATCCGCTGCACCGTCATGGGGGACAGTAGCAACTTCAACTCACCACTCCCCTCATTAGCAAACACCAAGTCCACCCCTTCGGTCCCCCCCCACAGTTCCCTGGTACCACTGATCTTCCTGAAATCAGGACAGAGAACCACCCGATTCTCTTTGTCCAGCTTTCCGTTGACTAGCATGTTCCTATCCTTTCTACTTGTCGGTACACACTCTCTCCGTTGGAGAATGTGCCTGCCTTGTACAACCTGCTTGGATAGCGGGCCTCGATCTTCGGCCACGCCTGGTCAATCCAGTGTCGAGCGAGGCCCGATATGTTGGGGTCATACCATCCGTCACCGCCATCCTTGGCCACCACCCACAGGGCAGCTAGTCCAGCGTACTCGCTGATCCCGAACACAGCCAGCCCATTCTCGGCTACGACATGGTCTTCATTGTCGAGCCATCGGTCGGCGTCACTGATCGACTCAAACAGGTCACCGAGCACATTGGATTGGAAGTCCTCGATCACATAGTCCCACTCGTCTTGAACCAACTCGTCCCGCCATGACTGACGGTCATGTCGGCACAGGTCAGGATCATCGTTGGCTTCGAGCGAGTCGGCCAACATCTCATCCAGTGTTTCCTCGTCCGGTACCCATGACAGGTATAGGACGTGGCGAGCGTCGCTCGGGTAGCTTACTGATCGTCCCATAGTTTCTTTCCTTTCTCATTGTGATAGGCAAGGACTTGATCTTGCCGGTTTGTTGACCTCGGCCTAGCACCTAGTCTCATCGCCCATGCCCGCCAAGTGGGGCCGTGGTGTTCATATACCCCTACCTCTCGACAGGCCAGGATATGCGCTACCTCATGGCGGATTGTATCCTCGAACCAGTCGAGATCGCCATCATGTAGCGGCCAGTACAGGACGATACGATCTTCCCAATCCCAAGTGGTGGCAAGGCGCCGTTTGGTATGACGGTCACTGACCTCAATCCTCACATTGTGAAGGTCAAAGCCCATCGCTTCGATATCCTCCATCACCAAGGCCACGAGTGCGGCCGCATCCTCGATGGTTGGGCTCATGGTCGATCCAGAATGTCGAACTCAATCTGAAGTGCCTGCTCGAACAGGTCCCGACTCAGTCTCCCCGTCTTGCCGCCGAGATAATTCAGGTGCTTACCTGTGGTGTTGGACCATAGGTTTTCGCTCAGTATCCAGCTTCCACGCCTAGCGAATCCTATTACGGTCTGATAGCTGAACGCCAGGCTCAGGTCTCCGACCCTCACGATCGAGAAGTTCGGTCGATCAGTCGGATGTGATATGTCTACCCTCATGTCTTTTCCCTTTCTCTTGTGGTTACACATGCCGGATTGGCACATGCTTGTGCTCGGAGGTAAACCCCGAAGTCTATGAACAGGACGAGTACCTCGTCCTCTCGCACCGGCACGCTGTCATCACAGTGTGGTTCGATGCAATATAGGTGATAGTGGAGCACTCGATTCCCTCTCTGTTGAGCGCAGTTTAGCTGGCGCCTGCTCCGTTTCGTACCGACAGCCAGACCGTAGCCTGTAGTTGGTGCGGCATGATTCCATGCTCGGCCGCTACGGTTCGGAACCCATCGGCTATCGCATCGTACACTCGCCGCCGTTCAAGGTACTTGTGCCCTTTAGGTAGGTCGAGTACGTATGCCATCCATCCGTCCAGCGTTACATCCAATGAGCCATAAGGGTCGAGGATGTTTCGGTAGAAGGATCGAACCTTGCGACCGCCCAGCCTGTGCTCAGGATCAGCCCCGTCAATGATGTCGAGGGCCTTGTCCACGTTGGCCCGGAGTGCAACGTACCCCCAATCCTCACCATACTCGAAGACATGCTTCGACTCGTCCTGATTGGTCTCCCACCCTATCCGTGGTGAGAGTGCGGCGAGCACTCCCGCCGCCGTGGTGACGGAACATCCGAACAGTCTGCCGATGCTCTGCGCTATCCGGTGTGCGTCCTCGTACCAATAGAGTCCTGTCTGCCAGTGGTCTCGCAGTCGAGGGAGCATTGCCCGGAGTCTATCCGTGGTCAAGCTTTCGACTTGTGTTATCTCATCGGCAGTCAGTCCTCGTCGTGGTGCTTCAGGGTAGGTCTTCATGGATACCATCCAATAGTGCCGCCGCCTCCATCCAGTCGCCATCGGTCGGTACGAATTGCACCAAGTTGTGGTGTTCGACCATGACCGTGTGCTCGCCGTGGTCTTGTGCCCATGCCATGACCGTAGCGAATTGGAATCCGAAGTCTTCCGGCGAGGTATGAGTCAAGACCAGAACTTGTGAAGGTTCAGTCTCTACCTGTCCAGTCTCAGGGTTTCGCCAGTAGCCCCATGCGTCGATGATCGTGGCACCATCAATCTGTCGCCGGGACAAGGCCGACTCAACGAATCTTTGCGTCTCGAATCCGATGCCGACCGTATACCTGACTAGGTGTGGATCGTGGTTCATTGCTCGTCCTTCCTAATGAGGGCATCCACGGTCAGATGACCGTACTCTCCGACCATTTCGATGATGACCCTCTCTTTGTCGTTGTCAATTGCGTCGAGTACCTTATCAAAGAACTCGTCACCGCCAGCCCCTAGGCTGACCAGGATTGTTAGTTCATACACGTCTCGTCCTTCCTTACTTGATCGTGATTGTGCCGTCACGCTTGGTGACGACGTTGGCGTACCAATTCCGTGTTCGGTAGACATCGGGTCCGACGATCACGGCCGATGTTCCGGCCAGGTCCGCAACGGTGTTTGCTCTCTCGTCTCCGAATATCGAAGTCCCGAACACTCCGACATTCTCGGCGCCTTCAAGGTCCACGGCCAGCTTGAGCGCTGACTTGGTCTTGAAGGTCCGGTCTGTTCCGTATGACATGGTTTCCCTTCCTTGTCCTATCCCTGGCAGTCTACCAGGGAAGTCTTTACATTTGTCCCAGCCCTGACCACACTAGCCACATGGTGAAGCCGAGTACGGTCAGGAATAGGGCGAGGGTAAGGAATGTGCTCATGATTCCCTCTCTAGGATTACCCTACTGGTCGGGTCTTGTGGATCACGTTCGTACTCTCTGAACGGTACTCCTGTGCTGACCAGTACCGACCGAACTAGGTCAGCCTGCTCCCGGTCACGTTCGATGACAATCTCTTGCCACCGTCCCCGTTGATTCGGGAATCGAAAGATTCGTTTGCTCATTGTCTCATCCCTTCTTAGTCCATGTACAGGGCGGTATGTCCTGCTTCGGTCACACCGTAGATAGCCTCATGCCCTGCTTGATCCACGACCACTTCAAGTTCTCCGACGTGGTCGGGAGTGCCAGGGTAGACTCTGTCGAACAGGGTAAATGAGACGATTTTGGCGTGTGGGTAATCCTGTCGAATCTCGGACAGGGCCGTGGCTAGGTCGATGGTTGTGTTCATGTTTTCATCCCTTCTCTGTGCCACATATCAAGTTCCCTTGAGTGTGGCAATTCCATCCTGGATCATCCTCGGCCTGTGCCATTCCACGGTCACCCGACAGAGCGAACACTAGCAGGAGTGTGAGCAGAATTGTACTCACGACCTACCCTCCCGGTATTCGGCCATCGAGGCCGTGTATCCGATCATGCCGGAAGCTAACCATTCCTCAAGTTGAAGGTCAAAGCCGACCAACTCGGCTGGGTCTGTGCTGGCCATAAGCGTGTACTGGCCAACACCAGCCGAGCCAATACCGCCCTTCACACCACCGACCACGTGGGACCAATCAGTCTCGGAGTCGGTGCGTGGTCTGTGTCCACGTGCCATCATGTCTTCCCTTCGCTCAAGGCCAGCCGTGCTGCCGAAGTGACAGCGCCGCCCGACCATTTCCGATTCACCCGAACGAACACATCCTTCGAGCCGTTCGGATGGGTGATGACCAGGTACCGTTGGCCCTGGTAGGTGATATACCGTTTCATGGAGCAAAGCATAGCAGTAGCCGTGCCAGAATTGTACTCTAGGGGCGCTATCATGGGATGCAAGATAGTGGAATCATCCCATCCACCTGTACGGGGGGGCCATTCCCAGGTGAAATGAGGAGGGACCCCTTCCAGGCAATTTTTATTTGGGTCCCTCTGTGTGTTACTGGTGGCCGAGCATCTCTAAGCTCGGCCTCATGTTGAATTGGGGGCTCTTGATCTCTTTGGGATGAAGCGAGCTAGTAGGCGCTGTGCCTATTTGACCTGCGGAGGCAGGATTTCTCGTGATCGGCTTCATTTGACTGGCCTTGGGTACCCACCTTGCGTGTCTCCTGAACACCCCTTACGGGGGAGTGGGCTTTTCGGGGCTCGATACCGCCTTCACCTGTACCGGCTACTCAGTTGCCTGAATGTACGTCTCTATACTAGGTCGTGTTGGTCCAGTAGTTGACTGGCGCAACTACTTTGGTCAGACGATGATGTTGGGCGTGGTCGAACGGGCAATCCGGGCCTCCACCAGATTCCGGTGCTCCCGGTAGCCGGGGTCCTCCCGGTCTGGCTCGGGCAGCGGACTGAACGGTTCGGGGATGGATCGTCCGACGCTGTACTGGCCGAGTCCTGATCCGTGGTAGCCGGGCCTGCCGGGCTCGTCTATGTCGATGCGGTCTTGTTCTCTCATGCAGACAAGTCTACGATGGTCCGTAGAATGACCTGCATGAAGCTCGCTAGCAACCAGATCATCGTCCGGTCGAAGACCGTCGATGTGCCCAAGTTCGGTGAGAACATTGGAACCTCCGACAATCCGATCATGGCCGAGGACGGTCCTTTCGGTCTGGCTGGGATTGTTGAGTATCCCGATCTGGAGATCGACCCACGTCGGTTCACCGGGGTTCAACACTTCGTCTTCCCGACCGAGTTCAAGGACCAGTACACAGTGGTCCAGATTCTTTCAGTCTTCACTGAGGAGCAGTTGGCCGACTTCGATCAGCACATGGCCGAGCATATGGCCAACAACCTGGAGGCTCTTGGGGACGATGCGGAGGGACTGTGATAACGCAGGAGTATTCGTTGAATGGAGAGTTCGAGCAGGGTGAGGCCAGGTACACCTTCTTCTTGAAGGGGCGCCACACAATCATCAGGAATGGTGGGGAGGAGGACGAGGGACCTCGTCCCATGCGAGTACGGGTCTTTGAGGAGTATGGACCATCTGGCCCTATCGAGGCTCTTGGCATCACTCTCGACATCAGGACGGCCAAGATGCTTGCGGTGATGTTGCGCCACGATCTACTGATGGGTGGTGAATGAAGCCTGTCAAATACTGGAACTGGAATACGATTGTGGCGTGGGTTCTAGTGAGCCTCCAGTGGGTGGCGATCGGGTTCGTCTTCTGGATGTTCCTGTCGGAGACATGAGTAAGCATTTACATCACACTCCCGTCCACCGTCTCTATGCCTCGAACGGGGACTTCGTCGGATACCGCTGTGCGGTGTGCGGCTTCTACTACACCCCCGGTGGTCGTCCTAGCCGGATCGGCACTAAGAAACATCTGAGGAGGGTCCATGCCTACGCACGAACAGTCGGAATCCGGGATTTTCTCGCCTCCATGCGATTGCCCACCAAACAGGACTGAGCGGTCCACCTTCGGGCTGTTTCCTTCGGACACTCTTACCGATGATTGGCTACGACGGGAGCGGCGGAAGTACGCTAGGGTCCCCGCCGTACACCACACTTGGACTGACAAGGACGGCAACCGCTGGATGATTACCCACCTGATCCTGGACCAAACCGAGTAGTTCTATGAGACCAATGATTTTCGTGAGAGGAGTTCTCGGGGTCTGCCCCAGGTGTGGCGGTGAAATCACCGTCGAGCAACATGTTCGACAGGTGGTGCCAGCCCTTGACGGCCTGGAGTACCTCCTGATCCACTCTTGCGGTTGGTCTGAGCGGAGAACGCTGGACCGAACCGAGCACAGTCAAGTCACCCGATACCTTCGCCAGGTAGCACAGGGTCAACGTGAGGATGGTCCGGCGCTCTCCACAGAGGAAACCCTGATGAGGGAGTTCCACACCCGACTCGATATGATTCTGACAGGAGATGACATTGAACGAGCGCTCAACAGAGGTGCTAACTAAGGCCCCAATAGTCAACCCGGTCAACGGGATGCGTGAGGGCGAGTCGTTCAAGACGGGCTCGGAGGACAAGCGGGAGCGCATGGCAGCCTACGTCGAATGGCTCCTCCTGCCGCCGAGTAATAGAGAGCCGAAGACAAAAACTGCTCTCGCTGAGCAGCTTGGGGTAACGTACAATACCCTCAACAACTACGACCGTGAGCCCTACGTCCAGCGGGAGTTGACCGAGCGAGCCAGAGCATCCTTCAAGACGGTGAGCCTCACGGAGGTCCTGGCCAGCCTGCGTGACATCGCCACCGGCCGAGCCTACGAGACAACTCATGGAGGGGAGGTTCGTGTAGTGTCTGCTTCGGCTGCCGTGTCCGCTGCGAAGACATTGCTGGATTGGGTGGAGCGTACTGACAATGTCAGAACCGAAGACCTCAATCTCAAAGACTTGACCGACCAGCAGTTGATGGACGTGGCTCTCCAGATTTTCCAGCAGGCCGGGTCTCTTGACAACGCTGAGTAAGCTCCCCCAAGACTTCGATGTAGACACCATTGGGGATCAGTCGAATATCCGACCTGATCTACTCGCTGTTTTCCGGGAGCTAGCCTTCCGTAAGGCTGCCGCCGACCGGGTCTGGTTCTTCAATCAGTTCTGGATGGTATTCGAGCCGGACACTCAGAAGTGGGTCAAGTTCAGGCTGAGGGACTATCAGTACGAGACAGAGGAGTGGTTGGCCCCTGGCTTCACCGAGTCTCGATGGCGTGGTATCGCAGGGAAGGCCCGGCAGATCGGGCAGACTACGCAGGTTGTGGGCGGGGCTGTTCATGATGCTCTGTTCCAGTCTTGGCACCCCTGGCTGGTCGTTTCTCAAACCGAGCCCGATGCTCAGCGCACTCTCATCAACCGAGCCAAGACGCCCTATCTGAAGCTGCCTGTCTGGTTCCGCCAGATGCTTGCCGACAAGGCGGGGGTCCCACAGTTCCTCGTCAACGACAACAAGGAGTCGATGGAGTTCGCCAATGGCAGCCGCATCGACTCTGTCGTCTCCACTCCCAACGTGGCTCGTGGAGATGTGGTCTATGGGGTTGTCATGGACGAGTCCGCTCACCAGGCATATCCGGCCGAGGTGTTCACCGCACTCGACCCCCTCTGCTACGGTCCTCTCTACAACATCTCCACTGGCAAGGGCATGGGCAACTTCTTTCACGAGAAGTGGCAGGACTCCCAACTCTCTGACTCTGAGTGGCATCCCATCTTTCATCCTTGGTGGGTGGTCCCCGGCCGGACGCAGGCGTGGTACGATCGCCAGAAGCGGCTTTATCGAGGCAACGAACCGGAGTTCTACCAGGAGTACCCGGCCACCCCCGAGGAGATGTTTGCCAAGACCGGACTCACTGTCCTCCCAATGGACATCCTGCGTGAGCACTACACCCAGCATGGTGGACCCCCAGCCTACCGCATTGACCTGGATGCGTGGGTGACAGATGACGAATCGTGGCAATGGCGCCGGTTCCTCAACGATGGCGAGACCTCATACAACGAACTGTGGGTATGGAAGCCGCCCGAGATCGAGCGAGACCCCGAGAAGGGCTATATGCTTCGGGAGCCCAACTACGTCGTCTTTGCCGACACCGCCGAGGGTCTCCCTCATGGCGATGAGACGGCCGTCACTGTGTGGAACTCCAACACCCTAGAACAGGTTGCCTCCTATGTGGGCCACTACCCGATCGAGAATCTCGGGGAACTGCTCTACAAGATAGGGGAGTGGTACATGTGGGCGCTGATGATGCCCGAGCGGAACAACCAGGGCATCCTTCCAATCAACGATCTGTGGAAGTATCTTCACTATCCACGAATCTACCGGATGGCCCATGTGGCCGAAATTCCGAAGTCTGACCGAACCCCCAAGCTGGGCTGGCAGACGACCGTGGCCACCAAACCGAAGATGATCTTCGAGTTCATCAAGGCTCTCCGAGACGACACGATCATCCTGCATGACGAGAGGTTCCTCGCTCAAGCGGGGACCTTCATCAAGTCCAAGCGAGGCTATGAGGCTTCCGAGGGGAACAAGGACGACATGGTCATCGCCATGCTAGGCGGGTACCAGGGTGTTCTCGAAGTCGGTCAGTTCCCGATTGTATGGAAAGAGCCCCAGGAGTGGAAGCCAGTCACGTTCAAGGACATCATCGACCTCGGCTTTGCCGACGAGGATGAGCGACCCCTGAGTCTTCTCGACCTGGGGATCAACAAGAGGCGTTCACGACGCCGGGAGCGCTCATTCACCATCTGAATCTGGACTTCTTAGGCTAGTTATTAGGATGCTCCGTGCCTTGTTCAATTCCATTGACGTGTCGGCCTTGGGCGACAACCTTGTCATCCCTGGCAGGGCCAACCACCGTATTCTCATCGTCAGCCTCACACTGGTAGCATCCGGTGTTGTTGTTGTCACCCTAAACGACACGGTGGGATACCCCGTGATGGGTGGAATGTCTTTTGTGGCCAACAGTGGTGTTGCAGCCGGTGTTGAACACGGTATCGCCAAAGCCAGCGTGGGTGCCGGTGTGAATCTGAACCTGTCTGCTGCCATACAGGTGGGTGGGTCCATTGGTTTTGTGTACGAGGGAGTCTAAGAGAGTGGCAAAGAGGATACATTTCATCGGCAACCTGGCGGGCAATTACGTCAGGTTCAGTCCCAATTTTGGATTCAAGCTCGGCCGCTTCAAGTGGTCGAAGCTCTATAGAGGGAGAAGGCCATAGTACAGTTCGGGCGCCCTAGCGCCGACACCTACAACGCAGACGGATGGGTCGAAGACGATGACACGTCGGTAGACATGTACCTTGAGATTGACGAGGTCACTCAGGACAATGTGGACTTCATCAAGTCGCCTTCAGCCCCAACTTCGGACGTGTATGTCACCAAGCTCACCACCCTTGAAGACCCTGTCCTCTCGACGGGACATATTGTCAGATATGCCTACCAGAAGGATGCCGCAGGTGGAGCACAGATCGACCTCACCGTGCAGCTACGTCAAGACTACGTCAACGAGGGGACTCCCGGAACTCTGATCCATTCGGAGGTTCATACCAACATTCCGAATGGCTGGACGGCAGGGTCCTTCACCTTGTCCGGTGGCGAAGCCGATGCGATCACCGATTACACCAATCTGTTCCTGCGCTTTGTAGCGAACCAAGTTTAGAGGATAGGCCGCTATGGCTGTTGCCAGGGTAGCCTCCGCAGAATCCCTCAGAACTGGTGTTGAGGACCCGTATACGTTCAGCTATGCGGGAGGCACCCCGCAAGGTATAGTTGTCGGGGTTATCCATGCGGCCACCACCGTCCTTGTCAACACTATTACCTATGGAGGCCAAAGCCTCTCCCTGGTGGTGCAAGCACAAGACACGGCGGGCGAAGCCAACACGTCCCAACTTTGGTTCTTGG
>Ga0209519_10001524_pt1 | contig 10200 bp, 8 predicted proteins | sample Rifsed13ft1_FD_184005 | JGI IMG/M metagenome (GOLD analysis project Ga0209519, IMG submission 184005) | Soil microbial communities from Rifle, Colorado, USA - sediment 13ft 1 (version 2) | ecosystem: Environmental > Terrestrial > Deep subsurface > Rock core/Sediment | place: Rifle, Colorado...
ATTAAAAATCGCAAATGACATGAAGGATCAGTCACCGGAAGATCAGATTAAAGAAGCGGTAAAGATTCTGAAAAAAGGCGGCATTGTAATTTTTCCGACAGACACGGTTTACGGTATCGGCTGCCGCTTTGATGATAAAGATGCAGTACCCCGCCTTTATAAAATTAAAAAAACCCCAACCGGCCAGCCGTTCCCAATTTTAGTTTCTAGTCTTAGCCAGATTGAAGATCTTGCCATTATCTATAAAACAGCAGAGGAGCTTATCAAAAAATTTTGGCCGGGGGCATTAACTATAGTCCTTAAGTCAAAAAATGGCAGAGAGAAAATAGGATTCCGCATGCCGGATTCTCAACTCGTCAAATCACTGATTGATGGAGTAGGTGTTCCGATTATCGGCACATCTGCCAATTTCCACGGGCATCCGACGCCGAAGTCATACAAAGAACTTAACCCCGATTTGATTAAGCTAGTTGATTTTGTTATGGAAGGAGAATGTGAAGGAGGAGTAGAATCAACGGTTGTCGATGCAACCTTCGACCCGCCAAAAGTCTTGCGACGGGGGGCAATTACACTATGATGATACGAATCATCGTAGTGAAAGTGTATGAAATTAAAAATTGATACAACTAAAAGAGAGGAAGTAAAAGTGGAGCTGGAAGATCCGAGAAATGGGAAAACTCAAAGGCTAATCCAAAAGCAAAAACTCGGGTCACAGGTACTTTTGCCGATGATTGTCAAAATTCTCAAAAAGAATGAGTTAAACCTCAAGGACTTAACTGCGGTTGAGGTAAATTGCGGCCCCGGTTCATTTACCGGAACACGAGTCGGAGTTTCTGTTGCCAATGCTTTGGGATTTGCCCTTGATATCCCGGTAAACGGCAAAAAGGGTAAAATAGTTGTGCCCGTATATGAAAAATCAAAATTTGATTAATTTATATCAGCAGGTCGCCTTGGCACACTTCGTCGAGTCAGGCTCGATTGCGTTCATGCCAATGGCGCTCCTCTGATATAATTTTTCGCAATTGCTCAAAATTATGAGAATACTAGTTACAGGGGGCGCCGGATTTATCGGTTTACACGTTGTAAAAATTCTTTTGGATCAGGGACATAAAGTTGTAGTCCTTGATAACCTCTCGTCGTCAAAAAAAGAAACCGTTGACAAGCGTGCAGAGCTTATCGTTGGCGACATTAAAGATACAGTCCAATCGAGAAAAGCCCTAAAAGGTGCAGATGCCGTTATCCACATGGCAGGTCTAATCATTGTTCCCGAGTCGGTCAGAGACCCCATAAAATACTGCGAAAACAATGTTATCGGCACTGTTTCTTTTTTGGAAAGCATGAGAGCCGAGAATGTCAAAAAAATAATTTTTTCATCTAGTGCCTGCGTCTACGGAGATCCGCAAAAGCTACCGATAAAAGAAGACGCGCCGGTTAACCCTGACAATCCCTACGGCGCAAGCAAAGCCTCGATTGAAGCCTTTTTACAGTCGTATCATGCGGTTTTTGGATTCGATGTTATAATCCTGCGCTATTTCAATCCTTACGGTCCGGGCGAACTGCACGATCCGGAAACCCACGCCATCCCCAATTTTATAAAAGCAACTTTGGCCAAAAAACCCATCCCTCTTTACTGGAAAGGTGAGCAGATTCGCGATTTTATCTATATCGAGGATTTGGCGAGGGCGCATGCTGACGTTCTTTCGCTTTCCGGGTTTGAAATTTATAATATCGGAACCGAAAAAGGTGTCAAAGTAAAAGATGTCATTGATGAGATATTTAAGATTGCAGGCTATAAAGTTGCGATTGATGATTTAGGTGAGCGGGCAGGGGATGTTCCGGCAAACTTTGCCTCAAGCGAAAAATTGAAAAAAGCAGTCGGCTGGGGGGCAAAAGTTGGCTTGAGAGAAGGCTTAAAGCGCACAATAGATTATTACAAGAATATCAGAATTTGACATAGCCCCCCTAAAGTTATATAAAGTAGTCTCTACCTGCCCGATCTGAATATGAGTCAGACGGACAACGACTTTTCCACACAGAAAATTACGCCAACCTTAATCAGCCAGGTTGTTGATGCTTTAAGAAATAAAGCATATGGCAGCGTCGAGATATATATCGAAAACCACAGGGTTGTGCAGATTACCGAAAGAACAATTACCAAAGTTAATCCAATTTATAGGAAGGTTAAAATTATCAGAAATAACGGCAACAAAAAGTACTTTTCGCAAGGCTCGAAGGTCGACTATACTAAGCAATAAGGTTCACAATGAAATATTTAACTGCCGCAGCGCTATTTTTAACAAGCGTTTTCGTTTTTGGTCTATCTGCAAGCATCCACGCAGGCGACAATGGGCTTGAGGTAGCCTCCGATTCTTCTTTTTCTTCGCAAACTACCAATTTTTCCGCAGGACAAACGATTTACGTGCGCACAACCGCTAACAATGAAGGCACGGACAAACGCCAGCTCAATTTAAGGGATAACCAGTACAGTTTGATCAAAAGCTATAACTTAAATAAGGAAGGCTCCAAATTTTCTGCGAGCCTGCCTGCGCCGTCTTCCGAGGGCTACTATTCACTTGAGGCCAGGATTGAGTCTGCAGGCTCGGTAAGTACCAGTGTCAAGACAATCAAAGTGGGTAGTCCGCAAAATGCCAAGGTTAAAGTCTCGGTAAATGAAAGCTCAAGCGGAGTTTCCAAAAGTACCGAAGAAGAAGTATTGGGAACGGATGACGAGGATCAGGATCAAAGCCCCGCGCTGAGCCCTTCACCCGAATCTTCTCCTGCCGTTGAAGTTTTTGAAGAGGAGCCGAAAGAATCACGTTTCTGGACTCCGGTATTTAATGTAGCCTTAACAATCGCGGATTTTCTGTGGCCGTTTTGAAGGTAGAAGTAGCTTCTAGTTTTTGTCTATTGACAAATATCCTGATTCGATTATAATGATCCGCGCATAGCTTATTCTGTGCACTGCCCGGCCTATAAACTGTCAAGTTTACATGAGCGTGCAGAAATTTCTGCAAGCGAATATATGGCTGGGTTTTTTAATCAACATGTCTGTTAAAACAACAACTCTTAATTTGCCCGAGTATTTATTTGCTCAAATTGCCGATTTTAGCGCCAAAAGTTCGCGCATAATTGAAAATAAGATAAAAAACCCTCTGAAGGGCCTAAAATTACCAAAATTTTCCTCGGCTAATGCCAAGTACATCATCTTAGGGGCGATTGCACTGATAATCATTGGAGGAGCAGGATTTTATTTTTTCAAATCAGGCGCATCTTCCGATAGCGCTGCACAAATCAAAACAGAAGGCGGGGTTTCGGCTCCCTTAAATAAAAAACTCGAATTCAATATCAAGAGTACATCCGGGGAAGATACAGGCAATAAATTAGTAGTAAACTTCAATTCGGTTGAGAGGACTGAAAAAATTCTATATAAAGGCCGTCCGCTGCTGCCCAGAGATGGTAAGGACTTTTTAGTAATAAATATTGAAATCGAGAACTCAACGAGAGATCGCCTGAATGTGCGGCCTGCTGACTTTTTAAGGTTAATTGATGCAACAGGGCGCCAATTTGCTCCGGATATCCAGACAGACGTGATTAAAGTTGAACCTTTGTCCATTAAAAGAACAAGAACCGTTTATATAGTTCCCGACGGAACTGCCAATATCAAGTTTCTGCTTGGGGAAATTAAAGGAGACAGGGAAACAGTTGAGGTAAAGATTTAGTAAGATAAATAGTTGACAAAGCAGATTTAGCTTTGTTAAGCTTTAACAAACCTAAAGAAGCCTGCTCTTCTTAAGTTTTCTGCCCACCATTAATGCTAAAGGCTGAAAGCTAAACGCTTAAAGCTTTAAATAAACCGACCGCAAACGGAGGTTTGTTTCTTAGACAAATATGTCTAAGGGATGAACCTCCGTTTTTTTCGGTTTTGAAAAACCTTAAAAGAACGGAAATCTTTCGATAAGGAAAGGGGGTGAAAAATTAATGGACAAATATCTTCTTAAATTAGGAACAGCCGTATCCTCAGCTGCTATAGTGGCGGCGTCTTTCTTGGCGCCTGCTATGGCGGTTACGATTGAGGTTTCTGGTAACGGTTCAGACAGCGACAATACCGTCAACTATACCCAGGAAAATGAAGTCGAAATCGAACAAGAAAACGAGGCCGACATCACAAACAATATCGAAGTTGACGCCAACAGCGGCAACAACGAAGCTGAAGACAACACTGGTGGCGATGTCACAATCAAAACCGGTAAAGCAGAGGCTAATGTTACAGTCAACAATTCTGCTAACTTAAATCAGGCAGAAGTTAACGCTTGTTGCCCCGGAGATGTTGAAGTTACTATTTCCGGTAACGGTAGCAAGTCTGACAACGACGTAACAGTCGATATTGAAAATGAAGTCGAAATCGAACAAGAAAACGAGGCCGACTTCGATAATGATGTTGACGTCTGGGTTAACAGCGGCGGCAACGAAGCCGAAGACAATACTGGTGGCGATGTCACAATTGAAACCGGTGATGCCGAAGGTACCGTTACCGTTAGCAACAATGCTAACGCAAACGTTGCAGTTGTTGGAGGAGACAACAGCGGCGGTTCGTTCTCAGTATGGGTAACCGGAAACGGAGCAGACAGCGATAACACTGTCAATCTTGATCTCGAAAATGAAGTCGAAATCGAACAAGAAAACGAGGCCGACATCGAAAATGACATCGAGGTTGATGCTGAAAGCGGCGACAACGAGGCAGAAGACAACACTGGTGGCGATGTTTCAATCGAAACCGGTGATGCCGATGCTACAGTTGATGTCACCAACACTGCCAATTTGAATTGGGCAGATGTTGATTCCTGCGGTTGTATCGTCGATGGATCCGTCAAGGTCAGTGGCAATGGTGCTGATTCAAACAACGATGTCATCTTAGATCTTGAAAGCGAGCTTGAAGTCGATCAAGATAACGAGTTCGAATGCGGTGGCGGACATGGATACCGTGGTCGCGATGGCAAAGATGGCAAAGATAATGCCTGTAACGACATCGAAGCCGAATCCAACACCGGCGACAACGAAGCTGAGGACAATACTCACTTTGATGGAGACCCGTCAATCCAGACAGGGGATGCTTCAAGTGACGTAGACGTCAATAATGAAGCCAACGTTAATAAAGTCGGAGATGTTGATCTCGATGGAGAAAATATCGATATTGATATCAACCTCGAAGGTCTGTTGGCTTTGCTTTTAGGTCTTTTAGACTAAAAGGCGAATAAACCTTTTAATTCTTGGGGGCTTTACCCGAAGGGTTGGAGTCTCAATACAAGAACTCTGAGGGTAACCCTCAAGAATGAAAGGAAAGACTAATGCAGCATGTAGCTGCCCCAATAGTTAACTGCCGGATAAAGTTTCAGAATGAAAAAGATAAAAAAAATTATTGCAGTAATATATTTAGCGCTGGCGCTTGCGTTTTCGTCACCACTGGCAGCAGTCGCCCAAGAAGCAGCGCCTGCCCAAGAAGCAGCGCCTGCCCAAGAAGCAGCGCCTGCCCAAGAAGCAGATACCAGTGTTGCATCTCCATCGCCCTCCCCTGTTACTACAAATGCAAGCGAAGCTTCACCCGCTACAGAGGCAGAGCCAGCCCATGAAGCAGATGCTGGAGACGACATTGAAACTTACGGCGATTCAGATAACCAGGACGAGGAAGAAGAGCTTACTCGCGAGGAGCGAATTGATAAGTATTATCAGTACTTGGCCGATAAAGAAGAGTGGGAGAGGAATAATTCTGGTAATGTCGGGAACACATCTATTGAGACGGGAGATGCATCAGCAGGTGGAGTAGTAGTTAATAATGCCAATTCGGCAACAACTACCGTAACTCCAACGTGCTCTGTTTGTACGGACAATGTTTCTGTTACAAATAGCGCAAATGGATCAGGAAGTGATAATTCGGCACAAGTCACGTCCAATAACAATTCATCAGTAGAAATTGATAATACAGCAAATGTCACAAATAATCTTGATTTCACTGCCGTATCGGGCGTCAATACTTCCTCATACAATGTCGGAGAGACAGAAATTATAACCGGGGATTCCAATGTTTCAGGAATTTTAATTAATGCGGCAAATGAAACGGGAATGGGAGTAGTCCAATACGACATTATCGATGACCAGGTCGGAGATGTAATTCTTTTGGTTCCTGACGGACTTTTCGGGTGCGGGGTCTGCGGCGGATTCGGTGATTTGTCTGCTGAAAACACAGGCAACGGCGCTGATTCGACAAACGATGCCACAATTGATTCGGCCAACAATACCAATGTCGACATCACAAACGACGCGGATATTGCCAATTCCATGGATCTTATTGCCGATTCCGGCCACAACGACACTTCCTATAATACCGGCGGGGATTCGTCGATAACCACCGGGGATGCCAATGTTGCGGCTAATCTTTTGAATTTTGTCAATTCAAATGTTATCGGAGGGGTGGCTTTTGTTGTTAACATTTTCGGCGATTTGGTAGGCGACATTATTTTCCCGGACAATTTACCGGGGATCGGCGGCAGCAGCCTGTCGGCTTCCAATACCGGCAACGGCTCAGGAAGCGACAATGACGCTACAATCGATCTTACAAACCAGAACAATGTTGATCTTGCCAACTATGCCTATATCGACAACTACCTTACTATTGACGGCAATACCGGCGGCAATCAGTCCAATTACAACACCGGCGGGGAAAGTTCAATTGAAACAGGGGATGTTACAGTTAATGCGGAAATTTTAAATCTGGCTAATATTAACTTACTTAGCGCTTCGGATGAGCCGCTTTGGGTGATTTTGGTTAACAACATGGGAACATGGACAGGCAAGATCGTCGGTGCTCTAACGGGTACAAACTACTCCGGTTCCGACGGCTTGGTATTTACTGTGGACGAAAATGGCCAGATTATCGCGACAAATTCCGGAAATGGCGCTGATTCGACAAACAATGCGGCAATAACTGCCGATTCAACCAATAATTTGGTAATTAACAACAATGCCAACATTACCAACAATGTGAATTTGACCGCCAACACAGGCGGAAATAGAGCAAGCTACAATACCGGCGGAGATTCCTCGATTAAAACTGGAGATGCTAATATCGCTGCTTCGATTGTAAACTTCATCAATTCCAATATCATAGGCAGAACAGTTATGGTGGGGATCGTAAACGTATTTGGAAGCTGGCTGGGAGATGCTGTCCCGCCGGGCGAGGATCCGGACGTCAATAATAACTCGGCAGGAGCCGGAGGAGCATCAAGCTCAAACTCTGCAAGCTCATCTTCGGGAACTTCAGGGTCCGGTGGGAACGGCGGATCGTACTTAATTACCGGCAACAGCCAGGTGGCGATTGCCCAAAGCAATAGTGCAAATGGTAATTTCTTTGGAAGTGGCGGAGGATCTGGCCCGTTCTTTTTCGGCGGAGGTACTGATGATGAAGATCAGGGATCAGGCGGTGGCGGAAGTTCTGACGGAGCACAGGTTCTTGGCGCAAAAACCCCCAATATAATTTCCTTAAGCTTTAATTGGAAATTGCTGCTTATTTCGCTTATTCCATTAACATTATTCGGGATTTTCAGATATAGGAAGCTTGCAGGGCAAAGGGAAAGAAAATTTGCTTCCATATCTCACCGCATCAGAAAGTAATTTAGTTTCTGACAAACACCCCGGCGAGTTTATCCTCATAAACTAGATTCCATTTACCGGCTGCGGTCAGTTCCTTAAGTCTTCGCCAAGGAAGAAAGTTTGCTTCTTAGCGTTTAAAATTCCGCTTTTTCACTTCTTGACTTGCGGAAAATTTCCTGCCTACAATGTTTAGGTAATCTTTCTGCCCTCCAAAATTCTGCCCAATTTGCTCTCTAGTTGACTATAGGGCAATTTTATATTACAATTTTATTTCGAAATAACTGCCCAAATGATAAAAATAATCAATGCAGCAGAAAACTACAAGTCGCCTGTCAAAACTTATAAAGAGCAAAAAAGCCAAAGTTGGTATTGTCGGCATGGGTTATGTCGGATCGGCATTGGCTGAGGCAGTAAAAAGTGGCGGATTTTCGATTTTAGGATTTGATATAGATTCTGAAAAAGTCGCCAAAATAAACTCCCTGGGCAAAAAGAATTTTCAGGCAACAGAAAATATTAAAAGACTTGAGGAATGCGATGTTATCGCAATTTGCGTTCCGACACCGGTAGACGAATATAACAGGCCGAATTTTTCGATTTTAACCAAAGCTGCCTCCGGAATTGCAGCTAATTTAAAAAAAGGACAGCTGGTCATTCTGGAAAGCTCAGTCGCACCCCAAACAACCAGGAATTTGCTTTACCCGATACTTGCTTCCGGTTCTCAGCTTAAAGGAAGCGATTTCTTCCTGGCTTTTTCTCCGGAAAGGGTTGATCCCGGCAATGGAAAGTTTAACGTCACAAATACTCCTAAGGTTGTTTCCGGAATTGATGAGGCGTCCTTGAAGCTTGCGACACTATTTTACTCAAGCTTTGTCGAAAAAGTTTATCCGGTTTCTTCTCTGGAGGCTGCCGAAATGACAAAGGTTTTGGAAAACGTGTTCAGGCTTGTTAATATCAGCCTGATTAATGAAATTAATCAGTTCACCAAAAGTATTGGAATTGATATCTGGGAAGTAATCGGTGCCGCTTCCACAAAACCGTTTGGTTTCTTGGCTCATTACCCGGGGCCGGGAGCTGGCGGGGATTGTATTCCGGTTTTGCCATACCATCTTTTGGATGCAGCTGCAAAAACCAAAGTTAATCTTAAGGTCGTAGAAGCCGCTGCAGCCGTTAATGAGGCTCAGCCCCAAAAAGTGGCCCAAAAGGCAGTTGAGGTTATAAACGGCAAATTTGTAAAAAACGGGCACAATCCGAATGTACTTTTGGTTGGCGTTTCCTACAAAGAGGAAACTGCGGATATCCGCCAGTCGCCGGCTTTAAAAATTTGGAAAGAATTGGAAAAATCAGGCATGAATGTTTCTTATCATGACCCATATGTTCAAAATATAAACGGTTATACTTCCAAAAAGCTCACCTCAAAGACAGTCCGTGAGCACGATCTTATTATAATCACCACAGCTCACAAGAAGATTCCCTACAGAACCCTTGTCCGTTCCAAAAAACCCTTGATAGACACTAAAAATACCCTCTCCAAGTATAGACAACCCCATATCATTAGACTCTAGTCTTAAATCAGAGAAAATTTATGCTTGAAACACGAGGGCACTCCTGATATAATTCATATCCTATAATTCGAATAGAAATTATGAAAATTCTGATTACAGGCGGGGCAGGTTTCGTCGGCGCGAACCTATGCAAAAGACTTCTTGGAGATGGTCATGAAGTTGCGGCCGTCGATAACTTTATTACCGGAAGCTCCAAAAATATCCGTGATCTTAAAAAATATCCAAAATTCACTTTTATCAAACACGATATTACAAAACCTTGGCCGAAAAACTTCGAACTTCTAACTTCGAACTTCGAACTTATTTTCCATCTTGCCTGTCCGACTGGAGTCAATAATTTGGTTCCTTTGGCCGAGGAGATGCTTCTAACATGCTCTATTGGCACCAGAAACATACTGGAGCTTGCCAAAAAAACTGGGGCAACCGTCCTTTTTACCTCATCTTCAGAGGTTTACGGCGACCCCAAAGTTTCTCCGCAAAAAGAAGATTACACCGGCAATGTCGACCCCGTTGGAATCCGTAGTCCTTACGAGGAAGGCAAAAGGTTTTCAGAAAGTTTAACGTTAATGTACGCGCGAAAATACAGGCTCGATGCCAAAATCGTGCGTGTTTTTAATACATACGGTCCTAAAATGTCCGAAAAAGACACTCGGGTCATCCCGCAATTTTTGCGCCAGGCTCTTTCTGATCAGCCTTTAACAATCCACGGCAAGGGTTTGCAAACCCGTACCCATTGTTATGTTGACGATCTTGTTAACGGTTTAATTTTGGTTATTCTAAAAGGTCAAAAGGGTCAAGTCTATAATGTTGGCGGAGAAGCGCAGATTTCAGTTGTTGATCTGGCCAAGATGATAGTTGTTTATACCCACTCCAAAAGTCCTTTAAGATTTGTAGAGCGTCCGCTGCACGATCACCAATCACGCCAGCCGGATCTTGCCAAAATCAAAAAACTTGGCTGGAAGCAAAAAATAAACCTTGAAGAAGGTATCAGAAA
>Ga0209519_10001527_pt1 | contig 10190 bp, 6 predicted proteins | sample Rifsed13ft1_FD_184005 | JGI IMG/M metagenome (GOLD analysis project Ga0209519, IMG submission 184005) | Soil microbial communities from Rifle, Colorado, USA - sediment 13ft 1 (version 2) | ecosystem: Environmental > Terrestrial > Deep subsurface > Rock core/Sediment | place: Rifle, Colorado...
AAACGGTGATAATCAGTGCCATTGTAAAAGAGCCGGTTTCCATTAATGCGATTATGATAGCAGGAACTGCGCCAACTATTGGACCGAAGTGCGGGATAATATTTGCGCAACCAGCAACAGAGCCAATAAGGAATGAGTAACGAATATTCAATAAACTGAGCGTAATGATAGACAGGATGCCTACAATAATAGCGTCAAGGAGTTGGCCTCGTATATATGAGCCAATTTGCTGGTTAATTTTGTATACCATGTTTAATGTCATTTCAAAATAACGATTGGGCATAAACTGGATTATGGTTTTTTTTAATCTCCTCCCATCTTTTAGCAGAAAGAAAGTGAATACCGGTACAAGAAAAATCAATGAAACAAAATGGACGAATTCAAAAATTATTTCAAAACTTTCTTTTAATAAATCATCCATGACCTGATGGATGTATTTAGTTAAGTCATAGGAGAATCCATGCTGTTTTATAAGAGGAAAATTATTTTCTATGGTCGTTGCAAATTCTTCGGCAAAAACTGAGGGGTGTTTCAATTGGAGATGTGATGATATTGTTTGAATTTCTGGTTTAATCAGTGGGAATGTAAAAAAAACTCCAATTGTAATAATGGCTGCAATGGATGCGAATACAATAAAAATAGCAAACATGCGTTTTATATCATGACTTTCAATAGTCAGAACAACAGGTTCTAGGAGAAACGCAAGGAGAATCGAGACAACAAATGTGAATAATAAGGATTTTATGACAATAAAGAGTGTAATTATTCCTCCTATTAACAATATTAGTGAAAGTAACTTTAGAAATCGGAGGAAAAAGCCTTTGTTGAAGTGGATTATAATAGTTTGTTCTTTGGTTTGCATAAAGCTATCTTATGTCAAATTTTCTAATGTATCGTTTTTATCTTTGACCTCAATTTTTTCTAACAGTGGTGTAAGATTAGAATCAATTTTAAGTTGGTTTTTACCTCTGTAGAATCCAGCAGTGTAAATTGACTGGAGTTTCGAGCTGGTAATACGTAAGCGGTTTCCAACAATCTGTGCAAGTTTTGTCATTACTTTGAAGCCTAGTTTAGGCCTTCTTTCTAAGAGGTCAAAGAGGTCGGGACGGTATAACCCAAGTATCTGACATGCTTCTAATGCATTTGCAGATGCGCTGCGTGGTGACTCATCCAGTAATGCCAGCTCACCAAAAAAATCACCCATTTTCAGTATTGCCAGTTCTTTGATGCCGCTATCAGGCAGTGTATTGTAAATTTTTACACTCCCACTCTGAATAATATACATTCCTACGCCAGGCTCACCCTCCCAGAAGATAATTTCATTTGCTTTATAATTTCTTCTATGGACGATACGCTCAAATTCCCTTAGTTCGTTATTTGAGAGGTTGTTTAACATAGGAACACCCTTGAGTATTTCAAGGATGTTATTTTCCTCTTTGGTTTTTTTGAAGATATTTTCCCAAAGTCCGTCAATCATAAAGCAAGTCCGCCTTAACTAATATAAATTAGGTTTACAAAATATGTAGTTTTAGGTTAGCTGCCTAGGTTATTAAAAAATTAATGTGTAATTATAATTATCTTTCAAAATACATACCAGAAAAAAGTTTAAGAATATTTTGTTTTAAGTCGGCAAATTCAATAATGAAATGTTGAACTTCATTATTGAATGGGACCTTATAATTACGTATTTATAATATATTTTTTTTAAAATATTACAAGAATTTTAATAATACACTAAGCACTAAATTTGCTGTTACTTATACTACAAATAAGACACTGGTCTTCGATTAAAGATTTTCCAGCAATAAGGATTTCATTAATATTGTTTCCACATGAAGTGCATCTTGTAGCTTTTTGTGTGGTAAGTATTCTTCCATAATATCCCAGAGATTCTATTTGAGTATGGACAATTTCCTGCCTTCTATCCTTGCCATAAAAAGTCTCAAGAAATGTGTTGATATCGAATCGGTTTGCTACTACCATTAAAATCGAGAATTCTGGTTCTTTTAGTTGTTTTTTGCTATTAATTTCGGCATGAATAACTATGGCGTTTTTTCTGGTTTTGGGGTCCACTTTAAACATTATTTGTCCATTTTTTCTTAGTAAGGTATGCTTAACATAATTTGTATGCAGATATTCTCCTAATTTTTGTTCTATAAAAGACTTCTTAAAATCTTTATTAAAGTAAATATTGTATGCTATATATTTTACATCTAAAGGAGAGCCTGTATCCAAAATAAATTTCTTTATTTTGAATTCCTTGCAATGTTTTTGTATGGTTTTGATTTTTTGTGATAGTGTTTCTTCATTTAACGAGGATTTTAAGTTAGTATTTAATACGAATGCCAGATTATAAATGTTAATGCCAGAGGTAAAATCGCTGGTAGTAATAAAATCCCTTAGATGTTCTGATACGGAATGATAATACGGTATGATTTCAGGTATTGTAAGCATCAATGCCCGTGCTACGATAACACCAATATATCTTTTTGGCACCATACGCATTGAGGGATCAATTTCTACAACTACCTTTAATGTGCATGTCTGACGTTTATTTTCAGCGATTTGCGTAATTTCTTCCAATAGAAACGGTTCTGAAATTTTATGTTCTGTAATTTTATTTATATGTGCAGTTGATGGGCATGCACCGCAACCAAGGCATTGTGCCTCTAAATGAGGACGCCCAAGACAATATTCCCGTTCAGTGAAAATGATTGAACGTTTATATTCTTCCCACAAAAATCTCTTTGATATGTCGAGATCAATATCGTCCCAAGGAAAGACACAGTCTTTATCCTTTTCCCGAAAATACATTTTCTCTGATAAACCCAGTTTTTCCAAATAGACGCGCCAGTTTTTAATTATATGCTCAGATACTGTATTGTAATAAGTAAAATCATCTTTGATTGATGAATATATTAGAGCCTGCGTTAATCGTCTATCACCCATGGCAAGCAGTTGCATCAACCACGTTTCTCCGTGTGATGCGCTTTCCCTGAATTCCATATTGTTCAGCTTGCAGATGCGTTCAATCTCTTTTCGGGTATTTCCCTTTTCTTCAACAGCAGTTAAACAAGCATGGAATTGAAGTGGTGTGTGCGGAGGATAATAAAGGGGAGTCAGGCTAAAAATGATTCGGGCATTGCAATCAGATATTTTTTTCATATCTGATATTTGTTTTACAAATCTTCTGAATTCTGAAAAATCCTCCTGTTGTTCTAATCCTGTACTGATTAAAAAAATCTTGAGTTCCCTTACACCCCTTTCAAATAAGAATTCACATGCCTTGTAAATTTGTGCTTCTGTAAGGTTTTTATGCAAATAACGCCGTAACCTTTCGCTGATACCTTCCATTCCACAACTGATTGTTGTTTTCCCGATTATTTGCTGTACTTCTGCGAGGGATCGGTCTGTTGATAATAAATCAAAACGCTGACTTTTTAAGCTTAGATTAGCTATTTTTTTAAAAAAAGAAAGGATAATTGGGTATAGCTCTGCATGTGTATTGAAGTTAAAGCTTAATAAATTTACTGTGTCGAGTCCCTGCTGTGCCTTGGCTATTTCTAATGCCTTTAAAAGATTTGATAATGAGCGTTCACGATAGGGTTTCCTTTCCCAGCTTTCGGCGCAGAAGGAACAAAAACAAGGACACCCGTTGCTTATTTGCAAGCACCCCGTGCCAACGGAATCCATTTCATACCATATTGGACCGGATTCCAGTGTCCTCACGTTATCAAGGTCAAATACAATTGCGCCTTTAACAGGGAATGACACATACGGTTCTTTTGGTATAATTTCTGCCAGGAATTCTTTTTGAGGAGAGGTTTTTCTTTCATCTTTTTCTAATCCTTGTGTGTGCTGTGGTATTGCTGGGTTAATTGAAATCAGTTTATACTTATGTTCGTATTTATCCGGTTCATAAAACCCATCCACCTTGCCGTGACATTCACGCAAAATATCTGCTTTACACAGTCCGGAGGCTTTACCCTTTTTGACAATCTCCAGAAATTGTTTTATGGAATATTCACCTTCACCAACAATAACAGCATCTACAAGTCCATAATTATCGCTAAGCCCGTGTTGTTTTAATGGACCGTGAAGTACAGATGTAACGGCCGCATTGGCGCCTCCAAGTATTATCATTGGGATGTCTGGCCGTGACGTCCGTTCATTCTTAAAAAGCGGAATACCTGAGAAGTGTAATAATTTTGGGAGGTTTAATAGTTCAAGTACGATAGAATTACTTATGCCCAACACATCAAACGATGAAGGCGGTTCTTTTGTGGTAGCGCCAACCCAAAAGGGAATTTTTGAGGCAGTCATTACTTCCACATCCTTGGGCGGAGGCAGAAAGGCAAAATCAGTAAAAACCCCTTCAACTTCCTGGGCAATCTGGGCTACCAACGAGTGCGAGATAGAGGCCGATACATCGCGATACGTCGATAATCTGCAGATCAGGAATCGCAACTCTGCCTGAGCGAAGAGGGCAGGATCCATGGTATTGGGTTCTCCTCCTTTTAGCCATAAACCGGCCAGTGAGAGCAAATAGTAATTCTTTTCATACCACTGCTTGATTTCCTGTGAGGAGGTTAAACAATCGTATGGTTTGATATTGATCATATTTATTTTAAAGCAATAAATATCCTCAGGTAAAAAAATAAAAAAGCGCTGGAAGTTTTTTTCTTGTGAGACTACACGTATATTCCGGTTCGGTAACACCTCTGGCAATTTTACCTTCAATGCCTCTAATAATTTACGAGATCATCCTTGTGATTGAGCGCCGGCTTTATCGCCTCTATTTCTTGCGGCGTGCAATATCGATTGTAAATGCTTATGAAAAAAAAGGGCTCAACACGGCTGCTTTTAAAGAATACCAAAAAGCATTATCGATCGATTCGAACGATGCAGATAACAACCTGGGCATAGCTTATTACAGAAAAGGTTTGTTAGTTGGTTACATCCCTACAAAGAACAAAAGTTAATTGTTGATGATAATGTAAAAATAGGAGATTGTTTTAAGGTTGGTAGCGGGGGTGGGATTTGAACCCACGGCCTCCGGGTTATGAGCCCGACGAGCTACCAGACTGCTCTACCCCGCGTTATTATGTGGATACATACCTGTTTGCATTTGTTTGCATACAAATATTACGATGCTAACTCAGTATATCAGTCCTTCACTAACTGTCAAGGATAAAAAAACTTTCCTTTTTCCTCACTTGTTCTGGTACAATAACTCAATTGTATGGGAATTTTCATTTTATTTATGCGGATTATACGATGTATGGTATAGAAAATCCCCCTTAGACTTCGTCGTGAGCGCTCAGTCGAACGAAAAGGGGGCGAGGGGGTTGTAAAATAGCCAAAAAAAAACACAACCCCCTGAATCGTTCGACTGAGCTCACGACGAAGTCCCCCTTTGCTAAGGGGGACTTAAACGGAATAATTTGAACAATTAAGGTGGAAAACCAGATGAAAATATTGATTGTTGGAAGTGGAGGGAGAGAACACGCGCTTGCATGGAAGATTGCACAATCGCCAATGGTAAAGAAGATATTCTGTGCGCCGGGAAATCCGGGAATTGCGGAGGTTGCAGAATGCGTGAATATCGAGTCGGAAAATGTAGATGGCCTTTATAATTTTGCACTGAAGCAAAAAATCGATTTAACTGTTGTTGGTCCTGAAGATGCACTGACAGCCGGTATCGTCGATAGGTTCAGGGATGGGCAGCTGCATATATTTGGCCCTAGCAAACGGGCATCGATTATCGAAGGAAGCAAGGTGTTTGCAAAGACCCTTATGCGAAAACACGGCATTCCCACGGCTGACTTTAAAACCTTTGATGATTTGAAACAGGCAAAAAAACACATTGCAACGTGTGATTTTCCTCTGGTTATTAAGGCCGATGGGTTGGCTAAGGGTAAAGGTGTGTTTGTATGTAAGACGTTGGAAGATGCCGATAAACACATAGATGATATTATGAAAGAAAAAATCTTCGGATATGCGGGAAATAAGATCGTCATTGAAGACTTTCTTTCGGGAGAAGAAGTCTCGATTCTTGCAATTACGGACGGGAAGACGATCGTTCCGCTCGCATCTTCACAAGACCACAAGGCAGTTTACGACGGGGATAAGGGACCCAATACTGGCGGTATGGGGGCATACTCGCCGGTACCATTGATTACAGAGGATATGCAATTTTCGATAGAGGAGAATATCCTCGTACCCATTGTCCATGCCATGAAAAAGGAGAATCGGCCTTATCAAGGCGTCATTTATGCCGGATTAATGATTACCAGCGCCGGCCTGAAGGTGCTTGAGTTTAATGCCAGATTTGGTGATCCGGAAACACAGGTCATTCTCATGAGGATGAAGAGTGATTTAGTCCCCCTCCTTTTGACAACTGCAAAAAGTAATTTAGAGGAGGCGGAAGTTGAGTGGCATGATTGTGCCTCTATTTGTGTTGTCATGGCCTCTAATGGTTATCCCGATACCTATGAAAAGGGATTGCCAATTTCAGGGCTTGAAGCGCTGAAGGGCTTAGATAATGTCCAGGTTTTTCATGCGGGGACTTCTCTTAAAGATGGGAAGGTTGTAACCAGCGGTGGGCGTGTTTTGGGCGTCACGACAGTGGGAAAAGATTTATGGGAGGCGCAGAAGAATGTTTATGAGGCACTTAAAAAGTTATCATTTAACGGTGCACACTATAGAAGAGATATTGGAGCAAAGGCCATTTCTCGAATGAGTTAGTCCTATACAGTCCCCCTTAATAAAGGGGGACTTCGTAGTGAGCTCAGTCGAACGATTCAGGGGGTTGTGTTTTTTCTGGGCTATTTTACAACCCCCTCGCCCCCTTTTCGTTCGACTGAGCGCTCACGACGAAGTCTAATGGGGATTCTCTATGCCATACATCGTGTAACCCGCATAAATAAAATGAAAATTCCTATACGATCGAGTTAGTGACTATTCTGCCCTTACAAAAACATGTGTGAAGGATAATATGTATAATTCTAAAAAATACTTTCATACGTCTGTTTATATTTTGTGTATAATAACAACTTATATCCTATTGAGCCATGTTTTATCCTTATCGTTTGCAGGTGAACAGGACAAAATATTTTGGGACAAAAAGTACGAAACGGAGGCTTATATCTTTGGTAAAGAACCAGCCGGATTTTTAAGGGATCATATCGATCTCCTGCCCCGAGGAAAGGCGCTGGATATTGCAATGGGAGAGGGACGCAATGCCGTATTCCTGGCAAAAAATGGGTTTGATGTAGACGGCTGTGATATTTCTGAAATTGCTGTCAAAAAGGCACTGGATCTGGCAAAAGAGAATAATGTAAAGATACATACCTTTGTTGCCGATTTGGAGACTTACAAATTACCTCAGAATACCTACGATGTGATTGCATGTTTTTATTATCTTCAGCGCGACCTTGTTCCTCAAATGAAAGAGGCGCTGAAACCTGGCGGAATGATTATCTATGAAACATACACTATTGAGAACCGGGAACGGGGGTTTGAAGGGCCAAAAAATAAGGATTACTTATTAAAACCCAACGAACTTTTAGACTTATTCAAAGACTTTAAAATTATTTATTATCGGGAACTTGTTTTGAATAACAAAAAGGCTATTGCGAGCCTGATTGCAAAAAAATAAATATATGTCACTATTACAAGACATCACAGACAATCAGCGTGAGGCTATTACCCATATAGAAGGACCTCTTTTGGTGGTGGCGGGGGCTGGCAGTGGGAAAACCCGCGTGATTACACGCCGCATCGGTTATTTGATGTCTCAGGGTGTAAATCCTTACAACATTCTGGCCATTACCTTTACCAACAAAGCATCCGATGAAATGGTTGACCGCGTAAAACAATTTTCATCGCATAAAGGACTTTGGGTTTCCACCTTCCACAAGATGTGTTCCCGAATTCTGAGAAGCAACATCGATAGATTGGGGTATTCACGGGATTTTAGCATTTACGATACGATCGACCAACTCAATCGGGTGAAATCCATTATGGCCGAACTTCAACTCGATACTGCACAATGGAAACCCCGTACCATTGCTAGTTCTATTAGCAACGCCAAAAACAAACTTATCGGGCCAGAAGCCTTCGCCTCGACAGCTTCTGGTTATTACAATCGTACTGTTGCCCAAATTTATACAAAATATGAGTCCCTTCTTAAGGCAAATAATGCCTTAGATTTTGATGACCTCCTGGTTAAGTCTGTAGAACTCTTTAAGAAACATCCTGATGTTCTTGAGATGTATCAGGATAAATTTAAGTTTATTCTCGTTGATGAATATCAGGATACCAATTATACCCAGTATATCATTACACGACTTCTGGCAGGTAAATATAGAAACATCTGCGTGACGGGCGATCCGGACCAGTCTATTTATGGCTGGCGTGGGGCAGATATCCGAAATATTATGGATTTTGAGAAAGACTATCCCGATGCAAGGGTGGTGCTGTTAGAACAAAATTACCGTTCTACGAAACACATCCTTCATGCAGCTTCCAGCGTCATTCAGCAGAACAAATATCGAAAGCAAAAAAACCTCTGGACGGAAAACATTTTAGGTGAGAAGCTCAAGGTAGTCTCCTGTGAAGATGAACACGGCGAAGCAGACGAGATTGCAAAACTAATAAGGGAATTTGCCAGTAAGGATACAAAATATTCGGATATTGCGTTGTTTTACCGCACCAATGCCCAATCCCGTGTGCTGGAAATTTCTTTGAGAAATTACGGCATTCCTTACACGATTATTGGGGGTGTGGAATTCTATCAAAGGAAGGAAATTAAAGATATTCTGTCGTATCTCAGACTCTGTATTAATCCACACGACGAGGTGGCGCTGGAACGCATAATCAATACACCCACGCGTGGCATAGGAAATACTTCCGTTAAAAAACTGGCTGACTGGGCTGCAGCACAAAATGCAAACCTTTTTGATGCTATACGGAATGTTGACTTAATACCGGAGATTAAAGGTAAGACTGCCCTGTTGGTAAAGGGATTTTCCAAATTCATTGCAAACTTACAAAAATTGCCAAAATCACCTGTTGAAGATATTGTTAGACGGGTGATTGAAGAAACGAAATATATAGAGTTTCTCCGTGAATCCGATGAAAAGGAATCGAAAGACCGCATTGCAAATGTCGAGGAACTGGTGAATGCCGCACATGAATATGGCGAAAATTATTACGAAGGTTCTTTGCAGGGATTTCTGGAGGAGGTGGCGCTGGTTTCTGATGTGGATGAATTGGAAGACGACGTTGATGCCGTGACCCTCATGACACTGCATACTGCCAAGGGATTGGAGTTTCCAGTTGTCTTTATTACGGGTATGGAGGAGGGACTATTGCCTCATTCGGAATCCAAAGACTTAGATGAGGAACTCGAAGAGGAGCGAAGACTCTGTTATGTAGGGATTACACGGGCAATGAAAGAACTTTTCCTCTCACATGCCAGACGGCGGACACGTTATGGGCAGATGAATCCATGCATTGCCTCCAGATTTTTAGATGAAATTCCGGAAGAAATTGTAGATAAGATTGATAAAACAAATCGTAAGTATGCCTTTGATACTTTTAACGTAAATAATCGGACAACCCACGAAACATTACTTAAATTTGATTTTAGTGATATCGGTACCTCTGATTTGACAAGCCCGTCATCAGAAGAATCTACATCCTTTTCGAGTGGGGAAGTAGTCAGACACCCCGTTTTTGGTATTGGAAGGATATTGGAAGTATCCGGCAGCAAGGAAAAGGCAAGCGCCAGTGTTAGTTTCAATATTGGTGGAACTAAGCATCTTATGCTGGCATACGCAAAATTAGAAAAAGTAAAATGATTTGTAATCGTATAGGAATATTCATTTTATTTATGCTGGTTACGTTAAATATGCGGTGCAAAAATCCCCCTTTGTTAAGGGGGACTTAAAAGGAATAACTTGAAAGAGGAAAATTTCCTATGGAAAAAGTATATATGGACAACGCATCGGGTACACCTGTACATCCTAAGGTGATGGAGGCTATGGTACCGTTTTTAAAGGAGGGATTTGGCAACCCCTCTAGCTTACATCGATTTGGAAGGATTACCAGTGATGCCATACAAGCGGCACGGACACAAGTAGCCAATCTTATTCATGCCAAACCCAATGAAATCATATTTACAT
>Ga0209519_10001531_pt1 | contig 10180 bp, 6 predicted proteins | sample Rifsed13ft1_FD_184005 | JGI IMG/M metagenome (GOLD analysis project Ga0209519, IMG submission 184005) | Soil microbial communities from Rifle, Colorado, USA - sediment 13ft 1 (version 2) | ecosystem: Environmental > Terrestrial > Deep subsurface > Rock core/Sediment | place: Rifle, Colorado...
CGTGGACGCGCAAACGGCCGAGCGCTACGGCCTCGCCAACCGCGTCGCGCCCAGGGAACAGGTGCTGCCCGTTGCCCGTGAGTTAGCCGCGCGCCTCGCTGCCGGGCCGACTTTCGCGCTGGGGGTCACCAAGATGCTGGTGAACAATGAGTGGAACATGGATTTGATCTCGGCCTTAGAATCCGAAGCCCAGGCGCAGGCGCTGATGATGATGGGCGCAGATCATCGCGCGTTTTACGAGGCGTTTAGAGAGAAGCGCAAGCCGGAGTTTAAAGGGCGGTGATTGCTGATCCTTGATTGCCGATTGGGGCGTCGGCAAATCAACCATCAGCAATCTCTCTTTGCTCGCCCGCGGGGACGCGGGCTTTGAGCGTTGGGTGTAATCACCGGACGAAACGGATGAGCAGATGAAAAAAGAAATCGTCAATCCGGCTTCTCTGGCGAAGCCTTCCGGCTACTCCCATGGGGTTATGGTTGAGGGAGGGCGCGCCTTGTTTCTGGCGGGCCAAACGGGCATGGACGCCACGGGGCGGATCGCCGCGCCGGGGGAGCTCGTAGCCCAGTTCAGGCAGGCGCTCGCCAACTTGCAGGCGGTCGCCGCCGAAGCGGGCGGGGAGATGACGGACATCGTCAAATTGACGATTTTCGTCACAGACAAAGCCGCCTACCAGGCTAACCTCAAGCCCATCGGCGAGGCTTACCGTTCATTTTTTGGCCGCTACTATCCGGCCATGACGCTGGTGGAAGTGAAAAGCCTGTTTGACGACGAAGCGATGGTGGAGATTGAGGGGATGGCAATACTCAAGACGTGACCTGCAAGTCAGCGCGGTGTCGGGGTCATCGCGCACCAGTTGGAAGGAGCAAACTTGGAGTATGGAGGCATGAACTCGAACTCTTCTCCCCCTCAACCCTCCTCGCAATCCGTGCCTGGACCCCTGGCGTGGACCGGCCTCTGGCGCTGGCTGATGAAACCACCGGATTCTCTCCCCGAAGCAGAACAGCGTCGTGTCGTACTGGCCTCCGGCCTGCAACTGGCCCTGATTTTCCTCACCTGCCTCTCGCTGGTGTCAGATTTGCTGACCAATCCTTACGCCAGCCCATGGCAGGCGCCCCCGCTGCCGATATCCGTAGGAGTCTTGATTGCTTTGATATTCATTTATGCGCTCAACCGGAGTGGGCGCTATCGTCCGGCAGCCATACTGACGGTCGTGGCGACCGCTACAGCGAGTTGGCTGGTGGCCTTCATCAGTCGCATCTCGCCTGAGGCGCTGCCTCTGATGTTGGTTTTTCCTGCTTTCTCGATTCTGCTCTGCAGCCTCTTGCTTTCGGCGCGGGCCACGGCGATGATCGCCGTGCTTAACCTTTTCGCCATCGCACTGTTTCGCCGGTTTATTCCCGAGTTGACGTTCAATGGAATGGTCGCCGCACTGACCTTCACGGGGGCCATGTCTGTGTTATTGATTGCCGTGGCGGTCATGCGTGGGCGAGATATAGCTCAACTGGTCGAGCGACAGGCGCGCGCGCTGACCGAAAGCGAGGCGCACCTCCGCTCCATCGTGGAAACCGCGGTGGATAGTCTGATCGTGATTGACGAGCGGGGGATCATCGAAGTGCTCAACCCGGCCGCGGAGCGCCTCTTCGGGTACGCCGCCAATGAAGCCCTGGGGCAAAACGTCAGAATGCTGATGCCCTCGCCCTACCGCGAGGAGCATGATCGTTACGTCGTCAATTACCTGACCACGGGCATAAGAAAAATAATCGGCATCGGCCGGGAGGTCGTTGGCCAGCGCAAGGATGGCGCCGTCTTCCCCATAGATTTAGCGGTGAGCGAGATGTGGGTCGGCGGTCAACGCAAGTTCGCCGGCAGCATCCGTGACATTAGCGAGCGCAAGCAGGCCGAAAGGGCCTTGCGCCTGCAAAGCGCCGCGCTGGAGTCGGCGGCGAACGCCATCATGATCACCGATCGCGACGGTCAGATCACATGGGTGAACCCGGCTTTTACCTCCCTGACCGGCTATGCTTCTAACGAAACGTTGGGCCGGAACCCACGACTGCTTAAATCTGACCGCCATGACGAGCCGTTCTATAAGCACTTGTGGGACACCATTCTAGCCGGGCAGGTTTGGCATGGGGAAATGACCAACCGCCGCAAGGATGGCAGCCTGTACGCCGAGGAGCAGAGCATCACCCCGGTCAGAGACGAACAGGGAGAGATCGTCTCATTCATTGCCATTAAGCAGGACATTACCGCGCGCAAGCAAGCCGAAGAAGCATTACAGGCGGCCAATGAAAAATTGAAGCGCTGGCTGACAGAACTGGAACAGCGCACGCACGAGATCGCTCTGCTTAACGACATGAGCGCTATGCTCCAATCGTGCCTCACCGCGCAGGAGGCCTACGCCATCATCGGCAACCTGGGGCAGCAGTTATTCCCCGGCGAGGCCGGCGCGGTGTATGTCATCAACGCTTCGCACAGCCTGGTTGAGGCAGCGGCGCTGTGGGGAGATATACCAGCCGAGGCGCGCGTGTTCGCGCCAGAAGAATGTTGGGCGCTACGGCGCGGCCATCCCTACTTTGTGCAGGCAAGCAGCTCCGGCCTGCCCTGCCATCACCTGCCCTCTCCGCCGCCAGCCGCTTCCCTGTGTGTGCCCATGATGGCACAGGGAGAAGCGATGGGGATGCTCTACCTGCAAAGCCGGGACGGCACTCAAAGGGCTGCGGGCGATTCGCAGACGCGCCTGCCCGAGGCCAGGCAGCGGCTGGCGCAGACCGTCGCCGACAGTGTTGCCCTGGCGCTCGCCAACCTGAACCTGCGCGAGACCTTACGCCAGCAATCCATCCGCGACCCACTCACGGGTCTGTTCAACCGGCGTTACCTGGAAGAGACGCTGGACCGCGAGGTGCGGCGGGCGACGCGCAACCAGCATCCATTGGGGATGGTCATGCTGGACCTCGACTATTTTAAGCGCTTCAACGACGCCTTCGGCCATGAGGCGGGCGACGCGCTGTTGCGCGAGCTGAGTCAATTCATGCAATCGCATATCCGCGCGGGGGATATCGCCTGCCGCTATGGCGGCGAGGAGTTCACGCTGATTCTTCCGGAAGCCTCGCTGGAGGTGACCCGGCAGCGGGCTGAGCAGTTGCGGGAGGGTACGAAGCACCTGCACGTGCGACATCATGACCTATTCCCCGGGGCTATCACTCTTTCGCTCGGCGTGGCCGTTTACCCCGATCACGGCGCGACCGCGAAAGCCGTCTTGCGCGCAGCCGATGAAGCCCTCTACCGCGCCAAACAGGAAGGCCGGGACCGGGTGATCATTGCGAGTTGACGCAGACAAGCGCCGTGACTGGCAGTACAATAAGGCAGGGGAGATCAAGGAATGCTTGGTCTTCTCATGAAAATAACCCCCACACCCCATGCACCCCCATCGGCCCCGCCTAGGCATGGCACGCTGGTTGCCCTGTGGCGCTGGCTCCTCGAACCGTCCGCTTCGCTCCCGGAGATGTACCGCCGCCGGGCGCGGCTACTCTCAGGTCTGCTTCTGACCCTCCTTCTCCTGAATCTGTCGGCCGTACCCGCGTTGATCTTGACCACGCGCCCCCTGGGCCTCTTGCATGCCGCGAGCTTTCCGGTCGCCCTGAGCACCTTCCTTTTGTTGTCCCTGGTCTACGGCCTGAACCGCGCCGGATACCACACCGTAGCCGCCAGACTGACCGTGAGCATTGTGGCGCTGGGCGCGTGGGCGGCTGTGCTGGCTAACCGGCATGATCTCGACATCCTCCCGCTGACCCTCATGTTTGTGGTCATCTCGCCGCCTCTGAGCAGCCTATTGCTCTCCGTGCGCGCCACAACCCTGTTAGGCGCAGGGCACGTCGCAGGTCTATTGCTGCTGGCGGCGTCTATTCCTGGCTTGGCCGCCTCCGCCTCCTTCATCATCGTAGCGCTCTTCGTTGTGTTCGCGTCCGGGTTAACGGTGGTGGCCGCCATCCTGCGTCGTCGGGACCTGGCGCAAATGGAACGACAGACGCGTACTCTGGCTGAAAGCGAGGCGCGCCAGCGTCTGCTCTTCGCCGCTTCGCCCGATGCGATTCTGCTCATGGATCCAGCGGCCCCCCATATCGCCTGGCCGATTGTGGATTGTAATGAGGTAGCCTGCCATATGAATGGGTACACCCGCGAGGAACTCATCGGGCAATCCATTGACCTGCTCAATGTGACCCCGGGTAACCCGGACGAGCACATGGCTTATCTGGAACGCATACGACGCGAAGGCGTCCTGCGTGTGGAAAACCTTCGCCGCCATCAAGACGGCCATCTCTTTCCGGTTGAGGTCTCGACGTCGCTCATTGCCTTTGGGGGCCGCGAGTTGGTGCTGGGAATTGACCGGGACATCACCGAACGCAAGCGCATAGAAGTGGCGCTCCGGGAAGCCGAGGCCAAATACCGTACACTGGTCGAGCAGATGCCGGCGATCACTTATATTGACGCTGTTGACGAAACCAGTTCTGCGCTCTACTTCAGCCCACACATCGAAACTCTGCTGGGCTATCCCGTGAATGAATGGCTGGCCGACCCCGGCCTCTGGCCCGAGGTACTCCATCCCGACGACCGCGAGCGTGTGCTGGCCGAGCACAACCGCACGAACACGACCGGTGAGCCGTTTGAGATAGAATACCGGATGCTCACCCGGCAGGGTAAAGTCGTGTGGGTGCGGGATCGGGCGGTGCTGGTGCGGGACAGCACAGGCCAACCGCAGTACTGGCAGGGCGTGCTGCTCGACATCACCGAGCGCAAGCAGATCGAAGAGACGCTACAGGAGGCTGAGGCCAAATATCGCGCGCTCGTGGAACAATTGCCTGCCATTACCTATGTGGTTAATCTGCAAAATACGCCCCGCACGACATATATCAGCCCTCAGGTGGAATCGTTGCTCGGGTTTTCTCCCGCCGAGTGGCTGGCTGATCCCGATTTGTGGACCAAACAACTTCCCCCCGACGACCGCGCGCGTGTGCTGGGCGAGGTCAAATTACGGGACGCGCGGGGCGAGCCGCTCAACCTGGAATATCGTGTACTGACACGCGAGGGCCGGACGCTCTGGTTCCACAATCAATCTATTCTGGTGCTGGGCGAGGGAGGCCGTCCACGGTATTCACACGGCATCATGTTCGACATCACCGAGCGCAAGCTGACGGAAGAGGCGTTGCAGGCTGCCAACGAGAAATTGATCCGGGGACTGACCGAACTGGAGCAGCGCACACGAGAGATTACGCTGCTCAACCAACTCGGCGATCTGCTTCAGACCTGTCTCAATGTCGAGGAAGCCTATACCGTGATCGGGCAATCGGCGCGGCAGTTGTTCCCCGACGAGACGGGCGCGCTGTACATGATCAGCGCTTCGCGGAACATCGTCGAGGCCGTCGTGACCTGGGGCCAATCACCCGGCGGGACCATTGAGCGCGTGTTCGCGCCAGAGGATTGCTGGGCGCTGCGGCGGGGCGCTCTCCATCTGGTGGAGGACACGCGCACCGGCTTGCGCTGTCGGCATCTGGCCGACCCGCCGCCCGCCGCTGCCCTCTGCATCCCCATGATAGCCCAGAGTGAGGCGGCTGGGGTGCTGTGCTTGCAAAGCAACAGCGCCCCCACCGACGCCGCCTCATGCCTGACCCCGGCGAAACAACGGCTCGCCCAGACCGTGGCCGACAGCATTGCGCTGGCGCTGGCGAATCTGCGGCTGCGGGAGACCTTGCGTCAGCAATCCATCCGCGACCCGCTCACTGGCTTATTCAACCGCCGTTACATGGAAGAGACGCTTGAGCGTGAAGTTCGACGGGTGGCTCGCGTCCAGGGCCCCCTCGGCATCATTATGCTGGATATAGATCATTTCAAGCAGTTCAACGACACATTTGGTCACGATGCGGGCGACGCATTACTGTCCGAACTGGGGGCGTTCCTCCGGACGCATGTTCGTGGGGAGGACGTAGCTTGCCGTTACGGTGGCGAAGAATTCACGCTCATCCTGCCGGAGGCCTCACTGGAAGTGACGCAAGAACGCGCCGAGCATTTGTGCGAAGACATTCGGCATCTCCACGCGCAATATAGCGATCAGCCCCTGGGAGTCGTCACGTTGTCATTGGGCGTCGCCATCTTCCCGGATCACGGCAGCACAGGCGGCGATGTGTTGCGCGCCGCCGACGTCGCCCTCTACCGCGCCAAACGCGCCGGGCGCGATCGGGTGACAGTCGCGGGGTGAAAACTCCAAACTTCGGACGTCCCATCTCTAATCCCTGCTCTCCCATGAACTTCACTCTCGCCGACTCTCAACAACACATTCAGTCCCGCGCTCGAACTTTCGCTCAGACTCGCATCGCGCCGCGGGCGCGGGAGATGGATGAAAAAGGCGAGATGCCGCTGACGCTGATCAAAGAGATGGCCGAGTTAGGCTTGCTCGGCGGGCCGCTCCCGCCGGCATATGGCGGGGGCGGGTGGGACGCCGTCTCGCTCGCGCTGTGCTACGAGGAGTTGGGCCGCGCCGACTCGTCGGTGCGCGGGTTCATGACTGTCCACACCAGCCTGGTCGCGCAGTGCATCCTCCAGTGGGGCGCGGAGGCGCAGAAACAAGATTACCTTCCCCGCCTGGCCCGGGGCGAGGTCATCGGCTGTTATTGTCTCACCGAGCCGAACGCCGGGTCCGATGCCGCCAGCATGGAAAGCACGGCGGCGCTTACGGGCGACGAATACGTCATCAACGGCGAGAAAATCTGGATCACGAATGGCGGTATCGCGCAGCTTGCCCTCGTCTTCGCCAACGCAGATCGGGGTCTCAAGCACAAAGGCATCTGCGCTTTTCTGGTCCCCACCGATACGCCTGGCTTTCGGCGCGTCAAAATGGAGGGGAAGGAGCTCGGCCACCGGGCCTCGGATCACGCGCACGTCTATTTTGAGAATATGCGTGTGCCTAAATCAGCGCTGCTTGGTGCGCACGGCGAGGGCTTCCAGGTGGCGATGTCGGCGCTCGACCACGGACGGCTGGGGGTGGCGGCGGGCGCGCTGGGGGTGGGGCAGGCCTGCCTCGACGCCTGCGTGGAGTTCGCTAAAACGCGCCGCCAGTTCGGGCAGCGTATTGGCAATTTCGAGATGATTCAGAGTACACTAGCCGACATGGCGGCGGAGGTGGAGGCCGCCCGCTGGCTGGTGTACCGCGCGGCGTGGCTCAAAGACCAGGGGGGCCGCGTGACCCGCGAAACGTCCATCGCCAAGTTGTTCGCGACCGAAGCGGCCGTGCGGGCCGCGGGCGAGGCGGTGCTGCTGCACGGCGGGCGCGGCTACTCGAACGAATACCCGGTGGAGCGTTACTATCGCGACATTAAGGGGTTGCAGATTTACGAAGGGACAGCGCACATTCAGCGGATAGTGATTGCCAGAGAATTGCTCGGACGAGAATAGGCCCATGTCCGTCCGCGCCACGACTCCCAGGCCTCTTGACATTTCAATCTGACGACCGGAGGAAATTATGAAAGCGGCTGACCTTCCCCTGACTTACAATGCGGTTGACATTTTGGAGCGCAACCTGCCCGCGCGCGCCGACAAAACGGCGCTCTACACCGCCGAGCGGGAATTGACCTTCCGGCAGGCCTCGGAGGAAGTGAACCGGGTCGGCAACGCGCTCAAGCGGCTCGACATCCGCATGGGCGAGTTCGTCGCCATCCTCTCACTCGACTGCGCCGAGTGGGTGACGTCGTTCTTCGGCACTATGAAGATCGGCGCGATCCCGGTGGCCATGAACACCCTTGCCAAACCGCACGAGCACGCCTACGTCCTCCGCGACTGCCGCGCGCGGGCGTTGATCGTCCACAAGGCCCTGCTGCCCTCCATTGAGCCGATCCGCGCAGAAATTGACTTCGTCAGGCACTTCATCGTCATCGGCGGCGGCGGGCAGCCGGGCGACCTGGACTTCGCGGAGTGGATCAAAAACGAGTCCGCCGAACTGGCGGCCGCGCCCACGCACCGCGAGGATTTCTGCTCGCTGAATTATTCGAGCGGAACGACGGGCGAGCCGAAGGGGGTCCTCCACGCCCACAAGGATTACCCGCTGACCGCGCAGTTGTGGGGCGTGAACGTGCTCGGCCTGCGCGAGAGCGACCGCGCTTTTGGCGCGCCCCGGCTGTTCTTCACGTTTGGCATGGGCGGCGTTTTGATCTACCCGTGGTACGTGGGAGCGAGCGTCATCCTCATGGCCGCGCCGCCGCGCATCGTCACGAACATGCTGGAGACTATTCACCGCTTCAAGCCGACCCTCCTCTACAACGCGCCCACGGGCTATGGCGCCATGCTGGCGACGGAGGATTTCAACAAGAAGTATGACTTCTCCTCCCTGCGCCTGTGCGTCTCGGCGGGCGAATCGCTCCCGGCGCCTATCTGGCATGCCTGGAAGGAAAAGACGGGGCTGGACATCATTGACGGGATCGGCTCGACCGAGAATTTCCACATCTTCCTCTCCAACCGTCTCGGCGACATCCGCCCGGGGAGCAGCGGCAAGCCGTTCGAGGGGTACGAGTTGAAGATCGCGGATGATAACGGCAACGCGGTGCAGCGCGGCGAGATCGGCAATTTGCTGGTGAAAGGCGAGACGGCCACGCCATATTATCTGCACAAGGCGGAGCGCAGCCGCAAGACTTTCCTCGGCGAGTGGCTGTTCACGGGCGACAAATACTACGTGGACGAGGACGGCTATTACTGGCACGCCGGCCGCTCGGACGACATGCTCAAGGTGGGCGGCATCTGGGTCTCGCCCGTGGAGGTGGAAAGCGCGCTTCTCAGCCACCCGGCGGTGCTGGAGTGCGCCGTCGTCGGGCTGCCGGACAGCGCGAGCCTGATCAAACCCAAAGCGTTCATCGTGCTCAAGGAGGGAAATGCTCCCTCCGAGGAATTGAAAAACGAATTGGTCGAGCACTGCAAAGCAAAGATGGCGGAATACAAGCGCCCGCGCTGGATCGAGTTTGTGCCCGAGCTGCCGAAGACGGCGACGGGGAAGATTCAGCGGTTCAAGATGCGGGGAGCTTAGTGCGCTTCGCGTATTCCGTCACTTGAAGAAACCGGGCTTGGGGGCAAGACCACACAAGGAGATGCCTATGTGGAATGATTTCAAAGCGTTTGTCATGCGCGGGAACGTGCTCGACCTCGCGGTCGGCGTAATCATCGGCGGGGCGTTTGGCAAAATCGTAAGTTCGCTGGTCAATGATGTGCTGATGCCATTGATCGGCTTGCTGCTCGGCGGGGTCAATTTCTCCGAACAGGCCGTCGCCGTCGGTGCGGCAGTCGTCAAATGGGGCGCATTCGTGCAGTCCATCATTGACTTTCTCATCATCGCGGCTGTGATTTTCTGGATCGTCAGAACGGCGAACGCCATGCAGAAGCCGGCCCTCGCGCCTGCCCCGGCTGCGCCCACGACAAAGGAGTGCCCCTATTGCCGATCCGCGATTCATCTCAAAGCCACGCGCTGCCCAAACTGCACGTCAGAATTGAGGGCTGCCTGACGATGGCATGAGGGCAACCCTAATCCGAACTCCCGACTCTAACCCCACGGAGGCCCCTATGAGCGACCAATACAAATACCTTTTGGACGAGAGCCAGCTGCCGAAGGCGTGGTACAACATCAACGCCGACCTGCCCACGCCGCCCCAACCTGTGCTGCACCCCGGCACGATGCAGCCGGTGACGCCCGACTTCCTGGCCGTGCTCTTCCCCATGAACCTCATCCTGCAGGAAGTCTCCCCGGAGCGCTGGATCGAGATCCCCGAGCCGGTGCGCGAGGTGTACAAGCTCTGGCGGCCCACCCCGCTGTGCCGCGCCCGGCGGCTGGAGCGGGCGCTGGACACCCCGGCGCACATCTACTACAAGAACGAAGGCGTCTCGCCGGTCGGCTCGCACAAACCGAACACGGCCGTGGCGCAGGCGTTCTTCAACAAGGAAGCGGGGACGAAGGCGCTCACGACCGAAACCGGCGCGGGGCAGTGGGGCAGCGCGCTGGCCATGGCGTGCAGCTTCTTCGGGCTGGACCTGGAAGTCTACATGGTCAAGGTGTCGTATCACCAGAAACCCTACCGGCGCATCATCATGGAGAACTTCGGGGCGACGGTCTACGCCAGCCCGACCGCGCGCACGCAGTATGGGCAGAAGGTC
>Ga0209519_10001536_pt1 | contig 10161 bp, 11 predicted proteins | sample Rifsed13ft1_FD_184005 | JGI IMG/M metagenome (GOLD analysis project Ga0209519, IMG submission 184005) | Soil microbial communities from Rifle, Colorado, USA - sediment 13ft 1 (version 2) | ecosystem: Environmental > Terrestrial > Deep subsurface > Rock core/Sediment | place: Rifle, Colorado...
CTGGGTCTTCGACTTCTTCTTCGAGACCAGGCGCTCGCGCTCGAGCATGTTCTTGAAGTCCATGTTGCCGCCGAAGTTCAGCTGGTACGTGCGGCCGAGCTTCACGCCACGATCCTCGAACAGCTTCGTGAGGATCCGGTGCACGATCGTCGCGCCGACCTGACTCTTGACGTCGTCGCCCACGATCGGCACGCCGGCGTCCACGAACTTCTGTGCCCACATCACGTCGGAGGCGATGAACACCGGGAGGCAGTTCACGAACGCCACCCCGGCGTCGAGCGCGGCCTGTGCGTAGTGCTTCGCGGCCTGCTCTGACCCAACCGGCAGGTAACAGACGAGGACGTCGGCCCCGGTCTCTCGGAGTACCTTCGCGACGTCCACGGGCGGGAGTTCGGACTCCTCGATCGTCTCGCGGTAGTAGCGCCCCAGGCCGTCGAAGGTCGGGCCGCGTTGCACCGTGATGCTCGTGTGGGGCACCTCGGTGAAGCGGATCGTGTTGTTGGGCTCGGAGATGATCGCCTCGGCGACGTCGGTGCCGACCTTCTTCGCGTCCACGTCGAACGCGGCGACGACGTCCACATCGTTGACGTGGTATCCGCCGAGGTCCACGTGCATCAGACCCGGGACCATCCCCGCGGGGTCGGCGTCCTTGTAGTACTCGAGTCCCTGGACGAGCGACGAGGCGCAGTTCCCCACGCCCACGATCGCGATATTGACCTTGCTCATGACGTGCGCTCCTTCCTGCGAAGCGACCGGGTGGTGCTCTGGGTCGTGCTCCGGCGCTTCGAGCCCCCCTTGGTGGTCGTGTCGGTGCCGCGGCGCTCGGCCGCGATGAGTCCGTTCAGCCACGCGATGTCCTGCTCGGTGCTCTCGCGCCCGTGCTGCATCAGCGAGGTGGTGTACGTGTCGCCCGTGTTCGTGGCGAGCGAGGCCTGGATCGTCACCAGCCGCTCCTCCAGGAACGAGCGACGACGCTCCAGGACGCGGATCCGCGTCTCGGGCGAGAGGTACTTGAAGAACGCCATGCGGACGCGGAAGCGGTTGTCCTCACCCGAGGCGTCGGGACCGGCCTCCTCGAGCAGGCTGCGGAACAGCGACTCGCCGCGCTCGGTGATCCGGTACACGTTCTTGCGACGGCCGACCTCCTGCTTGTCGAAGACCTGCTCGACCGCCCCCTGGCGCTCCAGGCGCTTGAGCGTCGGGTACAGGGACCCGTACGAGACGCGCCAGAACCCCCCGAGGGAGTCGGTGAGCCGCTTCGACAGTTGGTAGCCGTGCATGGACCGTTCCTTGAGCAGGCCCAGGATCGCGAGCTCCAGCATCCGGTTCGTTCCCTCCTTGACTCTTCCCGAGGACCGCCGCCCGAGGACCGCCGCCCGAGGACCGCCGCCCGAGGACCGCCGCGAGGCCGCCGCCCGAGGACCGCCGCGAGGCCGCCTAGGGCGGGCCGCTCACGTCGCGGACCGATATATCGCTTCGATATATCTAACCGCTAGATGGAGGGTGCGTCAACCACCAGCTCCGGGACCGGGGCCGGACGCCACCCGGCCGCGAGCGCTAGCGCCGCCGAGGCCACGCCTACGAGCCCGCAGGCGATCCAGAGCGCGTCGGGGCTCGCCTGGTAGATCGAGGTTCCGAGCACCGGGCCCAGTATCCAGGCCAGCCCGAACATGGAGCCGTAGGCGGACTGATACCGGCCGCGTGCGTGCAGTGGCGCCCGGTCGGCGGCGACCGCCGAGGCGAGCGGGGACTCGATCATCTCGCCGAGGGTCCAGATCAAGATGAAGATGACGAAGCCGGGGACGGAGGCGACGAGGAGCAGCGAGGCGAATCCCAGTCCGATCAGCAGGTTCCCGAGCGCGATCATCCGGAAGCGTTCGAACCGCTGCGTCCACGAGATCACGACGAGTTCGAACAGGACGACGAGCGTGCCGTTCAGCGCTTGGAGTGATCCGTAGGTCGAGGCTCCGTAGCCCGCGTCGCGGATCTCCAGCGGCAGCGTCGAGACGTTCTGCGAGTAGACGAGCCCGGCGGTGAGCACGGCGGCGAGGAACAGCAGGAACCCCCGGTCGGCCAGGATGGATGCTCGGGCGGTGGCCAGGTGTCGCTCGTGCTTCTTGGCGGTCCGGGTGCCGTGCGGGAGGGCCACGAGCGCGATCACGCCGAACGAAGCCGACGTGATCGCGTCGCCGATGAACGCGAGCGCGAAGTTGCGCTCGGCCAGGAACCCGCCGATCGCGAGGCCCGCCGCCCATCCGACGTTCACGGTGAGCCGGTAGAGCGTGAACGCGGTGACCCGCTGCTCCGCCGGGAGCAGGTCGGCGATCAGGGCCCCCGACGCGGGCCGGTATAGCTCGGCGAACACGGCGAGGGCGAACGTGATCGGGTATATGGCGGCCAGGCTCGTCGCCCTCCAGAGCGCGAGCGTCAGCGCCGACGCCCCGAACATCGACAGTGCGATCGCGTTGCGCCGCCCGAGGCGGTCGGCCACCAGGCCCCCGGCCACCTGAGAGATCAACCCTCCGAGGCCGTAGCACGCGATGGCGATCCCGGCCTGGGCTGGCGAGTACCCGTGACCCGTCAGGTAGAGGGTGAGGAACGGCAGCACGAACGTGCCGAGCCGGTTCACGAACGAGCCCGCGAAGAGCACCCACGCCGAACGCGGCATCGCGCGCAGGTTGGCGCGCAGGCTGGGAGCGGGAGCTACGGGGTCCATGGGCCGGCACAGCCTAGCCCGCCGCCCCCTCCTCGACCCCGTCGGTCGCGGTGCGGGCCGATGTCGCGGTCCTCTAGCGACGGTACTCGCGCACGTAGTCGGGGACGGGTACGTCGTCTCCGAGCTGCGGGTCGGGCTCCGGCTCGCCGGGGATCGTGATCAGCGGCAGCACGCCGGCCCAGATCGGCAGGGCGAGGTCCTCCCCCTCGTCCTTCGGGGGACCGGTTCGTATCTTGGCGGAGGCCTCGTCCATCGCGACCGCGAGGATCGTCGTCTGGTCGAGCTCGCGCTGGTTGGGCATGCGCGCGTCGCCGGCCCGTCCGTGCGCGACGTGCTCGACGAGCGCGCGCTGGGCCTCCCACTTCTCGTCGGGATCGGTCACCTCGCGCGCCCGTCCGTAGACGATCACCGAGCGGTAGTTCATCGAGTGATGGAACGCGCTCCGCGCAAGGACGAGCCCGTCCAGGAGCGTGATCTCGATCGCGACCGGTGTGCCCCGCTTCGTCGCGCGGAGCGTCCGGCTCGCGTTGGAGCCGTGCACGTACAAGGTGTTACCGACCCGCGCGTGGATCGTTGGGATCACGCGCGGCTCAGCGTCGATCACGTACGCGAGGTGGCAGATCAACGCCTCGTCGACGATCGCGTCGATCGTCGCGCGGTCGTAGACGCCACGCTCGGGTAGCCGGCGGACGCGCGTGCGCTCGGAAGGGGGCGTCGCCACGTTCGCATGCTACCGGGCGAGCCTTCAGGTGAGCATCTTCTCCATCGCGACGATCACGGGGTCGGGGCCGTGGTCGAACCCGACCCTCGTTATCCGGCCGACGGTGGCCGGCTCGGCGTCGAGATGCTCCTCGACGATCACCTCGGGGATCGAGAACGCGGCCCCGCACGGCGCGTACCGTCCGACCTCGTCCACCTCGCGGAAGACGATCGCCGCCACCGGGCGTTCGGTCATCGGGCAGGGGTGTCCCTGGAACACCGGGCAGGGGCGGTTGCTCGGCCCGGCGCAGCGACGGACCTCGTATCCGAGAGCCTCCAAGGTCCCGTCGAGCGCGCCGAGAGCGGGCGAGGGGCTGCCGACGACCAGGACCCGGTGAGGACGGGCCACCCGCCATACGAACGCGGCCAACATGACCAAGAACAGGCCTCCGAACACCGTCAGCACCACCGGGGATGCTCCCTGCGCCCACAGGACGACTCCAGCGAACACGGCGATCGCACCCAGGTAGAGGGTGAACTCCTTCTGCCAGCGCATCGTGGTCGCCTCCTCTCTTCCGGTCCTACCGTGCTGCGTGAGCGCGCGGGCGTGTACGGCCGAACGGACCGTGCTCGCCGGGGCCCTTCGGCAGGTCAGCCGAGCGGGCCGGGGCCGCCCTCGCCACGCTGCTGAAGGAAGCGCTCGATCTCGCTGACGAGCTCGTCGCCCGTTGGGAGCTCCTGGTTGTCCACGACGGACTCGAGGCGCTCTACGTATGACCGGGAGTCCTCGTCGGCTTGGACGATCGCGTCCAGCCGTTGACGCTGGGCCATCGCCTCGTCGGGCAGCGGGCCGAGCGGTAGTTCCACGCCGAGGTGGCGTCCCGCGTGCTCCAGTATGGCGATCGACCCGGCCGCGAACGGTCCGCCGATGTAATGGGGTACCTGTGCGTAGAACCCGACCGCCGGGATCCCGGCGCTCGCGACGGCCATCTCCACCGTCGACAGTGCGGCCCCCGGGACGCGCAGCAGCCCTGCGGGGCCCTGCTGCTCGTCATCGTGGAGCAGTCCCTCGCGCGAAGCGGTCGCCAGGATCGGCACCGGCCGCGTGTGCGGGACGGCCGTGGGGATCGAACCGAGGCTCACCCACTCCACCACGCCGAGGCGGAGCGCCAGCTCCTGCAGATCCTGCCCGAGCTCACGCCAGCGGAAGTCGGGCTCGGCGCCGGTCAGCACGAGCAGGTCGCGCCCGCCGACGTGGGTTCGGCGCAGGGTGAGCTCGGGCCAGGTCAGCTCGGTGAGCGTGCCGTCGACGATGTCGAGGACCGGCCTGCGCGCGCGATAGTCGAACAGCACGTCTGCGTCGAACGTGGCGAGCGGCCCACCCTCGGCCGCGATCCGTTCCGCCGCCGCGGTCGAGGCGCCCGCGGCATCGATCCAGCCGTCGAAGGCTGCCACGATCGCGGGCGCGACCAGGAGCTCGTCGGGGGTGCTGAGCAGGTACAGGGGCACCCCGCGAGGATAGCCTCGGTCGCGACCAGCTGCGTCAGACCCGGACGCGGAGCTCGGCGAGGCCGCGGATCACGTAGCTCGATCTCCAGGTGGGCTCCTCGACGAGCTCGATGTCTGGAAGGCGGTCCAGGATCGTGCCGAAGGAGACCTGAAGTTCCTGGCGGCCGAGCGGCGCGCCCAGGCAGAAGTGGATCCCCGCGCCGAAGGTCAGGTGTGGGTTCGGATCGCGCGCCAGAACGAGCTCGTCCGGCCGGTCGAACACCTCGGGGTCACGGTTCGCCGAGCCGAGGAGCAGGCCGAGCTCGGCGCCGCGCGGGACCCGCACGCCGTGCAGTACGAAGTCCTCCAGCACCCAACGCTCGAACATCTGCCCCGGCGTGTCGAAGCGCAGGAGCTCGTCGACGGCCGTCGGCAGCAGCGAGCGGTCGTCGCGGAGCCGGCGAAGCGCTTCGGGCGTTCGGAACAGCGTCCACCATCCGATCCCGGTGGCGTTCACCGTAGCCTCGTGGCCGGCGTTCAGGAGCAGGACGCAGGTGCCGACCAGTTCGTCCTCGGTCAGGCGCTCGCCCTCGTCCAGGACCTGCGCGAGCTGCGAGATGAGATCCTCGCCGGGGTCGTCGCGTCGCTCGCGCGCGAGGGTCCGCAGGTGATCGGAGAACTCGGAGCTCGCGCGGACCGCGTCCCGCTGCATATCGAGCGACGGGTTCAGCTCGTACATCTTGCATATGTCCGCTGACCATGGGCGCAGGAGATGGCGCTCGGAGTCGGGGACGCCGAGCATCTCGGCGATCACGGTGACCGGGAGCGGCTCGGCCACCTCGGCGAGCAGGTCGAACTCGCCCGCGCCGGACACCCGGTCGACGAGCTCGTCCATGATCGCCTGCACGCGGGGGCGTAGGCCTTCGACGTAGCGCGGCGTGAAGGCCTTCGACACGAGGCGGCGGACGCGGGTGTGGTCCGGCGGCTCCTGGTCCAAGATCCCCGCGTTGATAAGGCTCCAGAACGGGTCGTGCCACTCGGGTGGGTCGGGATGGCCCATCTCAGCGTGGGTCGCCTGGTGCAGGTACGTGCGTCCGAACCGCTTGTCGCGCAGGAGCGAGTTGACGTCCTCGTAGCGAGAGATCAGGTAGTGGTCGGTCGCCTCGTCGTACAGGACCGGCGAGCGCTCGCGTAGTTCGTCGTAGACCGGGTAGGGGTCGGCGATGAACCCGATGTCCCTCGGCGCGAAGCGCAGTTCGGAGACCGCGTCCCCCATAGGCCGGGACTGTAGCGCCGGCGCCCGGTGGCCGTCGCCCGGTCTGGGGAAGCAGGAACCCGGCGCGGCTGCGCCGGGTTCCTGTGCGTTCCGATCCGAACTAGACGGCCCGAACGTTCGCGGCCTGGGGGCCCTTCTGCCCCTGGGTCACGTCGTACTCGACCCGCTGGTTCTCCTCCAGGTTTCGGTAGCCCTCGCCTGTGATCGCGCTGAAATGCACGAACACGTCGGCGGATCCGTCTTCCGGAGTGATGAAGCCGAAGCCCTTCTCGGCGCTGAACCACTTCACGGTTCCTGTTGCCACGTGCGATCCCTCCTTCCTTCCGCCGTCCGGGCCTGGTTGCTGCCCTTCACGGCGCCGGCCGTAGCAGCCGGGTGTGAGGGAACTGCTCGTAGCGTGATACCGCGAAACGGTTGCCCTCAGGCCAGACGGTAGCACGTACGGGTGACGCACGACCGGGGAGGCTCTTCGGACGGACCTGGCCGAGCGCAGCCAACCTCTGACGGATCCGGGGGTCACGCGAACGCGAACGCGCCGTAGCCGACGACGCTGGATGTGTCGCCGCTCGCGTCGGCCGACGTGCCGAGCCGCAGGAGCCGGGGAACCAGACCGCTCCGGGCCGCGAAGACGAGCAGGCCGCGGAGCGGATGGCGGCCGCACGCTGCGTCCTCGGCGACGTCCTGGGGAGCAAGGCTAAGGACGGCCTGTGCCGTCCGGTGGTCCGTCCGGCGGGCCGACGCCTCGTCTAGGTAGTGGCTGAGGTCTGTGCTCACGACGACGAGGTCGCTCTGGTCCTGCAGCCGCACCAGCAGGTCCGCCACCGCGTCCGGAGGGGTGACCCCCACCGCCACCGGGAGGAAGGTCCATCCGCGGCCGAGCGCACGGAGAAGGAACGGGAGCTGCACCTCGATCGCGTGCTCGGGGGCGTGCGGGCCGTCGTCGACCGCGGCGCCGGCCCGGGCGGCGGCCTCGCGCAGACCCGGGTCGACCTCGATCGCTCCGAGGGGGGTCTGCCACGCCTGCGCTGCGGGCACCGCCATCCCTCGTAGCGGCACGAAGTGGGCGGGTCCGAGCACGACGACGCGGTGGATCCTCCGGTCGCGCAGCCGCGCGAAGCCCTCGGCCGCGATCGGCCCCGAGTAGACGTAGCCCGCGTGGGGTGCGACGAGCGCGAGCGGTTGAGGCTCATCGACGGCGGGGGTCGCCGCATCCAGGAGCGCGTTCACGTCTCGAGCGAGGTCCTGCGTGTCTGCCGGGTAGAAGGTCCCGGCGGCGGCGGGCAGGCGGATCAGGCCACGCCGAGGCGCACCGGCAGTCTCCTCGCGCCCCATCGTCCCGGTCGCTCCTCGAACACTCCGGCGCACGGCTCCCCGCAGCCCGCGCACCTGCCGTGGTCGTCCATGCTCCACGCACCGAGCTCGTACCCCTCGCGCTCGATGAGCAGGTGTCCGCAAGCGTGGCACCGGGTGCTCTGTCCGTCGACGTCGGGCACGTTGCCCGTGTACGCGTACCGGACGCCGTTGCCCATCGCGATCCGCCGGGCTCGGGTGAGCGTGGTCGCGGGTGTCGGTGGCCGGTCGAGCATCTTCCAGTCCGGGTGGAAAGCGGTGAAGTGCATCGGCACGTCGGGGCCTAGGTGCCCGACAACCCAGCGCGTCATCTCGTCGAGCTCATGGTCCGAGTCGTTCAGCCCGGGGATCAGCAGGTTCGTGATCTCGAACCACACGTCGGTGCCCCGCAGGTACTCGAGCGTCGCGAGCACGGGCCAGAGGCTCCCCGCGCAGACCCGGTGGTAGAAGTCCTCGCTGAACGCCTTCAGGTCAACGTTCGCGGCGTCCATATGGGCGTAGAGGTCGCGGCGAGGCTCGTCGTTCATGTACCCGGCCGTGACCGCAACCGCCCGGATCCCGCGCTCGCGACAGGCGTCGGCGACGTCGATCGCGTACTCGAGGAATATCGCCGGGTCGTTGTACGTGAACGCCACCGACCGGCAGCCGAGGCGCACCGCCGCCTCACAGATCGCCTCGGGCGAGGCGGCGTCGGCGAGCGTATCGACATCTCGGGACTTGGAGATGTCCCAGTTCTGACAGAAGCGGCAAGCAAGGTTGCAGCCGGCCGTGCCGAACGACAGGACCGACGTTCCTGGCAGGAAGTGGTTGAGGGGCTTCTTCTCGATCGGGTCGACGCAGAAACCGCTCGAGCGGCCGTAGGTAGTGAGGACGATCGCGTCGCCCTGCCGGGCGCGGACGAAGCACAGCCCGCGCTGGTCCTCGCGGAGAGCGCAGGCCCGCGGGCACACGTCGCACCGGATCCGCCCATCGGGCAGCGAGGTCCAGTAGGTGGTCGGGTGCGCCTCGTGCACGACTACATGATGCTCCAGCAGCGACCGACGGGGAAGCGACGGGGCGGCGGGAGGCGCATCATCTTGGTCATCGCGGCCGATCGAGGAAGGAGGCACGATCCGCGCGTACTGGCCGGCGACGGAACACGAGCTCGAGGCGGCCCAGGTCGAGCTCGGTCGGATGGAACCCGGGTCGTGGGAACCGGCGCCCGGGCGACCGCTGAAGGTGGCCGGCGCGTTCGTCGCCGGTGCGACCGGAGTGGCCGGTATGGGTGGGGCCGGAGACCCCTTGTGGGCGGCGGCGGTAGTCATGCGGGCCGAGCCGGATCGTCGGGGCGTATGGACGGTGGACGAGCACGTCATGCGGGCCGAGGCGGGCGCACCGTACGCTCCCGGGTTCCTCGCGCTGCGGGTCGGCCAGGTACTCGAACGGGCGATCCGCATGCTCGGCGAGGACGTGGATGTCGTCCTCCTTGATGCGACGGGACGCGACCATCCACGCCGCGGTGGGCTCGCCGTGAACCTCGGCTGGGTGCTGGATCTTCCGACCGTGGGCGTCACCGACCGACCACTCGTCGCCGGGGCCCGCGAGCCCGCGGACGAACCCGGCTCGTGGGAACCGCTGATGCTCGGCGACGAGCGCGTCGGCGCTGCCCTGCGGACGCGCGCGCACGCGCGGCCCGTGTTCGTGCACGCGGGATGGCGCACCGACCCCGACGTCGCCGTCGAGGTCGTTCTGCTCGTCACAGACCGCGCGCGGACCCCCGAGCCTCTCCGTCGAGCCCGTCGGCTGGCGAGGGAGTCACGTGCCCTCGACGAGGGTCGCGTCGATCGACTGCCCTGATCCCTACCCGGCGGCCGCGGGCTCCCGGCTGAGCCCGTCGGCGATCCGGTCGGCGAACGCGCCGATCAGCTCCCAGTCGCGGAAGTCGCCGACCGGCGCCTTCACGGCCTTCACCATCCGTTTCTCGATGAACCCAAGCCGGTCCAGGTCGATGGCGCCGAAGAACACGGCGTGCTCGCGCGGATGGACGAGGTCTTCGAGCTCGGCCCTCGCCTCGTCGGACGGGCCGTGTTCGCCCTCGGGATCCGTGGGGCCGCTGCTGAACAGCCACACCGGCATCGAGCCCAGATGCTCGCGCTTGGTCTTCACGAACGCCTGGGCCTCCTTCATCCACGAGCCGATATAGACGGCGCTGCCGAGCACCACAGCGTCGTAGCCGAGGAGCCCGTCGACCTCCTCCAGCGGGATCGCGTCGGCGTCCAGACCGCGTTCGCGCAAGCGCTGGGCGATGAACGCTCCGATCTCCTCCGTCGACCCATGCTTGCTCGCGCTCGCGACCAGGATCTTCATCGCGTCCCCTCCTCTCTGCCCCGTAGAGCCTCCGGCGTGACGCCGAACTGCGCGACGGCGGTTCGTGTGGGGTATCCCTGGTTCTCGAGCCAGTCTCGCGCGAGGAGGGTCCGTCTCGCCGGGTCTGCAGTACCCGAGGAGCGGGGTCGCCCGGCCCGCTCTCGGGAACCGGTCGACCCTCAGCCCGGTCATCTCCCTCGAGGACCGAACCCGAGGGAGGGTGCGATGGCCGCGCGGAAGCTCCAGCGATCGATGCTCGTGGTGGGTGCGCTCGCACTGTGGCTGA
>Ga0209519_10001538_pt1 | contig 10145 bp, 9 predicted proteins | sample Rifsed13ft1_FD_184005 | JGI IMG/M metagenome (GOLD analysis project Ga0209519, IMG submission 184005) | Soil microbial communities from Rifle, Colorado, USA - sediment 13ft 1 (version 2) | ecosystem: Environmental > Terrestrial > Deep subsurface > Rock core/Sediment | place: Rifle, Colorado...
GGCAGCGGTTGCGGCTCGGACCAGCGGGCGCCATCCCACGACGACGACACCAGTCGCCAGGCCGCCGTGGTCTCGTCGCTCTCGATCCAGAACACCCACGGCGTCGCGCCCGCCGCCGCGGGATACTTGCTGTTGCTCCCTGGTGTCTGCGGTAACGGCTGGCTCGGCATCCAGCCGCTCGCCGAGTCGTGGCGCTTCGCGCGGATCTCCCAGCGGCGATTGGCGTACGTATGGTGGAACAGCCACAGCGCTCCACCGGCGTCGCGCAGGATAGCCGGCCTGCCTTCGTAGGCGTAGTCGAGCGACAGCAGCTCGGCCGGCGCGCTCCAGTCGGCCCCGTCCGAGCGCTTGATCCACAGGTTGAGGCGCTCGGGCGTGTTGCTGCGGAAAACGTTGTGCACGAACTCCTTGCTGCGGCTCTCCCAGTCGCTGATGCGCTTTACCGTCGCTTCGATGGTCGGTTTGAGCCCGACGGCGCGGTACACGAACGGCGCGTGGCGGATCTCGTTGCGCTGGGTCTCGACTTCCAGCCGGTGGTCGGTGCGCCAGCCGATCCAGCCGGCAAGCAACGGCAACAGGCTGCCGTGCGCGCGCCCCGCCTCGGTGAGATCGAGCGCCGCCTTGGCGAAGCTGTACAGCAGATCGAGCTGCGCGCCGGGCAGCTCGAGGAAGCGGCGCAACTGCCCGTGCTGGTCGTAGCGGCGATAGACCGCCGGCAGCAGCGCGTACATCTGGCCGGCGTGATCGTTGGGGGAGGTCGCCATCGCGGCCGCGCGGTTATGCCGATCGACGTCGTACTCCGGCACGGCGCCGTGATAGCCGAACAGGGCGTAGTAGTACACCGTCTCGCCCTTGAGACCACTGTCCAGGACCGAGGTGATACCGATTCCTTGGGCGATCACGACGCCGTCGTCGGGTGCGGTCGGGTGGCTGCCTTCGCGGCGCACCACGCGCACGCCGGTAAACGGCGCCGCCTCGGGGAAGCGCCACGTGAGCTCGATACGGTTGCCGGCGGGATGCGGCGCGGCGGCGATCGCGTCGAAGCGCATCAGTAGCCCCCCGTGATGCCGAGCCTGATGCCGCCGAAGTACGGTTCGTCGCCGGATTCGTCGGGGATCTTGGGGATCTCGTTTGCATCAAACGTGAGCACGCCCGTCGGATCGGGCTCGCGCCCGGGCGGCACGACACGGCGAAACTCGGTGATCGTGACGAAGTTCACGCCCTCGATCGCTTCGATGGCTTCATAGAACTTGCTGAGGTACATCGGCCGCGCGAAATCGACCGCATCGAACGCGAGCAGGCTACCCACCTGCCGCTGTATCTTCTCTTTCATGTCGGCCTGCGAGTAGTAGCTTTGGATGTCGACTTCCGCCTTCACGTATACCTTCACATAATCGACGTCCTCGATTTCGATCACGGTCGAAACCGGGCGCTTGTCCTCGAAGTAGGCGAGCAGGTTGGCGCGCAGCACGTCCGACACCTTGCCGCCGCCTTCGGGCGCGACAAAGAGGTGCACCACGTTCCAGCTCCCGGCCACGGCGCGCACCTTGCCGACGCCCTTGAACTGCAAGGCGAGCGCCTCGTAATCGTCCGCGGTGACGGCGCGCTTGAGCGAGCGGAACACGCGCGGCGCCTGCGCCACGGCGTGCGCAATGCTCTCGCGCTCGGCGCCGCCGGTGGCGGGCGTCTGGTTGGTGACTTTCGCGCCTGCGAGCGCGAGCGCCGGTGCGTCGACTATGGTGCCGATCGTTTTCGCCGGCACGTTGCCGCGTGCGCCGCCGCCGACACGGTAATCGACGACAATGGAGCTGCCGCTCGGCGGGATGGCGCCGAAGGCGCCGTCCCCGAAGGCGACCTCGGCGCCGTCTTCGGCGTCTATCTCGATGGCGAAGTCGGCCTGGCCGGCGCGGCTGAAGGCAAGCGCCTCCTGCAGGGTCCATTCCTGAATGACGCCGCCAAGGTCTGTGCGCAGCGACAGATCCCTGCTGACGCCTGCGGCCGATCCCTGGGCGCGCAGAATCAAGCCCGCGTGTGCGAGCCGGAAGCGCTGGTTCGGGCGCCCATCGGAGACGCCGGCGATCTCGCCGCCGATCGTGCGGCCTTCCTCGACCGGGAGCTCGGCCGGATGGATCTTGCGCCCGGTCTGGGCGTCGACCGGGAGTGCTGCGCAGTCGATGTCGAAATCGGGCCCGAGGTACTCGAAGCGCACGCTCGGACGATCCTTCTGGCTCTTGGTGGCGAAGGCGGAGCCGCGCCGCACGGTCACCACGCCGTTCGCCGTGGCCGGAAAGCTGAGCTGCAACGCCGCGGCGGCAGGCGCGGCGCTAGCCAGGCGATACCCGATCAGGCGCAGGTGCTGGATGACGCTGCGGCGCGTCTGCGCCGTGCCGAGAAAGCTCTCGTTGGCGACGCGATCCTGGTAATAACTCAGCATGTCGCCCATGTGCGCGAACAGCTGCAGCAACACGTTGCCGAAGTCGGCCTCGGCGGCATGCCCGCTCCATTCCGGCAACTTGTCCGGAATGAGCGCGCGCATCGACGCCAGGAAGCTGTCGTAGTCCCGCGCCATGTAGTCGATGGCGGTACGCGCGTCGGTCCTGGTCGGTTCGGCCACTTGTCCCCTCAACGGAACTGAATGCGCACGGCCTGCCGCGCCAGGTCGCGCTTCTTCGTGTAGGCGACTTCCACCGTCACGAACTCCTCGCCGCGGCCGACGTCGACCGCGTCGACCACGATGTCGTCGGCGAGCCAGCGCATGAGCGCGCGCCCGACGCTGAAGCGCATCGCCGCGGCCAGCACGTCGTCGTTCGGCTCGAACACCAGGTTGAACAGGCCGCAGCCGAACTCCGGCAGGTTGACGCGCTCGCCGGGCGCCGTGAACAGCACCTGGATGATCTTGCCGCGGATCGCCTCGTCGCCGCCGCCGGCGCGGATGCGGCCGGCGTCGTCGATTGCCAGGGGGAAACCGAAGCTCGTGTCGTCCGTCGTCATGGCGCTAGCTCGCGTGGCCGGTGCCGTCGTTGTTCTGGGCGAAAACGACGTTGCTCTGTGCGGCCGTGCTGCCGCTCACCGCGGCATTCACATTGCCGGCGCAAGTGATTCCGTGAACTTCCATGTTGGCCGTCAGGTATTCGATGACTCCGGCAGCCACCGCGTAAGCGGTCTTCTTCCAGTTGTCCCGGATCGGCGTTTTCTTGCCTTCTTCCAGCCCGTCCAGGCCGGGCTCCAGCACCGCGGCCATCTGGTCGTAGATGGCCTTGGTCATCCCGGAAGTCGCGTTTTGATCTCCGATTTGCAGGGCCATGGGCTATTTCGCCTTCACGGTGTCCGATAAGACGCCGGCGCCGGGCAGGTTCATCTTCATTTGCAGGATCGCCATGTCGGCCGGGAACAGCGGCGTCGGCGCGCCCATGTTGCCGACGTGCTGATGGGTGAGCAGCCAATCGACCAGGCCCTGCAGGCAGACGCGCGTGCCGCCGTTCAAGTCGATCCCCGGAACGGAATTGTTGCCGCTCGTGCCGTCCATCCTGATCGAATTGCCGTTCTTGTCCGTGCAGGTCAGTCCCTGGTCGGTGGTGACGATCTCGTTGCCGAACTTGTCCTTGATCGTGATGCCGTTCGCCTCGAGCGTGATGAGGTGCTTGTTCACGCCTTCGCAGAGCGTGATGCGCGCGTCGTCGCCGTCCTCGAATTGCAGCGTGTGGCCCTTCTTGGTCTTGATGATCTTGCTCGTCGGCGGATCCTGCACGGCGCCGTCCTCCGCGCCGTCGGCGGCGTTCGGCTTCGGCGCTTCGCTCTCGCCGCCGGGCTTGCTCCAGAACGTGCCGACCCAGATGGGAAACTCGAGGTCGCCTTCCTCGAACTCGACCCATACGCCGGCGCCGGCCTCGGGAATGAACAGCACTCCCTGGTTCGCGTCGCCGCCGTAAGGCACACAGGGCGTGGCCCAGCCGGTGACCACGTCGGAGCCGAGCACGCTCGGCACGCGCAGCGTCAGCCGGCCCAGGTGCTCGGGGTCCGCGTTGTCGACGACCAAGCCGCGGTACTTGCCGTAGTAGCGCCGCTCCACCTGCTGCACCAGGTTGGAGACCACCTTTTCGAAGTCCATTTTCATGGCCTGTCCTGTCGGCTAGAGCAGTGCGCCCAGCAAACCCGAATCGCCCTCGAACGGCTCGTCGCCGGTCGGTCGCAGCGCGTTGCGCCGGGCGCGAAATTCCTGGGCATAGGCGCAGTCGGTGAAGCGGTGTGTCACGTGCGAGACGTAGTACAGGCCGCTGTAGGTTTCGCCCACGCCCTTGATCGGCACCGTGCGCCGCGGCCGCAGCACGTGGCCGTAGCGCGCGGCGTCGACCGCGCCCTGGACCGTCACGAACCACTGTCCCCGATGGAACAACCCCCGGCACAGGGCAGTCATCTCGGCGGGGCCCGTGGCGACGCTCATCGCGACGTGCACCTGGCCCGCTGTCATGCCGGGCGCGAGCAGGCCGGCCGCGTCGGTGTCGCCGAGCACCGGCTCGCTGCCGCTGTCGACCGCCGCGTCGAGGATCTCCTTGCTCAGGCGATCGACCTGCGACATCGCCACGTTCGCGGGCGTGAGCGCGTTGACTTCCGCGACGAACCGCGCGAGGTTGGTCTCGTCGCCGAAGTGCGCCGCCAGCACCGGTTGCGGATCGGCGTCGATCTGCGGCGCGCGGAAAAAGCCGCGCGCGCCCTCGACGAAGCACTCGAAGCCGTTGCGCAGCGCGAGCCGGCGCAGCAGCTGCATGTCGGTCTCGCGCTGCACGATGGTCGAGACCGCCTCGTCGTGGACGATTCCGGTATCCTCGGCCTCGGGCGAGAAGCCGTACGATCGCAGGATCTCCTGCGCGATGTCGCTGTCCTTCTTGTTGGCCCAGGCCTTGAGCTTGTCCTCCCGGTCCATGAGCACGCTGCCGTCCATGCCGCTCACCTCGAGCATGCACTGCGTCGGCTCGCCGCAGAAATCGATCCGCAGGTGCGTGATGTAACCGGCGATCAGCTCTTCCTCGCCGCTGTCGAAATCGGCCTTGATCGTCACCGGCGTCCACGGCGCGAGGCGCTCGTCGTCCAGGTGGCGCCAGCTGCCGTCTTCCTGTTGCGGCAGGCCGATCTGCATGCGGAACATGCCGGCCAGCTCCTCGTCCAGCTCCACCTCGAGGCTCAGCAGATCGGGATAGAGCTCCTCGATCTCGGCGCCGTCGATCTCGATGCGCAGGCGCTCGTGTTCCATCGCTAGCCCCGCAACCCGGCGGTGTCGGGCGGAATGACCACCGGCTTGCCGGCCCGGCCGATGACTTGCGGCTCCTCCACCTCGAAGCCGAACGCGTCAATGGCCGCCGCAATCTCGGCGGCGCCCAGGTTCAGGCGGTTATAGGTCACTCGCACGCTATGCGCGGCGCGCTCGACATTGACCGTTACCTCCTGGCCGCCCACGAGCTGGGTCTCGGGCACGAGCGACCACTGCTCTTCGAGCAGCGTCGCCTCGACACCCGGGCGCGCGGCGAGCGCCGCGAACAGCGCCGGCCACGGCGGCGTCGCGCCGGCGAAGGTCACCGGGAAACGCGCAACCGCCGACGCATCCTTGCCGAGCAGCGCCTGCGGCGACAGGAAGTCGGGGTTGGCGTCGCAGATGCGCCACCATTTGCGCGGCTGCTTGTAGTACCTGGACGCCAGGTGATCGGCGCGATCGGTGTCCGCCAGCGTATGGCGGAACCGGCCCTCGACCGTGGCGGCGAGGCGCAGCGCCTTCGACACCCGCGTGCGACCGGCGGCATCGACGATGGCGACGTCGTCGAGGCCCCGGTAGCGCGAGATTTTCGAGAACGTCGCCATCAGCCCGGCACCACGATGTTGGCGATGTCCGCGATGTTGGCCAGGTTCAGCACCGACATCGCCTCCTTCGCCAGCTTCGAATACTTGTAGAACGGGTCGGCGCCCTCGATCGCCGACAGCCCGACCGACACGCTGGCGCGCGTCGGGCTGAGCAGTGTGTTGAACTCGGTCTCCGTGATGTTCATGCTGGTGATGTTGACCGGCAGCACGCGCGTGTAGCCCCACATGAACAGGATCACCGGGGGATTGGCGCCGCGGGTGAAGCTGAAGCCGCCGCTCGAGCCGAGCAGGCTGCCCAGCGCCGCGCCGAGCAGGCTGTCGCTTTTCGGGTGCACCATCAGCTCGAGCGTGGCGAGCTGCGGCAGCACGCCGAACAGCCCGGCGATCGCATCGCCCTCGTTCAGCTTGTCGGTGGCGTCGAGCCGGATCTCGAGCTCGATGCTTTCCTGGCCGACCGTGACCGACTGCGCGTCGTTGATCTCGTCCGGGCCGGCGGCGGGCTCGTGCGCCTGGCGCAGCGAGCGCTCCGGCGGCCGGCTGCAGCGGCGCGTTTGCCCCGCCTGCCCCGCGTCCTCCTGGTCGAAGCTCGGCTCGACCGCGTTGCGCGCCGCGATCTGGATGCTGCGACTGCGCGTGAGCTGCACCGGGTTGAACTGGAATACGACGAACAACGGCGGAATGCTCAGGCCGTATTCCACGAACGCGCCGCGCAGCTTCTTCGGCTTGTTGCTGAATCCGCTCATCCTTTTCCCAATTCAGGGTTCCGTTCGTCACCCCACCGCGGCGACGCGCTTCGTCATCTGCGCGTCGTCCCAGCGCTTGCCCATCTTCTCGAACTCGCGCCGCGCGCTTTGCAGCACGTGGCGCATGCCGATGGCGTCGCCGTCGGCCGCGGCCAGGAACGCGGCGTTCAGCACGATGTTCTTGATGCTGCCGCCGGCGACCGCGAGCTGCCTCGCGAGCCGCGGGTAGTCGAGATCGCCGCTCACCGGCGCGGCGGCCGGGAAGTGCGTCTGCCAGATGCGCAGCCGGTCGGCCTCGTCGGGGAACGGGAAGTCGACGATGAAGCGCAGGCGGCGCACGAACGCCTCGTCCATGTTCTCGCGCAGGTTGCTCGCGAGGATCACGACCCCCTCGTACTCTTCCATCTTCTGCAGCAGGTAGCTGGTCTCGATGTTGGCGTAGCGGTCGTGCGCGTCCGAGACTTCGGTGCGCTTGCCGAACAGGGCGTCGGCCTCGTCGAAGAACAGGATCGCGTTGCTCGACTCGGCTTCCCTGAAGATCCGCGCCAGGTTTTTTTCGGTTTCGCCGATGTACTTGCTGACCACGCCCGACAGGTCGACCTTGTACAGATCGAGCCCCAGCTCGCGCGCGATCACCTCGGCCGCCATGGTCTTGCCCGTGCCGGGCGGACCGGTGAACAGCGCGCTCAGTCCCTTGCCGTGCGACAGGCGCGCGCCGAAGCCCCATTCCTCGAGCACGCGGTGGCGGTAGCGCAGCTGCGCGCACAGCTCGCGCAGGCGCTCGAGCTTGTCCGCCGGCAAGATGAGCTGGTCCCAGCGGTAGACCGGCTCGACCTTGACGGCGAGATCGGCGAGCGCGTGATGGGACTGGCGGCGGCAGGCGGCATGCAGGTCGTCGAGCTCCACGCGGCGCTCGACCATGATGCATTCGTTGCGCGCGCCGTTCACGGCGTCTGCGATCTGGCCCGGCGACAGGCGGAACTGCCGCGCCAGCAGCGGCGCCCAGTCGGGCCCGGCCGCCTCCAGCGTCTGCAACGCGCTGCGCCAGGCACGCTCGCGCCGCGCGGCGTCCGCAAGCGGCAATCGCATTTGATGGAATCCGAAACCCTCGAACAGCTCGGCCGCGCGCCACGGCCGGGTCGAGGCGACGAACACGAGCCGGCAGTACTGCGCGATATGCCTGGCCAGGCGCCGGCCCAGGGTCTTGCCGCCGTCGCGCTCGAGCACGGCGTCGAGATGCTCGAGGTACACCGGCGCCTGCCACAAGAGGCTCTGGCGCAGCGCAAGCCGCAGCACCTGCTCGGCGTCCGCCTGGCCGTCGAGCAGCTGCTCGAGATCGATACGCAACAGCTGCCAGCCGAATCGCCTGCAGATCGCGAGCGCGAGCCGGCGCCGGCCGATGCCGCGCGCGCCGTGGAGATTCACGACCAGTCGGCCGGCCGCAGCCTGCTTCGGGTCGAGGTGGTGTTCCACGAGGGCTTGCAGGCGCTGCGCCAGCTCGCCGTCCGTCACGCCGTCGTCGGCGCCGGGTGCGACGACCGACACTGCCGGCTCCAGGCGCGCGTCGATGCTGTTCGCCCCCAGCAGGAAATTCAGTATTGCCGGATCCAGCCGGAGGAAGCGCGCGAGGTCGCCGTTGCCCGACGGGCTGGCGGCGTCGTCCCAGAGCTGGAGCAATCCCGTACGCAGCAGCGCGCCGCGGTCGGTCAGCAGCGCGCGGGCGCGCCAGCGCTCGACCGGCGTGTGGCACAGCAGATCGAGGATCAGGCGCACGCTCGGGCGCTTGCGCGCGACGTCGTCGTGCAGGTAGGCGTAGATCTTGTCGTACTTCGAATCGAGCTCCGGCGCGAGACACGCGGTCAGCGCGCGTTGCTCGAACGGCGCGAGCTGGAACATGCGCGCCAGCTGGATCAACGTCGGGACCATGCCCTGCTCCAGGCTGCGCGCGACCCGGGCGTCGATGCGCTCGCGCGCCGCGACGATTTGCCCATCCAACGCGGTCGGCGGGCACACGCCGGAAGGATCGGTGTTCACCAGACGCTCGACCTCGGCGTGGGTGATGTACATCTGCTGCCCGGTGCCCGGCGGCTCCAGCTCCTGCAGCGCCGCGCGGAACAACGCCACCCGGCGCTTGATGACGAGGTCCAGCCAGCGCAGCTCGTCGCCGATGTGCTCCCAGTGGTCCGCGTACGCCGGCTCCGGCTGCGCCGGCTGCGCTCCGGTTCCTGCAGTCGCGCGCTCATGCGCTGACCTCGAAGAAGAACGTGCGCCGGAACAGCTGCGATACGTTGACGCGCAACTGGTGAAAGCCGGGAACCATGTCTCCAGGCACGGTGACGGGGAACTCGTCGGCGCCGATATCGAGGCCGTCGGCCACGGTCCGGCCGCTGATGGTGACGTACGCCTTCCAGCCCGCCAGCTGGCGGCCGCGCAGCGTCACTGTCGTACCGGGTGGACCGGCCGCCGGTTCCAGGCTCTCGACGACGGGCGGCGCGAACGGCGCGCCGACCTCCGGCACGCCGATCTGCGTCACGCGCGTGGGCAGCGGGCGTCCGGCCGCGGGCGCCTGGTCGAGCTGAACGACGGACACCTCGTACAGCACCGAGGTGCGAAACGCCTGCTTGAAGGTGCCCCACACCTGGCTCAGCTCCTCGAAGTCGACGGGGACCTGCATGATCTTGATCTGCTCGGCGGCTTCCTTGAGGCCGTCCACCAGGTAGTCGTCCGGCACGATCGGATGCTCGTACAGCACGCGCATGGCCTCGCCCAGGATCTCGTGCGCCGGCGTGTTGCCGGTCTGCGGATCGTTGCTGGCGTACGGCGTGACGAGGTAAGTGAGGTTGAGCGACAGCGCCGGGGGCCTGATGCGCGCGGGATCGCTCGCGCTCAGCTGCCAGTCCTGATTCTTGAGAAAGGGGTTCTCCTGCACCTTGAACAGGAACAGGTTCAAGCGCCGATTGCCGCCGGTCTCGTCCGGGCCGAGCAGGGTGACCGCGGCGGTCGGCGTGATCTGCATCTCGCCGAGCAGGAGATTCCGCAACGACTCGCCCACCATGCCGATGGCACTCGATGCGCTCACGGCACCCCGCTACCGGAACGCCCGCATGTGCGGCCGTCCCAGATAGCGCCGTTCCCAGAACGCGCGCGCGGCCGGTGTACGAGTGACCACGCGCGTCGTCACCACCCGCTCTATGCGCTGCGCCGGGCGGCGATTCGGCTCATCCGCCGCCTGCGCCTGCTTCGCTCCATCCGCGCTTGCCGAGACGTTCCGGGTCCCTTGAGCGCCCGCCGTCCTGCGCAGCCGCATGGCGGTCGATACGCTCGGTCTGGAGACCGGCTGCATTGGGCGCGCTTCCATCGGCGCGCGCGGGCGCGATGTGCCTTGCAGCCTTGCGTCCTGCGCAAGACTGGGGATCTCTTCCCGCTTTCTCGACGGCGCCGGCACCTCCGCCGACGCGGCCGCGTCCGCGATACGGATGCGTCCGAGCATGGGCAGCAGGGCACGGATGGCCGGCGGCAACTTTTCGGTGTCGACGGGGAATTGCCCGGACA
>Ga0209519_10001540_pt1 | contig 10145 bp, 9 predicted proteins | sample Rifsed13ft1_FD_184005 | JGI IMG/M metagenome (GOLD analysis project Ga0209519, IMG submission 184005) | Soil microbial communities from Rifle, Colorado, USA - sediment 13ft 1 (version 2) | ecosystem: Environmental > Terrestrial > Deep subsurface > Rock core/Sediment | place: Rifle, Colorado...
GCATGGCAGCAACCGTTGTGGTGGCTTTGTCACCCAGCAAGTGACCGCCAAGGCCGGGCTTGGCGCCTTGCGCATACTTGAATTCCACAATTGGAGCGTACTGGATAGTTTCTTCGCGCACGCCAAACATGCCCGTGGCAACTTGGGTGATGATGTTGTCTTTGTAAGGAACCAAGGATAGCGGGTAGCCGCCTTCTCCGGTGCTGGTGAAGGTGCCCCATTTTTGAGCGGCGCGGGCACGGGATTGCATCACTTGCTCGCTGACCGAACCGTAAGACATGCCTCCGCCGTAGATGGGAATCGGGATTTCAATTTCGACACCTTCGCCGCGCTTATTGAGCGGAATGCTCAAGTCGATTTCAACGCCTACCGGCAGCCACTGATCTTCGGGCAGGAATTTGAAATCCAGCAGGTCGAAACCACCACCAGAAGCGCCTACTTTGTATTCCAGCCCATTCTGGGGCGGGCGACCGGTTTCCGCCATCAGCCAGGTGGCGAGGATCAGGTCCTCGGTCCAGCGGTAATCGCCCAACGCAGGCGGTCCTTCTTCGGCGCGCGGCCAGAAGGCGAAACCGTTGTGCAGGTTGGCAACGTGCTTGGCAACGATAAGTTGTTCGCCGGTGAAGGTACGAAGACTTGCACCGGGTGAAGCGAATGTTTCAGTCATGGCTGCCTCCCGAGTAGCCTTCGATATCGGCAAAGGCTTCGGCCTCCAGAGTGCGCATGAACATGGCGCGCCCCATCTCGCCGCGCAGGCGGCGAACTTCGCGCAAGCCCATGGCGCCCAGCACTTCCAGCAGCTGGTCGCGCCAGGAGGCGGCAAGATTCTTCAGGCGTTGAACGCCCCACTCTTCGGATAGTGAATCCGGGAAACTGAAGCTGCTGTTCCCGCGTTCCATGGCGTCACCATTGAACTTTGCCTGGAGTGCAACCAGGAGCGGAGTATCCAGGGCTACCGCATCCAAGCCGCAAAGGACGGCCTTGGCCACGTGCTCGGCGGCGATGATACCGCCGCTGCCGATCAGCGTGACCTCTTGGCGCACGCCGGCATCCACAAATCGCTTATGCGCAGTTCGGATCAAGTCAAGTACGAAGCGTCCATCCATGCTGCGACCATGCAGATCGGCGAGTAGATGAAAGACGCGTACGCCGCGATCAAAATACTGTAGTAAGGTTTCTTCTGTTTCGAAACCGGTACGTAGTGCGACGATGCTTTCAGGGAAGCGCTCCCCGAGGGCATCGAAGAGGGGTTGATCCCAGCCCTGCATTTCAATCAGACGTGGATTGAAGTCCAGCTCATGGATTCGATTGCCGTCTTCGGGGAGCAAGACCGGAGCCACTGATTCGCCAAAATCAGCTAACTTAAGCACCTCATCAAATGGGAGAACGGCGAGACTGCCGATCTGGTCGGCAGCTAAGGCGAAGATGCCTGCCAGCTTTTCGGCAGAATGATTCGGAGAAGCATCAAAGAGAATGGGCAGCGGAATGGAAAAAGAATGCGGCTCCGCGCCATAGGGCTTATCGTTCTCATCGAACAGCAGGAAATTCGGCGTATAACCGATATCGACAACGGTGGAAATAAATTCGCGACCATGGATTCCGTCGCGAGTCGGGCGTACGATCTCGGACATGTCGGTCCACATGCCATCCCAACCCTCTCCGCCGAACTTGCCCCGGTAGCCCGCGCCTTTCACGGGAATCAATCCGGTCGAAGCTTCATAAGAAATTGCATCCATGTAGTTAAAGGTGAAGTAGGAATCTCCCAGCTTGCGGCGTTCGGCGTTGTGCTCCACGCGCACGAAATCCGGGAACTCCGTGGTGCAGCGCAGGCAGCCAACGCAGAGGTGCTCGCGTGGGGCGAAGCCGCCGATAGGGCCGGAGAAAACGCCGTACATGCAGGGCCGCGAGAGCACCGGCGCCAGGCGGCCGCGGTAATGGATTAACTCCTTGACCAGCAACTTTGCCAAGCCGGTCTTGCGCACATGGACCTTGAAGCGGCTGGGCCACTTTTCGAGGTCGGGGGCGAGTCGGGTGGAGATGTGGTAACGCTGGTATGCGCTTGGGGATTCTTGAGTAACTAGATTTGGACCTGCGGACGAAGAACGCATTCAATCCTTTCAGCCCAAAACAAATGGGCATGCCGGGCATGCCCATTTTTATATGTAACGGTCATACCCTCCGAGAGAGATTCGCTACCGCGCCGCCCGCTGTCCTCGCCGTCACCGGTGAGTTTTAGAGCGCCGCTTGTTCCGGAGGGAGAAACGAAGCCCGTAGTCAGGCTCCGGAGGCATCCGCTGATCTGCTTCGCTGCGCCGAATTCAACCTTGTTGAATTCGGCTGGCTCCGCGGGAGTTTTGCAAAACAAAAGGCGCAAAACTCCAGTCGATTTTCTGAGGACTCGCGCCCTCAAACCTCCACCTCGTAGTCTCTTAAGGATTGACATCCTTGGATGTCCCATCCAAGGATGGAAAATCCAGAGACCCAGCCGCTGGTTCTCCGTATTCAGTTGTTAACTGCTGAGCCAATATACCCTTTGGTAAGGAGATGTGTCAAGGATAACAGTGCGCAGAAGAAGCTCACCCGTTTTTAATGAAGCTTTCTTGCTTGTGTTTGATTTTCATTACGGGGGGGGTAAAATGATTTCAGTTCGTGAAGAATCCCGCAAGCCAAGAAAAGGAGGGTCCTATGTTTGGCAAAAACCATCCAAGAATCCTCATCGCGGCATTAGTGTTCTTCGTTGTACTGGGAGCAGGTTCGGTTTTTACATTTTGACCAGCCGGTCTACTATTCCAAATGCTTACGAGCATGCTGCAAAAACTATTGCGTTTGTCGAACAACCACCCGAGGTTTCCCTGATTAGCGTCTCTGCAACGCAGCAGGTGCTGGAATTCGCCGTCAGGGTATCGGGTTTCCCAGTCGGCGTGAAGTATATAGACTTGGACTATTGGATATGCGCGCCGTACATCAAGACGAGCGGAATGACTAAGATCCCGGATCGCCTCCACCGGGAGGTGGCCGGTCGTATATCTCGAAGGCAGGAGGCGAGGAACTTGGGTCATTCCCCGCTTACTAACGGAGAAACCTTCCCTGTTGCTGATGGAAACCTTTTGAACTACATTACGCATACACTCTGGAGCCATTAGTGCCCGACTTCCAATCACTGCCGCTTTATATCGGTCTCGCTTTCGGCCCGTGCCACCCAACTGCACTTACCAATGCAGAAGGCTTTGATGTCTCTGGTATCTTTCTCTCAGCCATGTACCCACAGATCCCGATGCTCGCCAACTATGTAATTGAGTTGGAGATTCCGGTTCAATAACAGGTGAGCATCTTGTCAGATTGTGGGATGGCGGCGCATGAATGCGCCGCCATCATTTTATTGAGTTACCTAACAATCCGTTTTTGAACCGAAGACCATACTGTCGTCAACTCAGGCACTTTCAACGCCCATGCGGCAACGGCGTAAACAAGCAACCCTGCGCCAACCCCGCCAAAGGCCAAAAGCCAAACCACTTGGGCTCCAATAAAAGCGAGCCACACCAAAATTGCCAACCCCATCACCACACTTCCAGCTACCGCCTGCCCCAGCCCCTGCCACAAGCGGCCCGCCTCCAACCCTTGCAGCCGCCTGTTCATAATGTAAAGCAGCACGCACATCTCCAGGAACGTGGCCGCCGAGTTGGCCAGCGCCAGGCCCCCGTGCGGCATCCAGCCAATTCGCGTGAATAACCCAGGAAGCGTAAGGCTGAGCACCACGTTGAGTCCCATGGCGCCCGTGCCCACCAGCACCGGCGTGCGCGTGTCTTGCTGCGCGTAAAACGCCCGCGAGGCGATCTCCACCACCGAGTGGCCCAGCAGCCCGGCGGCAAACCATAGCAGCGCCCAGGCAACTAGCTGAGTGTCCTCGGGGCCGAATTCGCCGCGCTGAAAGAGCAGCGCCACAATGGGTTCCCGCAGCAGAATAAGACCAACGCTCGCCGGGATCGCCAGCAGCAAGATGCCACGCAACGTGCTGACAAACGACGATCGCAGCTCATCCAATTTTCCGCGTGCCGCTTGCGCCGAAAAGGTGGGCAGTGCGGCGATGGCCACTGCCTGGCCGATGGCCTGCTGGGGCATCAGCATGACAGAGAAGGCAACAGTGATGGCTGCCAGGCTGCCGGCGGCCATGCCTGAGGCAACCATAATGTTGACCAGGAAATTCAGTTGCACCACGGCAACACCAAGCAATCGCGGCGCCATCAGACGCCCCACCTGGCGCACGCTTGCCAAGTGCAGGCCCAGCATGAATTGATAGCGCGGACGGACTTTTACCAGCGCGGGGAGCTGAACTCCGAAGTGCAGCCCAGCGCCGAGAACCGCGCCCCAGGCAAGACCATGAATCCCTAGACCGGGCACGAAGGCAAACACACTGATGATGATGCCCAGCCAAAGCATGCTTGGCGCCAAAGCCGGCACCAGGAAACTTTGATGGGCATTAAGAATGCCCATAAGCAAACCACTGATGCCAAAAAGGATCGGAGTGATTAATTGGATGCGTAGCAACTCAACAGTCAAGGCCTGTTGAGTTGCACTGGAATATGGAACCAGGATGCCGCTAACCAACTGCGGCGCAAACACCCAGGCCAGTGCACAAATTGCGACCAGAATGAGGGTAATCAGGTTAGCGATGGAGGAAGCCAGCTGCCAGGCTTCAGCTTTCTTTTTGTGTTCCAGGAAACCGGTGAATGTGGGAATAAAAGCGGATGCCAGCGCGCCGCCAGCAACGAGATTGAAAACGATCTCAGGGAGGCGAACAGCGGCGTAATAGGCATCCAAGTCGGCGCTGGCACCGAAGGCACGGGTGATGAGGATTTGGCGCAGCAAACCCATGAGGCTGTTCACCACAAAGGCGGCCATCACCAGGCCGGCGGCGCGCGCAATCTGGCGCGTGGCGGAGGATTGCATTCTGGGGATTATATGCGGGGAAAAGGGAAGTTAGTTGGTCATCTAGTCGGTCAGTCAAATAGTCGCTAGTAAAATGAACATGGGTTCATGCACAACGATGTTGACTCAGGTAGTCCGGCTGATTATGATGCAAGAACGAGGTGATGTATGAGCAAAGGGAGAATATTTCTGTTCCATTGGAACCAGAATGAAGCCAAGGAGTATGCCGAGCAATTGGAGAAGGAAGGCTGGGATGTCGACTACGAATGGGAAGACGGTGCCCGCGGCGGCAACAAGGTAAAGATCAATCCGCCGGATGTAGTGGTTTTCTATCATACGCGTCTACCCTCGCACAGCCGAGCGACAGCCAAATATCTAGCTGAGACTAAATTGACCCGCGGCATCCCGCTCATTTTTGTTGGCGGGGAAAGCGAAGCGTTGGAGAAGACAAAGAAGAAAATCCCTGGCGGGATTTTCGTTAGTGAAGATGAATTGGTAACCACCTTAGCAAAATTCGCAAAGGCATGAGCAAGGAAATTATCCGTTGCGGTTGGGCGGGCGCCGACGACCTTTACATCCAGTATCACGATAAAGAATGGGGCGTGCCGCTTCATAATGACCAGCGGCTCTTCGAGATGCTGGTGCTCGAAGGCGCACAGGCAGGATTGAGTTGGATCACCATCTTGCGCAAACGGAAAGCCTATCGTAAGGCTTTCGACAATTTCACACCGGAAAAGATAGCTCGTTATACAGACTCGAGGATTGCTGAGCTATTGGCGAATCCGGGCATCGTGCGTAATCGCGCCAAGATCAACGCCGCCGTCGAAAATGCCCGCGCCTTCTTGCTGGTGCAAGAGGAATTCGGCAGTTTCGATTACTATGTCTGGAGCTTTGTGGATGGGAATCCGATCGTAAATAAATGGAAGCGACTAAAGCAAATTCCAGCGGAAACCAGACAGTCCCAGGCTATGAGCAAGGATCTAAAACGGCGCGGTTTTCGCTTTGTTGGCCCCACCATTTGCTACGCCTTCATGCAAGCCGTGGGCATGGTCAATGACCATACAACCGATTGCTTCCGCTATGCCGAGATTCAGAAGGTTAGTTGAGATTCTAAAACCAGATATGAATCCTTTGTGATTTTATTAAAACGCTTTGTGGCTTTGTGGCTAGGCTTATGTGCTCACACCCTGGCCAGATTAAAGTGAGAGAGCCGGGTACGCCGTCCCGGCTCTCACTAAGGAGGAGAAGAAGAGAAATCGCCCTTACGGCGATAATGATAGAACAGGTGCTCCCGTTGTGCTTGACGATTACCCTACGTTTACCCTACGCCGTCCCATTAATATCCGTGAGAATTCCATGAGCCAACGGCTATGCGGTACTAATGGATTTGCCAGGAGAACGAAGCCCGCACCAACGTTCGACAAATCCGGCCGTCCTCGTTCTCCTTCAACGGTCGGCGGTAAGCTAATACAATGAATAATCAGCGTCACCGCTGACTTAAACGGTCGGCGGTAAGCCAATACTATGAGAAATCTACGTCAACCGACGACTTAAACGGTCGGCGGTAAGCCAATACAATGAGAAATCTACGTCAACCGACGACTTAAACGGTCGGCGGTAAGCCAATACAATGAGAAATCTACGTCAACCGACGACTTAAACGGTCGGCGGTAAGCCAATACTATGAAAAATCAGCGTCAACCGTCGACCGTAGTCTTCTACGCCGAATCCGCCTTCAGCCACCTGGCGCCGCTCTGGGCGGCGGTTAGCGAGCGAGGCCTGTGGGCAGCCAGCTATGGGATCGCCGAGGAGGAATTCCGCGCTCAGATACTTGACCGCGGACGCGCTGTCCCCGTTTATGCGCCAGAAAAAGTCCGCAACGCCTTATGGCAAATGGAAGAATTTCTGGCGGGAAACCGCAAACGATTCGACCTAAAGGTGGACTGGCGCGGCATGACGCCATTCCAAATCGCGGTGCGCAAAGCTGTAATGGCGGTGCCGTATGGCCAGACCGCGTCCTACGGCGAGATCGCCGCCGCCGTGGGCCGGCCGCAGGCGCCGCGGGCAGTCGGCGGCGTGCAGTCCACCAACCCCATCTCCTTCGTCATCCCCTGCCACCGCATCATCGGGTCAAATGGCAGCCTGCACGGATATGGCGGCTTCGGTGGATTGCAGACAAAAGCTTGGCTGCTAGAATTGGAAACGAAAAATAAATAGCAGTTAGCTATTAGCGCTTAGCCATTAGCTGTAAGCCGGGTATACTCCCAAACAAGCTTTAATTTCGAGGTTACCGTGAAGAATTTCACTCGCTTCGCCATCCCGTTGATTTGCGCGGCTACTTTTCTAGGCGCCTGCAGCCCACAGCCGCCAGTGCAGGATGAGGAACAGACTTCTTCTGACAACTCGCCGAGCATTCAGACCAATTCAAATGAACCGGTGTTGGTAACCGGAACGATCCCATTCACCTCTCCATTTTTTCTGGCAGGCAACTCCGAACCGTTTGTGCTGCTCGAAGACGAGGCCGGCTTCGTCGACCGCAACCGCGAATTCGTGTTTCCCCTTGAGGGCCAGGCCATCGGACCTGTATGGCTGGTGCAAGACGGCTTGCTGGAATTCAGCCTGCCCCTGCCCAGCGTCCCGCAGGGAACGCTGATAGATGTGGATCAGGACAACCAGGAAGACGCGGGTGTGATGATATTCGTTGTGGCCTATTGGTCCAACACCTGGGGCGACCCCTTCTTAGAAGAACGCGATGGCACCGGATGGTCGAATGCGTACGCGTCTACTACGACCGATCCCAATCGCGATGACGAGATCAATGGTGGCACCCTGCTAATCTGGGCGCCGGATGACCAGCAATCCTTCCCAACGGGATTCGGTGAGGACGAGATGCTCTTCACCGCAGATGATCCAGTGACACCCGTGCCGGCCGGTTACAGTTTCGTGGATCTGAATGCGGATCCGTTTCGGATTTATAAGCAACCCACACTTGAACTGGAACTGAACGAAGGCGTTGGAGCAGTACACGATTACTCTAGTATGGGTTATATGGATGCATTCGAAACCATGTTCACCAAAGTTTCCACTGAGTATCCCTTCACCGAACTAAAAAGCCTTGACTGGAACGCCATTTACGACCAAATCGCCCCGATGGTTGCGGCAGCAACCAATGACGACCAGTTCTACGTCGCCCTGCGCGATTTTACTTACCTGATCCCCGATGCGCACGTAGGCATCAGCTTCAACCCAAATATCTTCTGGCCTGAGATCGGCGGAGAATTTGGGCTGGTACTCGATGAACTCAATGATGGAAGCGTGATCGTTACCCAGGTGCTTCCCGGATATCCAGGGGCTGCGGCTGGCGTTGAGGTCGGCGCTGAGATCATCACCTGGGGAGGGCAACCCGTCTCATCCGCGTTAGATGCAGTGCATCCTTACTTCAGTCCGTTCTCCACGCAGCAACATGAGCGACAACAGCAGCTGATCTTTTTACCTCGCGTGCCTTCCGGGGATGGCATCGAGGTGAGGTTCCAAAATTCCGGCGATAGCGAACAGACGGTGACGATGCAATCGGTGGATGATGTCCAGTCTTATTTTGCCGCCGACCCGATCAGCCTTGAGGATCAGCTCTCCACGCCCGTTTACGCAGAAGTGTTGGCTTCCGGCATTGGATATATCAAAGTGAACGATTTCCAGGACGACTACAACCTAACCGCGCGTTTATATGAGCGCGCCATCCAGGGCCTGATCGATAACCAGGTGCCCGCGCTGATCATCGACCTGCGCGTCAATTACGGCGGCAGCGGCGGCTTGGCCCTGGATTTCTCTGATTACTTCTACGACGAAGAAATCGTCTTGTGGAGTCGAGAAAGCTACAACGAACTGCTGGGCGAGTTCGAATTGGGAGAATTCCCGGCGCGCGTCAAGCCAGCCAACCTCTACTATGATGGACCCATCGCCGTGCTCATTAGCCCATCATGCATCAGCGCCTGTGAAGGCTTTGCCTATGCCCTCACTTCCACTGGTAGAGCGATCGCAATCGGCACGGCAGGAACTGCAGGCGCATTCGGCGACGTAGGTCTCGGGCAATACACCTTGCCCGGAGACTGGTCGATGCAATTTCCCACCGGCCGACCCATCGACGCGAATGGTAACGTGGTGATCGAAGGTATTGGGGTGTTGCCCGATATCGTCGTGCCGAAGACCCTGGAAACAGTGCTAGGGAATGCCGATCCCGTTCTTGACGCGGCCGTGCAAGCCCTGCTGGAGCAATTGCAGTGAAGATAGCCCTAGGGGCGGATGAACGATTGGCTGTCGTTGATCATGTTGCGGCCTGGTTGGAGAAAAATGGTCACCAGGTTGCGTAGAATAGACCGCAGGCGGGCAGCACGCAACCCTGGCCTCGCGTTGCCGGCAAGTTTCCGAACAAGTAACCAGGGGAGAGGCAGATGAAGGCATCCGGTTCTGCTGGACAGGCACGGGTGTAAGCATGGCCGCCAACAAGGTGCCTGGTGTGCGGGCTGCGCTGTGCGCCGACGCAGAAACCGCGCGCGGCGCCCGACTGTGGAACAATACCAACGTACTGTGCATGTCATTGAGACGAACCAAACCAGCGCTCGCGGAGGAAATCCTTGAGCGCTGGTTTGGCACCAGCTACCAGCCAAATCCCACCGACGGCGCTTGTCTGGAGCAGATCGGCGAACTGGATAAATCACGTTTACAATCCAAAACATAGAAGGAAGTCGAGAGGTTTGAGGCCCTGAAGTCTGAAGGACAGACTTCACGACACCTTGACCTCCAGACGTCAAGAAATCCATGAATGTAATCATCGCAGACAAACTCTCCTCCGAAGCCGTCCGGACACTGCGCGCCGGCGGTATCGAGGTTGACGATCGCTCCGGCATCGAAGCTGGCGAACTTGCCAAAGTGATCGGTGTCTATGAGGGGCTCATCGTCCGCAGCCGAACCGAGGTGACCGCCGACTTGCTGAAGGCGGCAACTGAACTCAAGGTCGTTGGCCGCGCCGGTGTCGGCGTGGACAATATTGACCTCGCGGCCGCGCGCGAACACCAGGTCGCAGTGGTCAACACGCCGACGTCCACCAGTGTGGCGGTGGCCGAACTCACCTTTGCCTTGCTGCTCTCATTGCTGCGCCAGATTCCCCGCGCCGACGCCAGCATGAAGCAAGGGCAATGGACCAAGAAGGAGCTGGAGGGCGC
>Ga0209519_10001541_pt1 | contig 10126 bp, 10 predicted proteins | sample Rifsed13ft1_FD_184005 | JGI IMG/M metagenome (GOLD analysis project Ga0209519, IMG submission 184005) | Soil microbial communities from Rifle, Colorado, USA - sediment 13ft 1 (version 2) | ecosystem: Environmental > Terrestrial > Deep subsurface > Rock core/Sediment | place: Rifle, Colorado...
AAGAAGCTGCTCTGAGTCGACTCGCGGCCGTCCACGCGGTCGCCGCCGATACACTGGGCCCGATGGCGAGCTCCCACCACGTCCACGACCACGACAGCGGCGAGGGTCTGGTCCCCGTCGACGAGGCGCGCGAACGTGTGCTCGGCGCGATCAAGCGCCTTCAGCCTCTCGAGCTGCCGCTGACCGAGGCCTACGGGTGCGTGCTGGCCCAGAACGCGGTCGCCCAACACGACCTGCCCGACTTCGCGTCCTCGGCGATGGACGGTTACGCGGTGCGCTCCTCCGAGGTCGCGGGGGCGAGCCCGGCATCGCCGGTTGAGCTCCGCGTCGTCGGTCACGCCGCGATAGGCGAGCGCCCGATCGGGACCGTAGGCGGCGGAGAGGCGTTCCAGATCGCTACCGGGGCGCCGATCCCGGCAGGCGCCGACACGATCGTGCCGATCGAGGACTGCGAGGCGGTGGGCGACCACGTCCGGATCCTCGCGGGCTCGCCGGAGGGCAAGCACGTGCGCCCGACGGGGGAGGACGTCAGCGCGGGAGAGACACTCGTGCAGGCGGGCCGTCGGCTGCAGGCGCCCGAGCTCGGGCTGCTCGCGACCGCGGGGATCTCGCACCCCCTCGTGTACCCGCGCCCGCGCGTCGTGGTGCTCTCGACCGGCGACGAGCTGATCCCGCCGACGCAGACCCCCGAGTACGGCCAGGTTCGCGATTCCAACGCGTACACGCTGTTCGCGGCCCTGCGCGAGGTGGGCGCGGTTCCGACGCTCGCCGGCATCGCGCGCGACGACGTGGACACGTTCAAGGAGATGGTGTTCTCGCACCTGCTGCAGGCCGACGCGTTCATCTCCTCCGGCGGGGTCTCGGTCGGGGAGCGCGACGTCGTGAAGGCCGCCTTCTTCCGCCGCGGGGAGGTCGACTTCTACAGGGTGGCGATGCAGCCGGGCATGCCCCAGGGGTTCGGCGAGGTCGAAGGCAAGCCGTACTTCGGGTTGCCCGGCAACCCGGTCAGCGTGTTCGTGAGCTTCGAGGTATTCATCCGTCCCGCGCTGATGAAGATGATGGGACGCGGCCAGGTCCTGCGCCCCGAGGTGGCCGCGCGCCTGGAGCAGGACGTGGTCGGCCCCCGCGGCAAGACGCAGTTCGTGCGCGTCCGGGTCAAGCGGACGAAGGAGGGCTGGGTCGCGACGCCGACCGGCGGTCGCGGCTCGAACCTGATCGGGACCGTGGCCCGGGCCAACGGGCTCGCCATCGTGCCCGCGGGCGTCGAGACGGCACCGGCTGGCAGCGAGGTCAAGGTCATGCTCTTCCGCTCTGCGAGGGACTGAGGTGATGGAGCGAGACGCGGACACGGCCCGGATCATCGAGGTCGGCGGTAAGGCCGTCACCGAGCGAGAGGCCGTGGCCGAGTGCGTGGTCTCGATGACCCCCCAAGCCTGCGCGCAGCTCGTCGCGGGCACGCCGAAGGGGAACCCTCTGGAGGCAGCGCGGATCGCCGGGGTCATGGGGGTGAAGCGCACACCCGACCTCCTCCCCTTCTGCCACCCGGTCGCCGTGACCGGAGCCGAGGTCGTGGTGGAGGCGGACGAGGATGCCGGTCGGATCCGCGTGCGGACGACGGTTCGTGCCCTGGACCGGACCGGCGTCGAGATGGAGGCGCTCACCGCCGCCGCGGTCGCGGCCCTCAGCCTGTACGACACGGCCAAGGCGTACGACCGCGCCGCGCGCGTCGACGGGCTCCGCCTGCTCGAGAAGCGCGGGGGTAAGAGCGGCCACTACGTGGCCGACCGATAGCAGGAGTTCGAGCAACCGGATCCGGGCACCGGAGGGATCTTCGGCCCCCCTACGTGCTCGGAGGGGCCCGGGCAGCTTCTGCCCGTTGGTATTTGTAGCCCCACATCTCTGGTGCTAGGTTCCTGGCCCAGCCCAACATCTTGTGGCGGACCGGGGTTCCGGATCAGGAGGGGCTTGGAGAACGTGAGTTGGTTGCTGCTCGCGGCCTTGGGCATCATGTGGGCCGCCTTCCTCTTCCCCACCTGGCGGAGGTCGGCGAACACCGTGAAGGACTTCGAGAGGAACATGGACCTGCTGGCGGAGACCGAGGGGAGCGGCCAGGGACGGTGGATCGTCACCCCCCGCAAGGGGATGACGTTCGTCGGGCCCCGGGCGCGTGCCCAGGCGCGGGCGCGTGAGCGCCGCCGCCGCATCCTCGTCGTCCTGATCGAGAGCATCGTCCTCACGGGTCTGATCGGCCTGGTCCCCCCGCTGCGGGCCATGTGGTACGCCACCGCGGTCCTGCTCATGGCCCTCGGCGCCTTCGTCTGGCTCCTCATCTCGGTGAAGGCCCGCCCATCCACCGCCCGGGCCCCCGCCGTCCCGCCCGAGGTGGCCGCCCCGGCTCGCGCCCGGCCGGCCCGGCAGCGGTATGCGGCCGACGCCTCGGGACGCACCGCCCGGGCCGCCTACAACGGGCTCGCCACTTTCGGTGAGGACCACGGCCCGATCGTCGTCAAGCCCGCGAGCACGGTCGGCGTCGCCGGCGTCTAACCTTCACCGCGTGGACCTCGACGCGGTCTCCTCCGAGCTCCGCCGCCGCTTCGACGAGCGTATGCAGGCCCGCGAGCGCGCCCTCCCTGCCTCCCGCCGGGCGATCCGTGCCTGCGCGAACGCGATCCGCGCGATCCACCGCGGCGAGCTCGATCTCGCGCACCGCCTGATGGACGAGGCCAGGGCGGCGCTCGACGAAGGTCGCGACGCGGTGAGCGAGCATCCGGATATCGCGTTCGCCGGGTACCTGCAGGACGCGCAGAAGGAGTACGCGGAGGCGCGGTTCACCGAGGCCGTCGTGATGGGCTCGCGCCCGCCGACGCCCGAGGATCTGGGCGTCGAGGACGCGCCGTACCTCAACGGGATCGCCGAGGCGATCGGCGAGGGTCGCCGACACGCGCTCGACCTGTTGCGCGCGGGCCGCGTGGCCGACGGCGAGCGGGTCCTTGCCACTATGGACGACCTGTACTCGGTTCTCGTGACGATGGACTACCCCGACGCGATCACCGGGAACCTGCGCCGCACCACGGATGTCGCCCGCAGCCTGATCGAGAAGACGCGCGGCGACCTGTCGGTTGCGCGGGTCTCGCAGGACCTGCACGATGCGCTCGACCGGCACGCCCGCGACGTGCTCGGCAGGGAGTAGGCCAGGGGCCGTTCGCAGGGTCATCGAGCTGCCGTTCGCTCCCGATCGCGGGTACGCACCGGCGCCCCGGGCGTGGGGGACCCCTCTGCTAGGCTGGCGCAGTTCCGGGGGTGTAGCTCAGACCGGTAGAGCACTGCCTTCGCACGGCAGGGGTCAGGGGTTCAAATCCCCTCACCTCCACAAAGGAAGACCGCAGGTTCAGCGGCCAGATTCGCTTGGTTCCAGTTCCTCTGCGGACCGTCCCAGGAGCCCCCGTACAAGCACGGCGCCAGCGGGAGGCGCGATTGGTCCGATGCCGTCCCTCGCTAGATGAGGGTGATCTCGAGCGCCACGTTGCCGCTTTCGGGATCGACGGTGGATGTGCCCGAGCCGGCGGCTCCAACGAAATCGCCCGTGCCGCCCACGATGGCGAATGTTCCCTGCTCGCCATCCGTAAAGTGGAGCTCCCCAAGACCTGCCAGCGACCCAGTCTCCAGCGTGATAGTGGCGGCGATCTGAACGATGGGCTGATGCTTGCCATCCATGATCTGAGCCTCTGCGATCATGTGACCGATCTTCGCGCCGTCAGCGTCGGTGATCGGCCCACGGAAGTACAGGAGGTCGCCCGCGCTCGGGCCGGGCCGCCCGCCATCGGTGAAGGCATCGGGGGCGCTGGCCGGAAAGTTCAGGGTCAGCGACTGCACCACCTGTGAGGAGGCGGTCTGAAGCCAGAGGATCGCGACCACAGCCGCGACGCTCGCCACGAGCGCTGCCTTCTTGATCGTTCCACGCATAACTCTCTCCCTTCCAAGTTCCCTTCCTTCTTGGCGTTCGCCGAGGAGGATACCCCTATGTCTACGTGGGCGTTGAACGATCATCGCATCCCTCCCTCAGCATCCCGACGAGGAGGGCCCGCAGAGCCGGTCGGCTCCCTGCGCCGGAGTGTTACCGGGAGGCAGAGTTGTGCGGGCCACCGGGCCGGCCGCTGAAGGCTCATCCGACATCAGGCGGGTAGCGAGGTCGCGGGTAGACAGTCTTGCGACGTTGTCCGCTAACCTCCACCACCTGTGGGCGTCGCGAGGAACCTGGCTCTGTGGGCGGCGGACAACCGGTGGCTCCGCGCACATCTGCCGCGGCGGCGCTGGGTCCGTCGCAGCGTCGCCCGCTTCATGCCCGGCGAGACGGTCCAGGACGCCCTAGGGGCGGCTGCCACACTCGCCGATCTGGGCCTACCGACGATGTTCACGGCGCTCGGCGAGAACGTGACGACGCTGAACGCGGCGCGCTCGGTCGCCGAGCATTACCTGCACGTCTACGATCGCGTCGCCGAGCGCGGTTCGGACACCGAGGTCTCGGTCAAGCCCACGCACCTCGGCATGGACCTCGATCCCCAGGCCACTCTGGCCAACCTGGAGGAGCTCGCCGCGAAGGCCGACGAGCACGGCAACTGGCTCTGGCTCGATATGGAGTCCCATCCGTACGTAGACGGGACGCTGGACATCTACCGCAAGCTCCGCGCCGGGCATGAGCACGTGGGTATCTGCCTGCAGGCCTACCTGAAGCGCACCCACGAGGACATCGAGTCGATCCTGCCGCTGGACCCGACGATCCGGCTCGTGAAGGGCGCGTACCGGGAGCCCGAGGACATCGTGTTCCGCTCGAAGGACGTGATCGACGAGGCCTACCGGCGACTGGCGCTCCGGATCGTCCTCGGTCGAGGACCGGTGGGGCGGCTGGCGCTGGGTACGCACGACGTCGACCTGGTCCGGCGGATCGAGTCCGACGCCGGTGGCCACGACGGGTTCGAGGTGCACATGCTGTACGGCATCCGCCAGCCCGACCTGCTCGGCCTGGTGGCCGAGGGCTTCACGGCACGTTCCCTGATCGCCTACGGCTCCTACTGGTACCCGTGGTACATGCGCCGGATCGCCGAGAAGCCATTGGAGAACTCGCTGCTGGCGCTCAGGAACCTCTTCACCCGTGGCTGAGGCCATTCAGCCCAGGATCCGCGCCTCGCCGAAGCCCGCATCGAGTTCGCGGTCCTCCTCGAAACGCCGCGGGTGGAACTGCTCGAGGCTGGGGTCGGTCCCGGAGCCCACGACGAGGTCCGCGACGTGCCGCCCGAGCGCCGGCGCGAGCTTGAAGCCGTGGCCGCTGGTCCCCGCGTCGACGAACACGCCCTCGGCGATCTCGCCGATCACCGGCTGCCAGTCCGGGCTCACGTCGTACAGGCTCGCCCAGCCGCCGCGCGCGGTGGCGCGCTCGAGGCCGGGCACGCGGCGGACGGCCGCGGCGCCGAGCGCGTGCCCCTCGTTCTCGCCCAGCCGCTCGTCGTAGTCGTCCGGGTCGGCCGGCGGCTCCGGGTGGAGCGGGCCCATGAGGAAGAGCTCGTCGCCCTCCGGACGGAAGTAGTAGCCGTTCGGCAGGTCGCCGTGCGCCGGGACGCGGACGTCGTCGCCCCAGGCGAACGTGGCGACGATGTGGCGCTCGACCGTGAGCGGCAGGTCGGCGCCCACCTGCGCGGCGAGCCTCCTCGTCCACGGGCCCGCGGCGATCAGTACGCGCTCGGCGGCCAGGACGTCGCCGTCGCCCGTCTCGACCTGCCATCCGTTCCCTCGGCGCTCGATCGACGCGGCCGCGGCTCCGAGCCGAAGGTCCGCGCCGAGCTCCCGGGCGCGCTCGAGCAGTCCCTGGGTCGAGAGGACCGGGTCGGCGTAGCCGGCGTCGCGCTCGAACGCCGCGACCGCGATCCCTTCGAGATCGAACGCCGGACACTCAGCCAGGACGTCCGCGGGTTCGAGCAGGTCGGTCGGGATCCCCTGCTCGTTCAGCCGTGGGACCGTGGCGCGAACGACCTCCTCGTCCTCGGCAGGATGGAGCACGAGAAGGCCGGTCTCGCGGAACCCCGATCCCCGGCCCGTGTGGGCCTCGAAGTCACGGAACATCGCGATCGACTCGGCCGCGGCCCCCGCCAGGAAGGAGTTCGTGTAGTACGCGCGGCAGATCGCGCTCGAGCGGCCGGTCGGGCCGCCGGCCGGCCCCCGGGGGTCCAGGACGACCGAGCGAACGCCCCGCGCCGCGAGGTGGAACGCCGCGGCCGCGCCGTGTACCCCGGCACCGATCACGACGACGTCGAAGGCGTCCATGCGCGCGCGAGTCTACGGGCCGGGCGCCGGGAACAGCCGGGCGGACCCGCACCGGGCGATCAGGCGGAACTCAGGCTCCTGCTTGGTGTCGCAGGCCGATCGGCCTCAGGCGCGCGCGCTCACCCGGCGGTATCGGAAGCAGCTGACCTCGTGGTCGTTCACCATACCCGTCGCCTGCATGAACGCGTAGCAGACAGTCGGTCCGACGAACCTGAACCCTCGGCGCTTGAGGTCCTTGCTCATCGCGCGGGACTCGTGGGTCTCGGAGGGGATCTCTGACATCGACCGCCAGCGGTTGACCTTGGGACGGCCTCCGACGAACGACCACAGGAAGGCGTCGAGCGAGCCGAACTCCCTGCGCACGTCGAGCACACGGGCGGCGTTGTTCACCGTGGACTCCACCTTCAGCCGGTTCCGGACGATCCCGGGGTCTTGGAGCAGGCGCTCGACCTTCGCGGGCGTGAAACGGGCGACCTTCGCTGCGTCGAACCCGGCGAAGGTCCGCCGGTAGCCCTGGCGCTTGTTGAGGATCGTCGACCACGACAGGCCCGCCTGCGCGCCCTCGAGCGTGAGCATCTCGAACAGGTGGACGTCGTCGTGCGAGGGCAAGCCCCACTCCTCGTCGTGGTAGGCGAGGTAGTTGGGGATCTCCAGCGGGGCCCACTCGCAGCGCTGCGGCATCGGTCAGATCTCGCTGGGGCTCACGACGAACCCGAGGCGGTCGGCCCCTCGACGCAACCGCCGGTCCAGCGTGACGAAGCGGCATCCCAGCAGCTCGGCTAGCGCGAGGTACTCCGCGTCGTAGGTCTTGGCGTATCCGAGCTCGTTCGCGATCCGCCAGGCCGTCTCTCCTAGTCGCCGATGTCTGCGTTCGCGCACGCCGGATAGCGCGAACGCCTGCAGGGAGTGGACCGCCTGTTCCTGCGATACGTCCCGTCGCCAGACGGCTTCGTGCAGGACGGAGCGGACCTCCGACCAAAGCAGGGGCGGAGCGGCAAGGTCCTCGCGGAAGATCTCGAAGCCCCCGGGGGAGGCGATGGCGGGTAGCGCGACGCTCGCGTCGATCACCAGCACGTCAGCGTCCGCGCCGCGAGCGGTGAAGCAGGCGCACCCAGTCCGGTTGGGGCTCTCCCGTCCACATCCGGGCCCACGCCTTCGGCAGCGGGAGCGAACCGTCCTCTACGAGCGCGTGCTCGAGGTCGGCCTCCTCGATCAGGTGCTGGGTCCCGACCTTGCGAGCCCTCAGTTTCCCGGAGCGGATCCATCGCCGAACCGTCTCGGGGTCGCGCCCGATCTTGCCCGCCGCCTCGGGGACTGTCATCATCGTAGTCGCATGCTACTACATTCCCTGGATACCGCTACTCATCCAGCCCGGCGTTCGCCGGCATCGGTCGAACGCTAGCATCGGCCCTCGACATGGCGTGGTGGGAGCGAACCGGGCTCGAGCTCGTCCACGGCCGGCTGCAGGTGGCCGGCCGCGACGCCGAGAGCCTCGGGCGCGAGCACGGCACCCCCCTGTTCGTCTACGACCTAACGCGGATGGGTGAGCAGGCCCGAGCGCTGGAGGGCGCATTCGAGGCGATCGGCGCGCCGTTCCGCCTCCGCTTCGCGATGAAGGCCCAGCGGGACCCGGCCGTGATGACCTTCGTGCGCGGCCTCGGCTCGGTGGGGCTCGACGCGTGCTCTCCCGGCGAGGTGCGCCACGCGCTCGAGCACGGGTTCGCGGCCGAGGAGATCAGCTACACCGGCACCAACGTCTCCGAACGCGACATCGACGAGCTGCTCGAGAGCGGCGTCCACGTGAACCTGGACCTGCTCTCGCAGCTCCGCAGGTGGGGACGCCGCGCCCCGGGCTCGACGATCGGGATCCGCGTGAACCCTCGGGCCGGCGCGACCCGGAGCGCCGAGGCAGGGGCGGCCGCCCACGAGTCGCTGTACGCAGGCGCGAAGCCGACGAAGTTCGGCATCTTCCCCGAGCAGCTGGACGAGGCGCTGGCGATCGTGACTGAGCACCGCCTGCGCGTGGACGCGGTGCATATGCACTCGGGGGACGGGTTCCTCTCGGGCGACCTCGCCCGGTTCGAGGTGGCCGTCGAGCGGGTCGCGGCGATGGCGCGGCAGGTCCGGGACGCCGGTCACCCACTGGTCGAGGTGAATGTCGGCGGCGGGCTCGGCGTGCGCCAGGTCGAGTCCGACGAGGGCTTCGACCACGACGCGTACGCGAAGATCGTGGCCGCGCACCTCGCGCCCCTGGAGGTGACGATCTCGACCGAGCCCGGGGACTACCTCGCCAAGGAGATGGGCGTCTTGCTCGCCGAGGTGGTGACCGTCGAGGAACGCGATGGCGTCTGGTTCGCCGGCGTGGACGCCGGCTACAACGTCGCGCCCGAGCGGTTCATCTACGGCTCATCGTTCCCGATCGTGCGTTGCGCTGGTCCCGAGCGCCCGACGCGCACCTACACCGTCGCCGGCAACATCAACGAGGGTCCCGACCACTGGGGTGAGGAGGTCGAGCTACCCGAGCTCGCCGAAGGCGACGTGCTCGCGGTCCTGAACGTCGGCTCCTACAACCAGTCGATGCACCTGGACCACTGCCTCCGCCCGCCCGCCCGGGTCGCGGCCTTCGCCGACCGCCTCTGACAGTCGAGAGGCTGATCGCTTCACCAGCACGGCGATCGTGGTGCTCTCGGCCGGGTACCTTACGTACGGCCGAGGACCCTCGTCCTGGTGACCTATTCGTCCTGGACCGGGCGGCCGAGCACGTTTCGTGATCGGGTGCGGCGTCACGCCGGCCGGTCCTGCGGAAAGGGGTGGAGACGACATGAGCCAGAGCCCGTCGATGACCTCGGAGCAGATCGTGCAGCTGTCGCTGCGGTACACGCTGTTCGACTGGCAGGCCCAGTCGGCGCTGAAGCCGATCGCCGTCGCTCGCGCGAAGGGCTGCGAGTTCTTCACCCCCGAGGGCAAGCGCTACCTGGACTTCAACAGCCAGCTCTGGAGCGTGAACATCGGTCACGGCGACCCCCGCGTGGTCAGGGCGATCGCCGAGCAGGCCGAGAAGCTCGCGTACATAAGCCCGTTCATGGCGACCGAGGTACGTGCCCGTCTCGGCGAGAAGCTGGCCGGGCTGTTCCCCGGCGACATGGACAAGGTGTTCTTCACCCTCGGCGGGGCCGAGGCCAACGAGAACGCCCTGCGGATGGCGCGGCAGATGACGGGCCGCAACAAGGTGCTGGCCCGGTACCGCAGCTACCACGGGGCGACCTACGCTACGGTCTCGCTTACGGGCGACCCCCGCAGGTGGGGCAACGAGCCGAGCATGCCCGGCGTGATCCACGTGCTCGACCCCTACCACGGCACCGACCGCCCTGTGGACGACGCCGAGACGTCGCTGCGGTACCTCGAGGAGACGATCGAGCTCGAGGGCCCCGCGACGATCGCGGCGTTCTTCCTGGAGCCGATCCCCGGGACCAACGGGGTCCTGATCCCGCCTGACGGCTACCTGCAGGGGGTCCGGGAGCTCTGCGACCGGTACGGCATCCTGATGATCGCCGACGAGGTGATGTCTGGGTTCGGCCGCACCGGCGAGTGGTTCGCCGTGAACCACTGGGGTGTCGTCCCGGACCTGATGACGATGGCCAAGGGGCTCACGTCCTCGTACGTGCCGCTCGGCGCCGTCGCGATGCGTCCCCACGTGGCCGAGCACTTCGATGAGAACGTGTTCTGGGGCGGCCTCACGTACAACTCGCACCCGCTGGCGCTCGCGGCCGCGCTCGCGACGCTCGCCGTCTACGAGGAGGACGGGCTGATC
>Ga0209519_10001543_pt1 | contig 10125 bp, 10 predicted proteins | sample Rifsed13ft1_FD_184005 | JGI IMG/M metagenome (GOLD analysis project Ga0209519, IMG submission 184005) | Soil microbial communities from Rifle, Colorado, USA - sediment 13ft 1 (version 2) | ecosystem: Environmental > Terrestrial > Deep subsurface > Rock core/Sediment | place: Rifle, Colorado...
TCCCCGACAACGAGCCCCTCCAGCGCTGGCTTCGCTTGGCGGGAGAGAGAGTCCAATTCCAGGGCCTGCCCGCCCGGATCTGCTGGCTGTCCTACGGAGAGCGTCATCTCGCCGGGCTTCGCTTCAACGAGCTCGTGGCATCTGGCGAGGTAGCAGCTCCGATCGTCATCGGTCGTGACCATCTCGACTCGGGCTCGGTCGCATCGCCGTACCGCGAGACCGAGGCCATGGCCGACGGGTCCGATGCCGTAGCCGATTGGCCCATCTTGAACGCAATGCTCAACGTCTCGTCGGGAGCGGCCTGGGTGGCGGTGCATCACGGCGGCGGGGTGGGGATCGGCAACTCGATCCACGCCGGTGCCCAGGTGGTGGCGGACGGGACCGTGCAGGGCGCCTTCCGGGTCGAACGTGTCCTCACCAACGACCCCGGCACCGGGGTCATGCGCCACGCCGACGCCGGATACGAGATAGCCCAGCGGGTGGCGCGGGAGCGGGGCATCGACATCCCGATGTTGTGATACCGCATTCCTAATGCAGGGCGTCACATATACGTGACGGGCTGCATTCGGTTCGTCCTCGATCGGGGGAAGCGGCCGTCTAAACCGGATCGTCCTTCGCTCGCCATGCATCGATGGCGGCTCCGACCACCAGCCCGAGTCCGGCCCCTATGACCGGAGCGATCCACAGCGCCAGCGAGAAGAGGGTCCCTATGAGCAACCCCAAGGCAGCACCGAGGACCAATCCGTATCCGGTGTACATCGATGGTCTCCCTTGAGAATGAAACCGGGGCCCCTTTGGGCAGAGGGGCCCCGGCTTCTGGCAGGCCGTTCAGAGGATCCAGATCAAGCCGAAAGTCACCGCTCCGGCTACGGCCAGGACGGCGAGGATCGTCATTGCGATCACCCGGGTCGTCCAGACCCGATCCTCTCTCAGCATGCCTCGGGCGAAGAGCCCGAATGCGGCCGCCAACAGCACCCCGGCCCCGACGAACATGCCGAGGTACCAACCTTCGGCCAATCCGCCCAGGAACCAGGTGGTGGGCACGTAGTACATCCACGCCCCGACACCCGCTGCCAGCACGCCAACGATCCCGATCACCCAGTCGGTGACATAGGACCGTCGCGGCATCCGGGTGACCTCCGCCTTGTCACGCTGCAGAAGCGTCGTCACGAAGATCACCTCCATTCCGGATGACCCCTCGTCGGGCCATCCGTTGCGATTGTGGGCCTCCTGGGCAGAGGTGAACAGGGCCAATAGACCCGATAGGACGGGACCTGGGCACCGTGGGGTGTGGACGACGAGCGCCGCCCCTATACGCTGGCGTTCTCATGGCAATCAACGACCCTCATTGGCCGCGTGCCGACGTCTGGCTGGCGCAGGATCATCCCGATCCGGAGATCCTGGTGGTCGGGGTGCCCTCGTCTCGAGCCTCGCTCTCCCCGTCCCGTGCCGACCTCACCCCGCTCGAGCTGCGACACCGATTGGCCCGTTTCTCGACCTTTCACGGCGAGTGGGGAGTCGATTTCGGGGCTGTCACGGTGCGGGACGAGGGGAACTGGCCGGTCTCCGAGCTGGACATGCATCAGATGCCGGAGACCGTCGAGCAATTGGCCCGCTCCCTCCCCCGGGTCCCGCTGACGCTGTACCTGGGTGGCGACAATGCCATCACCCGGCCGCTGGTCCGTTCGCTTTCGGCGAAGGAGAGAAAAGTCGCGCTCATCACGTTCGACGCCCACCATGACGTCCGGACTCTCGATCTCGGCCCCAGCAACGGGACCCCGGTCCGTGGGTTGATCGACGAAGACGGGCTGCCCGGGGCCAATGTGGCACAGATCGGGATTCACTCCTTTGCCAACTCCTTCGACTACCGGACCTACTGCGAGGAACACGGAGTCATCGTGCTCACCGTTGGTGACGTCGAGCAACGCGGCATCGATTCGGTGGTCGAGGACGCCCTGACCGTGGTCACCGTGAGATGCGACGTCATCCACGTCGACGTCGACCTCGACGTGCTGGACAGGGCCTATGCCCCCGCATGCCCAGGGGCGCGCCCGGGGGGGTTGGGTATCCGGGAGCTGGCAGAGGGCGTGCGGCGGTGCGCCCGGCACCCCAAGGTGGAGTCGATCGACTTCGTCGAGGTCGACGCCGAAGCCGACCGCGACGGAATCACCCTCGACGCGATGGCCCATCTGGTTCTCTCCGCGGTCACCGGCTACGCGGAGCGGTCGTTGCCGGCAAACTCGATGCCCCGCGTCACGTATACGTGACGCCCTGCATTAGGAAGCTGGGGGATGGTTGTTATCCCCCGCTGACCATCAGCTCCGCCTCGCGACCGAGACGGTCCCCTTGGCGATGGTCGAGGAAGCCGTGGGGGAGGCGTACCGGGCGGGGACCGTGGGAGTGCCCCCGAACCATGCGGTTGGCCTCCTCGGGGAAGGGGAGGTCGGGGTCCCACCCGGAGAGGATCTCCTCCACTTGCTCAACCGAGTCCACCCGGGCCAGTGCGTCACGCATCTTGGGGCCGGCGGGGAATCCCTTGAGGTACCAGGAGGGGTGCTTGCGAAAGAGCCCGATTCCCACCTTCTCCCCGAAATGGTCGACCAGCAGCCCGGCGTGGCGGATCATGATCGACGCCACCTCGCCCGAGACGGGCGGTTCCTCTTGGGGGCGTCCGGCGATGGCGTCGGACAGGTCACGGAACAGCCAGGGGCGGCCTAGACAGCCCCGGCCGATGACGACACCATCACAACCGGTGCCCGCCATCATCGCCACCGCGTCGTCTCCGGTCCATATGTCGCCGTTGCCCAGAACCGGGATCGATGCAACCGTCTCTTTGAGTCTGGCGATCGACTCCCAATCGGCATCGCCCGAGTACAACTGACGAGCGGTCCGGGCGTGCAGAGCGACGGCGGCCGCCCCCTCCTCCTCGGCGATGAGACCTGTCTCGAGATAGGTGAGATGGTCGTCGTCGATTCCCTTCCGGAACTTGACCGTGATCGGGACCGATCCCGCATTGGACACCGCGGCCCGGACGATCGAGCGGTAGAGGTCCCGCTTCCAGGGCAGGGCGGCGCCCCCGCCGTGACGGGTCACCTTGCCCATGGGACAGCCGAAGTTCATGTCGATGTGATCGACCGTCTCGACCTCGACCAGATGGGCGACGGCCTCGCCGAGCGAGCCGGGGTCGGTGCCGTACAGCTGGATGGAGCGAGGGACCTCGTCTGCGTCGAAGCGAGCCAGCTCACGGGTCTTCTCGTCGCCCTCGACCAGACCACGGGCTCCGATCATCTCCGACACGTAGAGACCGGCCCCATACTCCCGGCAGAGACGCCGGAAGGGGGCGTTGGTGATGCCGGCCATCGGGGCGAGCACCACCGGCGGGTCGACGACGAGGTTCCCGATTCGCAGCATCGTGGAAAGGCTAAGACCTCGCCGTGCCAATCCTCCGCCGCATGCCTAGAAGTCGGTCGATTCGACGTTCTGGAGCCGGACCTGTCCCCTGGCCACGAGTTTTCCGTCATTCTCCCGGGTCACGGTCACCTGCCACAGTTGCTGGGTCCGGCCGCGGTGGATCGGGGTCGCCGACCCGATCAGGACACCCTCGGTGGTGGCCCTGATGAAATCCGTCTGATTCGACACCCCGACGCAGCCCGCCATCCCGCTCTCCATCGCCCAGAGGGCGGCCCCGGTCGAGGCGAGAGTCTCGATGAGCGTGCAATAGACGCCGCCGTGCACGACGCCGTAGGGCTGGTGATGGTTCTCGTTGATCACGATCTTGCCCTGACACGCGTCGCTCGACGCGTCGGTCAGCTCGATGCCGGTGAGACCCACGTAGGTGGGACGACCGAGAAAGGGATTCTCCATCAGACGCCACAACCCGCCGAGATCTGAGGGGTCAGCCCCAGGTCGTCATCGACGTACTCCCAGACGTCGACTCCGACCCCCTCGTAGTAGGCGGTGCTGAGCACGACCTCCATCCGCCCATCCCCGTTCAGATCGGCGACTGCCCCCACAGAGAACGAGTTGACCACCGGACTGTCTGCGGTGACCACCACCGAGTCGCCGAGGATGACGGTTCGGACATCTCCCTGGACCGTGCGTCGCATGAAGGCGATCGAGTAGTCGCCATCCTCGGCGAAGAGGCCGGCGCTCACGTCCTCTGCGACTGCCAGCACCTCGTTGACGCCGTCCCCCTCGAGGTCGACCTGAAGCAGTTGCTTGATCGTCGGCTCGGGGACGTCGAGGCCACGCTCCGCCAGCAGTTCGGCAGCGAAAGCGGCATAGGTTCCGTCGTCTTCGATCTCCTCGACCAGATGGGGCACGAGGATCCATGGCGCCGAGACGGCAACACCGAGCGGGCCCGGCCAGTCCCCCAACACCAATTCGTTCTCCAACTCCACCCCAGGGTTGTTCAGCGGCTCGCAGAGGGTGGTGGGGGCACCTCCGCTGATCGTCGCCTCCAATCCGACAAAGGCCACCTGGTAGTCCTCGCCACCGGCGACGGGGAGCGCCGTGCCCGGCTCGACCTGCACCCAACTCGATCCGTCCCACCACCCCAAGGCGCCAAAGCCGGTTACCACCAACGGGGTGTCGCTCCAGTTGCCCTCGACCCCGACGGTGGTAGTGGTCGAGGCCGGACTGGTGGTAGTGGTCGGCGGCAGCGATGTGGTCGTGCCCTCACTCGTGGTCGTCGTAGGACCGGCGCCGGGCACGGTGGTCGCGCTCGAGGACGTGGTGGCGGCGGTCGTTGTCGTCGTGATCGTTTCCCCGGGCTCGTCTTCGTCGCCCAACGTGAAGATGATGACCACGACGATCGCCACGAACAGACCGGCGAGGATCCAGGCGGTTCGGTTCATCACCTGGGAAGTTACCCGGCCGACTCGTCCCGGAACACGTCGATGTCGGTGCCGGACGCGGCGACAAGACGGGGGAGCAGGTGTATGGGCAGGCCGATGACGGTGAACGGGCTCCCGTTGACCTTCCTGACAAATGCTCCGCCCCTGCCCTGGAGGGCATAGCTCCCCGCCTTGTCCAACGGCTCGCCGCTCTCGACGTACCTGGCGATTTCGTCACCGGTCATCGACAGGAAATGGACCTCGGCCATGTCGACTGCCGACCTGGTCCGGGCGGCGCCGTCCCAGGAGGCGACGGCCAGCCCGGTGAAGACCTCGTGGACGTCACCTTGGAGGTGACGAAGCATCGCCCGGGCCTCCTCGGGGTGACCTGGTTTGCCCATGATCCTCCCCTCATGGACCACGGTCGTGTCGGCCCCCACCACGATCAGCCCAGGCCCGGCCACTGCCTCCGCCTTGGCGCGGGCAACGCGTTCGACGTATGCGGCGGGGGGCTCATCGGGGAACCTGGTCTCGTCAACGTCGGTCGGCACAACCTCGAAGTCGAGTCGAAGCTGACGGAGCAGCTCCTGGCGACGGGGAGATGCGGAGGCAAGGATCAGTCTCACCGGACCAGCCGCCCCATCCTTATGACATGACGAGGCCGGGTCAGGGCCCTCGGATCGAGCCCGGGGTCCTCGGGGAACAAGACCGCATTGGCCGGGCCGCCCACGTCGAAGCCCGAGACTCGGCCGGAGGCGCGGAAGCCGGCCCCGGACACCGAATCCAGCACCGCCCGGGGCGTCATCCCCAACTCCCAGAGACGGACCGCCTCAAGCGCCACCTGGTCGGTGCCGACGACGAGATCGGTCCCCGTGAGGACGTGAACCCCGCACTCCACCGCGTAAGACAGGCTGGCGGTCACATTCTCGAGGCCCTCGGTGAGGAGGCGCCCGCCGGAGGAGCCGGCGCCGAGCTGGCGGATCACAGCCTCCACCCGAAGCACGGTGGGCACCCAGACCCCGGCGCGCGCCCCGAGCATCTCGAGGTCCTCCAGTGAGAGGAACAAACCATGCTCGATGGAGTGGACGCCGGCCCGCACCGCCATCGACGGGACGTCGCGGGCCATGGTGTGGATGGCCACCTTGCTGGCGTTGGCCTCGGCAACGGCGACCGCCTCCGCCAGCTCGTGTTCGCTGAAATTCGCCTTCGGCCCCTCCCCTCTCCGCGGCCAGTCGCCGATCAGCTTCACCCATCCCCGTCCCTCCGCCGCCGCCTCACCGATCGCGGATGCCATGGCGCCGGGCTCGATGTTCCGGGTGAAGCCCTCGTGGTAGCCACCCTCGACGGCATAGATCGCCCCGGCCGCCTCGATCTCGGGCCGCTCCGAAGCAACGAGCTCATCGATCAGCCTGATCACGGTGAGGTCTCTCCACCCCTTGTCGTAGATCAGGCCCACACCGGCCTCCAGGGCCATCCTCGCCCTTTGCTTGGCTCCGGGGAGGTCGCCTGGAGCGAAGTCCAACTCCTCCCGGGCCAGGTGGGCATGGGCATCGACCAGACCGGGAACAGCCCAGCAGTCGGCTGGTGTGGTCTCGTCAGGTGTCCCCCAGGGCTCGGCCCAGACCCCGTCGTGGGTGTCGCGGGTCACGGTTTCGCCACCCGACATGCGCAGCACTACTCGAAGGTGCATCCAACCCGACGGTAATTGCCCGGCGCTGCCGATAATGCTCACATGCGATTCGTCCTCGGGATTGCGCTTCTGCTCCTCTCCGCATGCGTCGGCGGCGGGGAAGCCGCGAGCACTGTCGGCCCGACGCCGCCGGACGCCACCGCGACGACGGCCGGGACGACTCTCCGTGCCACGACCACGCCTCCCCCCGAGCCTATCCCGATCGAGATCCACGACTGCGCCACGCCCCAGATCTGGTTCTCCCCGCTCTGCCAGGCCTACGAGCTGATCCAGGAATGGCACATGGACCGCCCGATCGACCCGAATGTCCTGGCCTCGGCCGCTCTCGACGGATTGCGCGAGTTCAGTACCGAGATCGCCGAGCCCGCACCGAGAGCCCTGATATGCGCCATCCCACACTCGGCATTCACCCCGCTCTGCGACGAGCTGGCCGAGCGAGCATCCCGCGAGTCGATCCCGATCGGGGAAGCTGTCGAGGCGGCGGTGACGAGCATGGCCGGCACCGGGTCGGAGCAGTTCACCTACTACGTCCCGCCGGAGCTCGTGGGCAGCTATCGCTCCACCGGCGTGGTCGGAGGCCTCGGCATCCTCCTCGACGCCACCGATGCGGCCGGCTCGAAGTGTGTCCGGATAGCCGAGGGCTGCGCTCTCGAGATCGTCTTCGTCCTCGAGGACAACCCGGGTTGGGAAGCTGGTCTCGAGCCCGGCGACGAGATCGTCGAGGTGGATGGGGAGTCGGTGGCAGGGCTCGGCTTCGTCGACACCGCGACCAGGCTGGCGGGAGACGAGTCCGGTGTGGTCGAGATCTCTGTGGAGCGGGACGACACCAGCCTCGAGTTCACCATCGAGAGAGAGCCCCTGGTGGTGCCAACGGTCGAGATCGACCTACCCAGGCCCGACGTCGGCTACATACTCGTACCCGACTTCGAAGCGGACATCCCCATCCTGGTGCACGACGCGTTGGCCGAGCTGATCGCCGAGGGAGCCGATCGGCTGGTCGTCGACCTGCGGGACAATCCGGGTGGGTTCCTCGAGGCCACCGTGGACGTCGCCACCGAGTTCATGACCGGTGGTGTAGTGGTCCAAACGGTCGGCCCGGGGGAGGATTTCTCCTACGAAGCGGGTGAAGATGGCCTGGCCACGGAGACGGATATCGCGGTGCTGGTCAACAGTGGCACCGCCTCGGCGGCGGAGATCCTCGCCACAGCCCTCCGGGATCGTCGCGAGGCCACGATCCTCGGTGAGGGGACCTTCGGTAAGGATGCCGTCCAGATAGCCTTCGGCATGAACAACGGCGGAGAGTTCAACGTGGCTGTTGCACGCTGGTTCAGCCCCAACGGCACGTCCGTTGCCGGCACCGGTGTCATTCCCGATCGGCTCGTCGAGCTCCCGAGGTCCCTGACCACGGGAGAGCTTGCCGACATTGCCTTCGAGGGGGCATGAGCTTCCTGCGTCGCGTGTCGGTGCTGGTGGCGCTGATCACGCTGGTCGCCGCATGCGATCTCGACGAGGAGGCCTCGCCCTCGTCGGTGCAAACCTCGACCACCGCGACCCTGCCGGCTGTCAGCAACCCCGTCGCAAGCCCGGATCGACCCCTCCGACTCATCGGGTGTAACCCGGCCGACCCCGAAGTCGAGATCGTCTGTGAGACCTATGACCTGGTTCGCCGCCACTATGTGGACAAGATCTCGGACTCCGATCTGGCTCAGGCGGCGAACCTGGGGCTCATGGAGCTCGACGGAGCATCCAACCAGACCGAGCTGGTCTGCGCCGCTCCGGCAGTCGACTTCCAGGAGACCTGCGAGCTGGCGCTCGACGAGGCGGAGAACGGAGCCGAGGCGGCCGAAGCAATCGTCTTCGGGCTCGTCACCTACGGTCTCGACCCCAACTCGGTGTACTTCGACCCCGAGGCGCGGGATCTGGTCGAGGAGGAGCAGTCCGGACATGTCGAGGGCATAGGCGCCCTGGTGACCGCGGAGGACTCTGCGACCGGGGAACTGTGCAGTGTCATCTCGGACACGTGCCGTATGTACATCGTCTCCACCATCGACCAGACACCCGCCGAGGAGGCCGGTCTCCAGCCCGACGATGTGGTCGTGGCGGTGAACGGGGAGGACATTCGAAGCTGGACCCTCGACGAGGTGACCGCAACCGTGAGAGGGCCTGCCGGCACTGACGTCGTGCTCACTCTCCAACGTGGCGAAGACGTGTTCGACGTCACCATCACCCGTGCGTCATTCGTGGTGCCGGTCGTGGTTAGCGAGGTGGTGGGCGAAGCCGGTTACGTGGCTCTCAACATGTTCACCGACAACGCAGACGAGCTCTTCGAGGAGGCGGTCGGCGGTCTTCTCGACCAAGGCGTGGACACTCTGGTGGTCGACCTGAGGAACAACCCTGGCGGTCTGCTCGACACTGCGATCGAGGTCACGTCGCTCTTTCTCCCCGACGGCGACGTGGTGGTGACCGAGAGCCCCGATTCCTCGACCTCGTACCCGGTCTCAGGCGACTCGATCGTGCCCGAGGACGTCGAGGTCGTGATCGTGGTCAACAAGGGGAGCGCCTCGGCCTCCGAAGTCGTATCGGCGGTCCTCCAGGAGAGAGGGCGGGTAACCGTGGTCGGCGAGAACACCTTCGGCAAGAACACCGTCCAGCAACGCTTCGCCCTCTCCAACGGTGGCGCCCTGAAGCTCACCATCGCCCGTTGGCTCACCCCCGGAGGGCTCGACTTCGGGTCGGTTGGGGTCACCCCCGACGTGGCCAGGGAGATCGAAGTCGACCTTCCCGTCGAAGCCGTTGTCAGGGAGGCCCTGGCGGCGTCGGTCACCGTCCGCCGCTAGGAAGGGTCCTGACCGGATGGCCGCCTCTCAGCCCAACGGGTAGGCGATCCCGGTGTTGGCGTGACAGTCGTAACCGTGCGGATTCTTGCCCAGGTACTGCTGGTGATAGTCCTCGGCGTAGTAGAACTCACCAAGCGGGGCGATCTCGGTCGTTATGTCGCCGAATCCCAGCGGGGTCAACTCGGCCTGATACTTGTCTTGAGATCGTTTGGCCGTCTCCAGCTGCTCGTCGGTCGTGGTGTAGATCGCCGACCGGTACTGCGAGCCGATGTCGTTGCCCTGCTGCATCCCTTGGGTCGGGTCGTGGGTCTCCCAGAACACCTTGAGCAGCTCCTCATAGGACACCTGCGAGGGCTGATAGACGACCAGCGCCACCTCGGAGTGGCCGGTCCGACCGGTACAGACCTCCTCATAGGTCGGATTCGGCGTGTATCCGCCCGCGTACCCGACTGCCGTGGTGTGAACTCCGTTCATCTTCCAGAACCTCCGCTCGGCACCCCAGAAACACCCCATGCCGAAGACGGCCGACTCGGTGCCGTCGGGAAACGGACCGACCAGCGGGTTGCCGCCCATCAGATTGATGTGGTCGTCGATCACGAGCAGATCGCCAGGATGGAGCCCGGGGTTGATGCCGCCGGCAGCGCTGGTCAGGATGAGGATCGGCACGCCGAGCCGGCCCACGACGCGCGTCGCGAACGTCACGGTCGCGAAATCGTGCCCTTCGTAGACATGGGCGCGTCCGGCAAGCGCCGCCACCAGGCGG
>Ga0209519_10001551_pt1 | contig 10088 bp, 10 predicted proteins | sample Rifsed13ft1_FD_184005 | JGI IMG/M metagenome (GOLD analysis project Ga0209519, IMG submission 184005) | Soil microbial communities from Rifle, Colorado, USA - sediment 13ft 1 (version 2) | ecosystem: Environmental > Terrestrial > Deep subsurface > Rock core/Sediment | place: Rifle, Colorado...
CTTTCTCCTTCGAGCCCGCCGACCGTGCTCGCAACGAGATTCAACTGCTTGAGCTTGCTCAATGCTTGCCGCGCGTGGTCCCCCGAGATCTTGAGCGCGGCCATGACCTCGCCGACCGCGAGCGCGTAGCCCGCTTTCAGTTGCGCGTGCAGGCGCAGCACTCGCAACTCGTCGTTGCTGAGCTTGATCTCTTCGGAAAACTCGATCGCCTCGCTTTTTGGAGCCTCGCGGTACAAACGGCGCAGACGATAGACGAGCAACGCGCCCGCTATGCGAAGACGACGTTTGACGTCGGCGTACAGTCGTCTGGCGGCGTCGGTGACCCGGCGGTCGAAGTCACGAACCGTTCCGTACGTTACGCCGGCAACGATCATGAGGAGTATCCACGCCAGCGCCGAGACGAAGCCGGACAGCACGCCGCCATAGTCACTCGCGCCGACCTCGAGGAACTCGGCGACGGGCGCCGTGTAGGCCGCGGTCGCCCAGATGAGCCAATCGCCGGGCAGGAAGAATGCATCTTGAAGCCACAGGCCGAGGTCGCTGATCGTGTAGCGAGCGTCGCCGCTCGGATCGGCGCGCCACAGGCTCGACGGCTTGGGAATGTCTTCCATGACGGTAACCCCCGCTGCGATACGCATGCGGAGTGTGCGCGGCTCTGTTGCGCAAGGCAATCCACTTTTTGACAGAACCGAGTGCGCCCCGAGCAGACGAGGTTCGGTGGCGGCGTCACGGCTGCCGGCGCGTTGCCGACGGCACGTTCTGCAAGCAAGTTGCGCTGATCGATCCGGCGGGAAGCAATTCTACGACTGCCGCTCGTGCTGCTTCGCAGAGTTGTTGCGTTTGAAACTCCAGCGAATGCATGGCCACTCCGCTTTGTGTCTGGAGGATAACGAACAGTAGATACCCCATGAGCGCGATCTCCGCTTGAACGATGCCCGACTATATAGCATGCGCGCCGCTCGCCGACCTGCACGGGCACTCGCATGAGTGCCCTGATTTCGCGCGCAAATGTGGCGCCCCGACCAAGATTCGAACTTGGGACCTTCCGCTTAGGAGGCGGACGCTCTATCCCCTGAGCTACCGGGGCTCGGGCTCGGGGAAGCAGTATACGAGATCAAGGGCGGCACGCCGATGGAAGGTAGCTTGGCGTCTCGACGGCCAATGATCTGGACTTGTAGGCCGCGAGCTCATCCGCTGCGGGTGCAGGGACGGCCCCAGCTCCGCGTTGCCAAACGATCGACCAGCGTCGCGACCGTTTTCGACACACGTCGTCGAACAGATGCTAGCCAGCATGGAGCGGTTACATCTCCACGTCGAGGATTACCTCAGTCGTTTGATCGGCCACGGTGACTGAGAAGCGGTTAATCCCCTTGGCGAAATGTTCCGACAGATCCTTCAAGTCGACCAGGCCCCTCGCCACTTGGCAGTTGCCTTCGGCCACCGCGTCCGCAATTTCGATCTCTATCGGCTTTATTGACGCATCGTTGACCGAAGTTACGCGGACGTCATTGCTCCAGCTCTGGTCACACAACTCGATCTGCAACGGAAGGTCCTTTGCGTCCTCAGCAAGCTCATCGTACAAGACGTCAACAGTCAGGTCGGATAGCGCTGTCAAGCGGATGGTCTGCCGCGGAGTATCGGAGACAGCGATGTTCGTGTTCGCTGGTACCGAAGCATCAAAAACGGTCCCAGGCCCCAATACGGCTTCCCTGCCCTTGATGAAAAGCGTTGGCCACGCAACTAGCGCAGCGAGCGTGGAGCTCAAGACGACTCGATTCTCGCCCTTCCTGTCATAGCCACCGTCCAGGAATATCTCGGTACCATCTACCGCCGTTACAGAGACCGCGCGGATTTCAATAGAGCCGGCACGGCCAAAAGTCCTTCGCTTGGTGATGTCCGACACTTGGAGCACCATAGGTGCGCCAGCGCTGACAACTGTCTGGCCGTCGACGACAACGTTGCGCCAAACACGACCAGTAACGAATTCACCGACCTCGAATTCCTTCACATCGGATGTTACCTCTTCCTGCAGCTCACCGAAGATTCTCGTCCCCGAGGGAATCATTACCGTCGCGCTCCGGGCGAAGGGCGATACAAGTGCAGCGGCAACGAATGCAACGGCATGTATCCTATTCATCGGCCCTCCAGGTTACGCAGCTCCGGCCAAAAGATCCTCGCGCAATGCTATCACCTTAGGGCCTCTAACTACGTGAGCGGCAGTTCTCATTCGCGCGTCAAGAGCCTCATGCTCCCGGACCATCGCCCCACCCCGATCAAACCTGGCCGTTGCTGTTGGGATACTCGGCCGGTGCTTTGCGGCGGCGGTGTCGATTTGTGGCGGCCTCGAACGACTAATTTGCGAGAATACTTGAGCACGAGCAAGAAGGAGACGGCCATGAAATACCTATGCCTCGCTTACGAGGAGGAAGGGACGCTCGACGCGCTATCCCGCAGCGAGTGGCACGATCTGCGGAACGAGACGCTCGCCTATGTCGAAGCGTTGCGCGATAGCGGTCGCCTGGTGCTCGCCGAGCCCCTGCAAAGCGCTCGAACGGCGGTCACCGTGCGCGTCCGCGACGGCAGAGTCGCGACGACCGACGGCCCGTTCGCCGAGACCAAGGAGCAACTCGGCGGCATCTTTCTCATCGAAGCGAAGGATTTGAACGAAGCGCTGCAAGTCGCTTCCCGGTGGCCGTCGGCGCGCCTCGGCAGCATCGAGGTACGGCCGCTCGAAGCGAAGCTCAGGGAAGAAGGGCGCTACAAGCCCCTGTGAGATCACACCCCTCGTCGCATGGGTTGTGCGGGGCGGGATCTGCTTCTATGCTTCCGGCGGCGAACATACGCCGGGCAACAGAACGACTCATGTCGCAGACCACACGCTATGCCTTCATCATCCTTTCCATCGTGTATGGCGTCTATCAATTCATCAATGATCGCCCCGTGCCTGCCCTCATAGGTCTCGCATTCGCCGGCGTGATCTTGTGGCTCGGAAGAAAACGTTGATAGAAGTTAGTTTAAGAAATAATAATAACTTATTGAATAATATAGGTTAGAGTAGGTTCGCCTGCCGGCCGCACACGATCAAGCTTTATGGCGAATCTGCTCTCGAAAGAACGCATCATCGCGGGCCCCGGTTTCAATCGTTGGCTCGTACCCCCGGCGTCCGTCGCCATCCACCTCTGCATCGGCTCCGTCTACGCGTGGAGCATTTACAACCCTGCGCTCGTCCGCGTATTCGGCGTCGTGACGCCCGCAGCGGACGATTGGTCGCTCGGCAACGTCCTGTGGATTTTCAGCGTAGCGATCGTATTCCTGGGGCTCTCGGCCGCCGTGGCCGGCAAGTGGCTCGAGGACGTCGGCCCGCGTACCGTCGGAGTCGTCGCAGCCGCGTGCTGGGGCGGCGGCTATCTGCTCGGGGGCTTAGGGATTCTGGTGCACGAGCTATGGCTCGTCTACTTGGGCTACGGCGTCATCGGCGGATGCGGTCTCGGCTTGGGCTACGTCTCACCCGTGAGCACGCTGATTCGTTGGTTTCCGGATCGCCGCGGCATGGCGGCCGGCATGGCCATCATGGGATTCGGCGGCGGCGCAATCATCGGCGCGCCACTCAAGGAACGGCTCATCCGATGGTTCTACCGCGCGCCCGAATACCTTGGCCCGACCGACAGTGTGAATCTCGTTACGCAAGAGGGTCGGCGCTTCGCCGAGATGGGCGAGCAACTTCGCGAAGTCGTGGTCGTCGGCGCCAACGACGTCGCCAGCATGCTCGTCGCGGGTCCTCAAGGTGCTTACGTCGTCGGGACCGGCAGCGCCGGTGTCGCACAGACCTTCTTCACGATCGGGCTCATTTATTTCGTCGTCATGATGATCGCCGCATTCTCCTACCGGCTGCCGGCGCCTGGCTGGAAGCCGGCCGGTTGGACGCCGCCCGACGAGGCGCATCGCGCGAAGCGCATGATCAGCGAGCACAACGTCGACATCGACGAAGCGCTCAAGACGCCGCAGTTCTACCAACTTTGGATCGTCCTGTGCTTCAACGTGACGGCCGGCATCGGCGTACTGGGCGTGGGACGCACGATGATGACGGAAATATTCGGCACGACGTTGCCCGGCATCGTCGACGGGGCGTTTGCCGCGACCTATGTCATGATGATCAGCGTGTTCAACATGCTCGGCCGGTTCGTCTGGGCGAGCTCGTCGGACTACATCGGCCGAAAAAACACGTATTGGATCTTTTTCGCGCTCGGTATCGTGCTGTACTTGTCGATTCCGTATACGGCCCGGCAAGTCAGCCTCGAGCCCGCAGTCATCTGGCTCGTCTACTTCTATGCGGCGACGATGGTGATATTCACGATGTACGGCGGCGGCTTTGCGACGATTCCCGCCTATCTCGCCGACGTGTTCGGCACGCGCTACGTCGGCGGCATTCACGGGCGCCTACTCACAGCCTGGAGCCTCGCAGGCGTGCTCGGCCCCGTGGCGATCGCGTCGCTGCGCGATGCCGCGATCAGCGATGCGATCCGCGACCTCGCGGCGATCGTCGATCCAGAGCGGTTTCGCGCCGCCTTCGGGGCCGGTCTCGAGGAGCTCGATGCGCTCGTCGCGCAACAGACGGTGACGATCGCGAAGCTCATGGAAATCGCGCCGCCGGGCACGGTCGATCCGACGCCGAGCCTCTACAACGTCACGATGTACCTCATGGCCGCGCTGCTCGCGATTGCGCTCGTCGCCAACGCGCGCATGCGCCCGGTGCACAACAGGCACCATATGTCGACAATCTAGCGAGGTCGAGGTGCAGATGACACGCAGCAATGCATTCTGCGGGATTACGCTCTGTGTGTCCGTGCTCTGCGGATGCGCGGACGATGGTGCCGGCCCGGCGGCAGGCGCCCCGGCGGCTCGCGCCGCAAGCTCGAGTCCCGCCGCCGAGGCGCAGGGCGTCGACCCCCGCCCCATCCATGCGGCCGCCCTCACGCTCGACACGCACGTCGATATTCCTCTCGACTTCGCAACCGACGCCGTCGACCCGCTCGACGCGGATCAGCAAGTGAACCTACAGAGAATGCAGGAAGGCGGGCTCGACGCCGCGTTCTTCATCGTCTACGTGGCACAAACGGAACGCACGCCCGAGAACTACGCGCAGGCGCAAGCCGATGCAAACACCAAGTTCGCGGCGATCCATCGCATGACGGACGAGCTCTATCCCGAGCGCATCTCGCTCGCCTATCGCGCCGACGACGTCGAGCGCATCGTCGGCGAAGGCAAGCTCGCCGCCGCAATCGGTATCGAGAACGGGTACGTGCTCGGCACCGATCTCGGGCTGCTCGACCGCTACTACGAGCAAGGCGCCCGGTACGTGACGCTCGTGCACAACGGACACAACGACCTCGCGGATTCCGCGCGTCCCAGCGAGGAATTGGGCGATACTGCCGCCGAGCACGCCGGCGTCAGCGAGCTCGGCGCGTTGGCGATCCGGCGCATGAACGAGCTCGGCATCATGGTCGACGTCTCGCACGCGTCGAAAGAATCCGCGCTCGAGGCCATCGCGCTGTCGCAAGCGCCCGTCATCGCGTCGCATTCAAGCGTGCGCGCGCTCGCGGATCATGCGCGCAACCTCGACGACGTGACGCTGCAGGCCCTGGCCGCGAGCGGCGGCGTCGTGCAAATCGTCGCTTACGACGGTTTCGTCAAGGTCCAGCCGCCCGAGCACGCAGCGGCTCTCGCGGCCCTACAGACTCGCCTCGGATTGGAAGGCACCGTCGATCCGGCGGAGCTGCCCGAAGAGCTGCGCTTCGAGTTCTTACGGGGCGTGCGCGACATCAACGCTCAGTGGCCGCCCGCAAACGTTCAGGATTTCGTGAATCACATCGACTACGCGGTACAACTGATCGGCATCGACCACGTCGGCATCAGCTCGGACTTCGGCGGCGGGGGCGGGGTCATGAGCTGGACGGACGCGCGCGAAACACCAAACGTCACATTCGAGCTCGTCGCGCGCGGCTACACGGAAGCCGATATTCGCAAGCTCTGGGGCGGGAATCTACTGCGGGTCTGGCGCGAAGTCGAGCGCGTCGCGGGCTCTTTGTAGGAGCGAGCTTCGCTCGCGATCTTCGGAAACATCGCGAGCGAAGCTCGCTCCTACACCGCGTCTTCTATTTCACCCACCAAGTGCTCGTCTGCCGCATGGCATCCGCGACGCTCGCGGTACGCTTGAGCCCGGTCGGGTGATGCTTGTAGAACGCCGCCTCGAAGCTCGTGCGCGGATTGCGGTGCACGACACCGAGCGCGACGGGAAACTCCGGCGGCTGCATCGCGAGCAGCAATTGCGCCAATGTCGAATTCGTCTCGTCGTGGCGCAGCACTTCAGCGGGGCGCGCTTTGGCGTCAATGATCTCGAGCTTCATCGTCGCCACGTCGAAACGCAGCCCCTTGCCCCGGTCCACGCCGAACACGAGCGGTTCGCCGTGCTTCACGTGCAGCTGTCCGTCGGCCGCGTTCTCCTTGGCCGTGAACGTGCTGAACACGTCGTCGTTGTAGACGATGCAGTTCTGATAGATCTCGACGAACGCCGCGCCCTCGTGTGCGTGCACGGCCTCCAGCACGCCGCCCAGACCCTGTTTATCGACGTCGATCGCGCGCGCGATGAAGCTAGCGCCGGCACCGAGCGCGAACAGTCCCGGCGAGACCGGCGAATCGAACGAGCCCGCTGGGCTCGATGGCGTCCGTGTGCCGGGACGCGAAGTCGGCGAGAATTGCCCCTTGGTGAGACCGTAGACCTCATTGTTGAACAACAAAATCTTGAGGCCGACGTTCCGGCGCAGTGCGTGCAGCAGGTGGTTCCCACCGATCGACAACGCATCGCCGTCCCCGGTCACGACCCAGATATCGAGCTCGGGATTCGCGAGCCTCAAGCCCGTGGCAATCGCCGGCGCGCGCCCATGAATGGTGTGAAACCCGTAGCTCTCGATGTAATACGGGAAGCGCGCCGCGCAGCCGATCCCGGAAACGAATACCGTGTTCTCTGGTTGTGCGCCGACGTCGGCGAGCACGCGCGTGACCGCTTTGAGGATGGCGTAGTCGCCGCAGCCCGGGCACCAGCGCACCTCCTGCTCGCTCGCGAAATCCTTGGCCGACAGTTCTGCGCTCATGCACGATCACCGTGCATCACGCGCGGCAAGGAACCGACGTGCACGCTTGCGGAGAGCTGCGCCTCGATGAAGCGGACGAGCTCGCGGATTTGGAAGGGTTGTCCGGTCACCTTGTTGTATTGAATCACTTCGACGCCGAGCTTATCCCTGAGCAGCGTCGCAAGCTGCCCCATGTTCATCTCCGGGACGATGAGGCGATCGAAGCCGCTGAGCAGCGCGCCCAAATTCTTCGGGAAGGGGTTGAGATAGCGCAAATGGATGTGGCTCACGCTCTTGTGCGTCCGGAGAATGCGCCGGACGGCTTGATACAGCGCGCCGTAGGTCGAGCCCCATCCCACCACGGCCACGGCGCCCTGCTGCGGCCCGAGCTCCACGGTTTGATCCGGGATGAAATCGGCCACGGCCGCCACCTTGTTAGCGCGCAGGTGCGTCATGGCCTGATGGTTCTCGGCGTCGTACGAAATGTTGCCCGTGCGAATGTCTTTCTCGAGCCCACCGATGCGGTGCATGAATCCCGGCGTGCCGGGCGCGATCCAGGGCCGGCCCAAGGACTTGGGATCGCGATCGAAGATCGCCGCCTTGCCGGCCGGACCTTTGGCCGCATTGCTCTTGATCGGCGCGAAATCGCGCATGTCGGGCAGCAACCAAGGCTCGGCGGCATTGGCGAGATAGCCATCCGTCAACAAGAACACCGGGGTCATGTGCCTAAGCGCGATCCGCACCGCTTCGATCGCCATCGCGAAGCAGTCGCTCGGCGAGCGCGCGGCAATGACGGGCAGCGGCGCATCCGCGTTGCGTCCGTACACGGCTTGATAGAGATCCGATTGCTCGGTCTTCGTCGGCAATCCCGTCGACGGTCCGCCGCGCTGTGAATCGACGACGACGAGCGGCAACTCGGCGTTGATCGCAAGCCCAATAGCCTCGGTTTTGAGCGCGATGCCGGGACCGGAGCTCGAGGTCACGCCGATCGCGCCGCCATACGCCGCACCGATCGCGGCGCACGCAGCCGCGATCTCGTCTTCGGCCTGAAATACGCCGACGCCGAGACTGCCCATTCTGGCCAGCTGATGCAGAATCGGAGATGCGGGCGTGATCGGATAAGAGCAAAAAATCACGGGCCGGTCGGCGAGCTCGCCCGCCGCGGCGAGCCCGAGCGCGAGCGCCTCACCGCCGCGAACGCCACGGTACTCGCCAGGCTCGAAACTCGCCTTGCCCGTGCCGAGGTGCGGTAGCGCCGCCGCGAGCTCGGCCGTCTCGCCGTAAGCATGGCCCGCGCGCAGCGCCGCAAGATTGGCGTCGCGAACCACGGCGTTCTTGGCGAACTTCTTGACGACCCAGTCCTCGATGATCCCGACGTCGCGCCCGAACATCCATTGCACGAGACCGAGCGCCCAGAAGTTCTTGCTGCGCCCCGCGTCGCTCTTGCTCAAGCCATACGGCTTGACGGCCTCGAGCGTCAGGCCCGTGATGTCCACCTCGACGAGCTGGAAAGAATCGAGCTCGCCGCTCTTGCGCGGATCCTCGGTGTATCCTGCCTTGGTGAGACCGCGGGCAGTGAAGCTCTCGCTGTTGACGACGACCAACGCGCCGTCGTCGAGCAACGGCAGGTTCACTTTGAGCGCGGCGGGATTGAAGGCCACCAGAACTTTCGGCGCATCGCCGGCCGTCGTGATGGGACCCGCACCGAGATTGATTTGGTAGGCGGAGACGCCGTAAGTCGTGCCGTGCGGAGCGCGGATCTCGGCGGGGTAATCGGGGAACGTTCCGAAATCCCTGCCGGTGAGCGCTGTTGCCGCCACGAATTGCGTGCCCATCAACTGCACGCCGTCGCCTGAATCTCCGGCAAACCGGACGACGATGGATTCGGCTTGAATGTCGTGGCTGCTTTCCATGCGCTCTGTCGGGCCAAAAAGGCAGAGTATGATATACGGAGTCCGCCTGCCGAGCAGGCAATTCACGTCATAAGCATATTGCTTAGCGCAGCATGCCAAGAATCACGTACATCCAACCGGACGGGTCGGCGTCCGAGGTTGAAGCCGCGGTCGGCGCGACGGTCATGGAGACCGCCATCGACAACGACATCGCGGGTATCGTCGCCGAGTGCGGCGGGGCATGCTCGTGCGCGACCTGTCACGTCTACGTGGACCCCGCGTGGCTCGATCGCTTGCCCGTACCCGACGCCCAGGAAGACGGTATGCTCGACTGCGTGCTCGACCGCCGGCCGAACAGCCGCCTGAGCTGCCAGATCAAAGTCGATCGCGACCTGGACGGCCTCGTCGTGCGGGTCCCCGAAGCGCAGCTGTAGAAAAATGTAGGAGCGAGCTTCGCTCGCGATTCTTCTCGCGATTCTTCTCGCGATTCTTGAGGAGTCGCGAGCGAAGCTCGCTCCTACAGGGCGCGGTTCCTCAGGATCGCGAGCGAAGCTCGCTCCCACAAAACGCCGCGATTCAAAAGGCGGCCGTTTTGTAGGAAAATTCGCCACTTTCGCGATTGAAACCGTCAAGGAATGTGGGCATGACCTTCGTCGTAACAGAGAGCTGCATCAAGTGTAAGTACACGGACTGCGTGGAAGTCTGCCCTGTCGATTGCTTCCACGAGGGTCCCAACATGCTCGTCATCGACCCGGAGGAATGCATCGATTGCACGCTCTGCGAGCCCGAGTGCCCCGTCGACGCGATCTGCTCCGAGGACGACGTGCCCGAAGGTCAGGAGCACTTCCTCAAGCTCAACGCGGAGCTATCGAAGGGCTGGCCCGTCATTGCGCAAGCGAAGCCCGCGCCGCCTGATGCCGACGAGTGGAAGGACGTCAAGGATAAGCTCGAGCATCTCGAGCGCTGAGCTCGCGTGCGCGTCAAGCCTGTTGCTTGAGCGGTAAGAGATTGATGAAGAACTCGACGATGCGCTGACGAAGGCCGAGCGCCGGTTGGCGCACGACCGTGC
>Ga0209519_10001554_pt1 | contig 10081 bp, 5 predicted proteins | sample Rifsed13ft1_FD_184005 | JGI IMG/M metagenome (GOLD analysis project Ga0209519, IMG submission 184005) | Soil microbial communities from Rifle, Colorado, USA - sediment 13ft 1 (version 2) | ecosystem: Environmental > Terrestrial > Deep subsurface > Rock core/Sediment | place: Rifle, Colorado...
GGCCTGGCGCGACGTGAAGCGATGATGGACCATCTCACGCGTCTCTGGAACCGTCGTGGCGCCTCCGTCCTCCTCAAGGCTGCGTTCGAGGAAGGCGACCGCAGCAATACCGAGCTCGCGGTGGCGCTGCTCGATTTCGATAACTTCAAGCGAATCAACGACACGCACGGGCACCAAACGGGCGACGAAGTTCTGCGGCGGGTCGCGAGCCGCCTGATCTCGAGCATTCGCAGCACCGACGTCACCTGCCGGATCGGCGGCGACGAATTCCTTCTGATCATGTCGGAAACCGACACCGACATCGCCACGAAAGTTGCCGAACGCGTACGCCGCAACGTCACAGAGACACCGATACCGACGCGCCAAGGCAACATCCCGATGAGCATCAGCGTCGGCTTCACGATTCGAAAACCCAAAGAAGCCATCACCGTCGAGCAACTCCTCGAGCGCGCCGATCAAGCGCTCATGGAATCCAAGTCGGCCGGCAGAAACCGCGTGCATCGAAGCGGCTGAGCACACGCGCGCGCCGCACCCTAAAGCGTTTGCATGCCCCTTGGAGTATGATCCGGGGCAGCTCACGAGGGGGTGCGTACGTGACCAAATCGAGCCCTAACGAGAACGAGATCGTCGGCCGCCGCAGCTTTCTCAAGGGTGCAGCAGTAGGCGCAGCGAGCGCCTTGGTGGTGCCGGCGACGACCCAGGCGCAACCAACGCCCACCGGCCGTCCAAGCGTCGCGCGTCCCACCGAAGCCGACGCGCGCGCCGATTTCTCCCCGCCGGACACCCCGTCAGGGCTGCCGATCATCGCCTCGCCGGCATCGGACTATATGGTCGATGTTCTGAAGACGCTCGATCTCGAGTATGTGGCCGTCAACCCGGGTTCTTCCTTCGAGGGGTTGCACGAGTCGATCATCAACTACGGGCAGAACCGCATGCCCGAGGTGCTCACCGTGCTGCACGAGGAAGCGGGCGCGGCCATTGCACACGGGTATGCGAAAGCCGCAGGCAAACCGATGATGACGCTCATGCATGGGACCGTCGGGCTTCTGCATGCATCGATGGCGATCTTCCAGGCCTGGGCGGACCGTGTGCCGATCTTCGCCGTGGTCGCCCACAACCGTAATCCGACGAGCGTCGTGAATCGTCCACACAGCGCCCAAGACATGGGTGCGCTGGTCCGCGACTTCGTCAAATGGGACGACGAGGCCACGACGCTCGAGCGCTTCGCGGACGCCGCGATGCGCGCACACGCGATCGGTCGAACGCCGCCGATGGGCCCGACGCTGCTCGTCGTCGATGCCGAGCTTCAGGAGATGGCCGTCCCGGACCGCTCCGCGCTACATGTGCCGAAGCCCACGGTCGCCGCACCGCCCCAAGGCAATGCCAACGCCGTGCGCGAGGCCGCGGCATGGCTCGTCGATGCAGAGCGCCCGTTGATCCGTACGCATAAGTTCGCCCGCACGGAGAATGGCTGGAATCGGCTCATCGAGCTCGCGGAGCTCCTTCAGGCTCCCGTCGACGTCGGCGGCTACGGCTCCTGGCAGGATTTCCCCTCCTGGCATCCGCTCTACGGCACGGGCGGCCGCGACTATATGCCCGACGTCATCCTCGGCCTCGAGCAGAACGACATGGTCGGCTCGGTGCGCACCGCGCGCGCGAATGGGGGACGAACCATCAGCATCGGCTCGGAGTACTTGTTCCAAGGCACTAACATCCACGACTTCGCCGACTATGCCGAGGTCGACTTACCGATCGCCGGCGATGCCGAAGCCACGCTGCCCGCGCTCATCGACGAGATTCGACGACTGGCCGGCCGCGAGCAATTGAGCCGATTTCAAGCCCGCCGCGAGCAGATCGCCGCGGCGCATCGCGCCGTCAGGGAGCAGGAGCTCGCCGACGCGCGCTACGGATGGAACGCAAGCCCGATCAGCGTGCCGCGCATGATTGCCGAGCTCGGCAGGCAGATCCAGGACGACGACTGGGCGATTGTTTCCGGCCATCAGTTCACGGGCACATGGCAACGCCGGCTGCTCAATCACGACAAGCACTATCGCTACAACGGCGACTGCGGAGGCTTCGGTATCGGCTACGACACGCCGGCCTCGGTCGGCGGAGCGCTCGCGCACAAGCAGCACGGCCGGCTGCCGGTCGCGATCGTCGGCGACGGCGATTTCAATTTCGTCGGGGCGGGCGCGATGTGGACCGCGGCTCATCATCGGATACCGCTGCTGACGCTCGTGCACAACAACCGCGCATATCACGCCGAGGTCATGCTCGTGCAGCGAACCGCTGCGCGCCGCGGTCGCGGCTCGGACCGATGCCATATCGGCAACGTCATTGCCGATCCGAATCCCGATTACGCGAAGATCGCGCAAGGTTACGGCGTCTATGCCGAAGGCCCGATCGGCGATCCCGCCGAGCTTGCTCCTGCGTTGGCGCGCACTCTCGAGCGCGTCCGTGCCGGCGAACCCGCGCTTCTCGACGTCGTCTCCCAACCGCGCTGATACCCATGGCGACGAAGCCAAGAATCGAGCTGCGGCGGCCACGGTTGCTTGCCGTGCTCGCCGTCTCGATCGCCGCCATCGCCACCGCGACGGCAGGCGCGCAACCTGGTCCCGCCACGGGCAATGCCGAGCGCGGCGAGGAGCTGTTCACTGCGATCTACAAGTGCTATGCGTGCCACGGTTTCGATGCGCAGACCGGTCAGCGCAGGCTCGTGCCGATGAATTACGCCGAGGAAGGCTTCATCACTTTCGTGCAGAATTCACCGCTGCCGCAGATGCCGGCGTACGCAGACGTTTCGGCGCGAGACCTCGCGGACGTCTACGCCTACATCCGCTCGCTACCCGCCGATGCACCCGACGTCGAGGACCTCCCGCTGTTGCGGGCCATTCGCGAGGAAACACGAAAGGCCTTGGCGGACTAGCCGTCATTGACCGCCGAGGGGCGCGAGCAGCCGCAGGCGATCGAGCAGCACGCCGATGGACGCCCTGACCCCCGGGCTCGCCGCGGTCTCGACCGCCGCCAGCCGGCCGTGCAACGACTCGAGACTTCGCGCCATGAGGATGCGTTCCGGCTCGCTGAGAGTCGCGCCGTCCAAGGTCGAGTCGAGCCGGCCGCGCACGAGATTCCCGACCGCGCGCGCCGTTTCGGTGAATCCGACCAGATCGCCGAGCGCGTTGGTCGCAACGGCCCGCACCATGAGCAAGTCCAGACTGGTCCGAATGGGAAGCGCACGGTCGATCATGCGAATGGCGTCGAACGCGTAGCGCGTCTCCCCCTCGACGTGGACGCGCCAGTCCGCGCGCAATTGCGTAGCCTCCGGAAACCACAGATCCGTAACGTTCGCGCCGGCGAGCTCCCCGTCGATTCTTGCGAGGGCTGCCCAATCCTGCGCCGCTGCCAATTCCCAGCCGCGCACAACGGCTGAAGCTGGGGCCGGTAGGCCACGTATTAGCTCCCGCAATTCATCGTCAATAACGCCTCTCGCGAGCGCGGGCAATCGCGGCTGAATCAGCACAAACCGCGCTTCGGCGTTGCCTGGATCCGCCTCGAGCGCCTCCAAAACCGCCTGTTGAGCCCTGTCCTGCTGCCCAACAGCCGCACGTCGCAAGGCCCTGATCAGCAAGCGCGCCGCCGTGTCGGGAACCGTGGCTTCGAGCGCGGTTGCGCGAGCACCGCGGCCCTCGGCGAGAAGGCGCATGGCGATGTAAGGGAAATTGAGCTGCCGGCCAAAATCCGAATAGATCCAGCTATTTGCATCGAGCAGCGGATCGTGCGGCGCCAAAAGCTCCATGAGCGCCGGCGCGCTCAAGCCGTCGGCGAACGCGCGACTGTCGGTTGCCATGCGATTTCTGTCGTCGGTAGTCAACGCCGCACCGCCCGCGAGTCGCTCGACGCCTTGCTCATCGAGGGCGAGCGCCACGAAGAAGTCGTTGATACCGTTCAACCCGAGGTAACTGTAGTGGAGTAGATTGTCGTTGAGCGGCTTTCCGCTCCTCGCGAGCTCACGCTCGATCTCGAGCACACCGTCGGAGGCGAGGAAGAACAGCGACGGTCCGGTCTGATAGAGCCGAACGTTGTCGAAAACGTCGGCGAGCGTCGCGGCGAGGCTGCGCAAGAGATCTGCATCGACGAAGCTCGCGCTGATCCATTGGAGAAACACGCCGTCGGGTTCGAGATGCTCTTTGCCGAGAACGATGAACTCGCGCGTAAAGAGATGCGACGCGCCCGCCGTCCACGGATGCGAGGGCTGCGACACGAGCAGATCGTAGCGCTTGCTCGTCAAGCGCAGGGCGTTGCGCGCATCGTTGATGATGAGATTGACGCGCGGGTCGGCAAGCGGATCGACCGCACGGAAGTCGCTGATCGTTCGGTTGGCTGCGACGACTTCGGGCTCGAGCTCGACGACGTCGATGGCGCGTATCGATGTCGGGACGCTCTCGAGCGCTACGCCGCCGCCGAAACCGACCAAGAGCATGGTCTCGGCCTGCGGGCGTGCGGCGATGGCCAGGGCCGTCAGCCACTGGTGCGTCTGGCCGAGCCGAGGTGCTCCTTTCGGCAGAATGGAAGCCTCCGGCAGGCCGTTGGTCAGAATGGCGAAGGTGCCATTAGTTTCCGTAACCAGCACCGTCGAAGATCGGCCGACGGCGAAATACAACTCTCGATCCACGGCCCCCTCGGGGATCGCGAACCCCGTGCTGCGAATGACCGCGGTGGGACGCGCGGGCCCATAGAGCACGAACGCGATAGCCGTACATGTCGCCACGCTTCCGGCAAGCATCGGCCGCCGCGGCGATACCATAACCGAGGAGCACAGCGCGAGCGCAAGATTCACGAGCACGGCGAGCTTGATGGCCCCCTCGAAGCCGAGCGATGGAATCACCACGAAGCCGGCGAGGACAGCGCCAGCGATTGCGCCCACTGTATTCCACGCGTACACGCGCGCCGTCGCAGCCCCGACTTCGCGCTCGTCATGGACGACGATACGCACGGCCAGCGGAAACGTCGCGCCGATGAACAACGTCGCCGGCAACATCACGAGCACCGCGTACACGGCCAATTCCGGCACACTGCGGGTCTCCGGAACGAGCGCCTGCATCCACGCGTAAACCGCGGCCGAGAGCACCGCGATCGCTACCTGCGCGATCGCAAACGCGGCACTTGCCCGCTCCCTGCGCCCGGCGAGCTTGGCTGCGAGCGCACTGCCGAGCGCGATGCCGACGAGAAAGGCGGCGAGCATGTTCGCGAACGCGTAAATGCTGCCTCCGAGCACGTGCGTGAGGAGCCTGGTCCACAGCACTTCGTAGAAAAGAGCGTTCGCCCCCGAAACCAGCATGAGCGGCAGAATCCAGGTCGGTCGGCACGCGAAAGCCGAATGGAGTCGCGTCGAAATCGATCCGGGACCTTGGAACAGGGGCAGACGTGCGGCGAGCGATCGAGTCGGCTGCGTCGTCTCCGTACCGGCCCGTTGTTCTTGGACGGCACGGGCGGGAACGCCACGTGCGAGCCGCGCGGCGATGCCGAAAATCAACACATTGATCGCGACACCGACCCACACCGTCGCCCGCAGCCCGATCGACGGTAGCAGCACATAGGCTGCAACGATCGTCCCGACAACCGCACCCGCCGTATTCATTGCGTACAATCCGGCAACCTTGGGACCTACGTCGCGGTCGACGCGCACCGCATACCGCGTGAGTAACGGCAAGGTTGCGCCCATGAGACCCGTCGGTGTCAACAAAACGATGAAGGCGACGACCAGGTAGAAAACAGGCTGCCCCACCGTTGCCGCAGCGGCGGGCTCGGGCTGACCGCCGAGCACCCATGCATACAACGTGCCGGCCGCCGTCAAGAGCCATGGCACGGCCAGCGCCGACAACGCGATGCCCGCCTCCAACAGGCCGTAAACGAGCACGGGGCGCCTGACGCGATCCACGCAGCGCCCCGCAATTGCGCTGCCGACTGCGAGCCCACCCATATACGCCGCGAGCACAGTGGCAACCGCCAACTCGCTGGTGCCGAAGATCAACGAGAACTGCCGAAGCCAGGCGGTCTGATAGAGCAGCGCCGCAAGTCCGGATAACGTGAAACATGCGCCGACGCCCATGCCGACCCACGCGTCCTCGTCGGCTCGCCGTTCCCGTTCGTTCGTGTCTGCGGCCGGCGGATGGAGCCCGCGCGACATCGAACGCTTTCGTGATCGCCGGCTCATTGGTTCTTTGGTTCTTTTCCAGCCCCCCGCTGCAAAAAGCGCGGCAAGGATCTCATGAAAGACACCGGTAACGCACAGGCAACAACCGTCGCAAAACGTTGCAAAAAAGCAACGAATGACGCGAATACAAGACTAAATATCGCCCAGGCTGTTGCGCCCAGGTGGCAGGTGGGCCTTAGAATGTGAGAGGGAGACCATGTCTTTATAGAGGGGGGATCACACATGAATCGATATGCCTGGCGGCAACTGCTCGGCCTTACGCTGGCAGCTGCCTCGTCCGCAATCACCGGCCAGATCTTTGCGCAGCAAGCGCTCGAGGAGATCATCGTGACGGCCGAGCGCCGCGAGACGTCACTACAGCAAACACCGATCTCGATCATCGCATTCACCGCGGAAACCATGGAGAGCAAAGGTATCGAAACGCTCGAGGACGTCGCGGCGTTCACACCGAATCTCGATATCAAGGGATCGCGAGGTAACGGCAACGTTACACCGACCTACCAGGTTCGCGGCCTGTCCGGCGGCGGCGGCGCCACAGGCGAGCGTGCGGTCGGCATGTATGTCGACGGCATCTACATGCCGCGCACCACGGGGCCGTTCATGGACGTGCTCGACATCGAGCGCATTGAAATACTGCGCGGTCCTCAAGGCACCTTGTTTGGGCGCAACAGCACGGGCGGCGCGATTCGTATCTTCACGAAGCAGCCCGGGCCCGAACCCGAAGCCTATGTCAAGCTCGGGGCCGGCAACTTCGGCCGCGCCGACTTGAGCGCCATGTTCAACACACCGCTGAGCGATACGGTGTTTCTGCGCGGCCAGATCGCTTCCATGGAGCAGGACGGCTACGTACGGAGAGGCTCGCAAGAGCTCGGCAGCTCCGACGACACGATGGCTCGACTTCAGCTGGCTGCCGAGCCCAGCGACAATGTGCGACTTTCATTCAGCTTATCTTCTTGGGAATCCGACTCGGACGGCAACCCGCAAGACTTGGCGACGTTCGACATGCGTCCCAACCTCAGTTTCGAAGGAGGCCAGGCGGACTGGGTCTCCGATTGGCTCGAAGCGGCGGGACAGCCGCGCATCGATCCGGCCGACGATCCGCGCATCGTGCTCGATTCGTACACGTTGAACGATTGGTGCTTCATCGACGATCTCGACCCGGATTGGGATGCGGCTTGCGAGCAGTGGAATAGAGGGGAGCTCGATCAGCTCGATGCGACGGTCGACTGGCAGATCGGCGACAACATCAGTCTGACGTCGATTACGGGCATGTCCGAGTTCAAGAGCTCCGGAGTCGCCGATTGGGTCATGCTCGGACAGGAGCTTCGGCCCAGCAACGTCGAATCCGATGTCGTGTATCAGGAGTTCCAGCTCAACACGACGCTTGCGGACGGGAAGGTCGAGCTCGTCACCGGAATCTCGTATTTCCAGGAAGACTCGATGGACTATGGCATTGGACTCGAGCGTCGCGGCACGAGCGTGTTCCCGGCTGCGCCGAACGGCAACACGGCGCTGGTCGGAACGGGCCCGAACGGAGTCTTCATGCTCAACGATCTGACCACTCGGCAGGATTCCGAGTCCTACGGCCTGTTTGCGAACCTGACTTGGAACATCACTGACCGGCTCGCGATCACTCCCGGCGTGCGGTTTTCCGACGATCAGAAGTCGGCCGTTCTGACGCGGCGGAACAGCGATGGCTTTACCGCAGCGACAGGTACCTCCGTGACGATGACCGCCGCCAGCGAGGACAGCGAAACCGATTATCGCTTTACGATCGATTACGACATCGGCGATAACCACATGGTCTACGTGACTTCGGCGAAGTCGTTTCGCGCGGGGGCGGGTGTGATTCTGCCGATGGGCGGCGTGCCGGCCGATCCCACGGCTCTTCAGGCGCAATGGGACGCCGGCCCGCCGTTCACGTTGCCGGAGTCCGTAAAGAACAACGAAATCGGCGTCAGGACGGAGTGGGCAGGCGGGCGCGTGCGCATGAACGTGACCTACTACGACATGGTGTACGGCGACCGGCAGGCCCCGGTGGCAGTACTCGATCCGACCTTACCCGTGGGCTTCTTCATCTCGGTTCTCGATTCCGGCGACGTCGATTTGGACGGGATCGAGCTCGACGGCCAAGTCTCGCTGACCGACAACCTCTTGTTCGATTTTTCGGCCGGCACGGTCGACTACTTGGTTCAAGACGTGTGCCTCAACAACGGCAAGTTCATATTTCCCGGTCCCGTGGAAGAGAGCTACACACTGGGGCTCAACTGGTCCAACGCGTTGAGCTCAGGCAGTCGGCTGTCGTGGGCACTGAGCTACGCGTGGGTCGGCGAGCAGGAAACACATCCGGGATCAGCCGGCGTCGAAGCTTGCGCACCGGGAAGCGTATCGTTCTGGTTTACGGACTCGCGTTACCGGAATCCGGACTATGGTCTCCTGAACGGCCGCGTGAGCATGGAAAGCAGCGACGGCAAGTGGGCGGTGACGCTATTCGGCAACAACCTGACCGATGAGGTTTACGCGAACTTCGCGAGCCGCTTCGGCGGTGGGTTCTGGGAGGCCAGCCCCGCCCCGTTTGGCGCCAGAGCTCCGGATCGATCGGCGCTCGGGAATACGATGGGCCGCCCGCGTGAATACGGCGTGAGTTTCCAATACAACTTCGGCGACGCAGGCGGTCGCTAGCGGAAAGCTCGTCGTCGAAATGCAGGCTGGGGCCGCCGCAGCGGCCCCAGCCTCTTTATATCCCGCCCTGGCGCCGAGCGCGCGAATGCCCGCACTGCCGTCAGCCCTACTCGGACAATGTGCTGTACTCTTCCGACGTGCCGAGAATTCCCTTGTTGAGGTCCGGCAGACAATGGACCTCGAGGAAATCGACCTTGTGCTCGCGTTTGTAGCGCTTGGTCGAGACCCATTCGCCTTCCCAATTCGCGGGGTCCGTCATCGTATAGACGATTTCCAAGCCTTCGCCATCGTTGATGATGCGAACCCGCTCGGTGATGTGCAGGTCGCCGCTGATCGGCACACCGTCGATGTAGTGATTCTTGGGCGCGAAATTCTTGGTGTCGATGACGAGCGTGTCCCGTTCCCAGCGACCCATGGACTCGCCGTTGTAGGACGGCGCATAGATGTCGGGATCCGTATGCGAGCGGCCGTCCATGAACACCCAGCGCACCTGATTCTCGAAGTTGCTGATCATGACGATCGACGTCGGCAACTGGATCATATGGATGGGCCAGACGCGCGTCATGACGATCGGCACGCCGGGCGGCCAACATTGTCCGGTCACGTCGTTGAATGCGCGGCCTTCAGCGGCGGCTTGACGCGCCATGTCGTAGAGCCGCTGCGCCTCGGGCAATAGTTTCGGCAACGGCAAGAAGCGCCATTCACTATCGATGTACCAAGTTCCCGTCACGTCGAACGGCGCGGGCGGACGTTCTTGCTCGAGGTTTGCAGGCGCAAGCGCGCCCGCGTGGCCGTCGAGGTTGTCCCAAATCTGCGCCGAAGCCGGCAGCGGGAGCGTTCCGACGTAGGCCGCCATGACGATGAAAATAGGCGCGGATGCTCGCAACAGCGAGGAAACGCGTCCTACGCTAATTCGATCCATGCTTTGAGCCTCCCCCGAGATTGCGTCGCACGCAGCGCGTCAGTTGACCCCAGCCGGCAAAGGACGTGCCGGCGGTCCGAGCACCGTGCCGTCTTGTTTCGTTACACGCACGAGATTGCCGCCCGGGGCGCCGTCTCTGAACGGGTTGTACTCGACGACGACTTTGTCACCGGGCACCAATGAGGTTCGACGCCAACCTTGCTTGGCGAGTATCTGGGTGCTCGTCGATTCGAAGCTCCACAGCACGTTGGCCTCGCCGTTGT
>Ga0209519_10001560_pt1 | contig 10073 bp, 9 predicted proteins | sample Rifsed13ft1_FD_184005 | JGI IMG/M metagenome (GOLD analysis project Ga0209519, IMG submission 184005) | Soil microbial communities from Rifle, Colorado, USA - sediment 13ft 1 (version 2) | ecosystem: Environmental > Terrestrial > Deep subsurface > Rock core/Sediment | place: Rifle, Colorado...
CCCCCCCCCCCTTCGGGGTTCTCTCCCCAACGCTCACTTCGTTCGCTGGGGGGAGAAACGGCGCAGGTACCTCAGGTAGGCCGGTCCTAACCCACCGTTCCCTGGCTGATTTGGAGTGTTTTCAGGTCGCTGTGGAAGTCGAGGGCGTAGTCACCGCCCTCGCGCCCGATGCCGGAGATCCCGCAGCCGCCGAAGGGTGCGGTGAGATCGCGGACCAGGAAGGTGTTGACCCAGATCGTCCCCGCCCGGATCCGACGGCCCACCCGTTCCGCCCGCTCCTGACTACCGGTGTAGACGATCCCGGACAGACCGTATTGAGTGGAGTTGGCCAGGTCGATCGCCTCTTGCTCGTCGGCGAAGGTCTGATAGGTGAGGACGGGGCCGAACACCTCGCGCTGGACGATCTCAGAGGAGTTGTCCAGCGGCTCGATCAGGGTCGGCAGGTACCACAGGCCGTCTTGTTTCCATCGCTCACCGCCCCGCATCACGCGGTCACCGTGATCCCGGGCCCGCTCGACGAAGCCCTCGACCCGGGCCAGATGATCGGGATGGATCATCGGGCTGATCGTGGTGCGCGGGTCACGGCTGTCGCCGAGCACGTGGGCGTCGGTACGGGTGTTGAACAACTCGAGGAAGTCAGCCGAGACACTTTCCTCGACTATGAGACGGGTTCCGGCAAGGCACACCTGGCCCGAGTCGTCGTACTGACCGGCGGCTTTATGGGCGGCGGCTTCGAGATCGGAGTCGGCGAACACCACCAGCGGGCCCTTGCCACCCAGCTCGGCGGTGAAGGGGACGATGTTGCGGGCAGCGGTGACCCCGATGTGGCGCGCCGTCTCCGGCGAGCCGGTGAATGAGATTCGACGCACCCGTCGATCCGAGACCAGAGCGGCACCGACTTCGTCGCCGAACCCCTGCACGATGTTGAGCACGCCGGGGGGGATACCGGCTTCCAGAGCGAGGTCGGCGAGGATGGAAGCCGAGAGCGGTGCCCATTCGGCCGGTTTGAGGATCACGGTATTGCCTGCGGCGAGAGCCGGGGCCACCTTCCAGGTGGACAGCAGCCAGGGGGCGTTCCACGGTGTGATGATCACCGCAGGCCCCGCCGCCATGCGCTGGACTTGGTTGTCGGTCCCTCTAGAGGACCATCTGCGCCCGTCGTAGCCGGCGGCCAGGTCGGCGTAGTTCCTGAAGTTCTCGGCTCCGCGGTGGATGACCCGCGCTTCCAAGCTCTCCAGGAGCATCGCCATGTCGACGCATTCGATGCCGGCGATCATCGCGATGTTCTCGTCGATCAGGTCGGCGAGACGATTGAGCGGCTCTTCCCGCTGTCTGGGGCTCAGGGCCGCCCACGCCGGGAAGGCGTCCGCCGCCGCGGTGACGGCTTGGTCGGCGGTGAGGGCGTCACCCCGGGCAACGTGGGCCAGGAGCCAATCCCATTCGAGGGGTGAGCGAACCTCGAAGGTGGTGTCAGAGGGGACGCGTTTGCCTCCGATGAAATGGTCTGGCGACACGGCGGCGTCGAGGATCTCGACTCGGGTTGAGGGCATGGTGGGGATCGTTAGCAAGCGAAAGGATAAACTGGACGACGTCCCGACATGCCACGACCCCTATACGACCACGACGACGACGTGATCCTCGAAGCGGAGCGCGATATCCAGAATCGCCTCGGGGACAGACCTTTCGACTTCGAAGCCCTGCTCGCGGTGTCGAACATCTATCGGGCTGCCAACGCGGTCCGCAACCGCATGGAGCGAGAGGTCTTGACCCCCTTTGGCTTGAGCTGGGGTGGCTTCACCATCCTGTTCGTGCTCTGGGTATGGGGTGATCGGGAGACGGGTCAACTCGCCGAAGACTGCGGTCTGGCCAAGGGCACGTTGTCCGGGATGCTCACCACATTGGAGAAGACCGGTCTCGTCGAGAGATCACGGCACCTCGAGGATGGGAGAAGGGTCTGGGTGACCTTGCTCGACGAGGGTCGGCAGACGATCGAGGCCGTGTTCCCGGAGTTCAACAGGTACGAAGCGAAGTTCACCGCCGACCTCGACCACGACGAACGACGCGAGCTGGCACGTCTCTTACGCCGGGTGACGGCCACTGCCGACGGCGTGCCACTGATCGCGGAGTGAGAGGGGAGGCCCGCCGCCATGGGAAAGTCACTCGTCGCAGAGTGGGCCTATTCGGGATAGGCTGTCGTTCGGTGGCTAACGAGCTCTGAGAGGAGGGCACGATGGGTGAGATCGTCGGCGCAGGACTGATCAGTCACGCTCCCACCATCATGTTCGACGCGGCCTCTCGGCGCGAGATCAACGACGGCAAGGAAATTAGCCTCGTCCCCGGCTTGGTCCGCTTGCGCAAGGAGGTATTCGATCGTCTCGAGCCGGACACGATCGTCATCATCGACTCGCATTGGTTCTCGACCGTCGAGCATCTACTCGCCGCACAGACACGTCGTCAGGGGGTCTTCACTTCTTCGGAGTTGCCACGTGGCATGGCGCAGATCCCATACGACTATCCGGGAGACCCCGAACTGGCCAAGTTGGCCGCCACCCTTGGAACCGAGTTGGGCACGCCGACCCACGCTTCCGAGGATGACTTTCTCCCTGTCTACTACGCCACCATCAACCTTCTCCATTACCTGCACAAAGACGAGAAGGTGATGTCGGTCTCTGTCGTCCAGACCGGGGAGACAGACGACTTCATGACGATGGGCGAGGCGATCGGTGAAGCCATTGCTCGCCTCGATCGACGTGCGGTGATCCTTGCCTCAGGTGGGATGAGCCACACCTTCTGGCCGTTGAAGCAGATCGCAAAGCATGAGGCGTCAGATCCGATCCACATATTCACACCGGAGGCCCGAGCCGCCGATGAGGAGAGACTGGAGTGGATGAAGGCTGGTGATCACGCCCGGATCGTGGATACGATGGGGGGCTACTTCGAACACTCGCCTGAGGGGGCATTCGGGCACTATCTGATGATGTTGGGCGCCATCGGCGGACGCGAATGCCAGGCGCGGGGCGAGCTGTTCTCCGACTACGAAAACGCCACCGGCACCGGGCAGGTTCACATATGGTTCGATCGACCGGAAGGCGGCTGGACTGGCTGACACCAACTCCATGCGGCGCCGTGGCACACTCTCCACCATGGCGACCGAGCCGAGAATCGACGATCTCGCCAGTGATCTCGCCCGTCTGGCGAGCTCACTCGAGATGCTGACCATATCCGACGCCGACGGGGGCCGGCTCGAAGACACTCGGGACTGGATCGTTCGAACGATCCATGGATATCTCATCCCCAGGATCGAGCACCCTTCAATGCCGATCACAGTGGTGTTCGCCGGTCCCACCGGAGTGGGCAAGTCGACTCTCTTGAATTCTGTGGCCGGCGGCGAACACAGCGTCGCGGGCCCGCTGCGCCCGACTACGAGGTCGCCCCTCGTGCTCGCCCACGACGCCCACGCCGGCGGATACGGCACCATCGGCGGGGTCGAGTGCCAGGTGGTGACCGGTCGAGCCCCGATCCTCGAGGAGCTGACCCTGGTCGACACGCCCGACATCGACTCCACCTCGATCGAGCACCGGGCGATAGCCGAGACGATGATCGACAACGCCGACGTGGTCGTCTACGTGACTTCGGCAGCTCGATATGCCGACCTGGTGCCGTGGGAAGTGCTGCGCAGGGCCCACTCCAAAGGGGTCCCTGTCATCAACGTCCTGAATCGGATCAGGAGCACCACCTCGGGAGCTCTCGCCGACTACAGCTCCCGGCTGCGGGCCGAGGGACTGGTGGCACCGGTGGTTGCAGTCCACGAGCACAACATGGCTCGGGGAGCGCAATCGGTTCCCTTGATCGTGATCCAGGAGCTGAGAGACAGGCTGGTGAAGGTGGTCGAAGAACGTCGGGAGGGCACTGCGCACGCCGTGGAATCGGTTCTACAGTCGATGCTGGCTCGAGCGGGTGAGGTGCTCGCCGAAGTCAGTGAGACCGCAACCATAAGCATCGACCTGACTTCACAGGTCAAGAACGAGCTGAAGGTCGACATCGATCGCATCAGCTCAAGGCTTCGCCCGAATCCGGGTGGGGCATTGGACCTCGGTCCGCTCACCGCCCTTGCCGCGAGGATGTGGCGAACCAAAGGGATGGTGCGGAGACGCCTGCCCCCTGCTCTCGCCATAGCCAGGAGCCACACTCTGGTCGATGCTTCGTTGGCTGGTGCGATCGACACCGATATCCGTTTGCAGTTGGGCAGCGAGAGCCTGAGGGGCGACGACGAGAACACGAGGGTGCCCACCGACACCCATACCGCGGTGGGAGGGGCCGTGGGCGCCTGGCACCACGACCTGGACGACATGCCAATTATCCGGGGGGCAATCGATCCATCGCTCGCTTCGTTGTTGTTGGCCCGCTTTTGTGTCGAGAGTCATGACCCGAAGCTGGAAGACGTTCTCGCACTGCTCAAAGGGCCCGGAAATCTCGCCGAGGTGGTGAGTTACGCCCGGCAACGGCTCGCCGTCCACCTGGTTCCGATCTATAACAGCGCGGAGTACCAGGTGACGTCGCGACTGGGGATAGTCGTGTCCGCCGACGACTGGATATACCGAGCCAAGGTATCGCATTCGGCAGTGGTCGCGAGGTCGTCTCTAGCGCATGTGTGACGCGTGTATTGGCCGTGCCAGCGATCGGCTCTCGCCTTTGGTGACGAAGGCGCGGTCACAGACAGCGCATGCGTGATGCGCTGGTAGGCCTTCTCGACAAGGTCGACGTCGCCATAGCCGAATCCAAAGGCGTCGTTTCCCTCTCGAGTCTCGAGTCGGTCTCCCGGCTGGCAGACGAGGCTCGTGTCCGGCTCTGTTACCCCGAGTCCGTGGTAGTGGTGGCTCTTGCCGGTGGCACCGGATCCGGCAAGTCGAGTCTGCTCAACGCGATTGTCGGCGATGAGCTCGCGTTGACCGGGGGTCTACGCCCGTCGACCGTCGGTCCATTGGCCTGTGTCCCTCGCCCGTCCCGAGCTGCCCTCGATGGCTACCTCGACGTCTTGGGCGTCGAGGAGCGCGTCGACCACGACGGGCCCCCATGGTTGTGCCTCATCGATCTCCCCGACAACGACAGTGTCGAAGTAGACCATCGTCATCAGACAGCGCGGTTGATTCCCCGAGTCGACATGATCGTTTGGGTCACCGACCCCGAGAAGTACCGCGACGCCTCTCTCCACCGTGGCTCGATCGCTCCAGTTGCTGCCTACCAGCGCCAGTTCGTCTTCGTCCTCAACCAGATCGATCGGATCGACGCCCACGATGTTCCGGTCGTGATCGAGGACTTGGTCGAGGCGTTGCTCGAGGACGGGATCGCCGAGCCGGAGATCATCGTCACGGCGGCTCAGCCGAGGGCAGGGCCACCGATCGGGGTCGACCAGGTTGTGGAGCGCCTCGAGCGGAGTCGGAACCAGGCCGGGCAAGTGCACCGGAAGCTGTTGACCGATCTGGCAGCGGTGGCCTCACAGTTGGTTTCCTCGTCGTCGGGTGCTCGTGCGGTCGAGTTCGAGCGGCGATGGGAGGTGGAGCTGGTGAAGAAGGTGAGCCTCGCCCTGGAGGGCAGGGTTGCCGACGCCGGTCACGACCTGGCGCGATTCGTGACGGGGCTTGCCGATGAGGTGGATGGCGAGACGGCCGATCGTCTGCGTGAGCTGGCAGAGCAGGTGCCCGCCCTGGTCCTGGAGTGTGCCGGCGATGTCCTCATCACATCCGCAGCCGGGGCCGTCGAGCCCTCACCCTGGTGGGCACGTCTCCGGGGACGAGCCGACGTCTCGCCAGAAGACACGCAAAAGGCCACTGACGACATGTATGCCGCGCTGGACCTGAGGGTGGGCAACCCGATGCGAGACCTGTTCGCGGCCCGTAGCCGGGCCACCGCGGCTATCGCCGACTTGGCGCTGGCGGTGGATCATTTGGAGAGACGGACCACCTAACTACCCTCGCCTCGGATAGTGGAAGCAGCGACCAGCCTCTGGATCACCTCGGCGATCATCGTCGGTGTGACACTGCTGATCTATGTGGGTCTGATCAAGCTGGGGGGCCGCTTCGTGGCCAGGCTGCAGAGCCGGTCACCAGGCTCGGCATCGCGGGTGGCGACGCTGTGGGTGATGGTTCGCAGGGTGATCCTGGTGGTGGTATTCGTCCTTGCCCTGCTGATGATCCTCGACCTTTGGGGTTTTGGTCTGTCCCCGTTCATAGCCGTTGGCACGGTTGCCGCCGCCGCCATCGGCTTCGGCGCCCAGGATGTGGTCAAAGATCTCCTCGCCGGTTTCTTCATCCTGGCCGAGGATCAGTACCACATTGGGGACACCGTGACCATCGCCGGCACCAGCGGGACGGTGCAGGACATCCAGTTCAGGGTGACGGTGCTACGAGATCTCGAAGGCAACGTCCATTATGTCCCCAACGGGCAGATCACAGTGACCTCGAACTTCACCAGTTTGTACGCCCAGCCGGTGATCGACGTGGGCATCGCATATGGGGCCGATCTCGACCGGGCGATGGAAGTCTTGCTAGACGTGTTGCAGGCGCTCGCGGACGACCCGGCGTGGACCGAGCGCATCATCGAACCACCTGAGCTGCTCGGGGTCGAGGAGCTCGCTGATTCGGCGGTGATACTCCGTGCCCGTCTCACCACCCAAGCCGACGAGCGCTGGGCGGTGAGACGAGAGGCCCTCGGGCGGATAAAGAAGCGGTTCGACGCCGAGGGCATAGAGATCCCCTTCCCCCACATCAAGGTGTTTCAGGCAGAAGGCTGATTGGGCTTTGGCCGGCGATGACCTGGATGGTGTCAGGTGCCCACTCGAGGTGTGCCCCATCCACCATCCCAAGAGACTCACCATCTGCCTGGGCCGCCACCGCTGGGTCGGCCTTCAGCCTCATGCTCTTGACGTTCCGGGCCACGGTCCATTCGGGGATGGTGCCGAGATCGCCTCTCCGGGCCAGTGTGGTCAGGACGCGAGGTATCCGCCTGCGTCTCATTCTCCCGACGGTCAGCACGGTCATCGGGTCGGGTTGATCGGGGCTCACCCGAACCGGGATGGAACCGAAATAGGTGTACACGCTGCGGAACTGGATCAACGCCGCGCAGACGAGATCTTCCCGGTCCCCGACGTCGATGGTGATATTCGGCTTCCGACGTGGGAAGTCCCCGAGAGCGACTCCCAAGGCGGTTGTCGCATAGTGGAGTGACCCGAATCGATACTTGCGATAGGGCTCCTTGTCCGCCTCGATCACCACTGCCGCATCGAGGCCGAATCCGCAGGCGAACATGGCGTGATGAGTGGTCGCCGCCGCACCCCGATTCAAGGTCATCCGGACCGTACCGATCGAGATGGGTTCGAGAGTCTCGTTGATCAAGCGTGCGGCCCTTGTCGGCCGGGACGGGATTCCCAAAAGACGGGCAATCACGTTGGTTGTGCCCGCGGGGATGATGGCCAACGCGGTCCCGGTGCCGACCAACCCCTGGGCCACGTGATGGACCAACCCGTCCCCACCCATCGCCACCACCACGTCCGCCCCCGATGAGGCCGCTTCTCCCGCCCACGCCTCGGCCACAACGGGCGAATCCGGCCAGAGCGGTTCGACGTTTGCCTCCTTGCGGAGGAGCGACATCACCTGGCGGTGGTCTCCACCTGTGAACTGGGAGGCAGATGGATTGGCGATGACCACGATCTGGTCCATGGACCGCTGAGCCTACCGGGGTAGCCTCCGGCACCGTGAACGACTCAGAGTCCAGGTTCTCTCTCGTGGCCGGAGAGGGCGACGGGGCCATGCTCGGCCTTGCCGCCGGCGACACGGCGGGCGGAGCCTGGGAGTTGGGATACTCCGCGGTGACCGAGCAGGCGACCGTGGTGGCTTATCAGCTGATCGAGCACAAACGCATCCTGATAGCGCCGATGGTCAAAGCTATTGGCGAGCTCGATGGCTCCAACGACGAGGAGCCGGTCTACCGGGCCGAGAGCGCCAATTTTCGAGCCTGGCTGGATCGGGTCTCGCAAGGGCGGGCGATGCCCGACGAGGAGCCTTCATTGGACGGAGCTCCGCGTGCCGTCCCCATCGGGGTCGCCCTGCGCCGCGAGCCCAAGCTGTTGCGCGACGAGGCGCTGATCTTGGCCAAGCTATTCCACACCGAGCCGACCTCGGTGCTGGCCGGTGTCGTCACCGCGGGAGCCGTGGCTGCGTCCTGCTATGGGCAGTCCGGCCGCGACCTGATAGCCGGGGTGATCGAGATCGTCGATACGTCTTCCGAAATGATCCGCCCTTCGCCGGCAGGAGGTCCCGAGGCGGGAGATCTGATGAACGAGCTGCGCGGGTTGCTGGATCATGTGGGAGTTGGAGATGGGGCCGAGGCCCTTGCCCTGGTCACCAGCGGAGTCGGCCCAGGGCCATGGGAGCAGGTGAAAGCAGGTCTGTTGCTGGCGGCTCCCTTGGTGGAGCGGCCCCACGTCCCGATCGAGCAGGCCGCCAAGATCGGCGGCAGCGCCCTCGCCGCGATGGTCGGCGGGATCGTCGGCGCCCGGGTCGGGATCAGGGCCTGGCCGTGGGCGTTCGCCAACGACACCTGGTTCGCCGAGATCGGGAGACGTCTGGTTCGGGGCCCACAGGAGGTGAGGGATCTGCCGATTCCGTACGCGGTGGAACACCACCTCATATCTGGCGAGCGTCAAGGGCTTCACTGAGACCGGGAAGCTCGGCGTCAGGCTTGATCGAGGACAGGAAGGTCGGCCGGCAGCCAAACCCGTTCGGTGTCGTCCACTCTGCGCAATGACCACCATCCCACGGCCACGAAGACGATCAGGGAGGCCATCGCCACCCGTCGGCCCAGCCCCACCACGTCGACGATGAACGCCCAGGTAAGGGGTCCGAGGATGGTGGCGAACCTGCCCACCGTGGCATACAGACCGTAGAACTCTCCTAAATGCCTTGGTGGGGAGACCCTCGCCATGACCACCCGATCGGCGGTCCAGGTGGCTCCCAACGCCAGCCCGCCCAATGGCCCGATCACCCAGGCCAGAGCGGTCAGACCTGTGACCGCAGCTGCGACCCCCGAGGCTATGGCGAGCATCCACATCACCAGGACGGTGCGCAAGACCCGCAGAGGTCCGAGCCGCCCGACCAGCCTGCCCGCTCCCAGTGCCCCGAAGATGGCGGCAGTGATCGCCACGGCCAGCAGTGCGGTGACGAATTGTCCATCCAAACCCAGTTCCTCGATCACGTAGATGGTGAGAAACCCGCCGATCAACGTGTTGATGGCGTCGGTGTAGAGGAAGCGCCCTATCAGGAACCTGACCACGCCCTGGTAGTTGGATGCCAGCCGCCAGGAGGCCACCAGTTTGGTCGCGACGTCCCGCAGCCTCGGGGTGGGAGCGTCGTCGACGCCTCCTCGCTCCTCGATCAGGAAGAACGAGGGCAACGCGAAGAGAAGAAAGCCGAGAGCCAGGACCCGGAATGTGGCGCCGTACGACCAGCCCAGGAGGTCGATGGTCACCAGCCCGAGCCCTATACGAAGCGCCCGCTTCTTGCGTGGTACCCGCTGGGGTACCGACGCCACCGGCCCTGATACCGGCACGTGGGCCGCGGCCTTCGCGATCGACAAGGCCGATTCCGCGCTCTCCGCCGACCAGTCGCTGATGGAGAAGATGATGCGGAGGGCGCTGGCGCTCGACGAGACCTGGGAACTGGGATCGCTCCACGACTTTTTCATTTCCTGGGAGGGCGGCAAGGCCACGCCGACGAGCCCGAGCGCCTCGGCCAGGGAGCACTTCGATCGGGCTGTGGCCCTGGCGAAGGGGCGGCGCGCCGGCCGGTTCCTGTTGCTCGGGTCAGCCTCGATCGATCTGCTCCGGCAGTCGTCCGAGACGCTCGCCGGGCGCATCGCCCACGTCGAGCTCACGCCGTTGCTCGCGCGCGAGGTTCCGCTGTCGCGCGCGAAGGGCGAAGCGCTGTGGGTGCGCGGCGGGTTTCCCGAAAGCTTGCTCGCCGCGAACGACGCGGCGAGTTTCGAATGGCGCCAGGCATTCATCCGAACCTATCTGGAGA
>Ga0209519_10001563_pt1 | contig 10053 bp, 12 predicted proteins | sample Rifsed13ft1_FD_184005 | JGI IMG/M metagenome (GOLD analysis project Ga0209519, IMG submission 184005) | Soil microbial communities from Rifle, Colorado, USA - sediment 13ft 1 (version 2) | ecosystem: Environmental > Terrestrial > Deep subsurface > Rock core/Sediment | place: Rifle, Colorado...
GGAACGACTCGGCGAGCACGAAGCGCACGTAGGCGCCGTCGTGGTTGCGCTGCATGGCGTGCAACACGCGCGCTGAAGGGACCGACTCGGGATCCTCGAGCGCCGCGAGCGCCGCGGCGACGGCATCGCGGTAGGCGGCGCCGCCGAGCACCCCGTCGAGCCGCTCGGCCACCGGAGCGCACTGGGCGAGCAGCTCAGCGCCCCATTCCCTGAGCCCGACCTCGCGATCGCCCTTCTCGATGAGCAGGCCCGGGTCGCGCCCGCGCGCGGCGACGCGCTCGTTGTTGCGCCCGGTGGCGGCGATCTCGGCCGGCGTGTCGGGGGGGCTGCCGGTGAGCAGGCAGTGCAGCAGAAAGACGTCGAGGAAGCGGCACACCGGCGCGCTGATGCCGATCGGGCTGAAGGGATCCAGGTCCATGAGCCGCACTTCGACGTACTCCACGCCGCGGCTGCGCAGCGCGTGCAGCGGCCGCTCGTTCGGATGGATGCGCCGCTTCGGCCGGATCTTGCTGTAGAACTCGTTCTCGATCTGCAGCAGCGAGGTCGCGAGCTGGCGGTACTCGCCCTTCTCGTCGCGTAGGCCGATCTTCTCGTAGGGCGGGTACGGCTTCACGAGCGCGTCGTGCAGCGACGCGGCGTATTCGGCGAGGCTGTTGTAGCTCACCGCGAGGGAGGATTGCGCGTCGCTCTGGTAGCCCAGGCGTCCCATGCGCAGCGACGTGGCGTGCGGCAGGTACAGCGTCCCCGCACGCAGGCGCTGCAGCCCATGCCGCTGGTTGCCGGCGACGAAGGTCTCGCAGACCGCCGGCGACGCGCCGAACAGATAGAAGAGCAGCCAGCCGGTGCGCCGGAAGTTGCGCAGCAGCGCGAAATAATCGTCGTTCGAAAGCCCGGGCAGCGACCAGTTGTAATGGATGCCCGAGATGGTCTGCATGCGCCTGCCGTAGCGGTAGCCGAGGCCCATGCGGTACACCGTCTTCGCGCGGCCGACGTTCGAAGTGCCGTAGCGCGCGAGCGGGATCTGGTCGTCCGGCGTCAGCCCGCACGGCATGCTCGCGCACCACAGGATTTCGTCCCCTATCGCCCTGTAGACGACCTGGTGGATGTGCGTGAGCTCCTCCAGCATCGCGTCGACGCTCGTGCGCGCGCCGGTGATCAGCTCGAGCTGGCTCTCGCAGAAGTCGGTCGTGATTTGCTCATGCGTGAGCGGCGAGCCGAGCGCCGCGGGATGCGGCGTCATCGCGAGCTTGGCGTCGGGCCGCGTGCGCAGGCTCTCCTTCTCGATGCCGCGGCGCATTCCCTTCAGCGTCGCGGCCGTTAACGATTTCACGCGCGCTTCAAGCGCCGCGATGCCGCTCATTCTGTCGCCCGATCCCGACACACGGAATAATCGACGCGCGTGGGTCATTTTCAGTCTTGTCGGTTGTCCCAATCACCGCTACAGTTCGTCGCAGGATCGATGAAGGGAGGTAGTGGTGAGGGGGATAAGCTTGCTCGTAGCAATGGTGGCCCTGCTGTGCTGGGCCATCGGCAGCGTCGCCTACGCCCAGGACGACAGCACCCAAGTCGCGGTGCGCCTCGTGGAAGACGAGGTTCGCGTCCCCGCTCGCAGCGGCGACTACGCCATCGCAACCCGGATCCTCCGCCCCGAGGGCACCGGCCCGTACGGCGCCATCGTACTCAACCACGGGGCTCCCGTGTCGGCGGAAGAGCGACGCCTGGAGTCGCCGGATCTGCTGCGCCAGACCGCCGCGATCTTCGCCAAGCGCGGCTATGTCGTCGTGATGCCGCTGCGCCGCGGCTTCGGCGCGACGGGCGGAGAGTTCGCCGAGGACGCAGGCTCCTGCCGCAACCCCGACTACCCCAGGGGCGAGGCGGCGGCGGCCGAAGACGTCATGGCCGCCTACGAGTATGCCCGCACGCTGCCGTACGTCGACGGCTCGCGCATGATCCTCGCCGGCCAGTCCGCCGGCGGCGTCGCCTCGATCTTCACCGCGGGCGCGCGCGCGCCGCAGGGGCTCGTGGCGGTGCTCGCTTTCGCCGCGGGGCGCGGCGGCAACCCGGCCCGCACCCCCGGCGTGCCCTGCGCGGTCGAGCCGCTCGCCAAGGTGTTCGACGAGCTCGGCAAGCGGGTGAAGGTGCCGGTGCTGTTCCATTACGCGGAGAACGATCTGTTCTTCAATGCCGCGATCTCGAGGTTGTGGTACGAGCGCTTTACCGCCGGCGGCGCCCGCGCCGAGTACGTCCTGCAGCCGCCGTTCGGCAAAGACGGCCACTATATCTTCAGTGCCGACTCCGGCGTACGGTTGTGGCTGCCCGCCGTTGAGCGCTTCTTCGCCAAGTACGGCGTGCCCTTCGAGCGCATGGAGCCTTCCGAGCAGGCGACGAAGCCTATGCTCGCCGGCAAGTAAGCAGCACCGCAGCTCCGCTCACCGCAGCCACCGGGTCGCCCGGAAGCCGGGCGCGGCGACCTCATTGATGTCCGACACCTTGAGCAGGTAAACGAAGCTCAGCGCGCGCCGCTGCGGTCGGAATGCCGCATTTTTCATCAGGGCATTCTAAGCGGGCGAGACGGGCGAAAAAAAACCGGGGACTAGCCCCGGTTTTGCTTTAAATGCTCGCCGATCGAGCGGGCCCTAGCCAGAGGAGGAGGAGGAGGCTTCGGATTCGCTCGACCGACGAGGCAAGCGTTGCGCTACGCGGCCTAATGCGCGGAGCGCGGCGTTTGAAACGTCCTCGCGATCGCCGATTTGGCGCGCGACCAGGATTCGATGAAGGCCGTGATGCGAAGTTCCCAGCGTTCCGCAGCTTCCATGTCGTGCACGTAGCGCGGGCGCAGCTCCGCAGGCAGGGATTCGAGGGCGTTCTTCCAGAAGGGCGTTACCAGCTTGCTACGCATGACGGACCACCTTTGCACTAAGCGCCCCGAGGGCGCGTTCAAAAACCGATTTCAGCGCGGCCGCGGCCGCGGCAAAGCCTGCGGCGATCATGCGGGCGCGCTCCTCGCGTGCGCGCCTTTCGAGCGCGTACAATTCCGCTGCCGTGGGCGTGCGGTAGAGCGACGTTTTCATGACGATGTCCTTTTCCATGCATGCAAGATAAGGCCGCTTGCCCCCGGGGACAAACGATCAATACTCACGTCTTTCATAAGAAAAACTCATGGTTGATGGGTACTTCCATTTCGCGTGATCTACCGCCTGCCTTCGCTGAACGCGCTACGCGTTTTTGAGGCGGCGGCCCGCCACCTGTCGTTCAAGGAGGCGGCCCAGGAGCTGTCCATCACCCAGGCGGCCGTAAGCCACCAGATCAAGAGCCTGGAGGATTACCTCGGCGTGGAATTGTTCCGCCGCGCCGGGCGCGGCGTGCAGCTGACCGAGGCGGCGCGCGCCTGCCTGCCGCGGCTGCGCGAGGGGTTCGATTCCCTCGCCGCCGCCATGGAGCTGCTGCTCGAGCGCGGCGCAAAGGCGGAGCTGCTGATTACCGCGCCGCCGGTGTTCACCGCGCGCTGGCTCATGCCGCGCCTCGCCGACTTTTCCAAGCGCAATCCGAAGGTCGAGCTGCGGGTATTCGCGTCGAGCAAAATGGTGGACGCGGGCGCGCTCGACGCGCCGACGCTCGTGGGAAACCTGGACCTGAGAAGCGACATGTCGGGCGTGGAAATCCACCTGGGCAGCGGGCACTACCCCGGCTACCGGGCAGACCACCTCTTCGCCGTCGGCATGACCGTGGTCGCCGCGCCCGAGCTCGTTAACGGCGACCCGCCGCTCAAGGAGCCAGCCGATCTCGCCAAGCACGTGCTGCTGCACGACGATGCGATGGAGATCGTGACGGGCGGCAACGCCTGGCAGCGCTGGCTCGAGGCGGCGGGGGTCGACGATCGCGTCGACGCGAGCCGCGGCCCGCACTTCTCGACCAACATTCTTTCGCTCGAGGCGGCGTCGCAGAAGCTCGGCGTGGCGCTCGCGCTGCGGCCGCTGGTGGACCTCGACATCGCTTCCGGCCGGCTGTGCGCGCCGTTCAAGATCGAGACCAGGCCGCCTTCGGCCTATTACCTGGTGTGCCCCGAAGTCATCGCCGACCGGCCTGCGGTCGCCGCTTTCCGCGCGTGGCTGCTCGAGCAGGTAGAGCGCGTATAGCAGGTAGAGGGCGTATAATCAGCGCTGTAGTCGCTCCTCCCGAAGCAGTACAGAAATTCACTTGCAAGTCGACTGCGCTCAAGCAGCGCGGGGAAGGTTTTGCCATGGCCAAGGAAGAAATGCTGGAAATGGACGGCACCGTCCAGGAAGTGCTGCCTAACACGCAGTTCCGCGTCGAGCTGGAAAACGGCGCCAATGTGCTCGCCTACGCCGGCGGCCGCGTGCGGCAGAACCGCATCCGTATTCTGGCCGGCGACCGCGTGCGACTCGAGATTTCGCCGTACGACGTGAGCCGCGGACGCATCAATTTCCGCCACAAGGACGAGCGCGCCCCGGCCTTCAATCCGCAGCGGCGCCGTCCGGTCTACAAGAAGCGCTGAATTTCGTAAGCGCCTGATTCGGGCGCGTTTCTTGCGGCGGGCTTGAACCTGGCGCGCTCCGGCGCCATCTAAGGCCCGATGAGATCCCGCGATCTTTCCAGCTGGATGTGGGGCGAGGCGCTCTCGCTCCTGGAGCAGGCCGACCGCCTGCACCGCCAATTCTTCCGCGTCGCCGGCTCCGAGTCGGCGCATGCGTGGGAACCGCCCGCCGACGTGGTGGAGACGGCCAATACGCTGCAAGTCCATATCGCGCTGCCCGGCGTGCCGGCCGACTCGATCGCGGTGGTGATGGAGCCGGGCGGCGTCGTGGTGTCGGCGCTGCGGCCGTTTCCGTGCCGCGAGGTGGAGGCGCACATCCACCGCATCGAGATCCCCTACGGCCGCTTCGAGCGGCGCATCATGCTGCCGCTCGGGGACCCCTACATGCCCATGGACCTCGTCGACAACCAGCTCGTCGACGGCGTGCTCACTTTGACGTTCCGCAAGAAGGAAGGCGCATGAACCAGAAGGTTCTTTCGAACGACACGGAAGCACGCCAGGCAGCCACGGCGGCCGGCCCGGCCGCGCCGAAGCCGGTGAAGCCGCTGCCAGAGGACGCGCTCATCCTGATCCCGATGCGCAACACGGTGCTGTTTCCGGGCGTGATCTCGCCGATCACGGTCGGACGCGCCGCCTCGGTCGCCGCGGCGCAGGAAGCGGTGCGCAGCGAGCGCAAAGTCGGCTTCCTCCTGCAGAAGGACGCGCAGAAGAACGACGTTACGCCCGACGATCTCTACTGGGTGGGCACCGCCGGCCAGGTAGTGCGCTACATCACCGGCGCGGAAGGCGCGCACCACCTCGTGGTGCAAGGCGCCTCGCGCTTCCGCGTGCTCGAGTTTCTCGAGGGCTGGCCGTTCCTGGTCGCGCGCGTGCAGACGGTGCAGCCCGACGAGCAGGCCAACCCGGAGATCGAAGCGCGCTTCCTGCAGCTCAAAGAGCAGGCGGTCGAGGCGATCCAGCTCCTGCCCTACGCCCCCGAGGAGCTCGCGGTCGTGATCCAGCAGGTGACTTCGCCCGGGCTGCTCGCCGACATGGTGGCGAACCTGCTCGACGTGAAGAACGACGACAAGCAGGACCTCCTCGAGACCTTCGACATCCGGCGGCGCCTGGACAAGGTGCTGGAGCTCCTTTCCGAGCGCGTCGGCGTGCTGCGCATCTCGAAGGAGATCGGCGAGAAGACCAAGAAGCAGTTCGACGAGCGGCAAAGAGAGCACGTGCTGCGCGAGCAGATGCGCCAGATCCAGAAGGAGCTGGGCGAGGGCGACGAGACGGCCGCCGAGATCGAGGAGCTGAAGAAGGCGATCGACGAGGCGGGCATGCCCGAGGAGATGCACAAGCACGCCACCAAGGAGCTCAAGCGTCTCGAGCGCATGGGCGAGGGCAGCGCCGAGGGCTCGATGCTGCGCACCTACCTCGAATGGCTCTCCGAGCTGCCTTGGAAGGATTCCGAAAGAAAAGAAATAAACATTGCGGAAGCAAGGCGGGTGCTCGACGAGGACCACTTCGGCCTGGACAAGATCAAGCGCCGCATCCTCGAGCACCTCGCGGTGCGCAAGCTCAACCCCTCCGGCAAGAGCCCGATCCTGTGCTTCGTCGGCCCTCCCGGCGTGGGCAAGACCTCGCTCGGCCAGTCGATCGCGCGCGCCACGGGGCGCAAGTTCCAGCGCATCGCGCTCGGCGGCGTGCACGACGAGGCCGAGATCCGCGGCCACCGGCGCACTTATATCGGCGCGCTGCCGGGCAGCGTGATCCAGGCGATCCGCCGCGCCGAATCGAAGAACGCGGTGCTGATGTTCGACGAGATCGACAAGCTCGGCCAGGGCGGCTTCCACGGCGACCCGGCCTCGGCGCTGCTCGAGGTGCTCGATCCCGAGCAGAACTCGAAATTCCGCGACAACTACCTCGCGGTGGACTTCGATCTTTCGAAGATGATGTTCATCACCACGGCGAACATGCTCGACACGATCCCGGGGCCGCTGCGCGACCGCATGGAGATCATCCATCTCCCCGGCTACACCGAGGAGGAGAAGCTGGAGATCGCCAAGCGCTACCTCGTGAAGCGGCAGCTCGAGGCGAACGGCCTGGCGAGCGCCGACCCGGCGATCGAGAACGTCAAGATCACCGACGAGGCGCTGCGCGCCATCATCCGCGAGTACACGCGCGAAGCGGGCGTGCGCAACCTCGAGCGCGAGATCGGCGCGGTGTTCCGTTCGGCGGCGATGCGCATCGCCGAAGGCGGCGCGCAAAAGATCGTCATCACGGAAAAGGACCTGCAGCCCATCCTCGGCGCGCGGCGCTTCGAGAGCGAGGTCGCCGAAAGGACCTCGGTGCCGGGCGTGGCGACCGGGCTCGCCTGGACCTCGGTCGGGGGCGACATCCTGTTCATCGAGGCCTCCAAGGTGCCCGGCAGCGGCAAGCTGATCCTCACCGGGCAGCTCGGCGACGTGATGAAGGAGTCGGCGCAGGCGGCGCTCACGCTCACGCGCAATTTCCTCGGCGATGCCTTCGACAAGAACGACATCCACATCCACGTGCCGGCGGGCGCGACGCCCAAGGACGGGCCGAGCGCCGGCGTGGCGATGTTCCTCGCGCTGGTGTCGCTGCTCACCGGGGTGCCGGTGCGCTCGGAGGTCGCGATGACCGGCGAGATCTCGCTGCGCGGGCTGGTGCTGCCGATCGGCGGCGTGAAGGAGAAGACGCTCGCCGCGCTGCGCGCCGGCATCAAGACCGTGATGCTGCCGAAGAAGAACGAAAAGGACCTCGAGGACGTCCCCGCCGAGGCGCGCGCGAAGCTGGAGTTCGTGTTCCTCGAGCGCGTCGAGGAAGCGGTGAAGACGGCGATCGGCGAGCTGCCGAAGGCCGGCGAGAAGAAGGCGGCTTAGAACTCCGGCTTTTTCTTCACCTGCAGGCGATCAAGGATCCGGATCACGGCGCGTTTTCTCGCCTCCCGGGGGGAGAACAGCCACTTGCCTGCCTGCGAGACGTGGATCCAGAGCGGGGGATTGCGGAAGCTGGATTCTTCCTTCTGAAGCTTTCTCATACGCGTTGCAGCGTACTCGAAGCGCCGGCAAAAAGCATGTGGCGCTGCGGAAACATCCGGTTACATCCGTTCGGCGCATTCCCGCCGTAAAATCCCCGGAAATGCGGAAGCTGCTCAAGTCCTTGCTTCATCTGGCGGTTTTCGCCGCGCTGGCGGGCTGCGCGGCGAACCCGATCACCGGCCGCAGCCAGTTCGTAGTCGTATCGGAGCGCATGGCGATCGGCGAATCCGCGGCCGCCTACAACGCGATGATGGGCGACCTCGGCAAGAAGAGAAAGATCGAGAGCGACGGCGAGCGCGTGAAGAAGGTGCGCGAGATCACCGACAAGCTGATCGCGCAGGCGGTGCGTTTCCGCCCGGAGACGGCGAGCTGGAACTGGGAAGTGCAGGTGATCAACGATCCGAAGCAGGTCAACGCCTTCTGCATGGCCGGCGGCAAGATGGCGATCTACGGCGGCATGTGGGAGCAGCTGAAGGCGAGCGACGACGAGATCGCGCAGGTCATGGGCCACGAGATCGGCCACGCGCTCGCCAACCACACGCAGGAGCGCATGTCGATCGCGATGACCTCGCAGGTCGCGACGCAGATCGCCGCCATCGCCATCGCCACGCGCGAAACCCAGCAGCTCGCGCTTACTGGCGCGCAGATGGCCGCGCTCCTCGCGGTGCAGCTCCCGAACAGCCGCGAGAGCGAGTCGGAGGCCGACCAGATCGGCATCGAGCTCGCCGCGCGCGCCGGCTACGATCCCAAGGCGGCGGTCACGCTGTGGGAGAAAATGGCGAAGCTCGGCGACGGCAGGCCGCCGGAATTCCTCTCGACGCACCCCTCGCCGGAGAACCGCGCCGCGCGCTTGAAGGAGCTCGGTGAGCGCGTGCAGCCGCTCTACGCGGCTGCCAAGTCCGGCGCGCCGGCCGAGGCGCCCAAATTCCTCAACGCGCGCGAAGCGTCCAACGAGCGCGTGGTGACCACGCCCGGCGAGATCACGCGCGAGGAATACGCCGCGCGCCACGCCACGGAGACGATGACCTTCCTGTCGGAACCTTTCGAGCGCTTCAAGAGCGGCGCGGCGGTATTCGATTGCCGGCTGCAATGCGGATTCAGCTACGCGCGCAAGAAGAGCGAATGGAAGGCGTTGCACGACAAGGGCGCCTGGCGAGATCTCGCGGTGGCCGTCATGCAGGTCGGCTACCTGAGCGATCTTTCGTACTTCATGCTCGGCGAGGCCGCTCGCGGCCTGGGCCTCGCCGAAGCGGCCGCCACGTATTACAAGCGGGCGCTCGAAGCCGGCAAGGAATATGGCTGCGGCGACGGCGGGTTCAGCTGCGAGGGATTCGAGGTCCAGAAGCAGGCCGCGGCCGCCCTGCGCTAGCTGGCGCATCGTAGTTACCGTTTTTCCTACCCCCAAATAGGCATTTTCCGGTAGGCCGAATCAGGCCCGTCTGATCGCCGGGCGCGCGCCGCGCGCCTATCGTGGTCACATGGACAGGTTCCAAGCCGAGCTGCAAGCCACGGTGAGCGCGCTCTTCCGGCGCTACCCCGAGCTGCACGGCTTCACCGTGCAGGACCTCGATGGCCGGCTGGTGCTTGCGGACATGGGCGTCGATCCGTTCTTCGGCGAGGGCGCCTCGGAGCAAGTCCGCGGCGACGTGGCCGAAGCGCTGCTGGCGTTCATCGAGGAGCGTCCCGAAGCGCTCGAGCTGCTGCGCGACCGGACGTTCGCCCGCGTGCTTCACTAGGGAGGGAGCATGAAAAATCGCACATCGTTCGTCTTAGCGCTTGCGAGCGCCTTGCTGCTCGCGGTGGGCGCGGCGCGCGCCCAGGACCTGGGCAAGCCGGTGATGCTGGTCGCGGCGCCCGCACTGCAGGGCCTGTACCGCGAGACGACCCTGATCGCCGTGCCCGTGGCGGGCACGCACCTAGGCTTCATTCTCAACCGGGCGAGCGCCTACAAGCTGAACACGCTTTTCCCGGGCCACGCGCCCTCCGCGAAGGTGATCGACCCGGTGTATTTCGGCGGGCCGGAGATGAGCGAGGCGATCTTCGCCGTGGTGCGCGGCGATCCGGGCGCGAAGGCGCTGCATCTCTTCGGCGAATTGTTCGTGGTAAGCAGCGCCGAGGCGGTCGACCGCATCATCGAGCAGACACCGAACGACGCGCGCTACTTCGCGGGCTTCGTGGGCTGGCGGCCGGGCGAGCTCGCCAAGGAGATCGAGGCAGGCTACTGGTACACGGCCGAGCCGGATGCGAGCCTGTTCTTCCGGCCCGATACCGGCGGCCTGTGGAACGAGCTGCTCGAGCGTCTCGGCGGCAGCCAGGCGCCCCGCGCGCAGGGCATGCAGGCGGCGAGCCTGCGCCTCATTCGCTGAGCTATTCCCTGAGCGGCACTCGCGCCAGGTCCGCGAGCCAGGCGCTCGCGTTGCCATCGGAGGGCGCGCGCCAGTCTCCGCGCGGCGATAG
>Ga0209519_10001576_pt1 | contig 10024 bp, 5 predicted proteins | sample Rifsed13ft1_FD_184005 | JGI IMG/M metagenome (GOLD analysis project Ga0209519, IMG submission 184005) | Soil microbial communities from Rifle, Colorado, USA - sediment 13ft 1 (version 2) | ecosystem: Environmental > Terrestrial > Deep subsurface > Rock core/Sediment | place: Rifle, Colorado...
CCTGAACAACGAAATGAGTTGATGCTGAAAAAAATGACATTGGAATTGGATTTGTCAGCAAAACAACAAGCTCAAATGACGAGTATCATTGCAGAGAAAAGTGCTAAACGTCAGGCAATGATGAAGGCCCGAAAAGAAAACACGGAAAAACCGACAAGAGATGAACGTTTTGCCATGAAAAGTAAAATGCTGGACGAGCAAATTGCGATGAAAGCTAAAATGAAAAACATACTATCGGCAGAGCAATATGAAAAGTGGGATGCTATGAAAGCCAAACATGAAAAAAGAAGATCGCACAGAATGCACGAAAGAAGAAGCGATAAAATGAATCCCAAAAAAGAGATGCAGAAATAAAAAAAAACTTCCGGTGAAAGCCGGAAGTTTTTTTGTTCTAAAAAGTTTTTAGAAACTTTGTCTATCGCTTGAATGGTAAAATCCAAATCTTCATAAGAAAGAGCATCTGTTATAAACCAAGTTTCATATGCTGATGGCGCAATGTAAATTCCTTCTTTCAATAATCCATGGAAGAATTTTTTGAAGGTTTCGTTGTCTCCGTTCCCTGCTGACTTAAGGTCAACTACTGGAGCAGCATCAAAATGTACGGAAATCATCGAACCTATTCTGTTGATTGTAAAAACAACATTATTTGCTTTCAAAACCTTTTCAATCCCTTCATGCAGGTAAGCTGTCTTATCAGCCAATCGCTGAAAAATGGCAGCGTCATTATCTAATGTTTGTAGCATTGCCAATCCAGCGGCCATAGCCAAAGGGTTTCCTGACAAAGTTCCCGCTTGGTAAACTGGCCCAAGTGGCGCCAAATAATTCATTATCTCGGCACGCGCGGCAAAAGCCCCTACAGGTAAGCCTCCACCTATCACTTTTCCGAAACAAACGATATCTGCGTCAACACCCAATAATTCCTGAACTCCGCCTCTCGCCAAGCGAAATCCTGTCATAACCTCATCGAAAATGAGCAGTATACCGTTATCCGTACAAAGTTGTCTTAATCCTTCCAAGAAACCTTTGTTTGGCGGAATACAACCCATGTTCCCCGCAACGGGCTCTACAATTATGGCTGCAATTTCGTTTTTATTGGCATCGATTAAAGCCCTTACATTATCTAAATCATTGTAAGTGGCCAACAAAGTGTCTTTGGCTGTTCCTTCAGTTACTCCCGGACTATTTGGCGAACCAAAAGTAATGGCGCCGCTTCCGGCCTGAATCAAAAATGAATCGGAATGACCGTGGTAACAACCTGCAAATTTTATTATTTTGTCTTTTTTGGTGAATCCTCGAGCCAATCTTACGGCACTCATACAAGCTTCAGTACCTGAATTGACAAACCTGATTTTATCAATGTTTGGCACCATAGAAACCGCCAAAGCGGCAATTTGAGTCTCTAACTCCGTTGGCATTCCGAAAGAAGTTCCTAGTTTTGCCTTTTCTATCACAGCCTCAACGACAGGTTCAAAGGCATGGCCCAAAATCATTGGCCCCCAAGAATTGATGTAATCTATTAGTCGGTTTCCATCTTCATCATAAAGATAGGCACCTTTGGCACGTTGTACAAAAATGGGAGTTCCCCCTACTGCTTTGAATGCTCTAACCGGCGAATTTACGCCGCCTGGAATTACCTTTTCCGCTTCAGCAAAAAGCTGACTACTTCTTTTATATAACATGTATAATTTTTGGTGTTTTATTTTTGATAACTGAATGATTTCCTGCTTTCTTAATTTACGATCAGTCTTTGCCCAATGGAAAGTGTGTTAGCCGAAAGCTTATTCTTCTTCTTTAACTGATCAACCACTACATTAAATTTTCTTGAAATGGAGTATAGAGTATCTCCTTTTTGAACCACATATATGTCCCCGTTATAACTATCAACGCTAACTATTCTTACAGCTTGGGGTTGGTTGTCAACAGGTGTATAGTTCGTCCCCAAAACCTGGGAATCAAATCGACCCAAATCGTACCTTTGAATGTATGATATCAATTTCTGGGGATATCTTGGGTCGGTGGCATAACCGGCACTTCTCAGTCCCTTCGCCCAAGCCTCGTAATCGTCTTTTGGCAAGGAGAACAATCTGGAATACCTGCCTCTTCCGGTTAGGAATAAAGCGTGATCATTAAAAGATTCGGATGGATCATTATATTTTCTAAAACATTCTTGTTTGGCGTCATCGTCGTGTCTTACACTTTCGCCTGTCCAATCGTGGCATTTTATCCCAAAATGATTGTTGGCTCTATTTGCCAAATCGCCTTTTCCTGCTCCAGATTCCAATATCCCTTGGGCCAAAATGATACTTGCGGGAATACCATAATTTTTCATGTTACCCATGGCGACATCTTTATATTGGGCAATATAATTAGCCACTATGTCATTTGAAACGACGGTTCTTGAAGTTGATTCTATTACTTCCTCTTTTTCCTGTTTCTGCTCTACTATTGCTGCCTTTTTCACGATTGGTTTAGCGACGCTGGTCTTCTTGACTGGTCTGGCTGCTACCTTTTTTGTTACTGGAGGTGCTGCTTTTGTGGTGACAATCACGGGTTTTGTAGCGTTGCAACTTACCAGCAACACCGCCGTAAGAATGAGTAGGATTTTTTTAAACATGTATATCTATTATTGGTAATTGTTTGTTTTTCAATTTCATATTCATTCCTTTGATTCCTTGAATTCCGCCGGTATGGATCAATAAAATTTTTGAATGGGCCGGAAAATAATCCTTATCTATCATATCTATAACGCCAAAAACCATCTTCGCAGTATAAATCGGGTCCAAAGGAATTTTATTTTTATCATAAAACTGGTTGATAAAAGCAATTAAATCGGGATTCACTTTCCCATATCCGCCAAAATGATAGGCCGTTATAAGCTCCCAATTTTCATTTTGGACAAAAATACGAATTTCATCTTTTAAAAAATCACCTTTTAAAGCAGGAAATCCTAAAACTTTTTGATGGGGCAAAGCGCTGTTTATAATTCCTGCAATGGTTCCACCGGTTCCTACCGAACAACAAACAAAATCGAAATCGGAGTCTTCCTCAGTAAGAATTTCTTGGCAGCCTTTTATGGCCAACTCATTGGTTCCGCCTTCTGGGATAAGATAAAAGTCCCCGAATTGCTTTTCCAAGTTTTCCAGAAATGAAGTTTCGTTTTTTAAACGGTATTCTTCCCTGGAAACGAATTCCAATTGCATTCCGCAATTTTGAGCAAAAAGAAGAGTGGGGTTTTCGGAAATTTTATCGCGCAATTCGTCTCCGCGGATAATCCCAATGGTTTTGAATCCCTTCTCTTTTCCCGCAAATGCCACTGCGGCGATATGATTGGAATAGGCACCTCCAAAAGTGAGCAGCGTTTCGTTCTGCTCCCCTTTTGCCTGAAGCAAATTATATTTTAGCTTTCTGAACTTATTTCCTGATATGAATGGATGTATCAGATCTTCACGTTTGATTGAAACGGTGATGGAATTGGGGAATTCTATAATAAGTTTTTGATTCAAATGAAGTGATTTTTGACAAAGGTAAAATTTATACCCAACAAATAAACGAAAACGCTATAGGATGCAATATTATCTCACATTTTCGGGCTAAAAGTCGCTTTTTGCTGCCCTTTTCTTCCCAATAGCATTCTTTTATCCGGCATCAATTCGACAATTTAAACGAATCGCTCCTGAAACCGGCCTGACACAAGAAGCTGAAATAATCGTGATTCTTTTGTCAGAAATCAAAACATTACGATTTAGCCCTGTTTTATGTACTTTATAAAACCGAAAAAACTCCTCCTGTCCAGATAGGCCGCATCCGATTCGTTATGATAAGCTTCCCTTTCAAAACTGATGTTTCTATAGGCTAAATCCCTGTTTCTATATTGGACTAAACGAATGAAATATTCCAAAAAATAGAGCAGAAAAAAAGGAAACACCAATAATTCCAACTGCTGGCGCAAATGGATTTTTTCATGATTGACAAAAACCACATTTTCTTTGTCGGCTCTATATTTTACAAAGACAAAAGGGAAGGCCGTCAATCCGCGGTAACCTTTTGGAATTAAATATTTAGTGACAATTAGAAACATTGGTATTAAAATATATTGAATAGCGAAAGTACTAAAAAAACAAACCCTTTGAAACTGAAAGAATATTAAAAAAACAGCCTTTCCTATCCTCACTAAAACTGACGGACGATGGTCTTTTTTTAGTTACTTCTTACTCCATAAAATTCCTTAAACTAAGGAGATACAAAACAAATCTCGAAAAGCCGCATCTCTTTATCGATTAAAAATGCATTCCAACGACTATTTGTGCCGTTTGTCGTTTTTTTTTGTCACATCAACGATAACTGAATACTTTTCCTTCAATTATACCAAAACCCCAATTTAACCCATACCTACTTTGAATCAAAAATACTTATTCGAAAACACTGATAATCTTAAGTTTGACCTAAATTATTACGATAATTCAGCCTCCGTTAGTGTAAAAAAGAACCAGTATAAAACCCACCCTATAATTTCGTTTTTTGGTTTATTCCTGATGTTATTATTGGGAGTGAATATCAATGCGCAATCAACTGCTGTATTTACGGCTAATGGAACATGGACTTGCCCGGCTAATGTTACTTCGATAACTGTGGAGGCTTGGGGAGCTGGTGCCGGAGGAAAAAGAGGAGCCGGCCCTAAAGGGTTTAGTGGTGGTGGTGGTGGTGGTGGTGCCTATGCCAGGTTGAATACGGTTACAGTTATACCCGGAACTACATACACCCTCACAGTTGGCGGCGTAAGCGGATATGACACTTCAGGTAATCCTTCAACTGCAACATTTGGAACAAATACTATTACAGCCGCGGGCGGCTCGACAGGAGGTCCCAATAGTCTAAATGCGCCTGGAGGTGCCGGAGGTACAGTGGCTGCAAGTAGTGGAGATGTACGATTTCCTGGTGGAGATGGAGGCAGTGGCGTTGGGGCTATTGGCGGAAATGGTACAGGAAGCGGTGGAGGTGGAGGTAGCGGTGCAGGAAATACTGGCAATGGTAATTATGGATCTACGGCACAGTCTAATTTGATTGGAGGCGCAGGAGGCGCTGCAGTTAATAATTTTGGTGGAGCAGGAGGAAAAGGAGGGGATGATAATACCACCGGTGGAACTGCATCTGGCACGGGTTATGGAGGTGGTGGTGGTGGCGCTGGCTATTGGGGAGGTCAAGGCTTTGGCGTACTAGGTGGTCCAGGTCAGCATGGGGCCATAATTATTACATATATACTACCAAACGGTCCCGGAGGAGTAACGAATAATTTACAGTTATGGCTGCGCTCCGATTTACTTGATGGAACAACAACAGTAGCGGACAATTCCGACGTTACAACATGGTATACCCAAGCCCTAGGAAGTAATGCCACAAAGCCAGCTTCAACTGACGCTCCAAAGTATAAAAATAATTCTGGTGCAAATATAAATTTTAACGCTGTAGTAGACTTCACAAATGACTATAATTCCCAATCTCAAGTATTTACTGATGCTGATGCATCAAGACAATATTTAAAAGGCCCCACTGGATTTTACAGTCAGGATCTTTTTGTAGTACTGATTCCAGACATCCCTGTCACAAATGGTTTAAATGCAATGGATATCTTTTGTGGCGATAAAAATGTGGGCACTCAAGAAACGGATGCGACAGGTATTGGCTATGGGAAATACACAAATAGAATAAATGATGAAGTTTTAACTTATGCTTTAGGCACTTCCACTGGGCTGGGTAATGGATATGGAGTTGCAGATAAGACAACGCCTTATTACAGTTCTCCAGGTATTATAAATGCAAGAAATAATTCTGGCGTAACGGCACAAGAACTATACTTTAACGGAAATAACGTAGGTAACTTTACATCTGATGCTTCCAAGTTTACCAATATCTCCAATAGCCAATACTGGATTGGTCGAAGCGAGGGATGGACAGGAAGTCTTGATGGAAGAGTCGCTGAAGTAATCACCTACAGTTCAAGAACCACTGACACACAAAGGAGTAACATTCGAAGCTATTTGGCCATAAAATATGGTATAACACTGGGGGCTAATGGTGTTTCCACAAACTACACCAACTCGGCAGGAACTGCCATTTGGGATGCTGCAGCAACCGGATATAATTACGACATTGCCGGAATCGGCAGGGATGATATTACAAAATTGACGCAAAAACAATCTAAAAGTATCAATACAACTGATGATATTACTATAGGTTTAGGAACAATTGCAGCAACAAATACGGCAAATACAAACAACTTTGATACTGACAAAAAATTCTTAGTATGGGGGAATAATCATGCCACATTGGATGCACAATCTACCGTAGTCAATTTAAGTTCAGGGATAACAATACCAAATCCATTAGTAACAGACGTTAGCTTCAAAAAAATAAATAGAATTTGGAAAGTGCTAGCAACGGGTGGAGATATTCCTTCTTGTAAAATATCAATTCCTACAACTATGCTTGCTACTACCAATACACCAGCGGTAACTCCGGGAGATTATATGATGTTCATATCAAACTCTTCTACTTTTGATGCCACTTCCGAGGCTCGAATCATGACGGTAAATGAGTCAAATCTTGAAACTGATTATAACTTTACGGGAACTAAATACATTACTTTTGGTTTTGCACCAGAGAAAACTTTTGAACGATGCATCCAATTTGATGGTATTAATGATTATCTGGATTCCGGAGATGTATTAAATCTAAACACTTCTTTTACCGTTTCGGCATGGGTGAACAGAAACGGAACAAACCAAACCATACTTTCAAAAAGGAACAACTCCTTTACACAAGGATACGATTTAAGCATTAATAGCTCTGGAAAAGCTGAAATGAGTTGGTACGTCGGTGGAGCAAAAAAAACGATCACTTCCAATGCGGAAATTCCGCCAGCAATATGGCATCATGTGGGGGTGACTTTTGATGGTACAACTGCTAAAATGTATATAGACGGCGTGAATTATAAAGTTGAAGATTTAGATGGAGCACCAACAGCCACAACAGACTCCTTCCTGATTGGCGCGGCGGACGGTATTCCTAAAAGCTCTTTTTTCAAAGGTTCTATTGACGAAGTCCGCATTTGGAAAGTAGCGCTTACCGATGCCCAATTTCGTTACGTGATGAACCAGGAAATAGTAAACAACGCCAACTTGACTAACGGAGTTGTCGTTCCAAATACGATCACCTTAAATGACATTAGTAGTATTGCATGGACAAACCTTTCGGCTTATTATCCCATGTCTACCTATTCCTTTACTAATGCCAAAGATAAATCCAGTTTTGGTTTAACGGCAGCATTGAAAAATATTAACACTGTTGACTTGCAAACGGCTCCGCTGCCCTATGAGTCAGATACTGCGGGAAATTGGGACACTGCGGGAATCTGGAAAAATAACACATTACAGGATCTACCTTATAGTAGCTCGATAGAAGCCCCTCCATCTGGTCTACCGCCACCTGGTCTGTCACCAAGTGGTTTATCGCACACAATTGATTGGAATATAGTGAGAATTAAAAATTCGTCTACGGTAACTTCCATCGGCAACAAAAAAGTTTTAGGTTTAATTGTTGAGACCGGAAGTACAATAAAAGCGACAACAGCAGGAGGATTGCAAACAGACGGCTCTAAAATCGAAGTTACCCATTACTTGAAATTAGATGGGAAGATCGATTTGGTGGGAAGATCTCAATTGGTGCAAACCGAAGGCAGCGACTTAGACCCAAGCAGTTCGGGCTCATTAGAAAGAGACCAACAAGGACAGGCGAACAAATATAATTACAACTATTGGAGTTCCCCAGTGGGAACCATTAACACCTCCACAAACAATAAAGCGTACACTGTAGGAGGCGTATTGAGAGACGGTACTGATCCAGCTTTTCCGGGAATGATAACTTGGATTAATGGTTATGATGGCAAAACTTCTCCGTTTAGTTTAGCACGTTATTGGATTTTTAAATTCGACAATTTAGCTAATAATTATTCAAATTGGACTCAAATAGGTGAAACTGGTACTTTACAAGCAGGAAAAGGATTTACACTTAAAGGATCCGGAACTTCAGGAACTCAAAACTTAACCTTTGTAGGCAAACCAAATAATGGTACAATAACAAATACAGTAAGTTCCGATCAATTATTGCTTGTAGGTAATCCTTATCCATCAGCGCTTGACGCAGACAAATTTATTGATGACAATATTGATTCTATAGAAACATCAACTACAGATCCAGCGATAGATGGCGCACTGTATTTCTGGGAACATTACTCTACCAACAGCACGCACAATCTAAAGGGGTATCAAGGCGGATATGGAATCTATAATAAATCCGGAGGAGTTGCACCTAGTTCAATCGGGGTAGACTATATAAGCGGCACTGGGACCACCTCAAAACTGGCTCCGAAAAGATATATTCCAGTGGGACAAGGTTTCTTCGTTGTTGGGAATGCGACGGGCGGGCCGGTAACTTTCAAAAACAGCCAAAGAGAGTATATTAAGGAGGATAATACCAGCTTTTCGCAAACAACTTACAAAATACCTGAAACCCAAAAAACATCCACACATTGGACAGATCACGGCGATACATTCATACCGGAAGACGCACACAAAAAAGTTCGTTTAGGTCTCAGTTTTTATAACGATAGCTTCCATAGGCAGGTCTTGTTGGCATTTATGGATGAAAAAGCAAATAGCGAAATGAATGCGGGTTATGACGCATTCAATATTGATGACTCTCCAAGCGATATGTACCTGTTGAACGGCGAAAATGAATTAGCCATTCAAGGGGAAGGTTATTTTAATAAAGATGCCTCCTACCCCGTTGGGGTTCGATCGAAAGCCGCCGGAAAAGTATCATTTGTTTTAGACGGCTTAGAAAATTTTGAAGAAAATCAAGCTGTTTTCATATATGACAAATCGGATGACAGCTATCATGACATAAAAGAGAGTTTATTTGAGGTAGAGGTACCCCAAGGAGCTATTGAAGACCGTTTCTATCTTCGTTTCAATTCAACAACCAAAACATTGGGAACGGACACTTTCGAAGTTTCTGATGGCGTAATTGTTATTGTCAACCAAAAGGTAACGGTTAGTTCTTCAAATGAACAGATTAAAAATATTGACGTATTTGATATGTCGGGCAGGAAAATAGACAGTTATAAGAAGGTGAATTCCGCTCAATTTACATTGAATCATCTCAACAAAACTTCGGCAGGCCTAATTGTGAAAATCACTTTAGATAATGACACTGTTGTTTCAAAGAAAATAATATACTGATAAAAATAGCAATAGTAAAAGCCACTCCTAACCGAGTGGCTTTTTTTTGATGGAATTTTAGAGAAATACGAATGCCATTGAAACAATTTTAATCTTTTCAAAAACAGGGAACAATTCATTCATACCGATTCTAGAAACTGCATTTTTTATGTCACAATAGCAGCACTGCATTCATCGAATTAAGCATTCAGCTGCAATAAGCAGGATTTCCTATTGAACTTGTACACTTAATACTACTAAATTAATTCTGTGTTATAAAAAATCTAACCGCCGATTTAGGGATGTTAAATGGGCTACTCTTACTGCTTTTTCAGAACAGAATACCCAAAAAATCAATAAGAATAATTATAAAATAAATGAATGGAGGCCAATACTACACCACTGAAGACTATCAATAAGCAGCCGAATTTGCAACATCTATAACAAAAAAACACATTCACTTCATTATCATCGACGAAAAGCATAAAAACCACGATAAAACGCATAAAAGATTTAACAAATATGACCTAAAATGTTATTTATTAACAAAAATAAATTATTTTTGCCGCGCAAATACCACACAGCCCCATGGAAGAACATTACTTATCGAAAAATACTGGTTCTCTGAAATATACGGCGAATCTTGTTACTACTTCCCCCTCCATCTTCGCAAAAAAGAAACATAAAGTCCAGTCGCTATTTTTGCTTTTGAGCATGATTGTGATGTTTTCTTTTACGGGAACAACATT
>Ga0209519_10001578_pt1 | contig 10022 bp, 10 predicted proteins | sample Rifsed13ft1_FD_184005 | JGI IMG/M metagenome (GOLD analysis project Ga0209519, IMG submission 184005) | Soil microbial communities from Rifle, Colorado, USA - sediment 13ft 1 (version 2) | ecosystem: Environmental > Terrestrial > Deep subsurface > Rock core/Sediment | place: Rifle, Colorado...
CGCCGGCAACCAGCAGCGGCTTGGGCGTGTGGTCGGTCAGCGGGCGCATCCGCTCGCCGAGCCCCGCGGCAAAGATCAGTGCTTTCATGCGTCGACGGTCTGGTGCAGGCGCGGCCGCACATGCTGGTCGATGAGGGCCAGCAATGAGGCGAGTTGCGGATGGCGCGGCAGGGCTTCATCGAGATAGGCGACGAATCGCGGCACGTCGGCCACGTACTTCGGCTTGGCGTCGCGATGGCACAGACGGGCGAAGATGCCCATGACCTTGAGGTGGCGCTGGATGCCGATCAGGTCGGCATCGTGGCGAAACCGCGCCAGCGCCGGCACCGGCAGCCCGGCGGCCTGCGCGCGCGCGTGGTAGCGGTCGAGCCATGTCTGGGTGCGCTCGGGCGACCAGCTCAGGAACGCGTCCTTGAACAGGCTCAGGGGGTCGTAGGCAATCGGACCGCGCACCGCGTCCTGGAAATCGAGCACGGCCGGGCCGGCATCCACCGGGCCTGCGACCGGCATCAGGTTGCGTGGCATGTAGTCGCGATGCACCAGCACCTGCGGCTGGTCGAGCGCCGCCGATACCAGGTGGCGGTAGGCATCGTCGAGCTGGCGCATCTCGTCCGGAGACAGGCTGATGCCCAGGTGCCTGCCCAGGAACCACTGGTCGAACAGGCGCAGTTCCCGCATCAGCAGGTCCGCGTCGTAGACCGGCAACTGCGTGGGGCAGGCGATCGCCTGCAGTTTCAGCAGTTGCCCGACCGCGGCATCCAGCAACGCATCGGCATTGTCGGAGGTGAGCACGTGCAGGTAGGTATCCGCACCGAGGTCCTCCAGCAGCAGGAAGCCGGCGGACACATCCTGGGCAAGCACGCGCGGCACCCGCACGCCGCCGCCCTCGAGCAGCTCACGGATATGCAGCCACGGGCGCACGTCCTCCTTGTCGGGCGGGGAGTCCATCACGATCACGCTGGATGCCGCGCCGACACCGGCGGTGCCACGCCAGTAGCTGCGAAACCCGGCGTCCACCGAGGCGCGCTGCAGTTGCAGAACGGCATCGCCGGTGACTTCGCGCGCCCAGGCCTCACGGGCGGCGGTGCGTGGGGTGTCGGCCAGGGGATCGGGTGGAATCATGCAGGCTCCGTGCGGCAAGCGGCCGCAGGTGCACAGGGTAACGGCGCGCCGGCCGGGGTGGAATGCCGGAACCGCGGAACCACAACCGCCATCGCGCGCAGGATCGGCCTGGCGGTGCGTGGTTTCTGGGCGACACGCCATGAACGGCAAAAAGCCGGGCGCAGGGCCCGGCTCTTGCCGTGGATGGTCAGCGTGCGGTCATCGCCGCTGGCGGCGTCCCCGGAACAGCGCCACGACCACCAGGATCGCGATCGCGCCCAGCAGCGCGCCGATGAACCCCGCCGCCTGGCCGTGCGCGTACCAGCCCATCTGCTGGCCGACGAAGCTGGCGAGCATCGCACCGGCAATCCCGAGCAGGGTGGTCATGATGATCCCCATGCTGTCGCGGCCCGGCTTGAGCAGGCGCGCGAGCAGGCCGACGATGAGGCCGATCAGGATGATGTAAAGCCAATTGGTGCTTCCCAGCAGTGCTTCCATGGAGACGGTCCCTGGATGAATGATGCGGTGAGCCTAGCAAGCCCGGTGTCGCTGCCACGTTGCCACGCCCGCTGCGCTGGTCGCCGGGCGGTCAGCAGCAGCCGTGTTCGCCACGCTCGGCCAGGCCTGCGACCGCGGCCACGCCATTGGTCTGGCCACGCTGGCTGGCGAGCTGATGGGCAGCGATCACGCTTGCCACGCATGCTGTCACGCGCTTGCCCATCGGGATATGCAGGAACTCGTTCGGACCGTGCGCATTGGAGTGCGGACCCAACACCCCGGTGATCATGAACTGCGCACCCGGGAACTTCTCGCCGAGCATGCCCATGAACGGGATCGAGCCGCCTTCGCCCATGTACATCGCCGGCTCGCCGAAGAACTCGCGGCTGGCGCCATCGATCGCCTCGCTCAGCCATGGCGACAGGGCCGGGGCGTTCCAGCCGGCAGACGCCTTTTCCAGTTCCAGCTCGACGCGCGCGCCATGAGGTGGATCGCTCAGCAGCGTTTCCTTGAGCAACTCGCCGGCGCGCTTGCCATCGAGCGTCGGCGGCAGGCGCAACGACAGCTTGACCGCGGTTTGCGGGCGCAGGACGTTGCCGGCCGACGACAACGGCGGCAGGCCATCGGCACCGGTCACCGACAGCGCCGGGCGCCAGGTGCGGTTGAGCACCAGTTCGCTGAGGTCTTCGCTGCCCGGCGGGAACATCGGGACCATGCCCGGCAGCAGCGGGAACTTGTCGTAGACCGCGGTGCCGAGCACCTTCGCCGCTTCCCGCGCCTGCTCGAGCCGCTCGGCGGGGATGGTCGTGTGCAGGCCTTCCACGCGGATGCGCCCGGTGTCCTCGTCCTCCAGGCGCGAGAGCAGTTGCCGCAGCACGCGGAAGCTCGATGGCACCACCCCGGAGGCATCCCCGGAATGCACGCCTTCCTCGAGCACCGCGACGCTGAAATTGCCGCCGGCCAGCCCGCGCAGCGAGGTGGTGCACCACAGCTGCTCGTAGTTGCCGCAGCCCGAATCCAGGCACACCACCAGCGAAGGCTTGCCGATGCGTGGCGCCAGGTGGTCGACGTAGGCCGGAAGATCGTAGCTGCCCGACTCCTCGCAGGCCTCGATCACGATCACGCAGCGCGAGTGCGCGATGTGCTGCTCGTGCAAGGCAAGGACCGCGGTCAGCGAGCCGTAAATGGCGTAGCCGTCGTCGGCGCCGCCGCGACCGTACAGGCGGTCGCCCTTGATCACCGGCTTCCAGGGGCCGAGGTCGTCGTCCCAGCCGGTCATCTCCGGCTGCTTGTCCAGGTGCCCGTAAAGCAGCACGCAGTCGTCGTCGCTGCCACCGTTGGCCGCGGGGATCTCGATGAAGATCAGCGGCGTGCGGCCCTGAAGCCGGACCACCTCGACCTGCATGCCCGGAATCGACTGCGCCCGCGCCCAGCCTTCCATGAGCTCGACCGCCGCATCCATGTAGCCGTGCTCGACCCAGTCGGCATCGAACATCGGCGACTTGTTCGGGATCCGGATGTACTCGATCAGCTGCGGCACGATTTCCGCGTCCCATTTTTCGGCAACAAAGCGTTGAAGGAGCGTGGGGTCGATTTCTCTGGCCATGGCGAAGTCTTCAACGGTGGGAGCGGCAAGTTTACCGCGCTATGCATTTTCGGATTTCTCCTACCCCTGCCTGCGGCATGGACTGCGGCGAAGGCGCTCCCTCCGGCGATATGGGCCGGTGGACGCAAGGCGGAGACTTCTTCCACGGCAACACACCCGCTGCCGGCCGGAACGGAATCCACCGCTTCGTGTTTCCAAGGAGTTACGCCATGAAGTCATTCGCGCTGATCGCCCAGTCCCTGGTCCTGTCGCTGCTGCTTGCCGGCAGCGCTTTCGCTGCCGAGAAGGTCAACATCAATACCGCCGATGCAGCCACGATCGACCGCGTCCTGGTCAATGTCGGTCCGTCCAAGGCCGAAGCCATCGTCGCCTACCGCAAGGCGAACGGTCCGTTCCGCAGCGCCGAGCAGCTCGCGCTGGTCAAGGGCATCGGCCTGAAGACCATCGAGAAGAACCGCGACCGCATCATGGTCGGTGCCGCGGCCAGCGCGGCCCGTCCAGCCACGGCTGCGCGCCCGGCCACGGCGAAGCGGCCCGTCAAGGCAACGGCCAAGACCGCCACGCGCTGACTACCTGCCGGCACGCAAGGACGCGGCGCCGGAGGCTTGGCCTGCAGCAGGAGCGCTGCAGTGCTCAAGGGGAAGGGATTCCCGGACATGGACGTGGTCGCCCGGACGCAGACGGATCTGCGCCCGGGCGACATCTTTTTTGCCGGCTGGTTTCCCCCGGGGTGCTGCAGGGGCGCATTCGCCGATGAATGCCAGCCGCTAGACTCCGGAAGACTAGGTTGCACGGAGTGGAGTCACATGGTGGGCAGGGACATCGACGAAGGCGACTCGCGGTCGTGGGTCATTCCGGCGAACGAATACCGGCGCGAGCGCTGGCGCAACCAGCTGGGCTGGACCCGTGAGATCCTGCGGTCGCCTGCCCAGGGCGAGTGGGACTGGCGTCTGTCGATCGCCGAGATCGAGAGCGACGCCGAGTTCTCGGTGTTCCCGGGCATCGACCGCGAACTGGTGCTGTTGTCGGGCAACGGCCTGCGCCTGCGCTTTGCCGATGGCGAAACACGCGAGTTGCAGCCGCCGCACGATCGATTGCGCTTTGCCGGCGAGCGCGCCGTTGCCGGTGAGCTGATCGATGGCCGCACCCACGACTTCAACCTGATGTGGCGACGCGACCGGGTTCAGGCGCAACTGTGGCACCGGCCGCTGGTCGGGCCGATGGTGATCTTCGCCGAGCCGGGGACCACCTGGGCCGCGCACCTGATCTCGGGACACGCACGCTTCGCCGACGATTCCGCGCTGCCGCCACTGCAGGCCGGTGACACCGCGGTGTTCGCAGCCGGCATGCATCGCCTGCGGCATGTGCTCGACGGCGGCGGCGAAGCCTTGCTGGTGCGGGTCGCGCCCGCCGGGGCCACGGACCTGGAGCTTCAACTGTCCAGTTGATGCGACGCCGCTTCAGTCGCGGTCGTCGCGGGTCCAGATGCTGCCGTCCTCGACCTTGACCGGAAACTTCGCCACCGGCGCGTACGCCGGCGCGGACAGCGCGCGACCATCGCAGACGTCGAACTTCGCGCCATGCAGCACGCATTCGATGGTGCCCGTGGCCGGGTCGAAGGCGCCGGCCGACAGTTCGAAATCCTCGTGGCTGCAGCGGTCTTCCAGCGCATACAGCGCGCCGTCGTAGTTGCACACCAGGATCGGCGTGTCGCCGTCCCAGGCGACGCGGGTCTCGCCTGGCAACAGCTCGGAGGCGGCGCACACGCGCACCCAGCCGTCATCGCTCATGGGGTCGTCCCATCGCGAGCGCTTCGAGTGGTGGCGTGGATGCCAGTGGTTTTTCCAGTACCTCGAAGCGCAGGTCGTCGCGGCGCGGAATGCCGAAGCGCTCGTCGCCATAAGGAAACGGCTTGAAGATGCCGGTGCGGTGGTAGCCGCGGCGTTCGTAGAAGGCGATCAGTTCGTCGCGCAGGTCGATCACCGTCATCCGCATCGACGGCAGTCCCCACTGGGCAGCGACGATGCGTTCGGCCTCGGCCAGCATCGCCTTGCCGATGCCGGCGCGCTGCAGCTGCGGGCGCACCGAAAACATGCCGAAGTAACCCGCATCGCCGCCATTGCCCGCCGGCTCGGCGGCGACGTGCGCGCACGCCAGCAATTCGCCGTCGCGTTCGCCTATCAGGATCAGGCTGCGGTCGCGGTCGATGCACGCGGCGATGTCGTCGGCGCCGGTGCGACGGCCATCGAGCAGGTCGGCCTCGGTGGTCCAGCCGGCGCGGCTGGCATCGCCGCGGTAGGCCGATTCCACCAGTGCGACCAGCGCATCGACGTCCCGATGATTGGCGCGGCGAAACTGCAGCGTTGCGGCAGGCGGCGTGGTCATGCCAGCAGCCTGCGCACCCTGACCAGCGCGGCGACGAACGCATCGACCTCGTCGTGGGTGTTGTAGAACGCGAACGATGCGCGGCAGGTGGCCGGCACGCCGAAGTGCTGCATCAGCGGATGCGCGCAATGGTGGCCCGAGCGCACCGCGATGCCTTCCAGGTCGAGCAGGGTCGCCAGGTCGTGCGCATGCGCGCCCTCCACCAGGAAGCTGATCACCGCGGCCTTGTCGCGGGCGTTGCCGAGGATGCGCAGTCCCTCGACCTTGCCCAGTTCCTCGGTCGCATGGGCGAGCAATGCCTGCTCGCGCACATCGATGTTGGCCATGCCGATCGCGGACAGGTAGTCCACGGCGGCGCCAAGGCCGACGAAGCCGGCGATGTTGGGGGTGCCGGCCTCGAACTTGTGCGGCGCGTCGTTGTAGACGGTGCCGTCGAAGCGCACCTCCTTGATCATCTCGCCACCGCCCAGGAACGGCGGCATCGCGGCCAGGTGCTCGCGCCGGGCCCAGAGCACGCCGGTGCCGGTCGGCCCGGCCATCTTGTGGCCGGTGATCGCGTAGAAGTCGCAGCCTATCGCGGCGACGTCCAGCGCCCGGTGCGGCGCCGCCTGGGAACCGTCGATCACGCTGACGATGCCGCGCCTGCGGGCCTCGCGGCAGATCTCGCGCACCGGGTTGACGGTGCCGAGCACGTTGGACACGTGGGTCAGCCCGAGCAGCTTCACCTCGGAGGTGAGCAGCGCATACAGGCCCGGCAGGTCGAGATCGCCGGCGTCGTCGAGTTCGGCCACTTTGATCGTGGCGCCGGTGCGCTGGGCGACCAGCTGCCAGGGCACGATGTTGGCGTGGTGCTCCATGCGCGTCAGCACGATCGCATCGCCGGGCTGCAGCCGCGGCAGCGCCCAGCTATAGGCCACCAGGTTCAGCGCGAACGTGGTGCCGCTGCACAGCACCAGCTCGTCGCCGCGCACGTTGAGGAACCGCGCCAGCTTGCCGCGCGCGCCCTCATAGGCGTCCGTCGCCTCGGCGCCAAGCGCATGCACCGCGCGGCTGACGTTGGCATTGTGATGGCGGTAGAAATCGTCGACCGCGGCGATCACCGGTTCGGGTTTCTGCCCGGTGTTGGCCGAATCCAGGTACACCAGCGGCTTGCCGTGCACTTGGCGCTTCAGCAGCGGAAAATCGTCGCGAACCCGCGCCCAGTCGATGCCCGGGGCGCCGTCGGCCGTGCCGGCGAGGCTGGACGGCTGCACGCTCATGCATCCTCCAGCCGCGTCAGCGCCGCATCCAGCCGTGGCGCCAGCGCTTCGCGCATGGCCGGATTGTCGAACACCGACAGGGTCTCGCGGCAGAACGCCGCGGTCAGCAACGCGCGCGCCTGATCCACCGGCAGCCCGCGCGAGCGCAGGTAGAACATCGCGGTCGGGTCGAGCTGGCCGACTGTCGCGCCGTGCGCGGCCTGGACCTCGTCGGCATGGATCTCCAGCACCGGCTGACTGTCGATCTCGGCACCCTCGGACAGCAGCAGGTTCTTGTTGGAAAGCATCGCCGATGTGCCGTCGGCACCTTCGCGGATCAGGATGCCACCGTGGAACGCGGCGCGCGATCGGCCGGCAGCCAGGCCGCGCCAGCTCAACTGGCAGGCGCCGTCGCGGCCGCCGTGGTCGACCCCCAGCCGCGTGTCCAGGTGCCGCTTGCCGGTGGCCAGCAACACGCCGTTGGCATGCAGTTGCGACGAGTCGCCCGGCAGCGCGGCATTCAACTCGTGGCGCGACAAGCCCGCGCCGAGCTCGAGGTCGAGACGGCGATAGATCGCCTCGCGCGCCAGCACCGCATCGGTGCGGTTGATCACGGTCGCGCCTGTGGCCTCGTCCTGCACGCGACCATGCGCCAGCTGCGCGTGTTCGCCCAGGTCAACGTGCATGAGGCTGTTGGCCAGGTGGCTGTGCGCGCCGGCGCCGAGCTGGTGCTCGATCACCTGCAGCGCCGCGCCCTCGCGCAGTTCGATCAGGTGGCGCAGGTGCCACGCACGGTCGCCGTCGACGGGAGCGCCGATGAACACCAGGTGGATCGGCAGCGTGCCGGTGGCGCCGGCTTCGGCGCGCAGCACCACGCCGTCGTCGGCAAGCGCCGCATTGAGCCGGGCAAAGACTTCGTCGGCGCGCTCGAAACGGCGGGCGAGGAAGCTGGTCGCGCGGGTCTCGCCCTCGGCGGCGAGCAACTGCGACAGCGGTTGCAGCGACACGCCGGCTGGCAGGTCGCCCAGTTCGGAAAGTGCGCCGTCGAAGCGACCATTGACGAATACCGCGCGCGGCGACGGGATCGCATCGAGTACGTCCAGATCCAGGGCCGGGGCGTTGGCGGCCGCCGGCAGGAACGCGCGCCGCTCCAGTGCGCGCAACGGGGTATAGCGCCATGCCTCGCTGCGCGCATGCGGCAGGCCGTCGCGCAACGCCGCTGCGAGCGCAGTGCGGCGGCTTTCGCCCAGCTCGCGGGATTCGCGCGTGGCGAGCGTCTCGAACGAGGCGGCAAGCGAGTCGAGCAACGCGCTCATTACGCCACCGCCAACGGTGCGATCCGGTCCTTGAGCCACGCGTAGCCGTGGGCTTCCAGTTCCAGGGCCAGCTCCGGGCCGCCGCTCTCGACGATGCGGCCGTCCGACAGCACGTGCACGACATCGGGACGGATGTGCTCGAGCAGGCGCTGGTAATGGGTGATCACCAGGAACGCGCGGTCGGGCGAGCGCAGCATGTTGACGCCGTCGGCGACCGCCTTGAGCGCGTCGATGTCCAGGCCGCTGTCGGTCTCGTCCAGGATCGCCAGCTTCGGCTCCAGCAGCGCCAGCTGGAAGATTTCGTTGCGCTTCTTCTCGCCGCCGCTGAAACCCTCGTTGACGCCGCGGTGCAGCAGTTCATCCTTCAGGTGCAGTACGGCGAGCTTTTCGCGCACCAGCTTGAGGAACTGCATCGAGTCGAGTTCGACCTCGCCGCGCGCCTTGCGCTGGGCATTGAGCGCGGCGCGCAGGAAGTAGGTGTTGTTGACCCCGGGGATCTCCACCGGGTACTGGAAGGCGAGGAACACGCCCTGGGCCGCGCGCTCCTCCGGCGCCAGCGCGAGCAGGTCGCGGCCTTCGAACAGCACCGAACCCTCGACCACCTCGTAGCCTTCGCGGCCGGCGAGGATGTTGCCGAGCGTCGACTTGCCGGCGCCGTTGGGGCCCATCAGCGCATGCACCTGCCCGGGCTGCACGTCGAGCGACAGGCCCTTGAGGATTTCCTTGCCGGCAACCCGGACGTGGAGGTTTTCGATCTTCAGCATGGTCTTGTGTCCATTTGTTTCGAGTCCCTCTCCCTGCAGCCGGAGAAGGATTGAGGGTCAGCCGATCGCGCCTTCCAGCGAGACTTCCAGCAGCTTCTTGGCTTCCACCGCGAATTCCATCGGCAGCTCGCGGAATACCTGCTTGCAGAAGCCGTCGACGATCATCGACACCGCGTCCTCCTCGGCCAGTCCGCGCGAGCGGCAATAGAACAACTGGTCGTCGCTGATCTTGGAGGTGGTCGCTTCGTGCTCGACGGTCGCGTCGGGCTGCTTGACCTCGATGTACGGGAAGGTGTGCGCGCCGCATTTCTTGCCGATCAGCAGGCTGTCGCACTGGGTGTGGTTGCGCGCGCCGACGGCGGAGCGCTCGACCTTGACCAGGCCGCGGTAGGTGTTCTGGCCGCGGCCGGCGCTGATGCCCTTGCTGACGATCTTCGACTTGGTGCGCTTGCCGATGTGGATCATCTTGGTGCCGGTGTCGGCCTGCTGGCGGTGGTGGGTCAGCGCCACCGAATTGAACTCGCCGGTCGAATCGTCGCCGATCAGCACGCAGCTGGGGTACTTCCAGGTGATCGCCGAGCCAGTCTCGACCTGGGTCCAGCTGACCTTGCTGCGCGCGCCGCGGCATTCGGCGCGTTTGGTCACGAAGTTGTAGATGCCACCTTTGCCGTTCTCGTCGCCCGGATACCAGTTCTGCACCGTGGAGTACTTGATCTCGGCATCATCCAGCGCGACCAGTTCGACCACCGCCGCGTGCAACTGGTTCTCGTCGCGCATCGGCGCGGTGCAGCCCTCCAGATACGAGACGTGGGCGCGCTCCTCGCAGATGATCAGGGTGCGTTCGAACTGGCCGGTGTGGCCGGCGTTGATGCGGAAGTAGGTGCTCAGCTCCATCGGGCAACGCACGCCCCTGGGGATGAACACGAAGCTGCCGTCGGAGAACACCGCCGAATTGAGCGCGGCGAAGTAGTTGTCGCCGGTCGGGACCACGCTGCCGAGGTACTGCTTCACCAGCGCCGGATGGTCCTTGATCGCCTCGGACATCGAGCAGAAGATCACGCCCTTCTCGGCCAGCTCCTTGCGGAACGTGGTGCCGACGGAAACCGAGTCGAAC
>Ga0209519_10001581_pt1 | contig 10006 bp, 10 predicted proteins | sample Rifsed13ft1_FD_184005 | JGI IMG/M metagenome (GOLD analysis project Ga0209519, IMG submission 184005) | Soil microbial communities from Rifle, Colorado, USA - sediment 13ft 1 (version 2) | ecosystem: Environmental > Terrestrial > Deep subsurface > Rock core/Sediment | place: Rifle, Colorado...
TCACCAACTTCGTGTTCATCGAGGAGGCGGCGCTGGCGGCGAGCCTCACGGTCGCCGCCGATAACCTCGACGCCTCGGCGCGCTTCGGCTTCCTCGGCATCGGCATCGTCGACGGCACCGCCACCGCCACGGCGAGCGGGAAGAGCGCCCCGATGACGTTCCTGAAGATCAGGTAGTCGACACCGGCGAGCGACAGCACATCGTCGACCGACGCAATGAACGATGCGCCTTCCGCAAGCAGCCTGTTGGTGCCGACATGGCGTGTTGACTCGAGCGGACCTGGAACCGCGGCCCCGCATCGCCGGCCAGGTAACTGCTGGCGTCGACGCGGTGGACATGATCGACCAGCGCCGCTTCGGCGCGCGCCGCGGCCTGCCCGGCCTGGCGGTTGAAGCCGAAATACCGACGCTGCTCGCCACGCAACGCCGCCTCGATGCGCCGCAGCCGACAGAAATCGAGGTAATCGCGCACTTCCTGGGCGATCTTTGGCCACGACGCCTCCACCAGGATCGCGTCATCGAGACGGCCCACGACCGGCATCGAATTCGGAATCAGGTGGCGGTCGTCATGCAGGTAGGCGACCACCACGGCGGCCGCCTCGGTGGCATGCCCGGGAGTCCATTCGGGATCGCTGAGCATGCGGTCGATGGCGGCGGCGCGGCGCATACGCTGGAAGATGCTGCCCGGCCATTTCGACGGCGGCGAACAGGCGACAAGCTCGCGTGCCGCACTGGCTACCTGGTCGGGGTCCAGCGGGGGACGGAGCAGGTCGATGCGTTCAAGCAGTTCGTTGAAGTGCCGCAGTGCCTCCTGGTCGATCTCGTGGTCGCCGATCCGGCGACGACGGTTGGCTCCCTCACGGCGCTCATGCAATACCTGCGGCAATGGGGACAGGGTTCTGGTGAGGTTCATGGCTATCTCGGTCGCGCTCTTCCAACGGCTGCGCGCGTCGCGTGGCGGCGAAACTCGCGAAAGCAGCGTGAAAAGGGCGGTGGGCGCGCGCTTGGTACTGAAGGCGCACACGCCGCGGAACAGAGCAGCGACTTCCAGCCGCCGCGTTCAAATGACCCGGAACAGCGCCACCGGGCGCCCCGGCGGATAGTGCCCGCCGCGGACCTCCAGTCGATGCCGCCACAGCGCGATTTCCGCGAGGCGGTCGCGGATCCATGCAGCGCGCTGCTCGCTCCCGCTCCCGATGGGATGCAGGTCCTCGCGATAGTGGCAGAAGTCGTTGTAGTCCTCCGCTTCGGACGCAAACGTCGGCCACGCCAGTTCCAGCAACAGCACGTCGTCCAGCTGGCCGACCATCGGCTCCTGATCCGCGATCAGGTCGTCCTCGCGGTCGACATACTCCAGCAGCTTGGCCAGCCGTAGCCGCGCGGCGTCACCGGTATCCCAGTCGGCGTCAGCCAACATCGCGCGCAACTGCTCGATGCGTTGCAGCCGCCGGTCGAGCACGTCATGTGCTACCTCGACAGGCAATGCCAGCAGCCACTGCATGAGGTGCTGCAGGCGGGCAGGATCGACCCGCACGGCATCGGGATTGATCTCATGCAGCAACGCATCGAATTGCGCTATGGACTCGCCGCGGATCACGCACCCGGTGAGGTTCTCGGCATCGCCGGAAAGATCGCCCTGCCACAGGTACGGCAGCGGGTCGGTCACGGGAGTAGGCGGTGGAAGTCTCATGGCGCACCTGCCATCCGGCCGGTTGGTCGAGCCTGCGCACTGGCCGGAAGGATCGCGCGGCTCACTGTTTTCGATGCAGGACGATTGTGCGCGGTTGCATCGGACTTTGTCATGTCCCGGAAGCTGGGGTGTCCGTCCGCCTGTCGGATGAAGGCGGTCGGAACCGTCGGCTGACGAAGCCGCAGGCGTGGCGGCTTCGTCCCGGGGCCGGCCTTCAATGGATCTGGAACAGGCCCGCTGCTGCCGCCGGCAGGTAGCTGTGCGTGCGGATCCGGCGTTGGTGGGACTCCAGTGCCGCCTCGGCTGCACGCGCGGCCTCCCAGTCGGATCGGGTGAAACGGAAAGCGGCGCTGCTGAGTCCGCGCAGCGAAGCCTCGATCCGGTGCAGGCGGCGGTAGTCCCGGTAGTCGGCGACCTCGCGGGCCAGCCGCGGCCAGGCGGTTTCGACCACGATCGCATCGTCCAGGCGCCCGACCCGGCGAAGCCGGTCCGGGATCAGGTCGTCCTCGGCGCGAACGTAGCCGATGACCGCGGCGGCGACGTCGATGGCGTCGTTGGCCGGCGTCCAGTCCCGGCTGGCGATCATCGCCGGCAGGTACCCGGCGCGCCGCATCCGCTCGTCGATGCACGGCGGCGCAACGTCGGACGTGTTGGAATCACATAGTTCCCGCGCGGCGGTGGCGAGCTGGTCACGGTCCAACGGCGAGTCCTTCCGGCCCAGTCGGGCCAGCAGGTCGTTGAAGCGGTCGAGTTCCGCCTGGCCGAGGCAGAAGTCCTGGACGTGTTCGCGGCGCCCGATGAGGAGGCCCGTGGGATGGTCGAGGATGGTCGGCAAGGCAGCGGCGGCGGTGGCAGTCATGGCGTTCATGGCGGTTCTCCGGGGAAGGTGGCACCGACCGTTCGGTGCAGCGCCAGATTCCGCCCGCAGCGCCCTGGAGTCATGATGACGGCGCGATCGTTTCGTCACCTTTGGCGCAGGAGGGTGAGGCATCCATGAGGTTTTTGCGATGAATCCCGGCGACACCCCCAGCGAGGGCGGTTCAGCACCCGAGCGCTTCCGCTTTGACGGGATCGTGGTCGACGCGGTCGCGCATACCCTGAGCAGGGACGGGCAACGGCTGCAGGTCGAGCCCAAGGCATTCGCTGTGCTGCTGATCCTGCTGCGCCATCCCGGCGAACTGGTCAACCGCGACGACCTGCTGGATGCGGTATGGGGCCATCGCCACGTAACCCCCGGGGTCCTGACCCGGGTGATCGCCCAACTGCGCCACGTGCTGGACGATGACGCGCATGAACCGCGCTACATAGAGACCATGCACGCCCTGGGCTACTGCTTCGTGGGCGTGCTCGAGCACGAACCCGAGTCCATCCCCGAACCGTCCGCCGCGCCGGGCGTGATCTCGCCGGCTACGGGCGCGGCTGCAGCAGCATTGGCCGGCGCGGCGGAAGGCGGACCGCTTGTCGCCGCCGAAGTCGAGATGGCGACGCTTCCCCGGTCCAGGCCGCGGCAGGCGGCTCCCGGACGGTCGCTCACGCAGCGTGCCGGGATCGCGGCAGCGGCGGTCCTGCTGGTCGCGGCACTGGCGGTGGCGTGGCTGGGGCGGTCGCCTGCGCCACAGCAGCCCGTGGACGCCTCGGTGGCGGTGTTGCCGTTCGTCACCCTAAGTGGCGACCAGGACGACAGTTATTTCGCCGAAGGGCTGGCGGTGGAGATGCACGACGCACTGGCCGGAGTGCGCGGGCTCAAGGTCGCAGCGCAGCCGGTGGGGACTCGCGCCGTCGCCGGGGCGGACGTGAAGCAGCTGGGGCGGCTGCTCGGAGTTGCCACCGTGCTCCAGGCCAGCGTCCGCCGCGATGGGCCGCGGGTGCGCGTGAATGCGCGATTGTCCGATACCCGGACCGGTTTCACGTTGTGGTCGAGGACGTACGACAGGGAAATCTCCGACGTGTTCGCGCTGCAAAGCGAGATTGCCGGCCAGGTGCTGCAATCGCTGCTGGGGGTGATTCCGGCGGAACAGCCGCGCCTGGTGACCCGGCTCGCGCCGACCCGCGACATCGCCGCCTACGACGCGTACCTCAAGGGTCTGCAGCAGTTGCAGGGGGCGGGCGGTGCGGAACGCCTGGACCGGGCCATCGGCTTCTTCGGCGAGGCGCTGGCGGCCGACGTTGGGTTTGCCCGGGCCCAGGCCGGCATTTGCCGCGCCGAGATCGGACGCTTCGAGCAGGCGCGCAACGCTGCCGCCTTCGCACGCGCGCAGGTCGCCTGCGACCGTGCCGCGCGCATGGACCCGCAGTTGCGCGAGGTCAGCCTGGCTCGCGGCGAACTGCACCGCACCCGAGGGGAGACCGAGCAGGCCCTGGAGGAATACGCAAAGGCGGTGGATGACCTCGCATTGCGGCCGGCTGCATACATCGGCCTGGCGAAGACGCAGAGCGACCTAGGCGACAATCGGCTCGCGCTGGAGTACTTCCGGCGGGCACTGGCTCTGCGCCCCGGCGACGGCGCCGTCCACCGCGCGCTGGGCTACCACCATTACCTCAACGGCGACCTGCCGCGCGCGATCTCGTCCTATCGCGCCGCCGCCACCCTGCAACCCGACGACGCGGCGCCGTGGAACAGCCTCGGTGGCCTGTACCTGGCGCAGGGCGACGTGATCCGGGCAAGCGATGCGTTCACCCGCTCACTGGCCATCAAGCCCAGCTACGGCGCGTTGAGCAACCTGGGCACGTTGAAGTACGGCCAGGGAGCCTATGCCGAAGCCGCCGCACTGTACCGGCGCGCGGCCGAGCTGGATCCGGACGACTACCGGGTCTGGGGCAACATCGGCGACGCCCTTTCAGCGGTGCCGGCAACGGCCGGAAAGGCGCGCAAGGCCTACCTTCGCGCCGCGAACATGGTCCAGCGCTATAGCGAGATCAAGAGCGACGACGCGCAGGCGCTGGGACTGCTGGCCTGGTACCGCGCGAACCTCGGCCAGGCGCAGGCCGCGCGCGAGGCGCTGATGCGCGCCGAGCGGCTGTCCAGCGAGCGCGGCGAGGTCGCGCTGCTCGGCGCGCAGACCCTGGCATTGCTTGGCGATCACGATGCGGCGCGCGAGCGCATCGCGCAGGCCCGCAGGCATGACATCCCGATGCAGCGGATCCAGGCATCGCCGGTGCTGCGTCGGTTGCAGGGACGCGAAGCGGATGTCGTGAAGGCGCCGGACGGGGCATGAGCCCGACGGAGCACGAACCATCAAGCCCGCCCCCGCGGGCATGCAAGGAGAGGTGTGATGCGGATCGGAACCATGTTGGCGTTGGCGGTTGGCATTGGCCTGGCGGGATGCGCGAGCGACGGCGGGCTATGGGGAATGGAGGACGACGGCCTGCTCTGCGGCCTGCCGCCGGTGGGGGGACGGGTGCACGTCGAGATCCGCTACGCCGACGACGGCACCCCATCGGCCGTGCCGGAAAAATGCACGGTCGCGCCCGGGACCCGGATCACCTGGCGCGGCCCCGAGGAAGCGCCCACTCCGTTCCTGCTGAGATTCACCGAAGCCAGCCCGGCCGGGCGCGGCGAACCCCGGGAACTGCCGTCGCGCGAAACGGGCGACCGCCAGCGGGTCGTGATCATCGCCGGGGAGGTCGAAGGGGAATACAAGTACGGAATCGAGGCCAACGGGATCATGGTCGATCCGGCGATCATCATCGATCGGTAGCCGTCTCCGGCGCCTGCGCATCGCGCTCCAGCCACGCCCGCACCGGCGCGAAACTGCGCCGGTGGATCGGGCATGGGCCATGCCGTTCCAGCGCGGCCAGGTGCTCGGGGGTGGAATACCCCTTGTGCTCGTGGAAGCCGTATTGCGGCCACGCCTCGTGCAGGGCGACCATCATGCGGTCACGCGTGACCTTGGCCAGGATTGACGCGGCCATGATCGAACGATCGCGTCCGTCGCCGCCGATCCATGCCTCGGCCGGGCACGGCAGCCCGCGCGGCAGGGTATTGCCGTCGATCCGTGCCAGTTCGGTGGCAGCGTGCATCACGCCTTCGACCGCCTCGCGCATGCCCACCAGGGTCGCCTGCAGGATGTTGATGCGGTCGATCACCTCGACCTCGATCGCCACCACGTGCCAGGCCAGCGCGCGCGAGACGATGCGCTCATACAGGGCTTCGCGGCGTTCGGGCGTCAGTTGCTTGGAGTCGGCCAGGCCGTTGATCGGGGTGCGCCCGGGTGCGAACACCACCGCGGCGACCACCACCGGCCCGGCCAGCGGGCCGCGACCGGCCTCGTCGACCCCGGCGATGCGCTGCGCGCCGGGCGCCACGGCCAGGTCGAGGGCAAGCTGGGAGGCCGGATCACGCATGCGGCAACGATACGACGTCTGCCACCGCGGCGGCAGCCTGCGTGGAGGCATCGCGGCGCAGTTGCAGGTGCAGTTCGCGGAAGCGCGGCTGCAGCGCCGCAACCGCGGCAGGCTCGCGCAACCAGCGCAACGTCGCCTCGGCCAGCTTCTGCGGCGTGCAATCGTGCTGCATCAGTTCCGGCACCAGTTCCTCGCCTGCCAGCACGTTCGGCAAGGCGTAGCGGGCGACCTTGAGCATCCCGAGCCCCTTGACCAGGCCGTAGGTGCTCGCGGCGACGCGGTACGCCACGACCATCGGCCGCTTGGCCAGCATCGCCTCCAGCGTCGCGGTACCCGAGGCGAGCAGGATCACGTCGCTGGCGACCATCGCGCTCCGCGCATCGCCATCGATGACCTGCAATGCCCGGCGCAGGGTCGCGGCATCGCGGTGGGCATCGAGCACGCGTTCGAACGCTTCGCGCGCGTGGCCGCTGGCCATCGGCGCGATTACCTGCAAACCCGGTTCGGTCGTCAGCACGCGCGTGGCCGCGCCGATGAAGTCGGCGCCCAGGCGCTCGATCTCGCCCACGCGCGATCCCGGCAGCAACGCCAGCACCGGCCGGTCCGGGTCCAGTGCCAGGCGTGCACGCGCCGCCGCGCGGTCAGGCTCCAGCGCCATCATGTCGGCCAGGGGATGGCCGACGAAGCTTGCTTGCACGCCGTGGCGGGCATAGATCGCCGGTTCCATCGGGAACAGGCACAGCACCCGGTCGGCGCTCTGGCCGATCTTCGCCGCGCGCGATTCGCGCCAGGCCCATACCGATGGGCTGACGTAATGCACCGTGCGCACTCCGCGCTGCTTGAGCCACTTCTCCACGCCGAGGTTGAAGTCCGGCGCATCGATGCCGATGAAGACGTCGGGCTGCCACGCAAGCACCCGCGCGCGCAGGCGACGGCGCAGGCGCAGCAGCCGCGGCAGGTGCCGCAGCACTTCAGCAAGCCCCATCACCGCCAGTTCGGAGGCATCCGACCAGGCCTGGAAGCCGACGGCGCGCATTGCCTCGCCACCGATTCCGGCGAACTGCGCATCCGGAAACCGCACGCGCAGTTGCTCGATCAGGCCCGCGCCGAGCTGGTCGCCCGAGGCTTCGCCGGCGACGATCGCGATCCTCACGGGGCCACCGTCGCTACTCAGCGAAGCAGCGGCCGCTCGCCGCTGTCGATGAACTCGAGCAGCGCGCGCACGTCGTCGCTGGTGCCGGCCAGTTCCACCAGCTTGTCGCGCGCGTCGGCCAGTGGCGCGCCCGACACGTACACGGCGCGGTACGCGCGCTTGATCGTGGCGATGCGCTCAGCGTCGAAGCCGCGGCGCTTGAGTCCCTCGCCGTTGATGCCGCGCGGCCGTCCGTAGCCGTCCTGCGCCACCATCAGGAACGGCGGTACGTCGCCGTTGACGAACGCGCCCATGCCGATGAACGCGTGCGCGCCGATCCGGCAGAACTGGTGGATGCCGACGAAGCCGCTGAGGATCACGTGGTCGCCGATCTCGACATGGCCGGCGAGGGTGGCGTTGTTGGAGAACACGCAGTGGTTGCCGACCGTGCAGTCATGCGCGACATGGGTGTAGGCGAGCAGCCAGTTGTCGTCGCCGATGCGGGTCACCCCGCCGCCGCCACCGGTGCCGCGGTTGATGGTGACGAATTCGCGGACCGTGTTGCGATCGCCGATCACCAGTTCGGAATGTTCGCCGCCGAATTTCTTGTCCTGCGGGTCGCCACCGATCGCGCAATGGCCGGCGAAGTGGTTGTCGCGCCCGATGCGGGTCGGGCCCTGCACGCTGCAGTGCGCCCCGATGCGGGTCCCGGCGCCGATCTCGACCCCGTCGCCGATGTAGCTGAAAGCGCCGACCCGGACCCCGCTGCCGAGCCGCGCTCCCGGCTCGATCACGGCAGTGCGATGGACGGACGCATCACTCATGACTCAGGCGTTGACCTCGGCGCACAGGATATCGGCACAGGCTACCTGTTCGCCGTCGACGCGGGCGATCCCCGAGTACAACGCCATGTTGCGGATCGTACGCTTCAGGATCACCTCCAGGTCGAGCCGGTCGCCGGGGACGACCATCTTGGAGAACTTCGCACTGTCGACCTTGACCAGGTAGTACAGCTTGTCGCCGCACGCGCTGGTGTCGATTTCCGCACCCTCGCGCTCGGCGGCCAGCGCCAGTTGCGACAACCGGGTCAGCAGCCCGCCGGCCTGGGCGAGCGCTTCGATCACCAGCACCCCCGGCATCACCGGGTGGCCGGGGAAGTGCCCCTGGAAGAACGGCTCGTTGGCGGTCACGTTCTTGTAGGCAAGCACGCGCTTGTCGGGCTGCAGTTCGATCACGCGGTCCACCAGCAGGAACGGATAGCGGTGCGGCAGCAGGGCGTGGATCGCCGGCACGTCGATCGGCAGTTTCAGGGCATTGGGCGGTTGCAGGGCATTGCTCATCGAGTTGATTTTTCCTTTGCGCGGTTTCATCGCAGTCACCGCACATGAACTGCGGACAATGCTCAGGTGTCGGGTCGGCCGGTGATACGCCGGGCAAGCGCGTCGAGCTGCTTGAACCGAGCGGCGTTCCTGCGCCAGCTGCGATTGTCCATCAAGCCGGTACCCGATGAATACTCGCCGGGTTCGCGGATGGTGCTGCTGACCAGGCTCATCGCGGTGATCACCACCCGGTCGCAGATTTCGAGGTGACCAAGCACGCCGGCACCGCCGCCGATCAGGCAGTAGCGACCGATGCGCGCGCTGCCGGCGACGGCCGCGCAGCCGGCCATGGCCGTGTGCGCGCCGATGAAAACGTTGTGGCCGATCTGGATCTGGTTGTCGAGGCGGACGTCCGCTTCCAGCACGGTGTCCTCGATCGCGCCACGGTCGATGGTGGTGTTGGCACCGATCTCGCAGTCGTCCCCGATCACCACGCCGCCCAGCTGCGGCACCTTCAGCCAGCGTCCCGCATCCATCGCCAGGCCGAAACCGTCGGCGCCGAGCACGGCGCCCGGGTGGATCCGTACGCGCTGGCCCAGCCGCACGCGCACCACCAGGGTGACGCGGGCGACGAGCACGCTGCCGGCGCCGACCACGCAGTCCTCGCCAATCACGCAGCCGGGCCCGATCATCGCGCCGGCTTCGATCCGGCTGCGCGCGCCGATGCTCGCCAACGGCCCCACATGGGCATCGTCGGCAACCACCGCACCGGGATCCACGACCGCAGTTGGATGGACCCCGGCCGCGTGCTGCGGCCGCGGCTCGAACAGCGCCGCCATGCGCGCGAAGGCGGCGTAGGGGTCGGCTGCGACCAGCGCGGTGCCGGGGTAGCCCTGGGCGTCCTCGGCGCGCATCACGACCACCCCGGCCCGGGTTTCGCCGAGCTGCTGCCGGTAACGCGGATTGGCGAGGAACGCGAGCTGCCCGGGGGTGGCATTGGCGAGCGTCCCGACGCCGTCGACCCGGGTGCTGCCGTCGCCGTGCAGGCCGAGCGAGAAACGCTCGGCCAGGGTCGCGGCATCGTAGGAAGTGCTATCCACGGGTACGGCCGGCGGGGCCGACCTCAGAAACTGCCGCCGAAGGTGAACTGCAGGCGTTCGATCTCGTCGATGTCCTTCTTGCGCAGCGGCTGCGCGTAGCTGATCGAGATCGGGCCCATCGGCGAACGCCACATCACCGCCACACCCGCCGAAGCGCGCAACTCTCCCGCATCGAACGCATCCACGTCGGCGAACACGTTGCCGACATCGACGAACGCGGACACACGCGCGGCGGAAGTGTCCAGCAGCGTGGGGAAGTACATTTCCAGCGACCCGACCGTCTTCACCGCACCACCCAGCGGCTGGGTGAAGGTGCTGCCCGCGAACGGGGCGGCGCGCGGGCCCAGGGTGTTGTCGGTGAAGCCGCGCACCGAGCGCACGCCGCCGGCATAGAAGTTCTCGAAGAACGGCAGGCCGTCGGC
>Ga0209519_10001582_pt1 | contig 10004 bp, 15 predicted proteins | sample Rifsed13ft1_FD_184005 | JGI IMG/M metagenome (GOLD analysis project Ga0209519, IMG submission 184005) | Soil microbial communities from Rifle, Colorado, USA - sediment 13ft 1 (version 2) | ecosystem: Environmental > Terrestrial > Deep subsurface > Rock core/Sediment | place: Rifle, Colorado...
CTTTCGCGCTCGTCGATCACTACCGAAAGCGTCCGCGCGAAAGCGGCTTGGCCGAGGCGATCGACCTCGGCACAGGCCCTCGCGAGCTCGACGATGATCTGGAGCGGGCGGAACGCGTCCAGGCGATGCGGCAGGCGCTGGCCGAGCTCCCGCCCGATTACCAGGAAGTGATCCGGTTGCGGGTGCTGCTCAGCCTGCCGACGGAGACGACGGCGCAGTGGATGGAGCGCAGCCCGGGCGCCGTGAGAGTGTTGCTCTACCGAGCCCTGGCGGCGCTGCGCAGCAAGCTGAGCGAGCCGGATGAGGACTGAACATGACTAGCGACGAACGAAGCCGAGCCGATGCCCTCGATCGCCTGATCGATGACAGGGCTGCCGGCGCGACCGGGAGCGAGGACCTGGGAGCCCTGGTCGCTCTGGCGGCAGATCTGCGGAGCGACCTGGCCCCGGCGCCGGCCCCGAAGGCGCGGCGCGCCCGGGTGCTGGCCCGCGTCACGAACCGCATCGCCGCAGGCCAGGCGTCCCGCCGCCAAGGCTGGGCCTTGAGCCTTCGACCGGCGTACGCCCTGGCCGGGCTCGTGCTGGCCCTCACGCTGGCCTTCAGCGCGACGGCGGCTTACGCCTCCGAAGCCGCGCTCCCCGGCGACGTGCTCTACGGAGTCAAGCGCGGGCTGGAGGACGTGCAGCTGGTGCTTTCGGCCACGGCGGCCGGCGACTCCGGGCTGATCGAGCGTTTCGCCGACCGGCGCGTGGACGAAATCGAAACACTGACCCGTCGAGGCCGTTGGGGTGACGCTGAGCGGGCGCTGCAGGCCTATCCCGAAGTCGTCGACGAAATGCTGGCGGCCTCTCAAGTCGAGGACCTGGACTCCCAGGCCGCCCGGCTGACCCGTCACCTCGAGGTCCTTATTCGCGTTGGGGCCAACGCACCGTCGGAAGCCCAGCCGGCGCTGCTGCGCGCGCTGGAGAACGCCAATCGGGGGCGCCAAGAGGTCGAGCGGCGCCGCCACGAGCCGAAGCCCGTCCCGCCGGGGCAAATGGAGGCGGACGACGATGCGGAACGCGGGCCGAAGAAGACGCCTCCGGGTCAGGAAAGCAAGAACCAAAGCGGAGATTGACGGCTCGCCGGGCGCTCAGGCGCTGTCCGGCCGAACGGCGAGCGTGGCGATGAACGAGGCGATGTAGCGCGACAGGACGTGCTTGGGATCGACGTCCTCGTAGAAGCCGGCCAGGACGAAACCCGCTTCGAGCTGACCGGCGATCTGATCCTCCAATGTGTGACCGAACTCGAGCGGCTGGCCGGCGTCGATCCAGCGTTGTCGTTCCTCTTCCCCCAGGCTGGTCAGGTCGGAGTACGGAATGGCGTGGCGGACGACGAGCTCGCCCTTCTCTGAGCGTTCCCAATCGAAGATGTACTGCAGCGGATTCACGAAGCCGGACAGCAGACGCCCGCCCGGGCGCAGGACGCGGAAGGACTCGCGCCACACCGGATGGATATCGGGGATGAACAGGTTGGCGCACGGGTGGAAGATGATGTCGAAGGAGTCGTCGGCGAAGGTCGAGAGGTCGCGCATATCCCCCTCGACCGTTGTCAGGTCGAGCCGATCCCCTCCGGGATGCGAAGCGCGATGCGAAGCGCGATCGCGCTCGGCCACCAAGCGATCCTGATCGAGCTGTCGCGGCGAGTTGTCGAAGACCACGACGCTGGCGCCGGCTGCCGCCAGGATCGGCCCTTGCTGCCCGCCGCCGGAGGCCAGGCACAGGACGCGCGCCCCGCGGAGCTCGCCGAACCAATCGTGCGGAACGGGACGGGTGGGGGTGAGGACGACCTGCCATTCGCCGCGCCGGGCGGCGGCGATGGCCTCGGGCGAGGCGGGGACGGTCCACTCGTTCCCCGAGTCGACCTGACGGTCCCAGGCCTTGCGGTTGTGGTCGCGGATCGAGAAGTCCATTTCGAGGTCATTCTATCAGCGCGGCGCGGGCGGGGAGTGGGGCGCACCGCGGCGGCGCGGCGCGAGCGACAACAGACCCGTGATCCGGCCGAGACCCGCCTTTCCCAACTAGCCAGCGCAGGCCGTCTCATGCGGTTGCCGCCCAGGAGCCTAAGAAGCGTCTTCCAAAAGAGCCTCGAGACGACGACGCAGCTCATCCTCGGTCAGGGGCCCGATGTAAACCCCTCGGAGGAAGCCTGCGCGGTCTACGAAGAACGTCTCCGGCACTCCACGGATCCGGTAGGCCTGGGCGATACGCGTCCTGAGGTCAGGGCCGTTCGGATAAGTGATGTCGAACTCGGCAATGGACTCGAGCGCGTCGCGCTCTGTGTCAAGGTAGTCCACGCCAATGAACACGACCCCGCGGTCTCGATACTCCCGCCAGGCGGATTCAAGGATAGGGGCTTCGTCGCGGCAAGGCCGGCACCAACTCGCCCAGAAGTTGATTAGCACCACATTCCCGAGCAGATTGCTCAGCCGCGAGGTGTGCCCGTCGAACGTGGTCAAGGTGAAGTCGCGTGCTGGCCCGCTCTGAACCTGGCCGGCGCTGGCGCGCACAAGGCCGAAGCCCAAGACGCTGAGCAGCCCGATGAGGCCGGTCCAGACCAGCCAACGACGCCACGGGAGAGCGCCTCTCTACCGGTCCCCCCTCGAGGTCAGGAGGGAATTCTGAATTCATTTGGATCGAGCCTCTACTGCGTCGCGGCCTCGGCAGGAGGACTGGCGCCACTCAGCCTTCAGCCTGCCCCAACGGCTCCTCTTCCTTGAGGGGCCGCGGCGTGAGCGCGACCCCACTCTCCGGCAGGCTGGCCAAGCGCGCCTCTAACTCGGCGATCCGCGAGACTTCCGCGATCTCATTCTCTAGGTCGTCACGGTGTTTGCTCAGATTCCTGAGCCGATCGGCAGAGTTCCGCCCGGGGCCGTGTAGGGTTTCCGGGTGGCCTTGGCCGTGGTCCATCCGCCTGTTCATCATCCACATTCCAACCCCCATGGCGATGGGGCAGGCCACCAGACCTACAATGAAGAAAAGGGTTCCAGGTTCCATTTCCGTTCCTCTCTCCTAGTTGGGTCGAATTGTCTACGTGCGTACCGTGTTCAGGCCCTATTCCGCGGGTCGCCTCCATTCAATTCCCCGATTTCTTGATCGACGGTTTCGATCTCCTCCCGGAGCCGGGCCAAACGATCCGCGGGCGAGGGCGGCGAACTCCTTTGCTTCCAGGGCTACCGGAACCATGCTCTGCCCAGTTTCGACCGGGCTCTCACTGGTCGCCGGCCGCGAAACCGTTTCCCTTGCCGGCGATCAGGTCCCGGCCAAAACGACTCCGTCACGGGGTTGATTAGGAGAATGACCCCGAAGAACCAGAACAAGTGATGGTTGAACAACAAGTAGCGCGCGGGGACGAACAGTTCAGACAAGATCAGCATTGCCGGTATGCCGAGCACAGGCGGCGCCCAAAGCCTGGCACGGTTCGGCGCGGACTTCCGGTCGGGCCTTTTCACCCCCCGGCCTCGCCAGGTCCGCTTGATAGAAGTACCCCTCGCCAGACTCTCATTGATCGACCCGCCGCGCGCTCAACTGGGCGAGCCGGGCTTCGAGCTGCTCCCGCTGCGCGATCAAGAGAGCCAGGCGCTCCCCGTTGGCGATCGATTCGTCGGATGGCACCGGTCCGACGCCCTCACAACACTCGGCTGGGGCGCGCGTGGGTCGCGAAGGTGAGGGACGCCGCATCATTCGCCAACTCATCCACCCGATCCAGCCGAGATAGGTCATTGCGAACACCGCCCCGAGTGCACTGCCGAGCGGCGAACCCAAGATGTTGCCCCAGGCCGTGCCTCCGGCGGCCAGGCCAAGGGCGACCAGCCCCGCGGCGACAAGGCCTGGCAGGCAACACAGTGCGATGGGAATCCAGCGCCGGGTTGGTCTCACAGGCTCGACTCCTTCATTCAAGGATCTCCGCCGTAAACTCATCGATCTGGTCCCCGGTCATGGCCCCGATGTGAATCCGCCGGATGATCCCCTGCCGGTCGATAAACACGCTCATCGGGATCCCAAGCAGGCGGTACGAGCGCCCCACTTCTCCCGTCTTGTCCAGCAACACCGGAAAGGTCATGTTGAACTCTTCGACGAACGCCTCAACATCGGCGATCGCATCCTGAAACGTCAGGTCCACCCCCAGGATCACGAAGTCTTCGTCTTTGTGGGCCTCATAGATGCGGATAAGCTCGGGCATCTCGAGCCGGCAGGGCGGGCACCATGAGGCCCAGAAGTTGATCAAGACGGGTTTTCCACGAAGGTCGGAAAGGGTGACCTCGGCCCCGTCGAGAGTGGAGAGCGTGAAATCGGGCGCCGGTCGGCCGACCAAGGGTGCAGCTTCACCCGAAGCGTAGGCCGGAACCGAGTTTGGAGGGAGCGTCGCGAAAGGACCGGAATTGGTCCCGGCCTGCGCTGTAGTGATTTCTCCCGCAATCGGCGGCGGTTCGAGAAACGCCAACCCCAGCGTTAGTCCAATCACCAGGCCTCCCAACACGACAACGATCCCAGGCCAGCCGCGCCATCTTCGGTCAGAAGGGCTCCCTGGCAGCCTCACGCGATCCAATCCTTTGGCACGATCCCCAGGCAAGATCGTTTCTCGTCAGGTCCGTTCATCGGACCACGTTGCCCCACCGTCTCGACTGGCGTAGACGTAACCACGGTCATCCACTACAAGCAGATGGGCCGGGTCAATCGGGCTGACAGCGACTGCCAGGAAAGTCCCCTTGAGGTCCAAGGCTTCCCATGTCTCGCCACCGTCATCCGAAATGTACAGGCCTGCGTCGGGCCCCAGCGTGCTGAGGTACAGTCGAGCCGTCACGCGGTCATAGGTCACCGCGAGAGCCCCATTCCCAGGCTGCCCGGCGGCCTGCGACCAAGTCACTCCGGCATCCGGACTTCTCCAAAGCCCGGACTCCCCTGCAGTCCCGTAGAGGGCGTCGGAGTTCGCGCCAATCGCCAGGCCGTGGAACGCGACATCCTGCGATTGAAGGTGCCAGGTCGAGCCGCCGTTCGCCGACTGGAACACACCGAACCGCACGACGTAGGCATAGACCAGATCCGCGCGCTCGGGATCCGCGGCGAAGCCGTGGATGTCGAGCCCCGGAAGATTGTTTGCGACGGGCCCCCATGAACGACCGCCATTCGTGGACTTGAAGAAGACGCCATGCCCTGCCGCGTAGAGAACGTCCGGGGCAACGGCAGGGGCGGCAAGCGCCATGGCGTCTGCGTTTTGCAGGGAGGTCGGCCGCCAATTCCGGCCGCCGTCGCGTGTCACCATGAGGCCGCCATGGTGGCCGAAGAAGGCAGTCTCGGGCTCGCTCGCCGAGAAGGCCAGGGAGTGGTAGTCGGCTGTGCTAAGCCGGGCGACAGGCTTGGCGGAGGCGTTCCCCCCAGCAGGCACGAGCAACGCTGCTCTTGCAGCCCACAGGATCGCCAGGGCGATGGCCCCGCCGACTGCGAGCCAAATCATCCGACGCGTACGGTCCCGACGCCGGCGATCGCGGCGTTCTCTTCTACCCATGCTCTACCTCTCCTGGAGCGGAACCATCATCCAAATGAATAGTTCGCTCTCGATACCACCCGCCGGGTAACCCTCCTTCGAACTATCCAAAGCGGGCTCAATCGAGGCGGGTGGAACACCTGCCTTAGAGATTGCGAGCTGTTCAGCTTCCATGGACGTGGTCATCCCCTCCGCACCCATCTTCCAATTCCCATAAGTCGGCGATCGGCCCGGCGGTCCAGCCCTGGCCCGTGATCAAGTACTTGGCCTGTCCCTCGAAAGCGTACCAGCGCCAGCAAGGACAGCAGCAAGGGCCGCCTTCGTCCGAAAGCTGCATCGCCCTATCGTAGGTTTCTTGCTGCTCCTCGGTGAGGACGATGGTTCGCCCGTACCCCAAGAGCTCCTGGGCCAAGGCCACTGAGACGTCGTAGGGGTCCTCCGGAACCTGGGGGAGATTCGAATACTTCTTGAGGGCCTGCACTTGTTCCTGGTAGCGGTGGAGATCCATCGGTGTGCAGCACGAGCCTTGAAGCCGCCAGTCGGCTGAAAGGTCATCCACGGCCTCCGGCTGTAACCCGCAGAAGCTGCTCTTTTGCTTCGATAGATAGGCGAACTTCCCTTCCGAGCCCGCCACCCATTCCTGGCCCGGGAGGGTTTCTGAATTCTCGTTGGCCTGGGGTTCCGGATTGCCGCGGAAGACCTGCCCGAAGTCGAAGGCGACCAGACCGCGCGCGATCAGAAACCCTAGCGCGATAGAAAATGGCAGGCCGGCGTACAGAATGGTTCGCTTCCTCACGTTTGCGACACCTCCCCCACCTCAAACCCGTCCGGCACGGGCTCCTTGAGACCCCCGTACAAGAAGCCTCCTCACAATAGAAGCCCGCATTCAGTTGTTGGCCCTTCGGCCAATTGGCTTGGCGCCTCTGGTCTTTCGCCCCTCACGTGGCGCCGCTCCGCCGGGATCACTGCTCCTCAAGGAGGGAACGCATGTGCCGCAGCAACAGCTCGCTCAACGGGGCCGACTCCAACGGATTTCCCGCAGCATCCATCGGAGTGGAGACATACCAGCGCTTGTTCCCCCGCTGATCGATCAGGAACACTCCCGGCGTGTGCACCAACTCGCCGCCTTCCCGGGGGCGGTACACGGCGATATCGTAGGCCTCCCACACCGGCCGGAGCTGAGCTTCGGCTCCGGTGAGGAAGTGGAAACTCGGGATTTCGTTTAGCTGCCAACTCTCCGTCGCGGCGCCTGTATCTGCTGTGCGATTGGCGTCGAGGTTCACGTTGACGGCCAAGAAAACCACCGAGGCTGCCTCCGACCCTGAAAGACTGCCGTAGGCCGTCCTCAGATGAACGGACGTCAGGGGGCAAACGTCCTTGCACGTGCTGTCCATGAATGTCAGGACGACAACCTCTCCCCGGAAATCGGCAAGACTTACTTCCTGCCCGCCTTGATTCACCAGCCGGAAGTCAGCCGCCTTGCCCTGTAGGCCGGTGCCCTCGTATGGCGGGGATTCAACTTCAGATGGGGAATTGGCTTGACATGCGGTTGTCAGAATAATCAGGGCCGCGACCGCCCCGATGTGTGCAACCTGGCCGGGTGTCCATAGAGAGGGAGAGTCAGGCATGCAATAAGGGCAGGTCGTTGGTTGCCACTCTGCACGGGGCGTTGGAAGGGCGATCATCCGGGCGTCGCCCCGGCGCGGTTTATATACTATGCAATTGTAGTAGAATGAGAAGAGGATGTCAACCCGGCGGCACACCGAGGAGGTGTGCTGGCTAGCTCACTGCCATGAGGACCAAGCAAATCATCGACAGAGCACTTGCCGTGGCTGCTACTCGGGCGAGATTTGGGCGAAAGGGGACAATCTTTCCTTCGAGAAGGTAGTTGACCCGGGCGCGGGTGGCGTTCAACGAACTGAGCACCGCGTCCGTCGGGATCGCCGATATCTCCGGCGAGCTCAGCACCCGAACCAGAGCGCCGGCCAGCGGCCGGCGGCCTGAGCTTCGGATCGCAGCTCGATCGGCCGCCAGCTCTAGGTGGGAGAGAGCATAGTCGCGCAGGTCGACCACGACCGGAAAGAAGAAAAACAGATCCACAAGCAGACCAACCAGAAGCGTTGCCAATGGGTCAAAGCGCTGCATGTGATGCCGCTCGTGAAGGAGAATGGCGCGCAACTCGCCTGGGCTTGTGGACTCGACCAGCCCTGTAGAGACACAAACCCGCGGTCTCAAAAACCCGTAGCAGAACGCCATGAGTTCGCCAGAAGAGACCAGACGGACGCGCCCTGCGACCCCGAGATCTTCAAGTTGGGCCTGCAAGCCCCTAAGGTTAGAAACTTGTGCAGGTCGCAGGTTTGCTGTGAAACGCCAAGTTCTGCGCACCCTGCCGTGGAGGCGCGCAAGCGCGAAACCGAGAAGGCCCAGCGACAACATGGGGAGAATCGGGCGGAGCCAACCACCTGGCGCGGCCGTGATGGCGACGCAGAACACGCACCAAGGTCCCAAGAGGTCAGCTCTTGACGAGCCGGGACCTGAGACTCTCAAGGCGGAGAGGGCCAGGCAGGCCGTGCTCAGGCCGATTACTGCATGCCACGCAATCCGCTGCATCCTACTCATCCTTCTCTGCCGCGACTTCTGCCAAACGTCTGAGCCGCGCCAAGGCCGCTGGATCCAAACTCTCCATTTCCTTGACGAACTGGACAACCGCCACGTCGCCAAAATCCGCCAGTAACGCCCTTGAGATCTCCGATGCTAAGTCGGCCCGCAGTTCGTCGCGCGACTTTGCAGCCCGATAGAGGTAGGCCTTACCCCGTTTCTCCCGGTGCAGCAGCCCCTTCTCGGCGAGCCGGCTCATCACCGTCATGACCGTCGTGTACGCCAGCCGCCGGCGACTCAACAGACGCTGGTGGACTTGGCGTACCGTCACACTGGCGCTTGACCAGACGGCATCCATGACGGCGGACTCGAGAGGACCTAGAAACTTGTACAGGCCGCTTCTGCGCCTGCCGGAGGCCTTGCGGTGGATGCCTCGCACCATCGATATCCCTGCGGACAACTACGACGCTATTGTAGCACTTGGGTTGAGGCGTGACCAGACGTCGGCAATCCTCGGTCGTTGGAGGCCAGGGCGCCCCCACCGACGCTCCTTCCCAGGCGCGGTGCCATCTCAACAACGCCGTCAGAAACGGCCACGTTTCCCGAGGTGAAGGCGTCCATCTTCCCTCGCAATGTTCAGCGGCGGCCCATGGCTGTGTGCTTCGCCCCGTTGGCCGCCCGGTCGCTATTGCCATAACTCTCCACCTGGAACGCAGCTCCTTCAAGCAGGCCGGGCTTCGGAACCGCCCCTGGAATCCTGGGCCGTTGCCTTGCCGCCTTCCCCGTTCCCAGGAATCGCCAAAGCTGGCAACCGTGGAACTAGCCCGCCCGTACTCCGCCATTCGGCGCGCCCCGATCAAAGCTGCAACCGTTAGAATTCGTCCGGAGTGAACGCGCCGAGCCTGCCTCAGGTCGTACGCGATGGCCGCCCGACAGGGCAGTCGGCCCGGACCTCGCGCGACCATCTGTTCTCCCTCCGCCGGCTCTGGTTTCCGGCGGCGCTCCTCGTTGTCGGGCTGTATGCCGGCCTGCCCTGGCTGGCGCCCGTCTTCATGCGCCTCGGGTGGACCGCCCCCGCCCAGGTCATCTACGACATTTACTCGACGCAGTGCCACCAGTTGGCGCAGCGGTCCTACTTCCTCTTCGGATCCAAGATCATGTACGCTCCGTCCGAACTCGAGATCGCCGATGCCACGGCCGGCTTCTCGGCCCTGCGAGCATTCCGAGGCGCGCCCGGGATCGGATGGAAAGTCGCCTGGTCGGACCGGATGACGGCCATGTACAGCGGGCTGTTCGTATTCCTTGTCGCCGCGCGGCTTCTCGGCCGACGGGTCCGACCGCTCCCGGTCTGGGCATTCCTGCTGCTGCTTCTGCCGATGGCGATCGATGGAGGCACGCACTTCCTGAGCGATCTCTCGGGATTCGGTCAGGGTTTCCGCGACACCAATCTCTGGCTGGCAGGCCTGACCGGAGGCCGCTTGGCGGCGGCCTTCTACGGCGGCGATGCATGGGGCTCCTTCAACGCCACGATGCGCCTCGCCACAGGGGTTCTGTTCGGTATGGGTGTGGCGTGGTTCGCCGTGCCGCGCATCGCCGCCTCTGTGCAGGCCGCGTCCGACGCTGAGGCGGCCGCCCGCCGCCGCACCGCGGCACGGGAAGCCCTGCGTGAGCGGCTCGATCCGGTCTACAATTCGAGTATTCGCGGGTCTCGCCCGGCCGGCGCAGGGCCCCATGATGGAAGGAAGTAAAATGGCGACCGACCCGGTTTGCGGCATGGAAGTCGAAGAGAAGACGGCGGTGCACAAGTCCGCCTACCATGGGAAGGAGTATTACTTCTGCGCTGCGGGCTGCAAGCGGGCCTTCGATCAGGAGCCGCAGAAGTA
>Ga0209519_10001586_pt1 | contig 9994 bp, 13 predicted proteins | sample Rifsed13ft1_FD_184005 | JGI IMG/M metagenome (GOLD analysis project Ga0209519, IMG submission 184005) | Soil microbial communities from Rifle, Colorado, USA - sediment 13ft 1 (version 2) | ecosystem: Environmental > Terrestrial > Deep subsurface > Rock core/Sediment | place: Rifle, Colorado...
ATCCCCGGCACTTCGAGCACGGTGAGGTTGCAGCGGTCGACCACCTTGGCGCCGAGCGCGCGCGCGCGAACCACCAGCTCGCGGAACTGCGGGTGAAGCTCCGGCGCGCCGCCGGTCAGATCGAGGGCCGGAATACGGCTGGCCGCGAGGAAGTCCAGGACGCATTCGACGATCGCGGGGTCCATCTGCTCGGTGCGCGTGGGCCCGGCATTGACATGGCAATGCACGCACGATTGGTTGCACCGGTAGCCAAGGTTGACCTGCAGGGTTTCCAGGCGGCCGCGATGGACGGCGGGGAACTGGCGGGCTCGCAGCAACGGCAGCGTCTGGCGCATCTGTATTAGACACGCCGGCGCGCCGGAACCTTACACCCTCGCGGTTCGGCACAGCGAAACCCGCACCTCTCCGCGTGCGCGCAGTCGGCCCGCGGAAGCCGCAGTAGAATCCGCGCGGCGCGTACGGAAGAGATTCGCACCCCGGTGGGGCGCACGGACTTCAAATCCGGTGAGGGGCGTCAGACGTTCCTGGTGGGTTCGACTCCCACTCTTTTCCGCCACTTTGATGGAGGGTGAGATATGGCCGAGAAACTGAATTCCGGCGATGCGTTTCCCCGGATGACGCTCAACCTCGTCGGCGGCGGCAGGCTCGAGCTGCCCGAGGCGGTCGGCGCGAAAGTGGTCGCGGCGAGCGTCGATCCGCTCGACAAGGCGAAGGAGGTGGCCGACGAGGTTGCCTTCCCGGTCGCCTACGGCGTGACGCGGGAGACCGCCGATCGCATCGGCGCGTGGTGGGAAGACCGGCGCGGCATCGTGCAGCCGGCCGAGTTCCTCCTCGGCCCGAACGGCAAGGTCATGGCCTCGAGCTACAGCTCCGGCCCGATCGGCCGCGTCGACGCGGCCGACGTGGTGAAGCTCATCAATTTCTACGAGGCCCAGGCGCGCAAGTAATCGCCGCTTTTCGGCCACGCGAGCGCCGTGAAATCGAAGGCGCCGGAATGGGCGGGCTTGATGATCGCGAAATAAGGCGAGATGTCGAAGTCCCGCGGCGCGATGAGGCTGTGATGGCGCACGTGCAGGATCTCGCGGTAGCAGTCGCTGCAGGCCGGGTCGTCGAGCTTCTCCCGCATGACTTCCGGGAGGATCGGATAGCCGACCGATTCGAAGGCCTGGGCGATGAGCGTCGAGCAGATCGCCCGGGTCGGGTCGCCGCTGCCGAGCGCGATCAGGCGCCGGCGCAGGCGCGCAGGCACCGGTGGCGCCGGAAAGAGATAACGGGCGAGGTCGAGCACGTTCTTGAGGTCGTAGCGGTGCCCGATGCGGGCGATCGCGTGCTCGAGCACTTTCCCGATCTGCGCGGAGGAAAGCCCGACCGGGCGGCAAATCCGCGTGGCGAACCGGGCGTACTCGGCGAGCGGCAGGGCGCGCACGCCTTCCACCACGTCCGCCTCGACCAGCGAGTTCGGGTTGCCGCGGCTGTCGCGGGTCCCGAGCGCGTCTCCGATGTAGAGCGCCGCGTGCGACCAAGTGGACTGCGTAAGGTACTTGATGACCGTCGCGATCCGGGTATTGCCGTCGACGAGGAGGACATCGCCCGGCCGCAGCGCCTCCGCCACGGCCTCGGGTGGATCGATCGCGATCTGCGTGCTGCGGCGGCCCGGCGCCGAAAGATATCGGGCGAGCTCCCGGCCCATCCAGTCGAGCGCAAAGCCCATGGGCGTTTTCTCCTTGCCCTGTTGGTCGGCATTGCCCACGCCCCTCTTACACTAAAGGGATAAGGCGAAACATGGTTCGCCTCGCCGACTTGCCCGAACCCGAGCGCGAGCACCTCCTGGAAATGGCCGGGAGGGCGCCGCGCTTCACCGACCGCCCGTGGGTGCGAAGCGCGCCGCTGCGCCAGTGCCGGATCGCACTCGTGACCACGGCCGGCCTGCACCGCACGAGCGACCGGCCGTTCAGCTTCGTCCCGGGAACCGAGTACCGTGTGATCCCGGGAGACACGCCGGCGGCGGAGCTGACCATGAGCCATGTCTCGGTCAACTTCGACCGCAGCGGCTTTCAGGCGGACCTGAACGTGGTTTTCCCCGTCGACCGGCTGGCGGAGCTGGCGCAGGAAGGCTTCATCGGCTCGATCGCGCAGTACCACTACTCGTTCATGGGCGCGGCCTGGCCGCCGACGCGCTTCGAGGCGAGCGCCCGCGAGCTGGCGGGGCTGCTGAAAAAGGACCGCGTCGACGCCATTCTCCTCACCCCGGTCTGACCGAACTGCACGTGCGCCGTGAGCGCACTCGCCCAGTACTTCGAGCGCGAAGGCCTCGCGACGACGCACATCAGCCTCGTGCGCGAGCACACCGAAGTCATGCAGCCGCCGCGCGCCCTGTGGGTGCCGTTCATGCTCGGCCGGCCCTTCGGCGCGCCGAATGCGCCGGAGTTCCAGCGCAAGGTGCTCGTTGCAGCGCTGCGCCTGCTCGAAGCCGAGCGCGGGCCGGTGCTCGAGGAATTTCCCGAGGATGCTCCCGCGAGCGCCCAGGAAGACGAGTCGCAGGGACTCGCCTGCCCGATCAACCTCGGCCCGCGCGCCGCGGGCGACGATCCGGCCGCGCAGGTGCTCGGCGAGATCGCCCAGCTCCAGCCCTGGCACGACATCGCCGTGCAGCGCAGCGGGCGCGCCGCAGGACTGACCGGCGTCGGCGTGGAGGAGCTGGCGCGCTTTGCGGTTTCGTACCTCGGCGCCTCGCCGCGCGCGAGCTATGACCCCACGATGTCTGCGGCCGAAGCGCTCAAGCGCGCGTGCGACGACTTGAAAACGTTCTACCTGGCCGCGGCTTCCGCGCAGCCCGGCAACACCGGCGCCGCGGCGCTCGAGCAGTGGTTCTGGCGCGAGACCGCGGCGGGCGAGCTGTTCATCAAGCTGAGCGCGGCCTGCCGCGCCAGCGAGGACGAAGGCCTGCGCACGCTGGGCGAGAAGATGCTGGTGCCGCGCGTCATCGCGGGCGCCCGGTAGAAAGGCTCTCGATGATCGGGCATCCGCGCCCGGCCCTGCCCGAGCGGCAGGCGCGGATCAGCTTGGCGAGCGCCGAGCGGATGCCGCGCAGGTCGGCGATCTTCTTCTCGACCAGGCGCTTTTTCTGCTCGGCGAAGCCGCGCGTTTCCGCGCAGTGCTCGCCGGCCGAGAGCTCGAGAAGCAGCTTGACCTCCTCAAGCGAAAACCCGAGGCCCTGGGCCCGCTTGATGAAGCGCAGCCGGCTGACTGCATCTCTCCCATAGCGCCGCACCGAACCGTAGTCCCGGTCCGGCGTGGGCATGAGCCCAAGACGCTGGTAATAGCGGATGGTCTCGAGGTGCACGCCGGCCGTTTCCGCGAGGCGGCCGATCTTGATGCCCGATGCAGTATCACGCGCCATGCCGTGAGCCCTTGATCCCGTAGCTGGCTACGGAAATAAGCTTACTGCGAGTGAAGCGCGCAATGCACATCGCGATCATCGGAACCGGCGGCGCCGCAATGGCAGCAGCGATTCGCGCAGCCGGGGAAGGCGCGCATGTGACGCTCATCGAGCGCGGCACGCTGGGCGGCACCTGTGTCAACGTCGGCTGCGTCCCGTCCAAGATCATGATCCGCAGCGCGCACATCGCTCACGTGCGGGCGGCGAGCCCGTTCGACGAGGGCATTACGGCGGCCCCTCCGCGCATCAATCGCAGGCGGTTGCTTGCGCAACAGCAGGCGCGGGTGGAAGAGCTGCGCCAGGCGAAATACCAGGCCGTGCTTGAGGGCTACCCGAACATCGCGCTCCTCCAGGGCGAGGCGCGGTTCACCGATCCCCGGACGCTCGCCGTGAAGACCGCCGGAGACGAGACGCGCATCGCGTTCGATCGCGCGCTTGTCGCCACCGGCGCGAGCCCGGTGATTCCGCCTGTTCCCGGCCTGAAGGAAACCCCGTACTGGACCTCCGAAGAGGCGCTTGCGAGCCCGGAGATTCCGCAGCGGCTGGCGGTGATCGGCTCCTCGGCGGTCGCGGTAGAGCTCGCGCAGGCCTTCGCGCGGCTCGGCAGCGAGGCCACCATCCTTGCACGACGCACTCTTTTCTTCCGCGAGGATCCGCTCATCGGCGAGACGCTGACCCAGGCATTCGCCGACGAAGGCATCGACGTTATGAAGCACACGCAGGTGCAATCGGTGCGCTACCAGGACGGTGAATTCACTCTCGACACCAACCGCGGTGAGGTGCGCGCCGAAAAGCTTCTTGTCGCCACAGGAAGAGGGCCTAATACCGCCGGCCTCGGTCTCGAAGCAGCCGGGGTCCGCGTCGATGCGAGCGGCGCCGTCGTCGTCAACGAGCGGCTCGAAACCAGCGCGCCGGGCATCTATGCCGCCGGCGACTGCACCGACCAGCCGCAGTTCGTCTACGTGGCGGCGGCGGGCGGCACGCGCGCCGCCGCCAACATGCTGGGCGGCCGGGCCTCGCTCGACCTCTCTGCCATGCCCGCCGTGGTGTTCACCGATCCGCAGGTCGCAACGGTGGGCTTGAGCGAGGCGCAGGCGCACGCACGGGGCATCGAAGCCGACTGCCGCGTACTGACACTGGACAACGTCCCGAGGGCGCTCGTGAATTTCGACACCCGGGGCTTCATCAAGGTGGTTGCCGAGGCGGGTTCCGGGCGATTGCTCGGCGTGCAAGCCGTCGCGGCCGAGGCCGGGGAACTGATCCAGAGCGCGGCGCTCGCGCTTCGCGCGCGCATGACCGTGGCGGATCTCGCCGATCAGCTTTTTCCGTACCTGACGATGGTCGAGGGACTGAAGCTCGCGGCGCAGACCTTTACCCGGGACGTGAAGCAGCTTTCGTGCTGCGCCGGCTGATGAGCGAGCTCCTGAAGCAGATGGGGAGCACGCTGGGAGCGGCGTTCGCCGCCGCATGCTGCCTGGGCGTCACGGCGGCCCTGTCCGTGCTCACTGCCATCGGCGCCGGGTTCCTGATCAACGACGCATTTCTCATTCCGCTGTACGTTCTGCTTCTCGCCTTGAGCCTGTGGCTGCTCTACCGCTCCGCGAAGGTCCACGGCGGTCTTGCCCCCTTCTGGGTCGGCGCCGGCGGAGCAGCGGTTGCGCTTGCCGGCCTATGGATCAACCCGATTCTGGTTTACGCCGGTCTTCTGGCCATCGTCGCGGGCAATGTAGGTGACTTTTTGCGTGCACGGCACCGCGCCGCGGGAGCCGTATGAAAGTTCCTTGGCGGGCGGGCGCATGCAAGGGGATCTGGAAGATCTCCGAACCCGGTAATGGCTGAACCTCAGGAGGCGTGGCTCCGCGACGCTGTTTCCGGAGCTGTTGCACGAGGATTGCGATGCTCGCCGCGATAAAGGCGGCGAGCGCGATCCACGACCATACCAGGTCGCTTATCCCCAGGCTCTTGACCCAGGTGCTCACAATCCCGGTGAGAAACATGAACGCAACAGGCAAAACGCAGCATCCCCCAGCAAGGATGGCGCTGAGCCTGGGCCAGGAGCAGCTGGCCTCGGTCGCCGGGCAGACGCTCCGTTTATCTCCGTCCATCCGGACGTCCTTCTAGCTTTCTCCGACCAGCGGCCGGTGGCCAAGCGAGACGACGGCCGCAAGCGCCTGGAACGTCGCCGGGTCCAGAAAATCCCGGCCCGCGTCCAGCAATGCAGCGGCAATCTGATCGCGCCGCGTGGAAGCGCAAGTCGCCGATGCGGCTGCAAGCGCTCGCGCACAGGCGTCTTCCAGCCGTTCAGCAAGACACTGGGCCGCACTGGCGGACACGGATACGCTTTGCTCGAGCCTGCGTATCAGGCGCGCCGCGATCACGCGCGCCTCCTCCGCGCTCAGCTCCTGGATCTGCATTGGGCGATACCACCCACCACATGCAAAGGAATCGTAGCTGCGCTGGTGCTCAAAACCTTTCAGCTCGAGGCCGGCGACGCCATGCCGACGCAGGGTCGATTGCACTCGCTCGGGAGCGCATGCCTCATCGGCCCAGACGACTCCGAGGGCCGTTCCATCGCGACTGAGCCAGGCTTCGCGTACACCGGGCTCGCGCTCCAATTCGGCGAGGACCGGCCCTGCCCTCGTGCCGCAGCCGATGTGCGACGCGGCCTCGCACACCAAGGACACACGGAAGAAACTCATCATGGACATGGCGGGCAAGCCTTCGTTCATCGGCGTCTTGGATTTACGCACAGCGATAATGAAGAAACGAGTAAAACCGGAGTCAGGTACGGAGTCAACGAGCCTGCCGCCGAGCTTGCGGCGCCGCAGACCGGCACGCCGCTTGCAAACGTATCGAGGTGAGGGCGCACACCACGCGCCAAAGGAAGCCTATGTTCCGCGACGAATCCGACTATCTCGGTGGCCCCACGTTTCGTGGGCAGAGATGATCGAGGAATTTGGCGTCGTCGGTCTCGGCAAAATGGGTGGCGGCCTCGCCCACCACGCGCTCGAGAAGGGCATCCGGGTCGTCGGCTCCAGCCGCAGCGGCGCGCCGCGCGACCTGCTGAAAGCAGGGCTCGTGGAAATCCGGGACCTCGGCGAGTTTCACGCGCAATTGCGGCCGCCGAGAGCTGTCCTGCTCTACATCCCGGCGGGCCCTGCGGTCGACACAGTGCTGGACGGGCTCGGCAAGTCCCTCGAGCCCGGCGACATCGTCGCCGACGGCGGCAATTCGTACGGGGGCGACTCCATCCGCCGCCACCGGCGGCTACGCGAGCGCGGAATTCATTTCGTCGACGTGGGGACGAGCGGCGGGCTCCAGGCTCTCCACCGAGCACAGCTATGTGCATGCCGGGCCGCCGGGAGCTGGGCATTTCGTGAAGCTGGTTCACAACGGCATCGAGTTCGGCATGCTGCAGGCAATCGCCGAGGGCTTCGATTTGCTGACGAATTACCACGAGCGCCTCGACATCGGCGAAGTACTCGAGTGCTGGCGCAAAGGCTCGGTGATCCGCTCGTGGCTGGTCGATCTGCTCGCCGAGGCGTACAAGGCGGATCCAGGTATGGAGAAGCCTTCCTCGTACATAGAGGATACGGGCGAAGTCAATTGGCTGGTCGCCGACGCGCTGCAGATGGAGGTGCCCGCGCCGGTGATCGCGCAGCCGGTCATGCAGCTCTTCGCCTTGCGCGACCAGCGCAAGAACTGGGCGCGCGCGATCATCATGATGCGCCATGGTTTCGGCGGCCATCCGTACGGGCCCGAGGAAAACGTCGCACGCGAGCGGCGAGAGAGCCGCGTGGGCGACATTTTCCGGCCAGGCGGGAAATAGACGTGACGCCCAAATACGACCTCGTGGTCGTCGGCGCCGGCACCGCAGCGATGGGCGCGGCCATGAGGGCGCGCAAGGCAGGCTGGAGCGTCGCGGTCATCGACTTTCGCCCTTTCGGCAGCACCCGCGCGCCGCGCGGCTGCGACCCCAAGAAAGCCCTGCTCGCGGGCGCCGAGACCGTGGATCTCGCGCGCCGCATGCTTTGGTTATCCGATGCGCCCGAAGACCGGAAAGGTCTGAAGCAACCAGAAAGCGAATCTGGACAACTGGCCGGTCATCATCGCCACGCCCATGAGAACCAGGATGAGTCCCGCGACTACCTGGAGCACCGTGCCGAAGCGACGCAGGGTTTTGAGTCTACCGGCGAGTTCACGCGTAAAAATCGCCGTCACTAGAAACGGAACGCCCAAGCCGGCGGCGTAGGTCGCAAGCATTCCAACGGCGGAGGTACTCGTCTGCGTAGCGCTCACCGTCAGGATGGCGCCCAGAATCGGCCCGATGCACGGCGTCCACCCGAAGCCGAATGCCACACCAAGGATGAAAGCCGGTATCGGCCGGCCTCCCGAGAGGTGCGGATGGAAGCGGAAATCGCGGAGCAGCCAGGGTAGCCCGCGCGTCATGCCGAGCATGAGAAGGCCAAACACGATCACGATCGCGCCGCCGATGAGATTCGCCTCGTAGCGATACTGAAGCAACAACCGGCCGAGCATGCTGGCGCTCGCTCCGAGCGTGACGAATACCGCGCTGAAGCCAAGCACGAAGAATGCGCTCAAGGCGAGCGCAGTCAGCCGTTCGCCCGTATCCGGGCGGTGCCTGGTCGCGTGCAGCGGCTGTCCCGCGACATAGGAGACGTAAGCCGGGACGAGCGGCAGCACGCAGGGCGAGACGAACGAGATCAGCCCCGCGGCGAAGGCGGCCGTAAGCCCGATGGCGCCTGCCTCGCTCATTCGTTCCCCTAGGTGAAGAGTACGTTGCGCATCATCCCGCCGTCTTCGTGCTCCAGGTTGTGGCAGTGATACATGAAAAGTCCGGGCACCGTCGGTATGACGAGCAAGCGCACGCGCTCGCCGGGGAAGATGCCGAACGTATCCTTGAATCCGGCATCCACGAGGCCATCGCGCAGTTCGCCGGGCGCCCGGCCGCCGGTTCGCTCGATCACGCGAAAGCGCACGCCGTGAATGTGGATGGGGTGCGACATCGACATCCCTCCGGCATCGTTCGTGAACGTCCAGACCGACGGCTTTCCCGTCGGAAGACGCTCATCGTCGGCAATGGCCGCCATGTCTTCGGTGTCGAAGCGACGCCCGTTGAGAAAGCCGCGCATGTGACGGAACGATAGCTGCGTGTGCAGCTCGTTCCTGCCTTCCCGCGGGCCGGGCTCCGCCTGCGGAAGCGCGAGTTTCCGAGCGGCCTCGCGCGGCCCGGGAGAGACCGTGAAGCGCGCGACATGGAGCTCCTCTCCTTGGGATGGCCCCATCATTCCGCTCATCATGCCGCCGCGGCCCATCATGCCCCCCATCATCCCGCCCATCATCCCGCCGTCCATCATTGACCCCATCATGCCGTCCATGCCCTCGAAGGCCCGGCTGATCAGCGCTATTTCCGCGCCGTCCTGACGTGCACCGAAATCTTCGAGCAGCTCGACGCGCTCGAACGGAAACAGCGTCACGTAAGGCCGCTCCTGCAAGCCTTCATCGCTGTTGAAAAGTCCGCTGTCTGCAGCGATGACGCGCAGCGCTCGGCCGTCCGACCAGGCGAGCTTGTATGTACGGGCGTTGGATACATTGGCGATCCGAAGCCTATAGACGCGCGGCGCGACCTTGAACGCGGCGTCGTCGATGCCGTTCACCAGGACACGGTCGCCGAGCACGCCGTTCATGTCGTCCATCATCGTCCGCTTGTAGACGAGCTGGTTGTCGTTGCCGACGCGGCGATCCTGCAGGACCAACGGCAGATCGTAATCCGGGCGCGGCAGCCCGACACCGTCCTCGATCGAATCGCGCACGATCAGCAATCCTGCGAGCCCGTGATACGTCTGAGCTCCGGTGAGGCCGTGCGGGTGCGGGTGATAGAGATACGTTCCGGCGGGATTGCGGACCGTGAACTCGACGGCGTAGCCCTTACCCGAGCTCACCGCCTGATGCGGATGTCCGTCGGCCGAGTCCGGCACGATCATCCCGTGCCAGTGCGTGACGCTCGGCATTCCGGTGCGGTTCACGAACTCTATGCGGACGCGCTCGCCACGGCGCAATTCCAGCGTCGGACCGAGGTTTCCCGGCGAAGGGCGAATCGCGTCGCGCCGGCCGCGCAGCACTTCACCCGCGTAGCGCAATACGCGGGTTTCCTGTCCGGGACGCACGCGCACCGCGGCCGGTGCTGCAATCAGCTTGAGGACGACGTCTGCATCCTCGCCGGCGAAGGCGCTGCGCACTGCAGGGGGCGAGGCCGCGCAAGCGCCGGTCGCCGCGAGGGCCTTCAGAATGTTCCGTCGAGTGCGATTCATTGCGATTCCATATGAGCTTTGATCGCCTGCACCGTATCCTGCGCATCCCATTGCGCCGGACCGGTATGGCGGCCGATTTCCCGCCCTTTGCGGTCGACGAGCAGCGTGGTCGGCACGCCGATAACATGCAGGCTGGAGACGGCCCGCATCGCCGGATCGATGTAGATCGCGAGCGAACGTACCCCGGTTTCGTCGTAGAAGCGCTTCCCCAGCATGTTCACCA
>Ga0209519_10001598_pt1 | contig 9963 bp, 11 predicted proteins | sample Rifsed13ft1_FD_184005 | JGI IMG/M metagenome (GOLD analysis project Ga0209519, IMG submission 184005) | Soil microbial communities from Rifle, Colorado, USA - sediment 13ft 1 (version 2) | ecosystem: Environmental > Terrestrial > Deep subsurface > Rock core/Sediment | place: Rifle, Colorado...
GTCGGGCGGGCCGAAGTGGTCCAGCGGCATCTCCAGGGTGACACAGGTGAATTCGGACTCGGGGCACAGGAAACCTCCCAGGTCCTCGAGGATCTGGTCAGTGGAGGGGCGCTCTGTGGGGGTTGATGCTGGCGATGTGGTCGTTGCCGAGGCGGGGGGCGAAGTCGTCTGACCGGTGGTCTGGCCGGTTATCTGCACGCTGTCGGCCGGCGTGCACGCCGCGACCATCAACACCACGAGTGTCACCACTGAGGGTCTCATAGTCGGCATCGTACGGTCAGGTGGCACACGGATGGCGGGGACAACCTCCCGGACCATTCGGCCATACTCCTGGTCCTTGTCACCGTTCCTTGCCCGTGCCCTGGTCTTCATCACATCTGCCGCGGTGCTCATCCTCGAGATCCTGGCCGGGCGACTGCTCGCCCCGCACCTCGGGATCAGCCTCGAGGTGTTCACCGGGATCATCGGGGTCATCCTTGCGGGGATCTCGGTAGGTGCTTGGGCCGGGGGGCGGGCTGCCGACCGCGGTGACCCACGCCGCTTGCTCGGGCCCCTCCTCGTTGCGGGCGGGCTCAGCGCGGTGGCCTCACCCCTGATCGTCGACCTGGTGGGGCCGACCGTTTCCACCGGGCCCCTGTCGATCGTGGCTGTCACCATCGTCGGCTTCTTCGCACCGGCCGCCGTGCTTTCGGCAGTCTCCCCGATCGTGGTCAAGATCCGCCTCTCCTCCCTCCACGAGACGGGTTCGGTGGTTGGCACCTATTCGGCCATCGGCACGGCCGGCGCCATCTTCGGCACCTTCGTCACCGGCTTCGTCCTCATCGCTGCCTACCCGACTCGTCCCATCGTGATCGTGGTCGGCGTCGCCCTCACCGTGCTCGGTGTCGTCCTGTGGGCGGGCCGCCGGGTGTGGACGGTGGCCGGCTCGGCCGGCGCGCTCGTTCTGCTGGTCTCGGTGCTGCTGGTCCTGGACGGCCCGTGTCAGTACGAGACCAGCTACCACTGCGCCGTTGTCGAGGTCGATCCGGACCGTCCGACCGGCCGGCTCCTGGTCCTCGATCGGGGTCACAACAGCTATGTCGACCTTGCCGACCCGACTCATCTCGAGTTCCGCTATCTCCGGGTCATGGTCGACCTCATCGACTCAGAGATGCCCCCCGGCCCGCTCAACTTCGTCTCCATCGGCGGCGGCGGTTTCACCCTTCCCGCTTACGTGGACGCCACCCGGCCCGGCAGCGAGCACCTGGTATTGGAGATCGACGCCAGCCTGGTGGACATCGCCCGGAGCGACCTTGGCTTTGGTGACGAGGCCGAGGTGGTGATCGACGATGCCCGCAGGTCGATCGAGATGGTCCCGGCGGATTCGGTCGACGTAGTGGTCGGCGACGCCTTCACCGGTCTCACCGTTCCCTGGCACTTGACCACTGTCGAGTTCGTGGAGACGATCGCCGATCGCCTCGCTCCGGGCGGGATCTACACGGTCAATGTGATCGACCGCGCCGAGCTCCGATTCGCCAGGGCGGAGGCGGCGACTCTGACCGAGGTCTTCGAGCATGTGGCACTGTTCGCTCCGCCCGAGTATCTGGCAGGCGCCCAAGGGGGCAACTTCGTCCTGGCCGGGTCGGACCAGCCGATCGAAGTAGCTCGAGTCGAGGAGGCGATCGCCACCCGCGGCGGCGTCGAGCTAGGAGTCACGGGAGACGCCCTGGACCGCTTCGTGGACGGCTCGAGGCCTCTGGTTGACGATTTCGCACCGGTCGATCAGATGCTGAGCGGTCTGTGATCACCTAGTGTCCTGTCCGGTGGATTCGCTTGCTATTTCGGCGAGCAATTGTCGTTCCTGGCAAAGACGCAGGCCGCAGGCGCACTTGGCCGTTCGTCAAGGACGAGGATGCCGCCAGGGGGACAAGGGCCGTTGAAATACGAGCACGATCTGCCGGACAGGGCACTAATTGTGGGGTGGTCACATGTTTGGTTTCAGAAACACCCAGCGGGAACACACGGTCGAGCCGTCAGGGGTGAGGCTGGCCTACGCCGACACCGGCCTCGGTTTCGGCACCCGGTTCGGAGCCGTCGGGCTGTCCTACCGGCGACCGACTGGGGTCACCGCTGGGGAATCGGGGTCTGCCATACCGATCCGAGACCATGTGATGGTGGTCCGAGTGGCTGTGATCGCCCTCTTGCTTGTGGTCAGTCTTTGGGGACGTCATGACCGATGACCGGATGTCGTCGGAGGCCGTCACCGCGGGGCTCGGCGACTTGCTCACCCGCATCTTCGGCAAGGCATCGCCCAATACCCTGTTCTCCGAGCCGGCCCAGGCCGGTGACGACTTGATCATCACCGCTTCCGCCTGGGAACGTGCCGGCGGATTCGGCTTCGGCACGGGGGAGGGCCGCGGGGAAGCCGGCGACGGTGGGAGCGGTGAAGGAGGGGGCGGCGGGGGAATGTCGCAGGGGCGTCCCGTGGCCGTGATCCGTGTGGGTCGGGAAGGGGTGGAGGTGACCCCGGTGATCGACTTCACCAAGATCGGCATCACCTTGCTGTTGGGAGCGATCGGAATCTGGCGAGCACTTCGCCGCTGACCCGAGACTAGTGGCCCGTCGCAGAAATACTGGCGGTGTCTCTCCGGCCCTCGACGCGCCTGGCTGCGTCCAGAATGCTCGCCGCAGCTTCCGGCTGCGACTGCGCTTTTCTCCTTGCCAGATCACGCCGATGACTCGGAGATACCCTCGCCCTATTTCAGCGACAGACCACTAGGGCTGGATTGCCCGACCCGAATCGGGGTCGACCATCAAAGACGAGACATCGACCGCTTCGAAGGCCGAGCCCGGGATGTCTTTCAACTCACGCAGCAGGTCATTGTCCCAGCGCGGGTCGGGCGCCCCCGAGATGTACCACGACGAGCCGTTGTCGGCGAGGATGATCCCGTATTCCTTGAAGGCACGCAGAATCACCTGAACCTGAGCCGAGTAACCCGTGATATCGAACCCTGCCTTGAGCCGAAACCGCTGACCCATCGGCGGCAATTGCGGATCCGACGAGTTGGACGCGTGGTGTCGGGCGGGCCAGACGTGGGCGGCCTGGGTCTGCGGGGCGGTGAACCGGATGGCATGGCCGATGTGACCCGACGCCACCTCGTCGTATCGAACCAGTCCGGGGAAGATGGGGAGGCCTGCCGCGTCGGCGGAGGTCCACCCGTCTGGTCGCAGCATCGAGGAGTCCAACTGATAGCGGGCGCCGGACGCCGCACTCCATGAGGCGCCGGGCCCTGGTCGAGCATCGAACAATTCGAACAGCTCGCATCGGTACCTGTCGACCACGATCACGTGGCGGTCCCCGGTGGCATTCGAGCCCCCTTCAATCGGGGCGTTGCCAGGGATCGGGAACGGGCCCGGGTCCGACTCGCTGCCGTATGCGGTGTAGGTGACCGTCACCGGCGGAGTCCCGTCGGGCACTTCGACATAGGGGATGCCGATCGGGCTGTTCGATCCCGGCGGCCACACTCCTGAGCCGAAGTCGGGGTGGAGATAGGCCGAGTTGCCGATCGAGGCTACGTACTGGCTCGATCGGGAGTGCAACGGAAGACTGCCGATCGGCGTGTTCCAGATGTCGTCCGCGGGGAGGGTGGGACAACGCTCGGGTGGTTTGTTGGGGGTGAGGGTGAGGGCTCGGGTGAGGAAGGTTGCCATCTGGTCGCGTTTGATCTTCTGGTCGGGGCAGAACCTGTTGTTGGCTGGTGGGTTGCATCCGACGGTGATCCCGGCAGCGGCGATGCGTTGGATGGCCGCTTCGAAGATGTGACCGTTGTCGTCGGTGAACCGGTCCTGGTTCGAGACGGGATAGTCGAAGGCTCGGGCCAGCATGGCGGCCATTTCCCCTCGGGTCATCTCCCGGTCGGGACAGAACCGATTGTTGGCGGGAGGATTGCAGCCTTGGGTGATGCCGGCGGCGCGGAGACGGTTGATCCCACCTTCGAAGATGTGGCCGTCGTCGTCGTTGAAGTAGTTGTTGGGGGTGGCGGCCAGACCGAGAGCCCGGGACAAGAACACTGCCATCTCCCCGCGGGTCACGGTCCGGTCGGGGCAGTACCTGTCGTTTGCCGGTGGATTGCAGCCCTGGGTGATGTTCTCGGCGGCGATCGCTTCGATCCCGCCCTCATGGACGTTGTTGTCGTCGTCGATGAACGTCCCTCCCGGAGGGAGGACCGCCATCAGCACCGCCAACACGAGCCCAGGTTTCCACCACACCACGATCTAATCGACTCCTACCCTCACCGACTCAAGCCGAAACCGTGGGAAATCCGGGCCTTGAAAGAGTCACCTGCGTGCCTGTGGACCGCGAACTCGGGATCGGTCAGGACTTGACCATCAGGATGTCGCACTTGGCCGACTTGACCACGCCTTGTGCCGTCGACCCGAGCAGAGCCCCGGTTACCCGGCCCCGCCCTCTGGGTCCCACCACCAGGACCGAAGCCCCGATCTCCCGGCAGTAGTCGGACAGGGCTGTTGCCGGCTTGCCGTCCCGGTTCACTTTCACCACCTCGAGCCCGGCATTGTCGAGGATCGGGGCCGCCCGCTTCCACACTTCTACCCGGTCGCTCTCTGCTAGCTCGTGGGTGCTTATCGTCTGGTTGCCGGCGAGATGGAGCACGGCGGGGGTTACATCGAGGGCGTGGAGGACGTGCAGTGCTACCCCCCTCCAGGCTGCCTCGCGCATGGCGCGTTCGAGGGCACTCATACTGGTGTCGGAGCCATCGAAGCCCACCACCACCGGCCCGAGGTCTTCATTGCCGCGTGTCATGAGGCCAATCCTGCCAGAGAAAAGCCGCCGGACCGAACCGGGATGCCCCTGCCTAACATCGCCCGATGGCGGCGATAGAGGTCAAAGGGTTGACCAAACGGTACGGTGACTTGTCTGCCGTGGGCGGGGTCGATCTCATGATCGAATCCGGTGAGGTGTTCGCTCTGCTCGGCCCCAACGGCGCCGGGAAGACCACGACCGTGGAGATCCTGGAGGGTCACCGTGAGGCCGACGGTGGCACCATCTCGGTCCTTGGGTTCGATCCTGCCACCGGAGGACGTGAGTACCGGGAGCGGATCGGCATCGTCCTCCAGGAGGGGGCGGTCGAGCGTGAACTGACAGTGAGAGAGGCCCTCACCATCTACGGCGGGATGTACCCCAAACGTCTTCCCGCCGATGACGTGATCGCGATGGTCGGGATCGAAGAGAAATCCGACGCCCGCATCAAGAGCTTGTCGGGTGGTCAGCAACGCCGACTCGAGCTTGCCCTCGGTCTGGTGGGAGACCCGGACCTGATCTTCCTCGACGAGCCAACCACCGGATTCGACCCGTCGGCCCGCCGCCAGGCGTGGGGCGTCCTCGAGAACCTCACTGCTCTGGGCAAGACCATCGTCCTCACCACCCACTACATGGACGAAGCCAGGCACCTGGCCGATCGGATCGCAGTCATCGACCACGGCCGGATCGTCGCCGAGGGAACACCCGAGACACTGGGAGGCAGGGATGGAGGAGCCGTGATTCGTTTCTCGCTCCCGGCCGGATCGACCCCCGCGGAGCTCCCGATACCCGGGGCGAGGGTCAACGGCCGGCTGATCGAGTTCGAGACCGAGTCACCAACCCGAGCTCTCCATGACCTCACATCATGGGCGGTGCAGCGCGGTCTGGAGCTCGAGGAGCTGGCGGTGGATCGCCCGTCCCTGGAGGATGTCTACCTGGAACTGACCCGTGCCGACTGACACCATGGCCCGCCCTACGCTGGCCCAGCTGGTCTATCACCAGTTTCGATACCAGAACAAGGTCTTCTGGCGCACCCCGATCGCGGCTTTCTTCACCATCGTGTTCCCGCTGATGCTGCTCGTCCTGTTCACCGCCATCTTCGGCAACGACATGATCGAGGGCCTCGGCGTGACCACTGCGCAGTTCTTCACCCCCGGTCTGGCCGTGTTCGCCGCCGTGTCTGCCACCTTCACAAACCTGGCGATTGGCACCGCCATCGCCCGGGACACCGGCATCCTGAAGCGGGTCCGGGGGACCCCGATTCCCCCCTGGGCCTATATCGCGGGTCGGGTCGCCTCGGCGGTCTACCTGGCCTTCATCGCTATCACTCTGATGATGGCCGTGGGCATTTTCTTCTATGGCGTGGAGCTCTTTCCTCGAACCATTCCCTCGGCGCTGCTCACCTTTCTGGTGGGAGTGTCCTGCTTTGCGTCGCTCGGGATGTTGGTCGCTGCCATCTCGCCAAACGGTGACGCGGCGCCGGCGATAACCAACGCCACTCTTCTTCCGATCGCCTTCATCTCAGGCATCTTCTTCCCCCTGGACGATCCTCCCGCCTGGATGGAGATCACCGGGAACCTGTTTCCGCTGAAGCCTTTCGCCGACGCCTTCCGAGACGCATTCGACCCCACGCTGACCGGCATGCAGTTCCACTGGACCCAGCTGGGATTCATGGTGCTCTGGGCCCTGGTCGCTGCGTTGCTCGCCATTCGGTTCTTCAGATGGGAGCCGAGGACCGGGTCGTCGGAGCGAAGGAGGCGTCCCCGATCGACGCCGATCGACTGAACTCCCGAGGAGCCCAGCCTCGGCCAACTCCGTGGAGGTGTTGTGTACACGCCCAAACCTGATCGCTATGACCAAATGCCCTACTCCCGTTCGGGGAGGAGCGGTCTCGCCCTGCCCCGGATCTCGCTCGGTCTGTGGCACAACTTTGGCGGCGAGGAGCTGAGCGAAGAAGAGCGCGGCATCATCCTCAACTCCTTCGACCGGGGGATCACCCACTTCGACCTGGCCAACAACTACGGGCCACCGCCCGGATCGGCGGAGCGCAACTTCGGGACTCTGATGGCGACCGACCTCGCTCCCTACCGGGACGAGCTGATCATCTCGACCAAGGCCGGCTACGACATGTGGCCCGGGCCCTACGGGGAATGGGGCTCGCGCAAGTACCTGTTGGCCAGCCTCGACCAGAGCCTGACCCGCATGGGGCTCGATTACGTCGACATCTTCTACTCACATCGCTACGACCCAGACACCCCGCTCGAGGAGACCATGGGTGCCCTAGACGCCGCAGTTCGCTCGGGGAAGGCCCTCTATGTCGGCATCTCCTCGTACGGACCGGAGAAGACCCGTGAGGCGGCGGCGATCCTGGCCCGGCTCGGGACGCCGTTCATCATCCACCAGCCCTCCTACTCGATGCTCAACCGCTGGGTGGAGGACGGTCTGCTCGACGTGCTCGGTGAGCTCGGCATCGGCTGCATCGTCTTCTCCCCACTGGCCCAAGGGCTGCTCACCGATAAGTACCTCGACGACGTCCCAGAAGACTCCCGGGTGGTCAAGGGAGGAGCCCTCGACCGCTCGATGCTGTCCGAGGACAATCTGGCCCGGGTGCGCGGGCTCAACGGGTTGGCCCGGGAGCGGGGTCAGACTCTGGCTCAGATGGCCATCTCCTGGGTGCTACGAGACGACCGGGTCACTTCCGCTCTGATGGGTGCGAGCCGATGGTCGCAGGTGGAGGACGCATTGGGCGCCCTAGACAACACCAGCTTCAGCGACGAAGAGTTGGCAGCCATCGACCGATTCGCCGTCGAAGGCGATATCAATCTCTGGGCGCGATCCAGCGAAGAAGGTTGACCCGCGGTGAGGGACCCCACGGTCAAACGGATGTCTTCGTGGCACCGGGCTCTGTACCGGATCACCGGTGGGGTGATCGGACGGCGGCTGGTCGCCAACGACATGTTGCTGCTCACCACCCGAGGCCGGGCCACCGGTAATGAGCACACCGTTCCCCTTCTCTATCTGCGAGACGGGGAGTGTCTGGTGGTGGTCGCCTCCTATGGCGGGCGTGACCGGCACCCCGAGTGGTATCTGAACCTGGTCACCGAGCCTTCGGTGACGGCACAGATCGGTCGGAAGCGCAAGTCGTTCCGGGCCCGGACCGCCGGCGACGACGAACGAGAGAGGTGGTGGCCCCGGGTGGTCGCCGCCTATTCCGACTATGCGGTCTATCAGGGGCGTACCGAACGGCAGATCCCGTTGATCATGCTCGAGCCACCGGGCCTGACGTAACCTCCGTCCATGACCGTCGCCGACCGTCTTGCCGCTTTCGGGGTGACCATCTTCAGCGAGATGACCGCCCTGGCCCTGGAGCACGATGCGATCAACCTGGGGCAGGGTTTCCCCAATTGGGACGGCGCCGATTTCGTCAAGGAGGCGGCCCGACGCTCCCTGGAGAAAGGAGGGAGCGACCAGTACCCACCGAGCCAGGGTGTTCCCGCCTTGCGTCAGGCCATCGCCGATCGTTACGGGCCGCTGCTGGGACGGGCTCTCGACCCGGCGAGCGAGATCACCGTCACCTGTGGCTGCACCGAGGCCCTGGCTGCGTCCTTCCTCGGTCTGGTCGACCCTGGTGACGAGGTGATCTTGATCGAGCCCTTCTACGACGCCTACCCGGTGTTCGTCTCCATGACGGCTGCGGTGCCCAGGTATGTCACCCTGCGCCCGCCATCATTCGAGCTCGACCTCGAGGAGCTCCGGGCCGCGTTCTCTCCCAAGACCAAGGCGATCGTCGTCAACAACCCGCACAATCCCACCGGTCGCGTCTTCACCGATGAGGAGCTGACCGCCATCGCCGGGCTCTGCGTCGAATACGACGTCATCGCCATCACCGACGAGGTCTACGAGGAGATGACGTATGAGGGTGAGCATCGGCGTCTCGCCACCTACGAAGGGATGTGGGAACGGACTCTCACGCTGTCCTCGATCGGGAAGACCTTCTCGCTGACTGGATGGAAGCTGGGCTGGGGAATCGCACCGGCCGCGTTGACGGCAGGGCTTCGCGCGGCCCACCAGTTCCTCACCTTCACCACCCCCACCCCGGTGCAGCATGGTGCGGTGGCGGCGATGGCCGCACCCGGGGGCTTCTACGAGGACCTGAGGTCGGGTTACTTGAAGAAGCGGGACCTGCTCGCCGACGGTCTCGAGGCGGTCGGGTTCGAAGTCCACCGCCCGCAAGGGACCTATTTCATGATGGCCGGGTTCGACCACTTCGGCTTCACCGACGACCGCTCATTCTGTCGGCATCTGGTGGAAGAGGCTCGGGTGGTGGCCATCCCACCCAGTGTCTTCTACCACCGCCCCGAGGATGGGTCGAGATTGGTCCGCTTCGCCTTCTGCAAGGACGAGACGCTGCTGTCCGAGGCCCTGGACCGGCTGGCGGTGTTGGGGTGAGGTGATCATCTGATCAAACGATCCCAATCACTGTCTAGGAGAGCCGAAGGTTATGGAGACCCAGAGATTCAGGTCGCCCGTATGGCCCCAGATCGCCTCAATTGCCTGGTCAGCTGCAATTGCGACTGAGTCCTCCACCGACATGCCACTATCTCCTTCGTACTCGCTCCAACCAAGCACGCGCGGCTGCGCCGTTGGTGAGTCGAACTCCCACAGCTCCACACCCAGGATGAGCTGGCCAGTAGACGCAAGCGATCGAATGACCGATTCAGCTTCCGTCGCGGGCCAGCAGTATTCGCTCCCCACCTTTCAAGCCGAGCGAAGAAGCGTCTGAAGGGATCTACTGTCAGTGGACATCAGTACCTGAATCCGGGCCTGCCCACATGAATCACCACACCGGTGTCAGTCGGAAGGCCGGATGCAACGTCGACCCCAAATCGCAAAGGCCCCTCCCGAATTCTCACCCCGCCAGGGCCGGGATCACCTCACGGGCGAACAGGTCGAGACTCGAGGTGTCGTATGCCGGGTCGGGGAAGTAGACAATGGCGTAGGCCAGGCCTAATGCCTCCCACTCCTTCAGCCTGGTGATCACCTGCTCTGGAGTGCCCGAGGCGTGGCGGTAGAGCCGGGCCTGCTCGGCGGCCTTCTCCTCGGAGACGTGCTCACGCATCCGGGACTCGACCCAGGCGATCTTATCCTCGACCTCGGCCTCGGTC
>Ga0209519_10001603_pt1 | contig 9957 bp, 9 predicted proteins | sample Rifsed13ft1_FD_184005 | JGI IMG/M metagenome (GOLD analysis project Ga0209519, IMG submission 184005) | Soil microbial communities from Rifle, Colorado, USA - sediment 13ft 1 (version 2) | ecosystem: Environmental > Terrestrial > Deep subsurface > Rock core/Sediment | place: Rifle, Colorado...
TGGTGAGCGAGCTTGGGTTCCGCGGCTTCAAGGTGTATCCCGTGTACCAGCACCACTACGTGAACGACACGCGCATGTACCCCCTCTACTCGAAAGCGCAGGAGTTGGGCGTGCCGATGCTGGTCCACACCGGCTCGTCCGTGTTCAAGGGGGCGAGGATCAAGTACGGCGATCCGTTGCATCTCGACGACGTGGCCGTCGATTTCCCGGAGCTGAAAATCCTGATGGCGCACTCGGGAAGACCGTTCTGGTATGGCCAGGCCTTCTGGATGGCGCGGCGGCACGCGAACGTCTACCTTGAGGTCTCCGGACTGCCGGGCAAGAAGCTGTTGGAGTACTTCCCGGAACTGGAGAAGGTTGCGGACAAGGTCGTGTACGGATCCGACTGGCCGGGCAACCCCTACATTCGCCGGAATGTCGAAGCCATCTGCAGCCTGCCGCTCAAGGACACGACCATGGAAAAAATCCTCTGGCGCAACGCAGCCCAAATCCTCGGGGTCGAGGTGCGGCCATGAAGGAGTTCCTTTCCGGGAACGAGGCGATCGCCCGCGGCGCCTGGGAGGCCGGGGTGAGATTCGCCTCGGGTTACCCTGGCACGCCGAGCACGGAGATCCTGGAGACGTTAGCCCACTACCCGGAGGTCGACGCGCAGTGGTCGGCCAATGAGAAGGTAGCCTTCGAGCAAGGGATGGGGGCGGCTATCGGTGGGCTGCGGGTGATGGTGACGATGAAGATGGTAGGCCTCAACGTCGCCGCCGATCCCTTCATGGTGTTCCCGTACGCGGGTACCGATGCCGGGTTCGTCGTGGTGTCGGCCGATGACCCGGGGATGCATTCCTCCCAAAACGAACAGGACAACCGTTATCTGGCGCGGATGGCCAAGGTGCCGGTGATTGAGCCCTCCGACGCCCAGGAATGCAAGGATTTCGTCGGCCACGCCCTGCAGCTCTCAGAGCGCTTCACGACGCCGGTCATGATGCGCACGACCACTCGCCTCGCCCACCACAAAGGGCTGGTAGAGCTCGGGGAGCGGATCCAACCCCAGCAGGCCGCGTTCCGGCCGGATCCGCGCCGCTACTCCGTGCCCATTTACCGGCGCCTGCGGCGGCCGGAACTCGAGAAGAAGATCGGGAGCCTGGCCGAATTCGCCGAGACTTACCCGCTCAACCGGGTCGAGTGGCGGTCCGGATCCGCCAGCGTCGCACCGCAACCGGGCTCGATCGGGGTAATCACCTCCGGAATCGCATACCAGTATGTGCGCGAGGTGCTTCCGCAGGCCTCGATCTTCCGGCTCGGCATGACCCACCCTCTGCCCTCTCGGACCCTGTGGGAGTTCTGCCAGGCTCACGAGACGATCTATGTCGTCGAGGAGGGAGAACCTTTCATCGAAGATCACCTATCCGCGCTGGGCGCCCGCAACCTGGTCGGCAAGGAGATCTTCGGCGTGATTGGGGAGTACAGCCCCGAGCGGATCGCGGCCGGCGTCGGAAAGGATTTCCCTGCCCCATCCGATCTGGGCCGCGAGATCAATGTGCTCCCGCGGCCACCCATGTTCTGCATTGGATGCGGCCACCGGACGGTCTTCGACGTCCTGAGGCAGCTCAAGGTTACGGTCGCAGGGGACATCGGCTGCTACACGATGGGGGCACTGCCCCCCTACGAGGCCTCCCACACCACCTTCTGCATGGGCGCCAGCATCGGGACCGCCTTCGGCTTGGAGCGCGCCGGACACGAGCGGACCGTGGCGGTCATCGGCGATTCGACGTTCATCCACGCCGGCATCCCTTCGCTCATCGATGCCGTCTACAACGGCAGCTCGCTCACGCTCGTGATCCTGGACAACTCCACGACGGGGATGACCGGGGGGCAGCCGCACCCCTCAGCCGGAAAGACCCTCAAGGGGAAACCGGCTCCCAAGTTGGACCTGGAGGCCATCGTCCGGGCCGCGGGAGTGCGTCAGGTAGAAATCGTGGACACCTGGCAGCGGAGGGAGGTCGGCCGGGCGGTGCGGACCGGCCTGGCCCACGAAGGCCCAGCCGTGGTGATCGCCCGTGGACCGTGCGTGCGCCTGCCCGAGATGCGTCTGGAAGAGCGAGGCGCCTTCCCCTACTTCGTGGACGAGGCTCTCTGCACCCAGTGCAATGCCTGCTTCAAGGTCTGGTGTCCCGCCATCACCCGGACGGCGCAAGGTTTCCCGACCATCGATGCCTTAGAGTGCACCGCCTGCACGGTGTGCGTGCAGGTCTGCCCGGTGGATGCCATCCTGCCGCTGAATGTGCGAAGTGACGGCGCGCCGGTGAACGTAAGCGCTGAAGCAGAGGGTTGAACTCGTGACTGAGCCGACCAGCCTGATCTTCGCCGGAGTGGGTGGACAGGGCGTGCTGCTGATCGCCGAGCTTACCGCCCGCGCCGCGATCCGTGCCGGATACGATGCCAAGCAGACCGAGGTGCACGGCGTGTCGCAGCGTGGCGGCGGCGTCGAGAGCCACGTCCGATACGGGCAGCAGGTGCATTCCCCGTTGGTCATGCCCGGCCAGGCCGATGTGGTCGTCGGATTGGAGAAACTGGAGGCACTCCGCTTCTCGCACTTCGTGAGGGCGGAGGAGGGATCAATCCATACAGATGACGTCCAGACCCATGGCGTCTTGCTGGTGAACGATCATGAGATCGTTCCCGCTTCGGTTCCAGGGGCCGAGCAGAATTACCCGCACCACGCGCTCGAGTTCTTACAGCAGAAGGGCTTCCGGGTCGTCGCACTGCCTGCCTCCCGGCTGGCCAGAGATCTGGGCGACGGACGCATGGCGAATGTGATCATGCTCGGCGCACTCTCGCGAATGCTCGAGCTCCCCTTGGAGGTCTGGCTGGAGACACTGCGCGAACGACTGCCCGAGAAGTATCGGGAGGCCAACCTCAAGGCCTTCTCGGCCGGGAGGCAGCTGCTCTCCCATCCTGAGCGCGAAGCGATGGCTCGACCATGATTGTTTGGCCCTGCGAAAGGAAGGCACTGTGAACGAGCATGAGGGATCGGATCTGATCTACCCCTGGAACGAACTGGCGGGTGGGCCGAGCCCGGCGCGGCCGGTGCTTGTCTCCGACGAGACCCTGCGGGATGGGCTGCAATCGCCCTCCATCACCCATCCCCACATCCAGGAGAAGGTGTATCTGCTCTACCTGATGCACGAGATCGGAGTGGATTGCGCCGATCTCGGGCTGTGCGGAGCAGGGGGGCGGTTCCAGCAGGACGTTATGGTCCTGGCGCGCGAGATCGCCCGACAGGGTCTGCGCATGGTCCCACAAAGCGCCGCCCGCACCCTGGAGTCGGACATCCTGCCCATCGTGGAGGCCTCCCAAGCGGCCGGGATTCCCATCGAAGCCGCCCTCTTCATCGGCTCGAGCCCGATCCGGCAGTATGCCGAGGGCTGGGACATCTCGATGCTCCTGAAACTCACCGAGGCCTCGGTCGCATTGGCGGTTTCCCACGGCCTTCCAGTCATGTTCGTCACCGAGGACACAACTCGAGCCCATCCCGACGCGCTGCGGCAGCTTTACCAGACCGCGATCCGGGCCGGCGCCCACCGTATCTGCGCTGCCGACACGGTCGGCCATGCCACCCCAGAGGGAGTGCGGGCGCTCATCCGATTCCTGCGGGGCGTGGTGGACGAGGTCGATCCCAACGTGGGAATCGACTGGCATGGACACCGTGACCGCGGCCTGGACATCGCCAACTCGCTGGCCGCCATCGACGCCGGGGCCGACCGAGTGCATGCCTGCGCGTTGGGCGTAGGCGAGCGCAGCGGCAACACCCCCATGGAAATCCTGCTCGTCAACCTGAACCTGGCCGGGCTCTCGGACCGCAACCTCACCAGCCTGCCGGAATACTGCCGAGTTGTCTCGGGGGCCTGCGGGGTCCCGATCCCGTTCAATTACCCCGTGGTCGGGGCGGATTCCTTCCGCACGGCAACCGGGGTGCATGCCGCGGCGGTCGCCAAGGCCATGGGCAAAGAGGATATCTGGCTCGCCGATCGGGTCTATTGCGGGGTCCCGGCCAGTATGGTCGGGCGAGAGCAGGGCATCGAGATCGGGCCGATGTCTGGAGAGCACAACGTTCGGACCTGGCTGTCCAAGCATGGGATCGATTCACATCCGGCGTTCATCGAGAAGATTCTGGCGGCCGCCAAGCGTTCGGACCGGATCCTATCTGAGGAAGAGATCCAGCGCATGATCCGGGTAATGCGGCTGAGGCTCGGGATGGGTCAGACCATGGTGACCGACAGCGACCTGGAGCTCCTGATGCCAGCCGCCCCCGCCCATCCCGGACCGGGGGTCAGACGGTGACGAACCTGCTGTGACACCGTGTTAGTTGATGTGCATGGATGGATGTGAAGCATGGGCATGACCTTAGCTGAGAAAATCCTTGCGGCTCACTGCGGTGCGGGAGAGGTAAGTCCGGGGCAGTTCATCAACGCCCGGGTCGACCTGGTGCTCGCCTCTGAGCTGTCCGGAGTCCTGGTCGCGGAGGAGTTCGAGAAACTACGGGGAGGGAAGATTCTCGACCCGCAGAAGGTAGTTTTCGTCATGGACCACTTCACGCCGGCCAAGGACATTCAGAGCGCCGAGATCGTCCGGCGCTGCCGGGAGTTCGCCCGCAAGCACGGAATCCGCTTCTACGATGTCGGGCGGGCCGGCATCCAGCACATCTTGCTGCCCGAACAGGGGCTCATCTCGCCCGGAGATCTCATCGCGGGCGCGGATTCGCACACTTGCACCTACGGCGCCCTGGGAGCCTTTGGAACGGGCGTCGGATCGACTGACGCGGTCGCCGCGATGGCTTTGGGCGAGCTGTGGCTGCGGGTGCCGGAGAGCGCGCTCTTCCTCTATCACGGGCGGCCGCCCAAGTGGGTCGGTGGCAAGGACCTGATCCTGTACACCATCGGCGCGATCGGCGTCGAGGGGGCGCGCTATCAGGCAATGGAGTTCACGGGCGAGGCCCTCGATTTCCTGGGCGTGGCCGACCGGTTCACAATGGCGAACATGGCCATCGAGGCCGGAGCGAAGACGGGCCTCTTTGCTCCGGATGAGAAGGTCCGCGAATTCGTGAGTCGAGCAGGAGGCCGGTTGGACGGGGCGGCCTACTGGAGCAGCGACCCCGACGCGGAATACGCCGCCGTTTACGAATACGACACAACCGATTTCGAGCCGTTCGTTGCCGAGCCCTTCCTGCCTGAAAATGTGCGGCCGGTCTCGCAGGTGGCGGGGATTGAGATCGATCAGGTCGTGATCGGGATGTGCACCAATGGAACGCTCGATGACCTGCGAGCGGCAGCGGAGATCTTGCGCGGGCGGGAGGTCCATCCCCGCGTGCGGGCGATCATCATCCCCGGAAGTCAGAAGGTTTACCTGGACGCGGTCCGGGAGGGCTTGATCGAGATCTTCATAACTGCCAAGTGCGCCGTGAGCACCAGCACCTGTGGTCCGTGCCTGGGAGGGCACATGGGAGTTCTGGCGCAGGGGGAGAGGTGTGTCTCGACCAGCAACCGGAATTTTCGGGGCCGGATGGGCCATCCCAGCAGCGAAGTGTACCTGGCCAATCCATACGTCGCGGCTGCCTCGGCGGTGGCCGGCAGCATCGCCTCCCCGGATATGATCTAGAGGAGGTCCGATGATCCTGCGCGGGAAAGTCTGGCGATTCGGGGATCACGTGGACACGGATGCCATCATCCCGGCCCGGCACTGCAACACGTCCGATCCGGCGATCCTTGCCCAGCATTGCATGGAAGACGCCGACCCGGGGTTTGTGAGCAAGGTGCGGTGGGGCGACTTGATCGTGGCCGGGACGAATTTCGGCTGCGGCAGCTCTCGCGAGGTGGCGCCCATCGCGATCCGCGGGGCGGGAGTTTCGGCGGTCATCGCCAGGTCCTTTGCCCGTATCTTCTTCCGCAATGCGATCAACATCGGCCTACCCATCTTGGAGTGTCCGGAGGCGGCGGAGGGAATCCGGCAAGGCGACGAAATCGAGGTGGACACCGGCCAAGGCCTCATCCGGAACCTGACCACCGGGGCCGGCTATCAGGCCGAACCCTTTCCCGAATTTCTCCAGCGCATCATCGACCGCGGCGGGTTGATGCCCTTTGTTGAAGAACAACTGACCGCCCGTGCCAAGGATGACCCTCCCAGCGGAGATATCCGTGGATCCAATTGACCATCTGTTGGAAGAGCATCGAGAAATCATGGCACGCGTCGTCGAGGTCCGCGCCGCGATGCTGCAGCTAGCGGAAGCCGGAGCAGCCGCGCTCAACGAGTGCCTTCCGGTGCTGCGGCGCTTCGGGGAGATGATGGCCACAACCCTCGAGTTGCACGCCCGCAAGGAAGATGAAGCTCTCTTCCCCGCAGTAGAAGCAGTGTTCGGAACGGGATTCGGTCCGACCCAGGTGATGCGCGGCGAGCACCAGACGATACGCGCTCAGGGAGAGTTGCTTCACAAGACCCTTCACGAGCTGAGGACCGTTGAGCATCCGGCTCTGGAGGCCAAACGTGAAGCGCTGCTCTCACTGCTGGGCTCCGGGCCTGCTGAGGCTGTGGCGCTGCCCGGGATGGCGAGAGAAATCATCGAGCTGTTGGACTCCCATTTCGCTAAAGAGGAGCAGATCCTCTTTCCTCTCGCCCGCCAGGCCCTGGACCCCCCGACCATGGCATTTGTCGCGGCTGCCATGCAGGAAATAGGGTTGACCGGGCTTGCGACGTCATCGTGATCGGTGGCGGAATCAAAAGAACAGGCAGACAGCTTGTGAAGAGAAGGAGCTAGCGGCGGTTTGATTACCTACAAGATCGGCGTCATCCCCGGCGACGGCATCGGTCCGGAGGTCGTCGCCGAAGGCCTGAAAACCCTGCAAGCGGTCGCAGACGGGTTCAGCTTTGAGCTTGTCGAGTACCCCTACAGCGGCGAATACTACCTGCGCACGAAAGAACTCGTTCCTGAACGGGTAATCGACGAGTGGCGGGCGCTCGACGCCGTCTACTTGGGTGCGATCGGGCACCCTGGGGTCGAGCCCGGTCTTGTGGAGCGGTCTGTGATCATGGGACTGCGGTCCGGCCTTGATCTGTACGTCAACTTGCGGCCAATCAAGCTGTATGCCGAGCACCTCTGCCCGATCAAGGGCAAGCGCCCGGAAGACGTGGATTTCGTCGTCGTGCGTGAGAACACCGAGGACGCGTACGCCGGACTAGGGGGCGTCTTGAAGAAAGGAACACCGGACGAGGTGGCGATCGCCGAGATGATCTATACCCGCAAGGGCGTCGAGCGCATCATTCGGTACGCTTTCCAACAGGCTCTGGAGCGCGACCGGCTGCGGCGCGAGTCAGGCGACGCCTCACGCCCGCCCAAGGTTACCCTGGTGGACAAGGCCAATGCAGTCCGGGCCCATGATCTGTGGACCCGAGCCTTCGCTGAGGTCGGGGAGGCGGAGTTTCCGAAGGTCGAACGCGATCACGCTTATGTCGACGCGTGCTGCATGTGGATGGTGAAGAATCCGGAGTGGTTCGACGTGATCGTGACGACGAACCTGTTTGGTGACATCCTGACTGACCTCGGGGCGATCATCCAGGGTGGTATGGGCATCGCCGCCTCTGGCAACATTCACCCCGCGGAAGCCGGGATGTTCGAACCCATCCACGGCTCCGCGCCCAAGTACGCCGGCCAGAATGTCGCCAGTCCCCTGGGCGCGATCGCCGCAGTGGGGATGATGCTTGATTTCCTGGGGGAGAGTCGCGCCGCAGAACGGGTGGAGGGAGCCATCGCGGATCTGCTCCGCTCCGGCCGGATCCCGTCAGTGGATGCTCGCAGCGGCCTTCAAACCAATGAGATCGGAGATATGGTGGTGCGAGAAGTCGGCGAGAGTCGCGCCGGCTAATCCCGTCGGCTGTAGGTCCGAGCCGCCAGGCTCATGCCCGCTGCCGACGTGTGCGACCACCCTCCTCGGATGAACCCCTGCCGGACGGTGTAGCTCTCCCTAAATTCGATCATCGCGGAGCACGCGGCTGAACTCGCCCCCACGGGCGAAGATGCAACCTGAGGATGAAGCTGCTGACTCTCGGCGCTGGTATGATTTTGGTTGCCGAGGAGGTTGGCAGTGGCGGGACGGCCTCAGATCTTGCTCACCAATGATGACGGGATTGGCTCGGCCGGGCTGTGGGCGGCCGCCGAGGCACTGGCCGAATTGGGTTTCGTCACCGTGGCGGCCCCCCGCGAACAGCACTCCGGCGCGGGACGCAGCATGCCGCAGGCGTCAGATGGCGTCTTGCGGGAAGAGCAGGTCACCATCCACGGCAAGACCTGGACGGTGTATGCAGTCGGCGGCTCGCCCGCCCAGACCGTGCAGCATGCGATCCTCGAGCTAATGCCCCTGCGGCCGGATCTGGTGGTGGCCGGGATCAACCATGGGGAGAATCTCACCACGAGCATCACCATCTCCGGCACGGTCGGCGCCGCGCTGGAAGCGGCCGCTTTCGGGGTCCCCGCCTTGGCGGTCTCGCTGGAGATGCCGAAGGAGAAGCAGCGGGGCGAGAGCGGGGCCGACTTCTCGGCCGCGGCCCACTTCACGGCCCACTTTGGACGATTGATGATGCAGGCCGACGGGCTACCCGATGTGGACGTTTTGAAGATAGACGTTCCCTCAAGTGCCACGGCTCAAACCCCCTGGCGGGTCACCCGATTATCACGCTCGCAGTACTACGTCCCGCTCAGCCCTGGCCGGGAGCGTCTGACCGAACCGGTGCGGGTGGACTTCGAGATCCGCTTCGACCAGGATCTCTTGGAGCCAGACTCCGACGTGTACGCGGTGCGGGTAGCGCGGGAGGTGTCGGTGACTCCGTTGAGCCTGGACATGACCTCCCGGGTGGATCTGGATCAGCTCGCCCGCCGGCTGGGCGCGCCCTCGCGGGGGGAAATTTGAATCCGTGATCTCCGGGATCGTTGCTGGCTAGACTAAGCTGGACGACGATGGGCCGGACATTAGGCGCCTTCGTTCTAGGAAACTCTTTTCGGATCCCGCTGGCGGATGAATCGGTCCATTGCGCCATCACAGAACCTAGGTTTTGGACCCTACGGCCGCACACCCGAGAATACGATGACCGGCACCTTGGGAACGAGCTGTCCCCCAACGCGTACCTCACACGGATGGTGGAGATACTGCGGGAGGTCAAGCGAGTCCTGCGAAACGATGGGGTCTTCTGGCTCTTTATGGACGATGGTTACGGGGGACCTCTAGATCGATTTCCGGCGGACCGGATGCCGACTCCCCAGTTCGTTGGGAATCGTTTGCTGATCCCACAGCGACTGGCTCTAGCACTGCAAGACGACGATTGGATCGTCCGCCAGGTATTGATTTGGGCCAACACCGCCGTCAAGCCCGAGACCTATCCTGGGTGGCGCATTCTGGAGAATGGGGAGCTGCGTCGGGGTTCTTGGCGACGCACTCATGCCCACAAGTACATCTTCATGCTGGCCAAAGAGATGCAATACTGGGCCGACTCGACTAAGGACGATCTGACCTCCGTGCTCTATGTGGCAACCCAACCGTATGGCCAGCCTCCGTTCGAGCAGGACATCCCGGTCGAAACGATCGCTCCGCTGATTGAGGCCACTTGTCCCGTGTGGTGTTGTCCAGTATGCGGCCAAGGCTGGGCTCCCCGGGTCAACTCCCGCGAGTATGGTCGTACCTGCGATCACCCACACACTCAAGCTGAAGCTGTGCCCGGCACGGTGCTAGACCCTTTTGTGGGTACCGGATCAACGGTGACGGCGGCTAGAGCCCTCCGGCGTCGGGCGGTCGGCGTAGACTTGAATCCCGCCTATCTCCGCTACGCGACTCAGCAACAGCGCCTTACCTGAGGGACCGAATGCGATGCAGATCGAACTTACCGACCGACTGCGCAAGCAAGTTGATGTCGTTCTGGGTTTTC
>Ga0209519_10001607_pt1 | contig 9950 bp, 9 predicted proteins | sample Rifsed13ft1_FD_184005 | JGI IMG/M metagenome (GOLD analysis project Ga0209519, IMG submission 184005) | Soil microbial communities from Rifle, Colorado, USA - sediment 13ft 1 (version 2) | ecosystem: Environmental > Terrestrial > Deep subsurface > Rock core/Sediment | place: Rifle, Colorado...
CATACCCCAAACAAACATCAGCCACATCTGCCTGCTTTATTCTGGTCAACTCTCTAGCTGGCCTTTTAGGCCGTTTTACAGGTGGCAGTTTGGAAATAGGTATGTTGGCTCCGTTTGTGTTCACAGCCTTTTTAGGTGGGCTGGTAGGTTCGTATATGGGTGCAAATCTACTTTTAGGCTCTATACTTAGACGGATTCTGGGAGTTATTCTTCTGATTGCGTCTTATAAATTACTGAAGCTTTCGTTATAAGTTTAGTGAGGAAAACATAACCAAACTTTTCACATGGTTGCAAATTAAAAGAGAAAGGTGGTTAAATTCTGGGAAAGCAAATGAAATCTGGCTTTACAGATTTGCTAAACCAATTATTCCTAATTTCTTAAACTCCCTACCATAAAAATGTTATCCTATTTTTAGAAGTTCATAGTGATTAATTAACCTAATCTTCACACTCTACAGATGCGATGATGTTCACACTTGTATTTATTAAACATGGTATTATTTCTAAAACGAAAAGTTAGATACTCAAGAGGAGGTACGTAATTTGGCTCAAAAACCTTGGGGAGGAAGATTTAAAAAGGGAACGCACAAGTTGGTTGAAAAATTTACAGCTTCTATTGACTTTGATAAGAGGCTATACAAAGAAGATATCGAGGGAAGCATCGCACATGTAAAGATGCTTGGCAAGCAAGGAATTATATCAAAACAGGAATCACAAAAGATAGTAAAAGCGCTAGAGGGAATTAGGGGAGAGATCGAAAAGGGAAAGTTCCCCTTTAAAGAAGAGCTTGAGGATATTCACCTTAATATCGAAAAACGCCTTATAGATAAAATCGGCGACATAGGTGGCAAGCTCCATACAGCAAGAAGCAGAAACGACCAAATTGCACTCGATGAACGTTTGTATTTAAGGCGTGAAATTAGTGAGATTCTTTCTATGATAAAAGAGCTTGCAGAAGATCTTCTAAATTTAGGTGAGAAGAACATAGAGGTGATTATGCCCGCATATACACATCTTCAAAGAGCCCAACCATTACTTCTCTCACACTATCTACTAGCCCACTTTGAAATGTTAAAACGCGATAGAGAGCGTTATGTTGATTGCCTAAAAAGGGTAAACATTATGCCACTAGGTGCTGGTGCAGTCGCTGGCACTTCTTTTCCGATAGACAGAGAGTATGTAGCAGAGCTTTTAAACTTTCCTCAAGTCTCAAGAAATAGTGTTGATAGCATAAGCGATAGGGACTTCGTCTTAGAATTCATTTCAATTTCAGCAATTCTTGCCATGCATTTAAGCAGGCTTTCGGAGGAATTTATCTTATGGTCTAGCAAAGAGTTTGATTTCATTGACTTGGGAGATGAATTTACAACAGGCTCGAGCATTATGCCTCAAAAGAGAAACCCAGATGTTCCTGAGCTTATACGTGGAAAAACGGGAAGGGTATATGGAAATCTGATGGCTCTCCTTACCATTATGAAAGGGCTACCACTCTCATATAATAGAGACCTTCAGGAAGATAAAGAACCCATGTTTGACACAGTCGATACCGTAAAATCATCTCTTCAGGTGCTATCAGAAATGATCAAGCATATAAAATTCAAACCCGAGAATATGAGAAAAGCGCTTTCCAAGGGCTTCGCCACTGCAACTGACCTAGCTGATTATTTAGCACGAAAGGGAATGCCTTTTAGACAGGCACACGAAGTTACGGGAAAAGTTGTTAGATACGCAGAGGGAAAGGGAAGAGAACTAACACAGTTAAGTATTTCGGAACTAAAAATTTTCTCAAACTTATTTGAGGAAGATGTATTTGATCATATAACCCTAGAAGGCTCAATCTCGAGCAAAAAATCCTACGGTGGAACAGCAAAAGAGAATGTTTTAAGAATGATCCAAGAATGCAAAAGGGAAATAGCAAAGTGGTAACCTACGTCGAATCCCGATTTCGGATAGCAGAGTGCAAAAGATGAATAAAGATGTGTTTAAGCGGAAAAAAACTATAAGCTACCAATCCGAATTCTGAAATCAGCACTCATCCGTAAAGCTCCTCTACGTATTTTTTTGCTTTTCCAGATTCAGGCAAGGATGCAATCTCTTTGTAAAATTTGTCGTCGTATTCCCTTGTCTTTACCACTACAGGCATAGGCACTGCATGACCGATGATTAGAGCCTGCTGTTTCGTATCAAGGCTCGCAAGAATGGCTCTAAGCCCCGATGTGTTACTAACTCCTGTAAGCACTGACTGTATATCCTTCTCATCGTTAAGAAGTGCAGTTATCCTAGTACCGATTTGTGAAATCACCTCATCATCTATTCCAGATGGTCTCTGATCAACAATCATCATTGTAACAGAGTATTTTCTAAGCTCTCTTGCAATCGTTCCAAAAATTGTCTGACGCGCCGCCTGGGGATTTAAAAACTTATGCGCCTCTTCAATAGTAATCATAAGCTGGCGGGGTCTGTCAGCGGGATTTCTTGTTGCAAAATAGCCCTCAGTTTTCTCAATATAATAGTCGTGAATCCTTCGAGATATGATATTTGCTACAAGAAGATAGGAAAGAGCGTTGTTTCTTTTTCCGAATTCAAGCACTATATTTATACCTCGTCCAAGATATTCTATTATTTTTTTGATAGTTCCCTCACCACGGCTGTTATCATCTACTATAAACGGAAGATTTTTAAGCCTTACGAGCTTTCTATAAAGCGCTGAGAGAGACGATTGATGTGCCCCTAACTCTTTCGCTTTGTCTGTCAAATCTTCCTGCTTCCACGAAAGAAGTTCACTTAGCCATCCCTCCTCATATTTCCTATAAAGAGCATAAGCAGATTCAATTGCGGTCGTATGCAGTTGAAGTTCATCTTGAAGAAGAGCAATGTCTTCTATTTCTATCTGGTCAAGGGATATGTAGACTTCGACATCGGGTTTCGCCCCACGACGCTTTGTGGACTGCGGATCAAGGGAAAATATGGAAACCTTTTCGGGAAATAGTTCTTTGAGTCCCTTCACAAAAAAGCCTGCTTCTTCTTTTTGTGAGTCCCAGCCATATTCGTTGTGCATGTCAAAAATAAGGTTTACAGCCTTTCCATACTTAATAATTCCTGCAAGCATAAGCCTTGTAAGAAAGGTTTTACCAGTACCGCTTTTCCCAAAGATTCCATTGCTTCTCTCAACAAATCTATCAAGGTTCATGCATACCGGGATATCCATATCAAGCGGAGAGCCGATATTATAAAACCTTCCGCCCTTATCTTCGGTTCCAAATACCAAGCTAACGTCCCCCTCCGCGGCTTCTGAGACAAGTGCGAAATGGGGTGGAATTGTCTTTACCGGTTTTGGTTCGTTGTCGTCATGCTTTATCATCAGCATCGGTCTTAGTTCTACAGTTGAATAAGTACTCGTCCCAGAAAGAACCTGTCTCAATGTCTCATCTTCTCTCGATGGTGGATTTATAAGCACATTGGTTGACGAAGCATCTAGCTTAACATCAGTAATAAGAGAGAAGAACTTATGATAAAGCCCAAAAACAACTACGAATTTACCAGCCTTAACTTCCTCAATGCTTCTATCAGGGCTTAGTTTCATCTGAAGCCCCTCAGTTAAGGATCCGCCAGTTATAAGACCAAGTTCTCTGTTTTCTTCAGTCATTTTTTCTATATTGAGAATAGCAAAGTAAGACCTAACTTGCAAGGAGTAACTAATACTTAAATCTGAGTCAAAAGCATCTTTATCCACATCTAAAGTAATGGGAATTAAAAATTTTATGAGTCTTTAACCCTATTCTTCATTTAGGACGAAGAACCAACCAGCATTGGCATTTTATTGATTTCAATCGCTAATATGCTACATTACCTTGCAGAAATTTAATGGCCCCTTCGTCTAGAGGTCAGGACGTTGCCCTCTCAAGGCAGAAACACGGGTTCGAGTCCCGTAGGGGCCGCCATATAAATCTCCTTTAATTAAAGCGCCCTATGTATCGTTGAATGATACTTAAAACAAATCGACTACTGATGAGGTGTCCAAGGAGGTGTCTATCATTTAAGTTTCACCTCCAAAATTCCAACCATATAATTTTTATGTAGTTTTTAACGTCAAGGTTCTGCAACATTAAAAATCTTGGATATTTTGAAACTGTTCTAAAGATATCTATGTTTCCTGAATGCCTTTGTCACCACCTCAGACATATATTCGCTTCTCGAATTTTCATAAATGGTACGGTGTTGATTTGGTAACTGTTCAAGAACTACTTGGACGCAGATCTATAATTATGACAAAACGCTATTCAAACCCAACACCGGAGCCTAAGAGAAAGGCTGTGGAATCACTTGTTTTAAACAACAAAGTGGGGAATAAGACAAAGATTATTAATATTAAAAAAAGGAATGCCTATGCACCTTTTCTCAATCCTAGCAGGATCGTAAATACTAAGATTCTAAGTATGCAAGAGTTGCCGTTGTGGTATGTAATGTTAGGGGTTCACGCGTAAGTTTGCTTTGTCTTCTAATTTAAGGGCAAGTAATTTATTAATAGATTTTTGATTCGACCAGCCAGTGATGGTTCCGTGTCTATATGGAGGTTCTTTAGGATAAAAAAATAACTTGTCTCTATTAACGCTAATATTTATAACATCATTTGAGTTAATATCCGCCCTTCCTTTTATTGTATTTTGCTGATACGGAGTAACATCACAATCTGCTATATTCCATATTTCGCTTTCAGATAATCCTAACACTCTGAAAACAGATGTTTGATTGTCTTTAGGATTAGGCATGAATGCCGCCCACTTAACGGTTTGGTTTGATTTTCTTATATAATTGCTATTATATAGATATCTAGTAAGGACTTCAGGGTTAGATTGTATTAATGGCATTTAAGTTCTACTATTTAGAATACAATCTTTTGAGATAATTAATTATAGGGTCTGGTATGAAGTCTCCTAATAATTCAGTCCCATGGGTATTGTTAGCTCCAAAAATTCCAGCATAAGTTAGAGTTTGGTTATCATCGATGCTAAAGACAAATGTTCGGCCATAATCATCACTCCACTCAAATGCTATGTCACCATCAGGCTCAGGTGTGATTTCTGGCATAGGGAAATTCAAGAAAGTAGCATTTAACATATTAATAATATTTTTTGCATCTAAAAAGGTGTTTACAGATATGGGATTAGCACCGTATCCATCCCAGTTGTACCGTGAGCAACTAATAAAAATTTCTTCTAACTCATCTATTATTTGTTGTAACTGTGAATAACGACCAATTGACTCTGTTTTTTTCAATTGATTTAAAATGTCTTCATATTTATTTTCTAGAACTATTGATTCTGAAGCAAAACCTTTTCCTGATTGTTTGGGAAACCCAATTAAATAGCTACTCATAGTAGCCGTGCTCATTGGTAAGTCTCCAATAATTTTTTAGTTATGCTTTTAAAAAATATCTGATTTTTGAAGTTTCTTAGTTTCTCTAAGATTGCCAAAATGTCTTCTTCTAAAAAGCCATCTGGTGTGAATTTAATGACATCTATATCTAATATTATAGGAAGATTATCTTTAAAATCAACCTTAGGTTCCAAAGCTTGAGTGATAATAGCTGTTATTCTAGGATCAGGAGCAGGGATAACTACTCTGTAAAAGAAACTGATAATTCCTTGTGGTAATCCTTCCGGAACTTCTGGAGGACAAGTTAAATAGTCTCGAAAGTCAATTATCGGCATTGGTATATTTAGATTGTTTATGTATCGTACTGCAATTCTGCTAATAAAAACTGGTTGTACTAATTCTTTATAATAATTCCATAGCTGTAATGCTTCGTCTCTAACCTCATCCCAATTTTTATAAGGTTTAAGTCTATTGAAAGTAAAACCATCGTCTCTTAATTGAACAATTTTGGTGCCATTAGATGATTCGTATCTATAACCATTGATCTTGTCATGAGTTGTCACACTTTGCTCGCGGTCTTTAACATCTATCTTTGTTTCGTGAAATTTCATGGTTTTCTCTATAGAGTACTCTCTTGTTATTTTACTCCCTATAGATTTAAATTGATCTAAATTAAACCCTTTTGGTAACTTACATCTTATATCAACAAGGGCTTCCGTAATTGGAGCATTTGGAAGCGTAGGATATTTTTCTGACATTGAATTAACTTTGATGAAGATTAATATTTAAACAAACATAAGTGACGTTCACCGGCGATTGGGAGTGATATACACAACTGATTATAAATAAATATGCAATTTATGTCCATGTCTTGTGAAAAGTTTTCAAATATCCAAAAGTAGATCTATTACTCAATGCTCATGGGTTAGATTTCCCAGTACTCATAGTTTGTATTTATAAAAAATCAACCAAGGTATGTTTATCTCATCAAAGCTTGAGCCTCTTCGAGGTTTATTCTGATAATTTTTTCTAACTTGGCAATAGCAGCTTTTTTAGCTTTCTCCATTGTATCACTATAACGTTTAAGCATTGTGTTATTCTTAGGTTAAGTAAGTGCCATGACGGTTGGAAAATCTTCTTTCTCTCCAATGAAAACATTCCGAATAAAGCCATATCGGAATATACAGAAAACGCCTCAAATGAATTCCAGCAATTTCCTTACAATCGCATAAATTATAGTTACCGTCAAATAACTAACGCATTTAGAGAGTTATAACGGTAGACCTAAGCTCTCATAATACAACTGCCGCTTAATCTATTAGAGCACCCCAAGTGAATACTCATTCAACAAATTCTGCTTCTCACAAGGCTGATTCAGTTTGAAACTGCTATTTCAGTCTTGGGGACTTGAAGGTTCGGGTAAATATTGATTAGCGTGATAGCCTTCTTCTTGTGTTCAGGTGTAGGATGGGAATACCGCTTTGTCATAACTATGGACTTATGCCCTAATAGTTCTTGAATAGTTGAAAGGTCAACGCCATTCATTTGTACGAAATAAGATATTTTTCTTGGACGTAGGGTTTATACGCGAACCTTCCTATAACATCTCTTTGTTTTTATTTTCAAAATTTAAGGTTTTTTCGATACCTTCTAGCAAAAAGTAGATAAGGCTTTACTTTTATTCTTCGTCTAAGACCTTTTCTCTCTCTTTGACCTGCTTCTCGCTTTGTTCCACTAAACCCTTTGCTTTTGTTTTGAGACCTATTGCTTCCTTCATATATGTGGTTGACACTTCTTTTGATTCCTTCAGCATTCCCATTATTTTAGTTATACCTAATATTATTAACAAAATAACTATTAAACCTAATATCACCCGTTTTATATTCATAATATTATTATAAAACCCTTAGAAGATAATTTCTACAGATTATATTCTGCACTGAAGATATATAACCGAAGAAACATAGATTGTTCAATTAAAAAAATATTACAAAGGTATTAAACCGGGTAAAATTTGTAGAGCCTTTATATCAAATATGACTTTGAACTACACGTTCATTTACTAATATGAGACACAGAAAGCACAAAATAAAGCGTCAGCATAGCATGATAAAGGGGTTAAGAGAATTCCTAGAAGAAAATATCTCTACTCTTGACTTCGTAGATGGGATTATCCCTGGTGAGATAAAAGTGGGAAGTGCTACTGGAGAGAACCTGATCGTGAAATACAAATACAGCACTGTCAGTGGTGCAAAGCTAATCGCAAAAAGTGGTTCTTCAATTCAAGAGGTATTTGTTGTAACAAGGTTTCCAGAAAAGCTTAAGGAAGTGATTGAAGTAATTGCAGAGTAGAGACGCATCGCAATGCGTCTCTACCTTAACTTTAAGACACCGCTTCCCAAGAGCCGAGTAACAGCTTCAATAAATTCATCATGAACATCAACTCGGCAATCCCCAAGATCAACCACAACATCACTATGACTTGTTTCCAAATGAAGATGTATTAGGGATTTTCCAGGATAGGTTTCGACTATTTTTTTTAACTTTAAAAGATTTTCTTTAACGGCGTATTCTTTTGTTAAATTTATATGAACTGTAGAACCGTTTCTCATTTCTTTAAGAGAGAATATATCACTGGCCCTTAGCCTGACTCTTTCTTCAGAAGGCTCAACCGTTCCTTTAACTACGACAGGTTCTACCTTTTCCTCTAATATAGGAAGGGACTTCCTTAGGAGATCATTAAAAATTACGACCTCGACAGAGCCCTTCATGTCTTCAAGAACGAGGGTCCCAAAAATATTTGAGCCATTTTTAGTGTGCTTCACGTTTAGCGAACGAACCACACCAGCTATTAATACCTCACGCCTTTCCTTAATTTCAGAAAGTAGTTCAGTATCAGTGTTTGTATACCTTTTGATCTCCATTAGATATTTCGCAACAGGATGACTTGTAACATAAAACCCAAGTACATCCAACTCTGCCTTAAGTCTTTCCTTTTCATCCCATTCTTCCACGACTGGAAGAGTTGGTAGTGAAATAGAATCGCTCAAAGTAAAAAGGGCGCTTTGTCTTTCAGGGGAGCTTTTCTGTATTGCTGATGCATATGAAAGTAAGGTATCCAGTGATTCCATTAGCTGTGTTCTATTAGCTCCAAGAGAATCAAAAGCGCCGCTTTTAATAAGGCTTTCAAATGTCCTTTTGTTTATCTTTTTTGAATCTACCCTTTCACAGAAATCAAATATGGTTTTAACCCTTCCCCCTTCTTCCCTTGCTTGAATAATCGCTTCAACCGTGCCCTCGCCAATATTTTTTATAGCTGAAAGACCAAACCTGATCTTACCACGGGCTCTGGGGTAGCGATCCAGAGGTAGGGTAGTTGGGGAACCGCTTATTGCAGTAAATCCCGCCATACTTTCATTCACATCTGGAGGAAGCACCTCGATTCCCATTTCTTTGCATTCTGCAATGCTAGCGATAACTTTATCGGCATTACCGGCCTCAACAGAAAGCAATGCAGCCATAAATTCAGCGGGATAGTGTGCCTTAAGGTAGGCAGTTTGATAGGTTATAAGCGCATATGCAGCGCTATGGCTTTTATTAAACGAATACTCAGCAAATTTTTCCATAGCATCAAAAATATCTTCAGCTTTCTTTTTACTTATCCCTTTTTTCTTTGCTCCTTCGAGAAACCTTTCTCGTTGAGCCTTCATCTCTTCGGGTTTCTTCTTTCCCATTGCACGCCTAAGAAGATCAGCTTCTCCGAGGCTATAGTCTGCAAGCACGCTTGAAGTTTTCATAATCTGTTCTTGGTAAACAAAAAGACCGTAGGTGTCTTTTAGTATCTCCTTAAGCTCAGGTAGCGGATAGTCAATCCTTTTCTGGCCATGCTTCCGTTTTATAAACTCTTCCACCATCCCGCTATCGAGCGGACCAGGGCGATAAAGAGCAAGTACTGCTATAATATCCTCAAAGCTAGAAGGTTGTAGCCTCATTAGAAGATCTTTCATACCAGAGGATTCAATCTGAAATACACCCCTTGTACGACCACTCGATAGGAGTTTGTATACATCTTGGTCGTTGAGCGGGATCCTTTTTATATCGAAATGCAAAACTTCGTCTTTTATTGGGTCTACTTGATCTACCTGCTCTGAACTTTCTCGAACCCCTGAAGATTTATTATCGCTAATAAACTTTATTGCTTTATCTATAACCGTGAGCGTCTTTAGACCAAGAAAATCGAATTTAACAAAACCTAAATCCTCTATAGAGTTCATATCAAATTGAGTTAAGATCTCATCCTTTGAACCTTTGTATAGCGGTATATGATCTGCAAGTGGCTCGTTTGAAATCACGATTCCTGCAGCGTGGGTGGAGGAGTGCCTAACCATATTCTCTAGTGGCCTAGCTATCTCTATCAGCTCTCTAAGGTTTGGGGATTTCTCTATGAGTTCTTTTAGCTGCGGGATTTGGGTTAAGGATTCGTCAATACTGAAAACTTTTCCCCTGAATGTTGGAATAAGTTTTGTGACTCGATCAACATCTGAATACGGAATCCCTAGCACCCTTCCTACATC
>Ga0209519_10001612_pt1 | contig 9939 bp, 9 predicted proteins | sample Rifsed13ft1_FD_184005 | JGI IMG/M metagenome (GOLD analysis project Ga0209519, IMG submission 184005) | Soil microbial communities from Rifle, Colorado, USA - sediment 13ft 1 (version 2) | ecosystem: Environmental > Terrestrial > Deep subsurface > Rock core/Sediment | place: Rifle, Colorado...
GACCGAGAAGCGTCCGCCGTTGAAGGCCTCCTCGAGCATGATGAAGATGCTTGCGGCCCCGGTGTTGCCCTTGGTGCGGAGGTTGGTGAACCAACGCTCCTCGGGGATCATCAGCCCGGCTTCGCCCATGAGCCTGACGATGTCGGAGCGGAAGTACTCCGATGAGTAGTGGACGAGGAGATGGTCGATCTCCCCGGGCACGATCCGCCCTTCCCGGACCAGCCCGATGTACTCCTCGACGCCGAGTGCGACGATGTTGTTCAGGATCGAGGTGTCCTGACGCAGGTTGAGCATCCCCGAGTCGTGGGCCTCGGCCGGAGTGGGCCGGTCCTGCCAGGTCGCCCCCGGGCCGATCGTCTCGTTGCTCGCCGCCCCGGCGTACATGCATACCGGGAAGCGGTGGGCATGGGAGACGAGGTGGGACCAGTCGATGCGGAGGGAGAGCCCGTCGGGCCGGGGCTCGGGCTCGACCACCACCGCCCCGGCGCCGTCGGAGAGCATCCAGCGGAGGAACTCGGCGTCGGGGCCGGGGGAGGTCTCCTGGGAGAACCGGTCGGCGCGAAGGGCACGGCTCACCAGCTCCGAGCCGACCGCGACGGCCACCCGATGCCGGTCGAGACGAATCGCCGCCTCGGCGGCGCGCAGGGCGGCGGCTCCCGAGCAGCAGACCCCACCGGCGGAGAGGATCTCCATCGGGCCCCCACCGAGACGACCGTGCACCATGGAGGCGAACCCGGGCACAGGAAGGTCGCCCTGAGTGGTGCCGGTGGCCAGCATACCGACATCGGCTGCGGTGAGATCCCGGCTGGCGAGGGCAGCCAGGACGGCGCGTTCCGCCAGCTCCTCGTTGAGCATGGTGCTGTTGCCGTCCCGGTCGATGGCGTAGTGCCGCTTCTCGATCCCGTTGGCGTCGAGCATTCGCCTTCGCAGCCGGCCCGAGCCTCCGGGAACGGTGCCCAGATAGCTCTGCAGGTCGTCGTTCCCGATCGGTTCGCCGGGGAGGAAGGCCCCGACACTGGTGATGTATGCGCTCATGACTGTCAGCATCGGTGCGAATGGGCCGGGTCGGTATTAGGGAGGGCCCCGATTCCGGGGTCAGGGTCCCCGGACTGGTATGCACCGCGAGTCGGCGGCACGCGTCTCCGGCCGAGGGGTCGATGACCCGGTCCGCAGCCTGACCGGTCTCGGCCCGCTGTGGCCGCATGGGGTCGAGTAGGCTCGTTTCGGGTCGTCAGGAATGGAGGAGATGTGAGTTCCGCACGTCCAAACCCGCGTCCGATTCGGCTGGTCGTGGCCATGGCCTTGGCCATGATCCTGGCCTCACCGGCACTGGCGATCACCAATGGGACACCCGACGGGGACGATCACCCCTTTGTCGGCTCGATCGTGGTCTCTATCCCGGAACGGCCCGACTTGCCGCCGCTGCTGCAGTGGTGCTCGGGCACCCTCATCTCGCCCACCGTGTTCCTCACGGCATCTCATTGCACCGCCGATTTCGACGCCCTGACAGAGCAGTTCCCCATGATGACGGTGTCCGTCACCTTCGACCCGGTCATCGACGACCAGGCAACCCTCCACCCGGCGGAGTGGCACACCAATCCCGGCTACAACGGCTTCTCGGGGAAAGGTGGCGCCTCGGATCCGGGTGACATCGCGGTCATGACCTTCGACGATCCGATCCAGGGGATCACACCGGCCCGTCTTCCAGAGGCAGGTTTGCTCGACGATCTCAAGGATGCCGGGGTGCTCAAGGACACCCGCTTCACCACCGTCGGATACGGGACGGTCCGAGAAGACAATCATGGTGGGTGGCAGGGCATCCTCGACAACCTGGACCGGAATCGAGCCGAGCAGGGGTTCAACTCCCTGACCAAGGCATGGCTGACCCTGCCAATGACACCGAGCAATGGCAACGGTGGCACCTGCTATGGAGACTCGGGCGGTCCGCATTTCATCCACCTCGACGGCGTCGAGACCGACATAGTCGTCTCGCTGACCGTCACCGGCGACGCGCAGTGCAAGGCCTCGGACAAGACCTACCGCACCGACACCGAGACCGCCCGAGCCTTCCTCGCCGACTTTGTGGAGCTGCCCTAGCCCTAGGACCGGGCAACCCGAGCGACGTGGGCCGGACGCCCGCCTGGCGCGGGCGTAGGCTCGTCCACCCATACCGCGATCGAGGAGTACGTGATGAGCCCTGGAAAGATCGTCATGGCGGTGATCGGTGCGTTGCTGGGCCTGTTCGCATTCGGACTGATCGTGGCCGGCGGTGCGTTGCTCTGGGCTTTCGGCACCCAGAGAAGCGCCGATGGCTTCTTCACATCGCCCAGCGTCACCTTGTCCAGCGACACTCACGCACTGACCACGACCGAGATCGACTTGTCGGCTCGTCCCGCCGACTGGTTCCCCTCCTCCCAACTGGCGACGATCCGGATCGAAGCGGAGCCGTCAGATGACGAGCCCGTGTTCGTCGGCCTCGGCGACCAGGACGACGTGGAGGCGTACCTCTCGGGTGTGGGCTACACCGAGGTGACCCGCATCGGCAGCTTCTTCGACGAGGTCAGCTATCGAGACATCGAGGGCGGCCCCCCGCCCGGGCCTCCGGGGGACGAGGACTTCTGGGTGGCCACCGCGGAAGGGGAGGGGAGCCAGACCCTGACCTGGGATGTCGACTCCGGCGACTGGGTCGGGGTGATCATGAACGCCGACGCATCCTCGGGGGTCGCGGTGGACGTGAGCGCCGGGGCCCGGGTCGGCATCCTCCTCCCCATAGCCTTCGGGCTTATCGTCTTCGGTGTGCTGTGCGGGGCGTTGGCAGCCGTGCTGCTGGTGCTGGCGGTCCGCCGGGAGGGTGTGGCGGCTCCGGTGGCGATGGCGGCAGGGGGCGGGGCCGCCGGCTTCGGCCACTACCCGGTGCGGATCGAAGGGCGGCTCGACCCGAATCTCAGCCGATGGCAGTGGCTGCTCAAGTGGCTGTTGGGCCTGCCCCACTACATCCTGCTCGGCTTCCTCTGGGTGGGTTTCGTGCTCCTGACCATCGTTGCCTTCTTCGCCATCCTCTTCACGGGGCGTTACCCGAGGGCGATCTTCGACTTCAACGTGGGAGTGCTGCGCTGGTCGTGGCGAGTCGGCTTCTACTCCTACGGGGCGCTCGGCACAGACCAGTACCCGCCGTTCACCCTGGACGACGTCGAGTACCCGGCCCGGCTCGACGTCGAGTATCCGGGCGAGCTCTCCCGGCTGCTGGTGCTGGTCAAGTGGTGGCTGCTCGCCATCCCCCACTATCTGATCGTGGGACTGTTCACCAGCGGGTTGGTGTGGTGGACCACCGACATCGGTGAGGACGGCAACGCCGTGCTCGACTCAGGGGGAGGTCTGATCGGCATCCTGGTGCTCATCGCCGGTCTCATCCTCCTCTTCTCGGCCCGCTACCCCCAAGGCCTGTTCGACCTGATCATGGGTTTGCAGCGATGGGTGTTCCGGGTGGCGGCCTATGCGGCCCTGATGACCGACGAGTACCCGCCGTTCCGTCTCGACATCGGAGGCCCCGAGCCGGAGGCAGCGCCGGCCGGGCCCGCTCCCGAGCCTCCGGTGGAGAGCGACGCCCCTCCGCCCGGCGGCTGAGCGAGTCGGCCCGATGCCCCTCGGTGACCATCCAGGGCACCGGGGGGGAGATGTCGGTGTACGTCGCCACTCCGTCGGTCGACGGCCCATGATCGCTGGCGCGATGTCACGGTCCGGTTATCACGAGCCATCGGCGATCGACGCCCGTCGTCGCATCCTCGCCTTCTTTCACACCCATCTCCATAGTCCGACCGAGCCGGCCTGATCCGCTCCCGCGGGCGCGGTCCCCAACCAGTCGACGGTTTGAAAGCGCGTCCCGCCGGGTAGTTGGCGCTCGAGACCGGCTCCAGGAGCCGGTCGTTTCTTGCACAGATAGGAAGGAATCGGGTTGGGAGACCAGCGACGCGTATTGGACGCGCCCGGACTGGGTGCGTTCGCGGTGATGCTGTTGGTGGCGACCCTGTTCCCCGGATCCCCGGCCGGGGCGGCCGACCCGGTCTGTGGGCAGGTTTGGGATCGGCTGGCGCATTGGAGCGAGCAGGAGGCGGAGAAGGGGCTGACCACATCGAGGCTCGCCACCCTCCAGGAGTTGATCCCGCTGTTCTCGGAATGCACGGAGGCCGGGCTCGTCGAGCACGAGGGCATGGGATCCGACGCCGGGCGATGGCGAGACCTGGTCGAGGTGTACTTCGACTCCGACGACGTCGAGCGCGTGATCTGTCTCATGGAGAGCGAGAGCGGGGGCAACCCGAATGCGCGCAATCAGTCGTCGGGTGCCTCCGGGTTGATGCAGGTGATGCCCGGGTGGGCCGACCTCTTCGGCTACACCCCTGACGATCTGTTCGATCCCACCGTCAACCTCTGGATCGCCAGCCAGATCCGCCGGGACCAGGGCTGGGCCGCCTGGACCCCCTACCAGCGCGGGTCTTGCCGCTGAGGGGGCCCGGTTACCTCGAACCTGAGGTTCCCCGTAACGGATATGCAACGAATTCTCTCCGGTTCGCTACGGCTGAGACCGAGTCCGTGGAACTCGAGAGAGTTGGTGGCGGATGTGCAACGTGGAACCTCAGGTTCGCCGACAGGCCGAGCAGTGGAATACCATCCTGGCCGGGACCTTGATTTCGACTATCCCCATCGCCATCGTGTTCTTCACCTTCCAGCGCTACTTCGTCCAGGGCGTCGCCGCCACCGGGGTCAAGGGCTGACCCGGGTGCTCTCCGTCGAGGCCGGCAAGGTGGTTCTCGACACCGGCAGCTGCCTGGCGGTGATCTTCGACATGGACGGGGTGGTCACCGATTCTGCCTCGGCCCACCGCCGCGCCTGGAAGCGGACGTTCGACTCGTTCCTCGATGAGCGCTACCTGGCCGGGGGAGAGCGGCTGCAGGAATTCGACGAAGACGACTATCTCACCTACGTCGACGGCAAGCCCCGCTACGACGGGGTGCGCAGCTTCCTCGCCTCCCGGGCCATCGAGTTGCCCGAGGGGACACCGGAGGATCTACCGGATGTGGAGACCGTGTGTGGGCTAGGCAACCGGAAGAACCAGGCCTTCCTCCAGACCGTCGCCGAGAACGGCATCGACGCCTATCGGTCCACACTGGACCTGATCGACCGTCTCCACACCAGAGGGGTGGGGGTGGCGCTGATCAGCTCGAGTCGGAACGCCGCCTCGGTGCTGGAGGCGGCCGGCATCGACCCTGGGATCTTCGATGATGTCGTGGACGGGATCGAGTCGGCCCGCCTCGGTCTCACCGGCAAACCCGATCCCGCCATCTTCCTGGAGGCGGCGTCGCGGTTGGGGGCGAGTGCAGAGGGCTGTGTCGTGGTCGAGGACGCGGTCTCCGGGGTGGAGGCCGGTCGCGCCGGAGAATTCGGCGGCGTCATCGGGGTCGACCGTGGCAACAACCGGGAGGCCCTCCAAGTCGCCGGCGCCGACGTGGTGGTGGAGGACCTGGTCGAGGTGACCCTGGGGTGAAGCCCCAAAGCCGGCCGAACCTGAGGTTCCCCGTTGCAGATATGCAACGAGCCCTCTCGAGTTCGGAGTGAATCGGGGCAGCGGCTGAGAATCAGCCGAGGAGGCCAGCCCCGGCACAGTCTTCGATCAGGGTTTCCAGGATGTCAGGCCGGGTGACCCCGGGGAAACCCTGCACGATGACCCGGTCCACGCCCACTTCTCGATACTCGAGATAACGCTCCCTGCGTGCTGCTCCCGGTTCTACGTTGCCGGCCTCGCCCCATATGTGGACGGAGACGGGCAGGGTCGAAGGGTCCCGACCCACCTCTCGGCACCGATCGGCGATCACCGGCAGCGCCGCCTCCACCTGCCCGGGGGTGAGTGCATCGAGGTTGAGCTCGTCGGCGAAGCGTGCTGCCAGCCGCCAGGTGACATTTGGCCCATTCCCACCAACCAGGATCGGGATGGGCGTCTGCAAGCCCTTCGGTTCGTGGATCGCATCCCGGACATGGGCGTAAGCACCGGTGAAGGTCGCAGTCCCCGGTTGGAACATTCGGGTGATGATCTCGAGATGATCCTCGAGGATCCCGAGCCGTGTCCTGGCATCGGGAAACCCGTAGCCGTAGGCCACCCACTCGTCTTCCTTCCACCCGGCCCCTATCCCGAGAATGGCCCGACCCCCACTGATTACGTCCACCGTCGAGATCATCTTCGCGGTCAAGGCCGGGTTCCGGTATGCCGCCGCCATCACCAGATGGCCGAGTCGTGCTTGCCCGGTCACCGCGGCGAGGGCGGCCAGCTCGGCACCAGGCTCGAAGATGATTGCAGGCTCCGGCGGTGGGTCCACCTGGAAATGGTCGTAGAGCCACAACGACTCGAAACCGGCGTCCTCGGCAAGCAGCGCGATCTCGACGGTCCGGCGCCAGGCGGTCTCCGGGTCGAGCCCGAGATACTCGCGGTCACACCCCTGGGGCAACGTCAGTCCAACCTTCATGGTGAGACCTCCCAGGTCCCGTAGCGTCCGGTTACCTCCTCCCGAACCCGGTCGACCAGGTTCCCCGGTATAGGCAGGGCACTGGCGGCCGTGTACCAGAGCCCGGCATCGTCGATGAACCTGGGAAGCGTGCTCACCGCCTCCTCAACCGCGTCCCAGTCGACACCCATGGCCTCGGGTCGGATGTCAACACCGACCCGTTGCAGGGCGTCGAGCATCTCCTTCGGTTCGTTGTCCTGGAGCATCGAGCCGATCACGATCCCCAACCCGACCGGCTGGCCGTGGATGAAGTGGACGCCGGTGAGTCGCTCCAGGTTGTAGAAGAAGAAATGCTCCATCCCCTCGATGTGCCGTGGGTTCCATCCCGAGTCGTGGAAGGTGGCCCCGCCCCAGCGGTGTGCGGTCATCAATGCCTTGATCCCCGCCTGGTTCACGTCCCTGATGTCGGGAAGATGGTCGAGCACCGAGTCGAATCGAGACCGGGCCTCCGCGACGAGCATCTCGTCGTAGGGCCACGCCGGCTCAGACCGACCCAGCTCTGTGGCCAGACGCCAGTCATGGTGTGCGGTGTGGTAGCAGAGGATGTCGCAGACACCGCTCCGGTTGAGGCCGATCGGCGCGCTCTGGATCACGTCGAAGTCGACGTAGACCGCCTCGGGCACCGCATACCCCAGGTAGCGGACGATCCCGTCGACCCGGAGACCGGCTCGATGACCGAAGGGAGCGTTCACGGTCATCGAAGTCGGCAACTGGAATAGGGGAAGTCGCCGCCTCCAAGCCACGTATTTGGCCACATCTACCGCCTGTCCCCCTCCCACCCCCACCACGCTCTCGCAGTGAGGGAAGCCCGACTCGGCCATCTCCAGCTCCGACACTTCCAGTGTCTCCACCAGATACACCCCGGCCATGTCCCCTTCGAGGTGATCGGCGAAGGCGGGCCAGAGATCGGCCATGGTGACCACGAGGTAGGGCCGGTGGGCGAAGGACGGGATCTGTGCAGCTAGACCCCGCCCAAACACAGTGTTGAACTCGGAGCCCATCAGCGGGTCAGCGTGACCTTGCTCAGACCGGCCGGAGCATCGGGGTCGAGCCCGAGCCGCCGAGCGACAGCCTCGGCCAGCATCAGACCGGGGATGGCATAGACGATGGGTGAGATCTCATCGGGAACCGAGTCCGGCAGGATCAGGGTGTGATAGTCGCCCTGGTGAGTGTCCCTGATCCCGCGGTGCGACACCGTCCAGGGCTCGCCGCCGGCCTCGGTGATCCGGGCCAAGCTCGAGGCGAGGAGCGACCCGATGGGCGTCGGTGACTCGAAGGCGAGAATGGGCACGCCCCGACCCGCCAGCACCGATGGCCCGTGTTCGAAATCGGCTGCCGAGTAGCCGATGGCGAGAAGTCGAGAGGTTTCGATGAGCTTGAGCGCCACCTCGAGCACCGTGGAGAGGTTGTAACCGCGCCCCAGGACCAGAGCGCCGGCGGCCGCAGCGAATGCATCGACCACGTCGCCCCTCTCGATCCAGGATCGACCGGCCACAATCGCTCTCGAGGCGACACCGGGCAGCGAGGCGAGGGTGTATCCGGGCGTGGTATCGAGTTGCGCGACGAGCCACGTGACCGCGAGGAGAGAGGTGACGTAGCTCTTGGTAGCGGCTACGGACAGCTCCGGCCCGGCGTGACATTCGACCACCGTCTCACATGCCGCCGCTAGCGGCGACTCGGCGTCGTTGCAGATGGCGATGGCTCCTGCGCCGGCTCTTGTGGCGGCCTCGACGGCTGCCAACAGGTCGGGGCTTTGGCCCGACTGAGAGATCGCAATCACCAACCCACCCTCCCAGGAGATCCTCGCCCCGTATATGCCGAGAGTCGACGGGGCGGTCAGGCTGACCGGGATGCCAAGCCGGGTCTCGATCAGGTAGCGGGCGTAGACCGCGGCGTGACCCGAGGTGCCGCGGGCCACGATCGAAACCCACTGCGGCTTGGCCCGGGAGACGAGCGTGGCCGCGGTCTCGATGGCACGGGTCCCGCGGTTCAACAGACGGTCGATCGCTTCAGGTATCTCCCTGATCTCGTCTGCCATCTGAGTCATGGCTGATCCCGGGAGGATGGACGGGAATCACGCCCGGCAGTCTTGGAACGAGATGGCACCTGAGGGACCGACCGTCTGTGGCTGGGGATGAAGTTCATGGGAGAGGGTGAGAAAAGGGGGAGGGCGCGCGCCTTTCCCCCTTTCCTCAACAGATCAGAAGCCCTTGCCGACCCACTCTTCGGCGTTGGTCTCGTCGATCTGGTTGGTCTCCAGCACCCACACCGGGTCGATCTCCTCCCCGGCGATCAGCTTGGCCGCAGACTCGCAGGCCTCCTTGCCGGCGTTGTCGTAGGTGAAGGTGGCCGCGATCTCGCCTGCCGCGATGGCTTCGATCGCCTCGTTCTGGCCGTCGATGCCGACGATCGCTGCCTCGCCGAGCCGATCCGCCTCATTCATCGCCTGGACAGCTCCCAGCGCCATCTCGTCGTTGTGGGTGTAGACCACGTCGAACTCGCCGGGTGCATAACGCTGCAGCATGTCGTTCATGAAGTCGAACGCAGGCTCCCGCCGATATTCCCCAGTCTGGCTCTCGATGATCTCGACGTTCGGGTCGTTCTCCTCGAGCCAGGCCACGAAGTCGTCGTGCCGGTCAGTAGTGGCCGAGGCGCCGAGGACACCCTGGATCTCGATCACGCTCCCGCCCTCGCCGCCGAGGAGGGTCTGTGAAACGAATTCCGCCGCGGTCCGCCCGATCAACTTGTTGTCGGCGCCGATGTGCTGGGTCACGTCGACGTTGACGCTCCGGTCGAGCGTTATCACCGGGATCCCGGCGTCGAGTGCCCGCTGCGCCGCCGGCGTCAATTCATCCGCCGTGAGCGGGGTCAGCAGGAGGACGTCTACTCCCTGGGTGATCAGGTCGTCCACGTCGGCGTTCTGCTTCGACCCCTCACCCTGACCGTCGGTCACCACGACCTCGGCCCCCGGGATCAGCGACGAGCAGTTGTCGACGACATTGTTAGTCTGATTGATGCGCCAGACGTCACCGTTGTTGGCCTGTGAGAAACCAATCAGCACCGGCTCGTCCGGCGCGGCTTCGGTGGTGTCGGGTGCTCCTTCGGTTGTGTCCGGTGCACCAGCAGTGGTGTCGGTGCCCTCGGCCACCGTTGTGTCGGAGCTCCCGTCGCCACCGCATGCGGTGACGATCAGCGCGATGGCTACAAAGAGAGCCATCAACCCTGTGTTGCTTCGCTTCATACCTGCCTCCATGTCTGTCCTTTCTGCAGGCTCAGGCCTGCTCTCCGTTGCCAGGTGAGGGCCGGTCGGCCCCTGATCTCGGCCGTGCCAGCTTGAGAGCGCGACGCTCCAAGAGCACGGCGCCGAGAATGATCAGCCCCTTCACGA
>Ga0209519_10001613_pt1 | contig 9937 bp, 9 predicted proteins | sample Rifsed13ft1_FD_184005 | JGI IMG/M metagenome (GOLD analysis project Ga0209519, IMG submission 184005) | Soil microbial communities from Rifle, Colorado, USA - sediment 13ft 1 (version 2) | ecosystem: Environmental > Terrestrial > Deep subsurface > Rock core/Sediment | place: Rifle, Colorado...
GCTCGTCGCTGGTGTGCTGGCGGGTCGCGAACGCGCACGTGCGGAAGCGACCCTTGCCAGGATCCTTCTGTGGCAGGGGCGAGTTGAGGAGGCCGCGACGCGTGAGCTGACCAGTGAGGCCGGCGCGGTCGACGGTTTTGTCGAGGCCGTCGCGATTCGAGTGCTCCTCGCGCAGGGGGAGGTGTTTTCGGCGGGACAGCGGGCGCGCGCGCTGCTGGTTCACGCCGAGTCTTCCCTGCATCCGGTCGAGCGGGTGATGGCGCTTGCCGCGCACACAAGGGTGCTGATCGAGTGTGGCGACCTGGTGCTGGCCGAGCAGCGCCTTGTCGACGTCCGCCTGGCCGCGCGGGCGGCACGCACGCCGTTGCGTCTGGTCCGCGTCAGGCTGCTCTGGGTGGATGGGTTGCGAAGGGCAGGGCGGACCCGGGACGCCGCCCGTGAGCTTCAGGGCCTGAGCCGGTTGTGCGGCGCGACGCCCCCGTTGCTGCGCGCGGGAATCGAGGCCAGGCTGCGCGGCGACGTCCGGCTCGGCGCCCGAGGAGCTGTCTCCGTCGCCGCGCCAGGCGTGGCGGCGTCGATGGTCACGATGGCGCGAGACGAGGAGCTCGATCGCGACGCCGTACGACGGGTGCTCGCGTTTGCCGCGGAGTCGCTGCGAGCCAGTCGACTCGACGTATGGTCGGCCGACGCCGGGCCTGACAGCGCGGTCTTGAGCATCGGCTCCGGTCTCGTCACGGCGATCGGCCCTCGAGTGCTCGACGCCGGGATTGCGATCGACTCGCGCCCGGGATCATCTGGCAGAGAACTTGGCGTGCCTGTTCGGCTGGGTCCTCGCCTCATCGCCGCACTGGTGGCGCGGTGGCCGGCCGACCGTGTGTCTCCAGCGCAGGCGCGCGAACTTCTCGATCTTACGGCAGCGGTCACGGCACCACGCATCGACGCCATGCGCGCGATCGCTCGGGAAGTGGCGAGCGCCTCGACAGCGATCCCGGAGCTGGTCGGGGTGAGCGCGGTGATGGCGGATGTTCGCCGCGCCGTGACTCGCGCGGCCACAGCGCCCTTCTCGGTGCTCATCGAAGGCGAGAGCGGGTCGGGCAAGGAACTGGTGGCCCGCGCGCTTCATCAGTTGAGCCCGAGACGCGAGCGGCGGTTCTGCGATCTCAATTGTGCGGCGCTACCCGACGAGCTGATCGAGTCAGAGCTCTTCGGGCACATGCGTGGGGCCTTCACCGGCGCCGTGGCAGATCGTGCCGGGCTCGTCGAGGAGGCCGATGGCGGCACGCTGTTTCTGGACGAGGTCGCCGATCTGTCGCCGCGCGCGCAGGCCAAGCTCCTGCGGGTCCTTCAGCAGCAGGAGGTGCGCCGTGTTGGCGCCACGTGCAGCCGGAAGGTGGACGTACGTGTGGTCAGTGCCGCCAATCGAGACATGCGCGTCGAGGCCGCCGAGGGTCGTTTCCGGCAGGACCTGCTGTATCGCCTCGACGTGGTCCGCATTCGTGTGCCGCCGCTGAGGGAGCGACCTGAGGACGTTCCCGTGCTGGCGCAGCATTTTTGGCAGGCGGCGGCCGAGCGGGTTGGTACGCGGGCCACGCTGGCGCACGGAGTCCTGACGGCGTTGTCGCGGTATCACTGGCCGGGCAACGTCCGCGAACTGCAGAATGTGATCGCAGGCCTCGCCGTGGCGGCACCGGCGAGGGGCCAGGTGAAGGCCGGCCTGCTGCCACAGGTCATGGTGGGTGCAGCCGTGACTCCCGCGACGCGTCTGGCCGAGGCACGCGAGCAGTTCGAGCGGCGGTGCATCGAGGTCGCGCTTGCCCGCACCGGAGGTCGGCGGGCGCATGCCGCGCGCGAGTTGGGCCTGTCGCGGCAGGGCCTGCTCAAGATGATCGCGCGGTTGGGGATTGCCGGCAGGGACCGGACGCGGGACTAGTTGGCGACCATCAACGGCCGCAGTCGGATCACTCCTGACGGATCGTTGTCTGGCTCGAGGTTTCCGACCGGCCTGGCGTAGGCCACCGCCGCGTGGTACTGCTCGAACGCAGACGGCACTGTGTGGCAGTCGAAGTTTTGCGGGTTCATGAGATCGTCGGTACGGTCGGTGTGCCAGAACCCCATTGCGTGTCCCACTTCGTGCCGGACGGTCTTGTGTCTGACAGGGAAACCGTCGCATCCGCACCTGATGCCGGCGCTGGCGTTCTTGTGGTACAGGACGATGGTTCCGCCAAGCTCCAATCCGACGTGCGCACGGCCGCACGCGGCTGGGTCCGTTTCCGCGGGCCACTTGACGGTGATCCATCCGGTCTGAGTCTCGCGTGATTCGATCCCGCGTTCCACAACCGCGACCTCATACCGCCGCCCGGTCAGGAGCGGCACGGTGTTCCGGATGTTGCTCTCGGTCATTTCGAGCAAAGCAGGGTCGATCGGCACGCCTGCTTCGTCGACAGCCTTGAGGTAGATCAATGGTGCTCGCGTCCACCGTCTGAGTGGTTGCAACCCCGTCGTGCTCTCCAGTTCGTTGCGGACGATCTGACGGTAGTACGCTGCGTTGAACGTCCCATCGTCGATTCTGATGGCGTCGAGCGCTACGGCCCGTGGGCCTCTGGCGACGAACGCTGTACGAGACAGGATCTGTGGGCCGGTAATCACGAATCGTTCAGCCGTTTGACCGGTCGGAATTGTGACGTTGAACATGCCCTGCGCGTCGCTTGTCGCGGCTACGCCGCTTGCGTCAATGCTGAGACCGCTGAGCGGCATGCCGCCGTTGATGGCCACGATCTGGCCCGAGACAGTGGCCGTGCTCGGTGTTGGCGGTGGTGTTGGTGCCGAAGGGCTGCCACCGCACGAGACGGTCGACAGGACAACGCCAGCCAGGACGAAGCCCCTTAGTGGTCCCTCGAGATGGACGCTCATTCTCCACCGGAGGGAGTGAATCCTAGCATGGCCTCGACCCGACACAGCCAGCCGGCGACCGCCGATCGCCCTCACGGCGCACCCGGAGTTCGCCTATAATCCGCGCGGACTGACGCACTGCACGTCCACGATTCGAGATGACGGAGGGTTTATGACACGCACGTCGGCTCTGCTCCTGGGGACGCTGCTCATCGGGTTCACGGCACTACAGGCCACGGTCACCGCTCAGGGCGGTGCGTGGACCACTCTCTTTGATGGCTCCAGCCTCAAGGGCTGGAACATCGTCGGCGACGCCAACTGGGAAATCGTCGACGGCGTGGTGCAGGCCAACAAGGGCACGGGGTTCCTCGTGACACCCGTCCCGTACGGGGACTTTCAGATCACGCTCGACTTCTGGGTGACTGACGATGCCAATAGCGGCGTGTTCATCCGCTGCGACGATCCGAAGACCATCACCGCGACCAACGCCTACGAGGTCAACATCTACGACAAGCGGCCCGACCAGTCGTTCCGCACGGGAGGCATCGTGGACGTGGCGAAGCCGGCCAGCGTCGTCATGACGGGCGGGAAGTGGAACAGCTTCGACATCACCGCGCGCGGCACGAAGCTGACGGTCACGCTCAACGGGATGCGGATGGTGGATGTGGACGACACCAAACACGCACGCGGCTCGATCGCCCTGCAGTACGGCGCGGGCACGGTGAAGTTCAGGAACGTTCGAGTCAGGACGCTCTAGTCGGCGTCGCGCTCGTCCCAGGTGCGGGCGAGGACCTTGGTGAAGAGTTCCGGCTGTTGTGCTCCGGAGATTCCGTAGCGGCCGTCGACGACGAAGAAGGGGACGCCCGAGATGCCGAGCAACTTGGCTTCGTTCAGATCGTCGTTGACGGCGTCTACAAAGGCGTCGCGCTCCAGGGCCTGACGGGCTTCGGTCGGATCGAGGCCCACCTCGGCCCCGAGTGCCACCAGCGTTTCGCGGTCGAAGAGCGATTGCTGCTCCGTGAAATACGCCCGATAGAAGCGTTCGAGCATCGCATCCTGGAGGTCATGGCTACTGGCCAGGTGGACGAGTTGATGGGCCTCGAGCGTGTTGCCGGTGAGGCCCTCATCGGTCAGGTGGTATTCGAGGCCCTCCGCTTCTGCCATCTCCTCCATGTTCTCGTCCATCTCCACGACCTGTGCTTCCGAGAGACGGTATTTCGATATCAGCATGCTCCGACGACTGGAGGTTTCGCCTCTGGGTCTCGCGGGGTCGAGTTGGAACGAGCGGTGGGTGACACGCACCACGTCACGGTGCTCGAACTCCGCGAGGGCGCGCTCGAAGCGGCGCTTCCCGAGGTAGCACCAGGGACAGACGACGTCGGACCAGATGTGAATCTGCATCGATGTAGCTCGCAGCTGGTAGCTCGTAGCCGGTAGCCCCCAGTCAGCCTCTAGTCTAGACCGTGAACTGTGCCGCGGGGCAGGGTCCGAGTTCTGGCTACGAGCTACCGACTACGAGCTACCACCTACAGCGTCGACACGTCCGCCGAGATGATCCCCTGACACGCCGTGCAGACGATCGCGCGGCCGCCCCGGGGCAGGGGAGACGTGAAGCTCACTTGCGAGCGCTTCAGCCGCAGCACGCGTAAGCTGCGGACCAGTTCGCGGCAGTGCGGACACCTCGCGGGATATTCCAGCGTGTAGACGGCGCCACCCTCCCACTCGGCCGGGATGGTCTCGGTCGACGCCGACAGATCGTAGACCTCTTCGTCCTCAGCCTGTACCGGGACCAGGCACAACGGGCACTTCGTGGCGCCGGCTGGCAGCTTCTCTCCGCAGGCACCGCACGTCTGCATGCCGGAGATTGTAGCGGGACTCGAGCATCCTTGCGCTGGATTCTGCGAGCGGAAACAATGGCCGCGTGTTTCGGTACCTGACGCGACGACTCGTGCTGACGATCCCCGTCCTGCTTGGAGTCGCCACTCTCGTGTTCTCGCTGATTCATCTCATCCCGGGAGACCCGGCGCAGGCGATGCTGGGAGAGGGGGCGTCAGAGGCCGACGTCGTGCAGCTTCGTCGCCAACTGGGCCTCGATCGACCGCTCGCGGAGCAGTACTTCGCGTTTCTCGTCGGCCTGGCGCGAGCCGACCTCGGCACGTCACTCCGAACGGGTACGCCGGTCCTCAGCCAGATCGTCGAGCGCATGCCCGCGACGCTCGAACTGGCGGCCGCCGCGATGATCGTCGCCCTCGCGATCGCGATTCCACTGGGCATCCTCGCCGCCGTCTGGCGCGGCACTCTGGTCGACCACACCGCTATGACGCTCTCTCTGGTGGGGGTCTCGATGCCGAATTTCTGGCTGGGACCGCTGCTCGCGATCGTGTTCGCCGTCGAGCTCGGGTGGCTCCCCGTTTCGGGGCGCGGTGGCGTGGGGCATCTGGTGCTCCCGGCCGTGTCGCTCGGGGCGGCGCTGTCCGCTGTCCTCGCGCGAATGACACGGGCCGCGCTTGTCGAGGAGCTTCGCGAACAGTATGTGGTGGCTGCTCGCGCCAGGGGAGTGTCCCGCGCCCGCGCGGTCATGCGGCACGCGTTTCGAAACAGCCTGATCCCCGTCGTCACGCTCGTGGGCCTGCAGTTCGGTGCGGTGCTCACGGGAGCGGTCATCACCGAAACGATTTTCGCGTGGCCGGGCATCGGGCGCCTGCTCATTCAGTCGATCGGTTTCCGCGACTACCCGCTGGTGCAGGGTTGCATCCTCCTGATTGCGGTGACCTACGTCGGCATGAACCTGATAACCGATCTCGTCTACGCCGTGCTCGATCCCCGCATCCGATACCAATGACGAAGGCCGGCGTGCTCATCGTGGGCCTCGCAGTGCTCGGAGCCGTTGTCGGGCCATGGCTCGTGCCTTTCGATTCCTCGGCCCAGGAGTTGGCGTTGCGGCTCGAAGGGCCGACGTGGGTGCACTGGTTTGGACTGGACGAGCTGGGCAGAGACGTCTTCGCCCGCGTCCTGTCCGGCGCGCGCATCTCACTGGTCGTTGGCCTGGTCGTGGTGTCGGTGTCCGCTGTGGTCGGAACCCTGCTGGGCTCGATCGCGGGCTACTACGGCGGCGGAGTCGATGAGGTCATCAGCCGCATGATCGACGTCCTGCTGGCGTTTCCCGGTCTGCTGCTGGCCATCGCGCTCGTCGCGGTCCTGGGGCCCAGCCTGGTGAATGTCGTACTCGCGCTCTCGCTGATTGGGTGGGTCGGTTACGCGCGCCTGATTCGCGGACTCGTGCTTCGTGCGCGAGAGTTCGAGTACGTGCAGGCCGCGAAGGCGATTGGCGCGGCCACGCCGCGGATCCTGATTCGCCACATCATTCCGACCACGCTCCCGGCGTTGACTGTCCAGGCCACGCTCGGCATGGCGGGTGCGATTCTGTCGGAGGCGGCGCTCAGCTTTCTGGGGCTTGGCGTCCAACCGCCCACGCCGAGCTGGGGCACGATGCTCAATTACGGGCGAGCTCACTTGCTCGACGCACCTCACTTGACGGTCTTTCCGGGGCTCGCGATCGCGGTCCTGGTGCTCGGGTTCAACTTCCTTGGCGACGGTCTGCGGGACGCGTTGGATCCTGGATCGCAATCGCGCTCGTCCTGAACTCTGTCAAATCCCAACTCCCAGGAATCCAATTTCCAATCAACGCGATTCCGACTTTTGGGGGTTGGGACACGGATCGATTGGGCGTTGGGAGTTGTCACCGCACAGCCGAGAGAATCCGGTATTTCTCAGCCGCTTCTCGCGCGGGTTCCGAGTGTCCAAGCCGTCCTGCGGCGTCGGCCAGGTATGTGAAGGCTGACGGTTCGACGGGAAACTGTTCGACGGCCCGCTGTAGTGTTCGTTCCGCCGCCACGGTGTTCCCGGACAGGTAGAGCGCCCTGCCGTAGAGCGTGAGCGCCTCGCTGCTGGCGCCCGGCCGGCTGGCCACCGGTGCGAGCGCTTCGATGGCCTTGCTCAAGGCGACTCGATCGGGCTGAGACTCCGCCGTCTCCAGCCAGACGCGACCGAGCGCCGTGTAGACACTCGCGGCATCCGGGTGACGTTCTGCCGCCCGCCCGAGCGTCAAAACCGCGGCGTCGCGTCGCCCGAGCCGAGCGTAGGCCAGACCGACGCCCACGAGTCGTTCAGCGCGAGCCAGTTCCAGCGCGGCAAGTGCTTCGAGCTGCTCAAGGGCTCTCTGCTGGCGGCCTGCGGCGGTGTAGAGCGCCACGAGTTCCTCGCGTGCGGGCGCAAGTGTCGGGTCGAGATCGACGGCCCGCAGCAGCGAGGATTCCGCCTGCTCGGCAGACGGGCCGTCTCGAAGGCTCAGGCCGAGCACGTAATGGGCCTCGGCGGACTGGTCGTCGAGGCTCACGGCCTTATGGAGCACCTCGATTGCCTGAGAGATGTTGCCTCCGCGGTAGAAGGCGAGGCCCAGTTTGTAGACGACACGCGGAGCCCGGTCATCGAGACGAAGGCAGCTCTGGTAGTCCAGGGCGGCCGCTTCATGTTGCCCCATGGCCGCGTGTGCATCACCCAGCAGTTCGAGTGGCCTGGGCGCGGTTGGGTCGAGGATTGCCGCTTCGCCGAGATCCCGGACCGCGGCGGTGAACTCGCCGCGCCGCCGGTAGGTATCGCCGCGCTTCAGGCGGGCAATCATCGAATTGGGCTTAAGAGTCAGGGCGCCGCTGAGAGCCTCGATGGCCTCAAAAGTCTGCCCGCGGGTGGCCGCCTCATCACCGGCGGCAATCAGGCGGCGGTATTCACGCTCCTGCCGGGCGTCCAGCCAGACCAGGGCAATGGCGGCAACAAGGGCCGTCATGGCCACCGCAGCCACGATCGGGCGGTTCATCTGGGACCCAATCCTACCCCGTCTGGAACCATCGGCCGACCTTGGGGTCTAATCCCACAAGGACGGTGCTAGACTCATGGGAACGCCTGTTTCCGGAGGGTTGGTGAAGAACGCTGGCGCTATCGGTTGGTCTTACGTCGACACGGCGGAGGCCGCGCTCATCGGGCGCTGCACGACAGGCGACGAGGATGCCTGCGCCGACCTGGTGAACGCGCACCAGCGGATGGTGTACACCTTGGCGCTCCACCTGCTGCAGGATCCCGACGAGGCGATGGACCTGTCGCAGGAGGTCTTCCTGCGCGTGTTCCGCACGCTGTCCCACTTCCGCGGGCAGTCCGCCCTCCGCACCTGGATCTATCGCATCGTCATCAACCAGGCGCGTAACAGGCAGCGCTGGTGGCGGCGGCGCCATCGATCGAGCCAGGTGTCGCTCGACGAGCACCTGCAGCAGTTTGGCGACGTCGAGTCCAAGAGCGACGTGCTGCCGGACCGGCTGCTCGCCAGCAAGGAGACGTCGACGCTGATCTGGCAGGCGCTCGACCGGCTCCCCTTCGATCAACGCACCGCACTCATCCTGCGGGAAGTCGATGGTCTGCACTACGACGAGATCGCCTACTCGCTCGGGGTGGCCGTCGGCACGGTGAAATCACGGCTGACACGGGCGCGCCAGGCGCTTCGGGCCCAACTGTTGGGGCTGCACGCATGACGCCCTACATCGGCTGCGAGTACGCGCGCGAGCGCCTCGAGAGCTTCATCGACGAGGAGCTGTCAGTCGAGGAGCAGGTCGCCGTGGAGACCCACGTGCGCTGGTGCCGGACGTGCGCCGCACGTATCGAGGATCTGCAGCTCATTGGGGCGTCCATCCGCGTCGGGTCATCCGCTCTTCACCACGCCTCCGATGTCGAGCCTGCCATCAGTGCCGTGCACTCCCGCGTGTTGATGCGCCTGCGCGCTGAGCGCGAGCAGTCCCTGCCCGTGCGCGTGCGCGAGCAGTTCACCGATCTGCGCCTGCTGTGGCCGGCTCTCGGCGCGACCATGGCCGTGGTGCTCTGCGCGAGCGTGGCGGTCGGAGTGTTGAAGAAGGCGTCCATCGAGCGGCCGGAATCGCTGGCTACGAGGCTCGAGGCAATGGCCAATCCAGGCTCCGAGCGCAACCCGCTCAGGCCGGACAACAACGCGCGGGTCGATCGCTACTTCGAGAAATACGTCGACAGCGACAGGGCGGGTGGGATCTCGATGCCGCGCGTCCTCGACGATGGCGCGTCCTTCGACGCCATCCAGGATCAGGAGGCCATGTTCACGATGGCGACCGTCGTCAGCCGAGACGGACGCATCGCCAACCTTGAACTGCTGAAGTCGGAACGGACGGGCACGGCAGCCGAAAAGGCGGTGCACGCCAACGATGTCGAGGCCGTCCTCGACGCCGTGCGGCAGTCGCGGTTTGCACCGGCGCAGACGCCGGTCGGCCGGGCCGTTGCCGTCAACATGGTGTGGTTGTTCGTGGTGACGACGGTGCAGACGCCTGATCCGCAACCGGTCCCTGAAGTGACGAGGGCGACCGTGCGGGCCAGGAGAGTTCCGCCGATCGATGTCGCCGTGCCGCTGCCGGTCAATCAGCGGTCCGCGCGAACCAACCTCTCACCGACGGCCTGACGCCGGTTCTCCTGCCCCGGTTTCCCCGCGTGTGCTCGATGTGTTGTTGAGCATGTCCGAGGCGCGCAGGATGACGCCGCGCGAGGCCGCATCGCCCTCGAGGACCAACTCGAACTGCTCGACCCGCGAGTCGGGCAACCCATCCTTCGGGTAGATGATCTGCCACCGATCCCCATCCAGCGAGTAGTCGACCTTCTGCACGGACGAGTTCGCGTCCCTCACGTCGAAGGCGATGATCGCGCGTCCGTTCTCCCTCCGCGCTGAGGTCACCGTGATCACCGGCGGCACGTTGTCGACCTCGAACGACCCGCTCTCCCTCGCGCCGGTCAAGGCGGTGGAGGGGGAGTTGGAGGGCACATCGGTGGCCGTGACGCGGACCGTGTAGCGGCCGTTCGGCACTGAGGTCGTGTCCCACACAAGGATCTCTTCCGTCATGCCGCGTTTGAGCGGCTTCCAGGACGTCTCACCTTCGCGGCGATAGAACACGTCGTAGTTGAGGTCGTCGCTGTTGTCGTCTTCGGC
>Ga0209519_10001617_pt1 | contig 9929 bp, 7 predicted proteins | sample Rifsed13ft1_FD_184005 | JGI IMG/M metagenome (GOLD analysis project Ga0209519, IMG submission 184005) | Soil microbial communities from Rifle, Colorado, USA - sediment 13ft 1 (version 2) | ecosystem: Environmental > Terrestrial > Deep subsurface > Rock core/Sediment | place: Rifle, Colorado...
GTCGGCAAGGCGGGTCTCCCGCGGTGCTGGCGATGCGGCGAGATGCCCCCGGGCTTGCTGCCCTGCCCGGCGTGCGGCGAGCCGATCCCGAAGGCCCGGCTCGAGGCGATCCCGGAAAGTCTCTACACCGTGGACGAGGAATCGGCCCGCGAACGCCAGGCTGCGAGCTAGCGTCACCAGCGCGCACCGCGCACCGCCGTCACGGCGAGTTGCATGCGGTTTCCAGGTGTCGTCCCGGCCCTCGTGCACAAGTCGAGGGGGGCAAGCGCCTCGATGGGGCGGTCGCCGTGTGCCGCTGCACCGCGCGCGGACCCGGGGGCGCTGCCGGACGCCGCACGCGCCGCAGCGAATCCAATCCGGGGGCGCCTGCGTACCTGTCTGCGTACACCACGCCCCCGTGGAACGCCGACAGCGTCGGCACCGCCGTCCCAGGAACCGACCTGATGCCAACGCCCCCATCGATCCGTAAGGCCCTCGGCACGTCCGTACTCGCGCTCGGCACCGTGCTCACCAGCGGCTGTGAAAGCGCGCTGTTCAAGTTCGCCAACCGCGGTCTCGACGCGCCCGAGGCCACCGTGCGCTACGCGCCGGAACTGGGCCTGTCGCTGGACGTGTACCGCCCGGTCGGCCCGCACCCGGGCAACGCGCCGACGGTGGTGTTCTTCTATGGCGGCGGCTGGCAACGCGGCAAGCGCGAGCAGTACCGCTTCATGGGCCGGCGCCTGGCGCAGAACGGCATCCTGGCGGTCGTTGCCGACTACCGCACCTATCCGCAGGCCGGTTTCCCCGCGTTCCTGGACGACGCCGCGCGTGCGGTGGCGTGGACCCGCGACAACGCCGCGCGCCACGGTGGCGATGCGCGGCGGCTGTTCGTCGCCGGCCACTCCGCCGGCGCACAGATCGCCGCGCTGCTGGGTGCGGACCCACGCTACCTCGCCCGGCACGGCATGCAGCCTGCCGATCTCGCCGGGGTGATCGGCATGTCCGGCCCGTACGACTTCGTGATCAGCGGCCAGTACGTCAAGGTGTTCGGCGCGCCCGCGCAATGGCCGCAGGCACAGGCGATCAACTACGTCGATGGCAACGAGCCGCCGTTCCTGCTGATCCACGGCTCCGGCGATCGCGTGGTCGAGGCGCGCGACAGCCAGCAGATGGCCGCGCGCCTGCGCCGCCATGGAGGCGAGGCCGAGTTGTTGCTGCTGGACGACGCCGGCCACAGCGCGCCACTGCTGGGCCTGTACCAGCCAACGCGGTCCCCGACCGTGCTGCCGGCGATCCTGCGTTTCGTGCGGGAGGGATGAGACACGCACCGTGCCGGATCTGATGCGCAGCGCGTCGGCGGCCGCGTCGCCGGCACCCTGGGGCGAAATTGCCAGCGAAGATTCCAATCGCCTCGCAGAGGTCTAGACTCCGCCTTGGATGGCTTGAACCAGCGCACCGGCGGCACGGCGGCCGGCATGAAGGCGGGCAACATCGAAGCGTGGAGGGCGTCAGTGCAACCCACCGATATCCGCAACCCGGATTACTTCCACAAGGTCGTCGACTGCCAATGGGCGTGCCCCGCGCACACCCCGGTGCCCGAGTACATCCGCATGATCGCCGCGGGCCGCTACGACGACGCCTACATGCTCAACTGGGAGTCCAACGTGTTCCCGGGGATCCTCGGGCGCACCTGCGACCGGCCCTGCGAGCCGGCGTGCCGACGCGGCCGGGTCGAGGAGAACAATGGCGAGAAGCCCGAACCGGTCGCGATCTGCCGGCTCAAGCGCGTCGCCGCCGACCACAAGTCCGACATCCGCAGCCGGCTGCCGCAAGTGGCCAGGCCCAACGGCAGGCGCATCGCCTGCGTGGGTGCCGGGCCCGCGTCGCTGACGGTGGCGCGCGACCTGGCGCCGCTGGGTTACCAGGTGACCGTGTTCGACAGCGACCCCAAGGCCGGCGGTTTCATGCGCACGCAGGTCCCGCGCTTCCGCCTGCCCGAATCGGTGATCGACGAGGAGACCGGGTACATCCTCGACCTGGGCGTCGAGTTTCGCGGCGGCCAGCGCATCGACTCGATGAAGGCGCTGCTGGAAGGCGGCTTCGACGCGATCTTCGTCGGCTGCGGCGCCCCGCGCGGGCGCGATCTCGACCTGCCGGGCCGCTGGGAGGCGAAGGCGAACATCCACGTCGGCATCGACTGGTTGTCGTCGGTGTCGTTCGGCCACATCGATGCGATCGGCCGCCGCGTGATCGTGCTCGGAGGCGGCAACACCGCGATGGACTGCTGCCGCAGCTCGCGACGCCTGGGCGGCGAGGACGTCAAGGTGATCGTGCGTTCGGGTTTCGACGAGATGAAGGCGTCGCCGTGGGAGAAGGAGGACGCGATCCACGAAGGCATCCCGATCCTCAACTTCCTGGTGCCCAAGAGTTTCGAGCACCGCGGCGGCAGGCTGACCGGCATGCGCTTCGAAAAGGTCGTCGCATGGCACGACGAGAACGGTCGCCGCACGCTGGTGCCCACCGGCGAGCCGGAGCAGTTCTTCGAATGCGACGACGTGCTGATCGCGGTCGGGCAGGAGAATCATTTCCCGTGGATCGAGCGCGACATCGGCCTGGCGTTCGACGACCACGGCATGCCGGTGGTGGACGCGGTCACGATGCAGTCGAGCCTTGGCAAGGTGTTCTTCGGCGGCGACGCGGCGTTCGGCCCGAAGAACATCATCTGGGCGGTCGCCCACGGCCATGACGCGGCGATCTCGATCGACCGGTTCCTTTGCGGGGAGGACGTGCGCGAGCGTCCCGACCCGCTGCTGAACCTGGTCTCGCAGAAGATGGGCATCCACGAGTGGACCTACGACAACGAAGTGTCGCCCGATGAGCGCTTCAAGGTGCCGCTGGAGGTGCAGGCGAAGGCCTTGCAGAGCATCAGCGTGGAGGTCGAGCTCGGCTTCGAGATCGCCAGCGCGTTCAAGGAGGCCGAGCGCTGCCTCAATTGCGACGTGCAGACCGTGTTCGCCCGCGACGCCTGCATCGAATGCGACGCCTGCGTCGACATCTGCCCGATGGACTGCATCACCTTCACCGGCAACGACGACGAGCCGGACCTGCGCCAGCACCTGAGCGCACCGGCGCTCAACCTCGCGCAGGATCTGTACGTGTCGGCGCCACTCAAGACCGGACGGGTGATGGTCAAGGACGAGGACGTCTGCCTGCATTGCAGCCTGTGCGCCGAGCGCTGCCCGACGGGCGCCTGGGACATGCAGAAATCGCTGCTGGAATTCATCCGCGCCGGCGATCCGCGTTGCCGCAGCAGCACGAGGCACGCGGCATGAAGGCGGCCATGCCCCCGATCAGCGCGATCAACGACTTCGTGGTGAAGTTCGCCAACGTCAACGGCTCCGGTTCGGCCTCGGCCAACGAGCTGTTCGCCAAGGCGATCCTGCGCATGGGCGTACCGGTCAGCCCGCGCAACATCTTCCCGTCCAACATCCAGGGCCTGCCGACCTGGTACGAGGTGCGCGTCACCGAGCGCGGCCATCTGGGCCGGCGCGGCGGGGTCGACCTGATGGTGGCGATGAACCCGCAGACCTGGAACGCCGACCTCAAGGAGATCGAGCCCGGCGGCTACCTGTTCTACGACAACAGCAAGCCGCTGCCGGCCTCGCGGTTCCGCGACGACGTGCACGTCATCGGCGTGCCGATCACCGAGATATGCAATGCCGCCTGGAGCGAGCCGCGGCAGCGGCAGCTGTTCAAGAACATCGTCTACGTCGGCGCGTTGTCGGTGCTGCTGGACATCGACCGCGGCGTGGTCGAGGAACTGCTCGGCAGCCAGTTCAAGAGCAAGCCGAAGTTGCTCGACTCCAACAACCTCGCGCTGCAGCTGGGCCGCGAGTACGTCGAGAACAACCTCGACTACCCGATCGGCCTGCGCGTGCAGCCCGCCGACGAGGTCGGCGAGCGCATCTTCGTCGACGGCAACGCCGCCGCGGCGCTGGGCTGCGTCTACGGTGGCGCCACGGTCTGCGCTTGGTATCCGATCACGCCGTCGTCGTCGTGCGCCGAGGCGTTCCAGGCGTATTGCCAGCAACTGCGCATCGAGCCGGACACGGGCCGGCACCTGTACGCGATCGTGCAGGCCGAGGACGAGATCGCCTCGATCGGCATCGTCGTGGGCGCCGGCTGGAACGGCGCGCGCGCGTTCACCGCGACCTCGGGACCGGGGGTTTCGCTGATGACCGAGTTCCTCGGGCTGGCGTACATGGCCGAGATCCCCGCGACCATCATCAACGTGCAGCGCGGCGGCCCCTCCACCGGCATGCCCACGCGCACCCAGCAGGCCGACATCCTGGCCTGCGCGTACGCCTCGCACGGCGATACCCGGCACGTGCTGCTGCTGCCGGAGGATCCGCACGAGTGCTTCGAGTTCGCCGCCGCCGCGCTCGACCTGGCCGATCGCCTGCAGACGCCGGTGTTCGTGATGAGCGACCTGGACATCGCCATGAACCAGCGCCTGTGCGCGCCGCTGCAGTGGGACGACGCGCGCCAGTACGATCGCGGCAAGGTCATGAGCGCCGAGGACCTGGAGGCGGGCAGGGAGTTCGGTCGCTACCTCGATGTCGACGGCGATGGCATCCCCTACCGGACCTACCCGGCCACGCACCCGGACAAGGGCGGGTTCTTCACCCGCGGCACCAGCAAGGACGCGTTCGCGCGCTACTCCGAGGCCGGGCCGGATTACGTCTACAACGTGAACCGGCTGCTGAAGAAGTTCGACAGCGCCAGGGCGCTGGTGCCGCAGCCGGTGGTGCGCAGGGCAGCGCGGCCGACCGCGAACGGCGCGATCCATTTCGGCTCGACCAGTCCGGCGATGAGCGAGGCGATCGAGGCGATGCAGGCCGATGGCATCCACCTGGACACGCTGCGGCTGCGGGCGTTCCCGTTTCCCGAAGCAGTCGCGATCTTCATCGCCGCGCACGAGCGGGTGTTCGTGGTGGAGCAGAACCGCGACGGACAGATGCGCAGCCTGCTGATCAATGAGCTGGGCGTCGATCCGGCCCGGCTGGTGCCGATCCTGCACTACGACGGCACGCCCATCACCGCCCGTTTCATCACCGGCGAGATCAGCGCGCGCGTGGGCGCGGCGAAGGTCGCGCCGATCCAGCCCAGCAGGGTCGCCAGCTCATGACCTACATCGCCAAGCCGAAACTGCACCACCCGTCGCTGGCCACCAACAAGGTCTGCCACACGCGCCGCGATTACGAAGGCAAGATTTCCACGCTGTGCGCGGGCTGCGGCCACGATTCGATTTCCGCCGCGATCATCCAGGCCTGCTGGGAAATGGACGTGGAGCCGCACAAGGTCGCCAAGCTGTCGGGCATCGGCTGCAGCTCGAAGACCACGGACTACTTCCTCGGCAACTCGCACGGCTTCAACACCGTGCACGGGCGCATGCCCTCGGTGCTCACCGGCGCCAACCTGGCCAACGGCGAGCTGCTGTATCTGGGGATTTCCGGCGACGGCGATTCGGCCTCGATCGGCATCGGCCAGTTCGTGCATGTGATGCGCCGCGGCGTGAACATGGTCTACATCGTCGAGAACAACGGCGTCTACGGCTTGACCAAGGGCCAGTTCTCGGCCACCGCCGACCAGGGCTCGACCTCCAAGAAGGGCGCGGTCAACACCGAATCGCCGATCGACATGGTCAGCCTGGCGCTGCAGCTGGGGGCGACGTTCGTCGCCCGCAGTTTCTCCGGCGACAAGCAGCAGCTGGTGCCGCTGGTCAAGGCGGCGATTGCCCACCGCGGCGCCGCGTTCATCGATGTGATCAGCCCGTGCGTGGCGTTCAACAACCATGCCGGCAGCACCAGGAGCTACGACTACGTGCGCGCGCACAACGAGGCGGTCAACCGCATCGAGGTGATTCCCGCGCGCGAGGAGATCGTCGTGGATTACGCCGAAGGCGAAGTGGTCGAGCTTGCGCAGCACGATGGCTCGGTGCTGCGCCTGCGCAAGCTGCACGCAGGCTACGACCCGGGCGATCGGATCGCGGCGATGAACTTCATCCAGCAAAGCCAGGCCCAGGGCGAAATCGCCACCGGCCTGCTGTACGTCGATCCGGAAGCGGCCGACCTGCACGAGCATCTCAACACGTCGGCGCGCCCGTTCAACACGCTGGGCGCGGCGCAGCTGTGCCCCGGGTCGGCGGCACTGGAGCGGATAAACGCATCGCTGCGCTGACGGGCCGCAGCGGTCGCTCCGCGCCGGTTCCGGGCGCAAGCCCGGCGGGCTGAAACGACGGTTCAGCTTCGAGGATAAAGACCGCGTGACTTCACGCGGGCGCGAACCGCCATTGGGGAGGATGGGGACTTCCCCAAGCACGGCGCACCCCATGACGCATTCGAAGCTGACCACTCTTGCCCAGGCCCTGGCTGGCGCCCTGCTGCCGGCGGCGCTAGCGGCGTGTTCCCCGGCATCCTCCGAATCGGCGCAGACCGCCACCGGCAACGAGGTAGCTGCGAGCGCGGCCACGGGCATGGCACCAGGTCCGCTGGAAGCCGGTGTCGCGACCGGCGCGCCGACACAGCTGCCGAACGAGTCGACCTCGACGATGCCGATCGCGCCAAGCGACGCCCAGGACCAAGCCGCGACGTCCGCGCAAGCGGTGCCCGAGCCGGCGCCGGAGCCGCCGGCGAAGGCCGCGCCGGCCGACGCCGAGTTGCCCGCCGACAGCATGCTGCGCGCGCAGGTGCTGCTGGAGCGCGCGTTGTTCTCGCCGGGCGAGATCGATGGCGCCGGCGGCAGCAACACGCGCCGCGCGGTCGCGGCATTTCAGCAGGCCAATGGCCTGACCAGCAGCGGCGAACTCGACGCCGCGACCTGGGAAGCCCTCAACCGCGATGCCGCCCCGGTGCTGGTGGAGTACACCACCACCGCCGAGGACGTGGCCGGTCCGTTTGCGAAGATCCCTTCCGCGCCGATGGAGATGGCCAAGCTCGACGCGCTGCCGTACGAATCGGTCGAGGAAAAGATCGCCGAGAAATTCCACGCCAGCCCGGGCCTGCTCGCCAAGCTCAATCCGCAAGCGGACTTCAGCGCGGCCGGCACCACCCTCACCGTGCCGAACGTGGCCGGCGCGGGCAACCTGCCGAAGGCGGCGCGGGTGGTGGTGGACAAGTCGGACTCGGTGCTGCGCCTGGAGGACGCGTCGGGCAAGGTGCTGGCGCAGTTCCCTGTCACCACCGGCAGCGCGCAGTTCCCGCTGCCGATCGGCGAGTGGAAGGTGACCGGCGTCGCGCGCAACCCGGTGTGGCATTACGATCCCGCGCTGATCGCCGACACCCGCAAGGGCGATACCAAGGCCGAGATTCCCGCGGGCCCGAACAACCCGGTCGGCACCGTGTGGATCGACCTGACCAAGGAGCATTACGGCATCCACGGCACCCCTTCGCCGTCGCGGATCAGCAAGGGCGAGTCCAACGGTTGCATCCGCATGACCAACTGGAGCGCGGAGGCGGTAGCGAAGGTGGTGGGCCCCGGCACGGTGGTGTCGCTGGTGGAGTGATCGGCCTGTCCGAGTCACGCGCCAGCCTGCCCGGGGCCGCGACGGCCGCACCGGCGCCGTCGGATTGCTTGTAACCCTGGGCGACGTCGTGCCACTGCTTACCCAGGCCGGCGCCCGGGACATCTGACGCCGCATCGCCCGCGCGCCATTGCCGGCATGCACTGTCCTGCGCGCCGGCTTGCCGCGGCGCGCTGCGGACGCGACCATGCGGATCACTCACCCATCGGAGCTGCGCATGCGCCTGCGCCTGATCGTCACCGCCGTGTTGCTCGGAACCTCGCTGCTGGCCAACGCGCAGCAGCGCGACTGGTCCAAGGTCCAGGTGCAGTCCTCGCCGCTGCGCCTGGGCACGCACCTGCTGACCGGCCTGGGTGGCAACATCGTGGCCAGCGTCGGCGACGACGGCACCTTCATCATCGACGACCAGTACGCGCCGCTGAATCCCAGGATCGTCGCGGCGTTGCAGGCGCTCGACCCCAAGCCGGTGCGCTACGTGATCAACACCCACTGGCATGGCGACCATACCGGCGGTAACGAGGCGTTCGGTGACGCCGGCGCGGTGATCCTCGCCCACGACAACGTGCGCCAGCGCATGAGCACCCAGCAGTTCAATGCGGCGATGGAACCGCGCGGCGCGCCGTCGCCGGAGGCGGCGCTGCCGGTGGTGACCTTCACCGAGGGCGTGAGCCTGCACCTCAACGGCGACACCGTGCGCGTGGTGCACGTGGCGCAGGCGCACACCGATGGCGACGCACTGGTGAAGTTCGAGCGTGCCAACGTGCTGCACATGGGCGACACGTTCTTCCATGGCGCCTACCCGTTCATCGACAGTGCTTCCGGCGGCGGCATCGACGGCGTGCTGGCGGCGGTCCAGACCGGGCTGGGCCTGGCCGATGCCGACACGATCGTGGTGCCCGGCCATGGCGAGCGCACCGACCGCACCGGGCTGGCCGCGTATGGCGCTCTGCTGAAGGACTACCGCGACCGCATCGCGGCGATGAAGCTTGCGGGCCGGAGCGTGGAGCAGGTGATCGCCGCGCGTCCGACCGCGGCCACCGACGAGGCCATGGGCAAGGGATTCATCAAGCCCGACCAGCTGGTGCGGGCGATCTACGAGACCCTGTAAGCGCAGGCAGCGCGGCCGCTGGCATCGGCCAGCGCCGTCTATCCGGGCGTGCGACGCATGAAGCGGCTGCCGCATCCGTGGCCACGCGTGATCCAGTTCGAGGAACGCCGGCATGAGCCAGAAGAAGCTGATTGCCGTCGTCGGAGCGACCGGCGCCCAGGGCGGCGGACTGGTGCGCGCGATCCTGGACTATCCCGAGGGCGGTTTCGCGGTTCGCGCGCTGACCCGGCACCCCGATTCGGAGAAGGCGCTCGCGCTGGCCGCGCGCGGCGCCGAGGTCGTGGCCGCCGACCTCGACGACGAGCCCAGCCTGCAGCGCGCGCTGCATGGCGCGTACGGCGCCTACTTCGTCACCAATTTCTGGGAGCACTTGTCGCCGGAGCGGGAGAAGACGCAGGCATGCCACATGGCCCAGGCCGCGGCGGCGGCCGGGGTGAATCATGCGATCTGGTCGACGCTGGAGGACACGCGTCGGTTCATCCCGCTGGACGACGCGCGCATGCCGACGCTGATGCAGCACTACAAGGTGCCGCACTTCGATGGCAAGGGCGAGGCCGATGCCTGTTTCACCGCGGCCGGGGTCCCGACCACGTTCCTGCTGACCTCGTTCTACTGGGACAACCTGATCCACTTCGGCATGGCGCCCAAGCCGGGCGCCGACGGCGTGCTGGAGTTCGTGCTGCCGATGGGCGATGCACCCTTGCCGGGCATCGCCGTCGAGGACATCGGCCGCAGCGCCTACGGCATCTTCAAGGCCGGCGAACGCCATGTCGGCCGCACCGTCGGCATCATGGGCGAGGCGCTGACCGGCAGGCAGATGGCCGCCGCATTGAGCCAGGCGCTGGGACGCGAGGTGCGCCATGCGGCGGTGACCCCGGAGCAGTACCGCGGCTTCGGCTTTCCCGGCGCGGACGACCTGGGCAACATGTTCCAGTTCAACCGGGACTTCGCCGAGCAGTTCTGCGCAGCCCGCGATGCGGCGCTGACGCGCGAACTCGATCCGCAGGTGCAGACGTTTGCGCAATGGCTGCGCGCGAACGCGGCGCGGCTGCCGATCGAAGGCTGAAGACCCGGTCGCGTTGCGTCGTTGCAACCGCGCTGCGCCTCGCAGCGGTCGCGCAGCCAGGGTGGGTCAGGGAGGCCTCATTCGCCGGCGCTGGCATGGCCCCCGAAGCTGCCGGCCGCGCCCGGGAATACCACCGGACTCTCGGCACCGCTGGTGGACACCGCCGAAACCCCGAAGAAGTAGTTGTCGAT
>Ga0209519_10001621_pt1 | contig 9911 bp, 8 predicted proteins | sample Rifsed13ft1_FD_184005 | JGI IMG/M metagenome (GOLD analysis project Ga0209519, IMG submission 184005) | Soil microbial communities from Rifle, Colorado, USA - sediment 13ft 1 (version 2) | ecosystem: Environmental > Terrestrial > Deep subsurface > Rock core/Sediment | place: Rifle, Colorado...
GTGCTCGGCATCGACCGCTGCGGCGAGTTGGTCGGGGTGCTCGACGGTCTGACCCGCTGGCAGCCGATCGACGTGCGGCGGCGCCCGGTGATGGACATCCTCAACGCCACCGGTCGTCCCCTCTCCGATCTTCCCTACGCCTATGTCAAGGTGGCGGAGGGGTGCGACAAGCCGTGCACGTTTTGCGCCATCCCCGCGATCAGAGGGAAGCAGCGGTCCCGGTCACCGGTCGAGATCAGGGAGGAGGTCCAGGGTCTGGTCGAGTCGGGCGTCAGCGAGGTAGTGCTGGTCGCTCAAGACCTCGCCGCCTACGGACGTGACATCGAGGCCCCGGGTGGTCTTCCCGACCTCCTCGTGTTCCTCTCCGACGTTCCCGGTCTGGGCAGGCTGCGGCTCCTCTATCTTCACCCGAGGGAGATCCGCGAGCGTCTCCTCGTCGAGATGACCTCCAACCCGGTGGTGACGCCCTACTTCGATCTCTCGCTCCAGCACGTCTCCGCCCCGCTGCTGCGAAAGATGAAGCGACCGGGCAACCTGGAGAAGCACACAGCGCTGGTCGCCCGGATCCGGGAGCTCGAGCCGGATGCCGCCCTCAGGTCGTCGTTCATCGTCGGCTTCCCCGGCGAGACCGAAGACGAGGTCGAGGACCTTGCCGACTTCCTCTCCGCGGTGGGGCTCGACTGGGCGGGGTTCTTCCCCTACTCGGCAGAACCGGGGACCCCCGCCGCCGAGATGGACGGGCGTGTGCCCAGGGAAGAGACGATGGATCGGCTCCGGCACCTCTCCGCCATCCAGGAGGAGATCACCGAGGCGCGTCACTCCGATTGGATGGGCCGAACCGATCGGGTCCTGGTCGACCAGGTAGAGGACGGATTGCCGGTCGGCCGCTCCCATCGCCAGGCTCCCGAGATCGACGGTGTCATCCGTCTCGACGATGGCCGGGTCGGAGAGTGGGTCGAGGTCGAGTACACCGGTGTCTTCGGCCCCGACATGGAGGCTGTGCAATATCCGGAAACCCCCAACCATCGTTCTTGCTGATGACCGGCCACCGACTACCGAAGACTGATTACCGAGAGCCGTGGACGGCGAAGCCATGATTGTCGAGGTCATCGCAGTCGGGACCGAGTTGCTGCTGGGGCAGATCGTGAACTCGAACACCTCGACGATGGGAGCAGCCCTCGCCGAGCGCGGCTTCGACGCCCACTACCAGCAGACGGTAGGGGACAATCTGGGGCGAATTGCCTCGGCGATCAGGATCGCCCTCGATCGTTCCGACGCGGTCGTCATCACCGGTGGCATCGGCCCCACCCAGGACGACATAACCCGCGAGGCGGTGTCCGCGGTGACCGGGCGGGAGATGGTGTTCAACGAGGAATACGCCGACCATCTGCGGGGGTGGTGGGCGAGACGGGGTCGGGAGATGCCTGAGAGCAACCTGCGCCAGGCATCTCATCCCGAGGGCGCCGAGCTTCTGCCCAACCCGAGGGGGACCGCACCGGGTCTCGTCGTCGAGCACCAGGGAAGGTTGATCTTCTGTGTCCCCGGCGTCCCCGCCGAGATGGAGCACCTGATGTTCGCCGAGGTGCTGCCCCGGCTCGCGACCGCATCGAACGAAGAGCAGGTGATAGCCAGCAGGCTCCTCCGCACCTGGGGCCGGCCCGAGTCGGAGGTGGCCGAGATGCTCGACGATCTCTACACCGGCTCGGTGAACCCATCGCTTGCCTTCCTAGCCTCCAACTCCGAGATCAAGCTCAGGATCACGGCCAAGGCGGCCACCGCGCCCGAGGCAAGACGATTGATCGAGCCGATGGAGAACGAGGTGCGGTCCCGGCTGGGCGACAGCATCTTCGGATCGGACGATGAGACCATCGAACGGGTGCTGCTGAGACTGCTCTCGGATCGGGAGTACACCATCGGGACCGCCGAGTCGATGACCGGGGGCATGGTCACTGCCCGCCTCACCGATCTCCCCGGCTCGTCGGCGGTAGTCAAGGGAGGGCTGGTCGCCTACGACTCGGAGTTGAAGCAGAAGCTCCTCGGTGTGGCCGACGTCACCCAGGTGGTGACCGTCGAGACCGCCATCGACGTGGCCCGGGGGGCCCAATCGTTGCTCGGCGTCGACGTGGCTGTGTCGGTTACCGGCTCAGCCGGGCCCGAGCCGCTGGAGAAGCCTGTGGGCACCGTGATCATTGGTGTGGCCACTCCCGAAGGCGCCCGCGCCCGCGAGCTCAGGTTCACCGGTGACCGGGAGCGGGTCCGCACCTATGCCACGGCGGCCGCCCTCCAGTTGACCCGGCTTGCCCTGATCGGGAAATGGTGGAAGGACGGGTAGGCCGTCTCTTCGTGGCCGTGCCGCTGCCGGATGAGATTCGCATGGCTCTGGCCGACCGTCTCGAGACCGTCGTCGTGCCGGGGAAGGCGGTGCGCCCCGAGAACTGGCACATCACGCTTCGTTTCCTCGGAGCGACCGACCAGGTGGCATATGAGAGGTTCCTGGCCGAGCTCGACGGCGCCGGGCTCGGGTCCGGGTTCGCTGTGGGGCTCGGCGAGATGGGTGCCTTCCCCCGGCCACGGGGCGCCACGGTGACCTGGCTGGCAGTGACCGATGGCCGCGAGCGGCTCGAGGAACTGGCCCACCACGCCGAGGAGGCCGCCCAGACTGCCGGTTTCGCTCCCGAGGATCGGCCCTTCCGCGCCCACCTGACCTTGAGCCGGGTCCGCCCGCCGGAGGACGTGAGCCGACTGGTCGAGGAGTTCCCCGCACTCGATCTCCGATGGCGCTGTCGGTCGATCGTGGTCTACCGGTCACAGCCCGGGCGGGGCGGGGTTCGATACGAGCCCCTTGAAACATTTCCGTTGGGCGGGTAAATGACCATCACGAACACCTGTTCGGTCTAGTATCCGGCGGGACGAGGATTCTGGATGAGATTCTGAAGGGATTCTGGAACGGCAATTTCTTGTCACAGCCGGCATCTACGTTTGAGCGTCATAGGAACCCGTGAAGAGGGGACTCGAGGAAGGAGTCGAAAATGGAGCGAGACAAAGCCTTGGACATGGCGCTCAGCCAGATCGAGCGTCAGTTCGGCAAGGGAGCCATCATGAAGATGGGGGAGGCGGCCAACCGCAAGGTCGACGTCATCTCCACGGGCGCCCTCTCCCTCGACCTCGCCCTGGGTATCGGTGGGGTGCCGCGGGGGCGGATCGTCGAGCTGTACGGGCCGGAGAGCTCGGGCAAGACCAGTCTTGCCCTTCACATCGTGGCCGAGGCCCAGCGCAACGGTGGCATAGCCGCCTTCATCGACGCCGAGCACGCCCTCGACCCGGTCTACGCCAAGGCGATCGGGGTCGACGTCGACGAGCTGCTCATCTCCCAGCCCGACACCGGGGAGCAGGCGTTGGAGATCGCCGACATGCTCATCCGCTCCGGCGCCCTCGATGTGCTGGTGATCGACTCGGTGGCCGCCCTGGTGCCCCGGGCCGAGATCGAGGGGGAGATGGGTGACACCCATGTCGGCCTCCAGGCCCGGCTCATGTCCCAGGCCTTGCGCAAGCTGGCCGGCAATTTGAACAAGTCGAGGACTACTGCGGTATTCATCAACCAGCTTCGAGAGAAGATCGGGGTGATGTTCGGATCACCTGAGACGACCCCGGGGGGGCGTGCGCTCAAGTTCTACTCCTCGGTCCGTCTCGACATCCGTCGCATCGAGACGATCAAGGATGGAACCGACAGTGTGGGCAACAGGGTCAAGGTCAAGGTGGCCAAGAACAAGATGGCGCCGCCATTCCGTCTCGCCGAGTTCGACATCATGTTCGGGCAGGGCATCTCCCGCGAGGGCAGCCTGCTCGACGTCGCGGTCGAACATGGGGTGGTCAACAAGAGCGGCGCCTGGTTCACCTTCGACGACGATCAGCTGGGCCAGGGTCGGGAGAACGCCAAGCGCTTTCTCCGGGAGAATCCCGAGGTGGCGATGCAGCTCCAGGCGAAGGTCTACGAGCTGGTCGGTCTCGGTGACACCCCCGAGGGTGAAGCCACCGAGGAGGAAGCCACCGAGGAGGAAGCCACCGAGGAAGTGAGCACGGCCGGTGGGGAAGAGCAGGGGAGCAGTGGCGAGGAGTAGATGTTCAGCTTCCGCCATCTCCGTGTAGGATCGATGGCTCACACGAACACAACTTTGAACTGCAACCGGGAAGAAGACGTGAAGAGAAGGAGCCAACGGACCGACGGGTGACCGTCCGACTTCGTTAGTCAGCTTCGTTTCGTGTGCCGGGCCCTCAGTCCATTCGGATAGGGAGCCCGGCACGTTTTGTCTCCGGACCGGAGGAAGGGACCGCGATGGAAAACACCGTGGTGGCCGGGCTCACCGTCATGGGGGTCGTCATCGGTCTCGGTTTCGGTTACCTGCTCGCCCGTCTCGCAATCGCCAGACGACGGGAGCGGGACGTCGTGTCGGCAGAGGACATGGTCACCTCCGCCCGTCTCGATGCTCAGCGCATCCTGTCCAAGGCCGAGGAAGAGGCACGGGCCAAGGCGGAGACCTATCGGGAGCGGGAAGAGGCCAACCTGGCTCACAGGCGACTCGAATTGTCCAATCTCGAATCTCGGCTCGAGCAGCGTGAAGAGACTCTCGACCAGAGGGCGTCCAACCTGGCCCACCGGGAGAAGATGCTCATCGACCGGGAAGAGGAGCTCAACCAGATCCGGGCCGACATGGAGCGGCTCAAGGAAGAGGCGCGCTTCCGGCTCGAGCAGATGGCCGGGATCGACGTGACCACGGCCAAGACGGAGATGCTGGCCCAGGTCGAGGACGAAGCGCGACGCGAGGCGATGATCGTGGTGCGCGACCTCGAGATAAAGGCGCGGGAGGAGGCCGACCGACGGGCGAGGCGCATCCTGGCCACTGCCATCCAGCGACTCTCCTCGGAAGTGGTCACCGAGACCACGGTCTCGGTCGTCCAGCTTCCCTCCGACGACATGAAAGGCCGGATCATCGGCCGGGAAGGTCGGAACATCCGACATCTGGAGTCGGTCACGGGCACCAGCCTCATCGTCGACGACACACCGGAGGCGGTGTCCGTCTCCTCGTTCGACCCTGTGCGCAGGGAAGTGGCCAGGATCACGCTGGAGAAGCTGGTGGCCGACGGGCGAATTCACCCCGCCTCGATCGAGGAGGCTTATGAGAAGGCCCGGGACGAGGTAGAGCAGAGCGTTCGCGATGCGGGGGAGTGGGCCCTGGTGGAAGCCGGGGTATCCCGGATGCACTCGGAGATCGTCACGTTGATGGGTCGTCTCAAGTATCGAACCTCCTATGGCCAGAACGTCCTCAACCATCTGGTCGAGACTGCCCACATCGCCTCGATGTTGGCCTCGGAGCTCGGCATCGACCCGGCTCCGGTAAAAAGAGCCGCACTCCTCCACGATCTGGGCAAGGCGGTCACCCATGAGGTGGAGGGCTCCCACGCTCTGATCGGGGCTGAGATCGCCCGACGCTTCGACGAGGACCCGGCGGTGGTCCACGGGATCGAAGCGCATCACAACGAGGTGGAGCCGCGAACCGTGCTCGCCGTGATCGTCCAGGCGGCGGATGCGGTGTCGGCGGCGCGCCCTGGGGCTCGTCGGGAAACCCTGGAGGGCTACGTCAAGCGACTGGAGCGACTGGAGACCCTGGCGATGGAGTTTCCCGGGGTAGATCACGTCTTCGCCCTCCAGGCGGGACGCGAGGTCAGGGTCGTCGTCGACCCCGGCGACGTCTCGGATCTAGACGCCAGAGAGCTCTCCCGTCGGATCGCTCGTAAACTCGAAGAGGACCTTCAGTACCCGGGACAGATCCAAGTCACAGTGATTCGGGAGTTTCGGGCCACCGACTACGCACGCTGAGGCCGTGTACATGACCCAGCTCGTTTCCCTCCCCAATCCGACTCTGCGCCGGCCGGCACAACGCCAGCCCACCCGGGCCGGCCGCCGCTACTTCATTCGCACCTTCGGGTGCCAGATGAACGAGCACGACTCCGAGCGCATCGCCGGGCTGTTCGAGATCGACGGGATGACCCCCGCCGAGGGATTCGAGAGCGCCGACGTGGTCTACGTCAACACCTGCACCATCAGGGAGAACGCCGACAACCGGATGTACGGCAACCTCGGCCAGCTCAAGGCGATCAAGGACGTCAACCCCGACATGCTGCTCGTGGTCGGTGGCTGCGCTGCCCAGAAGGACCGCGACATGGTGCGGGAGCGGGCGCCGTGGGTCGACGTGGTCATGGGAACTCACAACCTCGATCGGGTGCTCGATCTCATGGACCACGCCGAGAACTGGGGCCCGATAACGGAGGTGGTCGACGAGTTGCAGGCGATGCCCTCGTCACTGCCCGTCAAGAGGGAGCTGGAGCACTCGGCTTGGGTGACCATCCAGGTGGGATGCAACAACACCTGCACCTTCTGCATAGTGCCCTCGGTGCGAGGTGTCGAGGTCTCCCGCCGACCCGGCGACATCGTGAGCGAGGTGGAGCGCCTCGCCGCCGAAGGTGTGGTCGAGGTCACGCTGCTCGGCCAGAACGTCGACACGTACGGTCGGGACCTTGCTCTCGACGGGAGGCGCCGACCCATCTTCGCCGAGTTGCTGCGACGGGTTGGTGAGGTCGAGGGGATCAGTCGGGTCAGATTCACCAGCCCACATCCCAACGACTTCCGCGAGGACGTGGCGCGGGCGATGGCCGAGAGCGAGGCGGTTTGCGAGCATCTCCATTTCCCGCTCCAGTCGGGCTCCGACCGCATGCTTCGAGCCATGCATCGTGGCTATCACCGCAAGAAGTACACGGACCGTTTGGGAATGGCGCGGGAGATCATCCCGGGTCTGGCGGTTTCCACGGACATCATCGTTGGTTTCCCGGGAGAGACCGATGAGGACTTCGAACAAACCCTGGAGGTCGTCGAGGAGGCCCGTTTCGACCACGCCTTCATGTTCATCTTCTCCCCACGTCCCGGCACGGCGGCAGCGGGACTGACCGACCAATTCGTACCCGACCAGGTGATCAGGGAACGCTTCTCCCGGCTCACCGAGATCCAGAACCGGATCTCCGGGGAGAAGAATGCCGATCTGGTCGGATCGACCGTCGAGGTTCTCAGCGAAGGCCCCTCGCGTAAGACCCCCGACGTGGCAACGACCAGGACCCGGACCGGCAAGGTGGTCCACGTCGCCGGTGCTCATCCCGGTGGCACATTCCTCCAGGTCACCGTCGAGACCGCCCATCGACATCACCTGGTGGGGAGAGCCGTCTGACACGGGTCCTGGCACTGCTCGGGCCTACCGCCTCGGGCAAGACCGACGTGGCGGTACGGCTGGCGGAGCACTTGGGGGCCGAGATCATCTCGGTCGACTCGATGCAGGTATATCGGGGAATGGACATCGGCACTGCGAAACCGACCATGCTGGAGCGGCGTGGCGTGCCCCATCACATGGTCGACGTGGCTGAGCCCGAGGAGGAGTTCTCGGTGGCACGCTTCCGCATGCTTGGGCGGGGGGCTCTAGCGGAGACCGATGCCCCGGTCATGATCATCACCGGAGGGTCGGGGCTCCATTTCAGGGCCTTGGTCGATCCGATGAGCTTTGCTCCCACCAACTCCGACACTCGAGCCGAGCTCGAGGGCCGGGATCCGGAGTCGCTGGTCGAGGAGCTTCTGGCGGCTGATCCAGGTGCGGGCTCGCATGTCGACCTGGCCAATCCGAGACGGGTGGTACGCGCCCTGGAGATCTACCTGCTCACGGGGGAGACCCCGAGCGCCAGGGCTGGTTCGGCCGAAGCCGGCGACGTGCGGCGCTACGTCGCAGAGATCGAGTTCGACGCCGTGGGGGTGGACCCTGGTGGCGATCTCGACGATCGCGTAGAGCGGCGTCTTGCCTCGATGAGGGACGGTGGGCTGGTGGACGAGGTCCGCTCGCTGGCCCCACGCCTGGGTCGGACGGCCCGCAATGCCGTCGGCTATCGCGAGATCCTCGAGGCGCTGGCCGGAAAGACCTCCATCGATGGCGCCTTCGCGCTCGCCGCCACCGCCACCAAGAAGCTGGCCCGGAAGCAGCGCACCTGGTTCCAGCGTGATCCCCGGATACGCTGGATACCCTGGATCGAAGACGTCGAGCAGAGAACGGGGCGGATCCTGGAGACTTTCACTTGAGCAGCTACCGGTTCACCAAGATGCAGGGTCTCGGGAACGATTTCGTGGTGATCGAGGGACCGGCCAAGCCGAGCAGCGAGGAGGTGATCCGTCTCTGCGATCGACGGTTCGGTATCGGGGCGGACGGTCTCCTGGTCGTGTCCCCGGGCACTCCGATCGTGATGGACTATTGGAATGCCGACGGGAGCTCGGCGGAGATGTGCGGCAACGGGCTTCGCTGCGTGGCCCGCTTTGCCTACGACAAGGGTTGGGCGGATTCAGCGGAGTTCGAGGTGGACACGCCCGCGGGGTTGCGACGGGTCAGGGTGTCTGAAGAACTGGTCGAGGCCGAGATCGGGCCGGCCCTCATCGAGGGCGAGGAGACCATCGATGGCGAGGTGTACCGGCTGGTGGACACCGGCAATCCGCATGCAGTCCGGGTGGTCGACGATCTGGATTCGATCGATCTGAGCAGAGTTGGCCCGCTCGTCGCCGGTCAGGCCGGCTTCGATGCCGGTTGCAACGTCGAGCTGGTGGTGCTGGGTGAGGGCGAGGTCTCGATGAGGGTATGGGAACGCGGTGTGGGGGAGACTCTGGCCTGCGGGACCGGGATGGTGGCCGCCGCGTCGGTTGCTCTCGAGGGAGAGGATGGAGCGATCCGGGTCCATGTCCCCGGCGGGGAGGGTCAGGTGGAGATCAAGGACAAGGTCGCCTGGCTGACCGGCCCGGCCGAGTACGTGTTCATCGGGGAGATCGATCAGGGATAGCGGCGGAGGACGCTGACCACCTTGCCGACCAACTCGACGCCGTCGCTGAACACCATCGGCTCGTAGGCAGGATTGGCGGCTTCGAGGATGACCTTGCCGTCGCGGCGTCGGAGGCGCTTCACGGTCGCCTCCTCCCCATCGATGAGTGCCGCAACGATCTCGCCGTCCCGTGCATCCTTCTGGCTGCGCACGGCCACGAGGTCGCCCTCGAAGATGCCGGCATCGATCATGGAGTCGCCCTTGACCTCGAGCAGGAAGACCGGTTCGTCGCCTACGAGATCCACCGGGAGGAGAAGGACCTCCTCGACATGCTCGGCGGCCAGGATGGGGGTCCCCGCGGCGATGCGGCCGAGAACCGGAACCTCCCGCACCCGATCGGGTAGAGACGCGGTCACCGGTTTCACGTCTTCGACGATCATGATCGCCCGTGGCTTGGTCGGGTCCCGCTTGATCGCCCCGACCTTGACCAGGGCCGAGAGATGAGAGTGCACGGTCGAGGGCGAAGAGAGCCCGACGGCTTCGCCGATCTCGCGTACCGAGGGGGGATAGCCACGGTCGGCCACTGTTTTCCTGATGTAGTCCAAGACCTGCTGCTGACGTTCGCTGAGCACCGTGACTCCTTCCGGGACTCCGTGTTGGGGACTCCGACTCGCTCACCATAGTCGAACAAGAGTTCGTGACCAAACATATGTTCGCTGTCTCATGTGAGGGGGGGCGACCCCCCTCGGACCCCCCGCCCCACCCAGGGTCCCCGCCACCGCTCTGAACCGGGTTACCCCCCTTGCATGTGAGGGGGGGCGACCCCTCGGACCCGCCCCTTGACATCGAACGTCTGTTCGGTAGAGTGGCGAACGCATGTTCGATTACGGACTGCGTCCAGCAAACCCGCAAGGGCCCGATCAAGGAGGAAGACCGATGCAGATGGCCAAGCTTCAGCTGTCCGTCCGGCTGTCCTTGCTTCTCGCAGTCGTCTGCGTGGTCTTCCTCATGATCGGCGG
>Ga0209519_10001624_pt1 | contig 9902 bp, 10 predicted proteins | sample Rifsed13ft1_FD_184005 | JGI IMG/M metagenome (GOLD analysis project Ga0209519, IMG submission 184005) | Soil microbial communities from Rifle, Colorado, USA - sediment 13ft 1 (version 2) | ecosystem: Environmental > Terrestrial > Deep subsurface > Rock core/Sediment | place: Rifle, Colorado...
TAAACCCATCCTTTAAAAATCACTGACTAACGATTTCATCTATCTCATAATAGAAATCATTAAAGCATGGAAAATCAATATTCAGTTGCGATATATCCTTCAGAGAGTGTTATTGCCTTGGTTAAGTCGATGAAATTAGGGTTGGCGAAGGAAGTTGGTTGGTTTCACAGCAAAAATTCTGTGGGACATATTACCATCTGCGAATTCAAAGCAAATGACGCTAAAATTGAAATTATTAAAAATCAATTAAGCAGCGTATGCAACACTTTAAAACCAGTTGATGTTTGTTTAAATGATTTTGGTTCCTATCCCAATGGCGCTTTTTTTATATCACCTGACAAAGATTCAAAAAATAGTTTGAAGCCACTAATGAAAAAAGTTCAAGAGTCACTACATAACCTGAATATGCAAAAAAGTGACGATCCGCATCTATCAATTGCCAGAAGATTATCTCCTGAAAAGCTTGAAAAAGCTAAAAGTATGTTTATTTTGATAGATGTGCATTTTTTGTGCAATAGTATTGTTTTGCGAAAGTTTGACGAGAATATAAAGCAGTTTTTTGTTACCGATGAATTTAAATTTAACAATAATTCACAACCAGCACTTATACAGGGAACACTTTTTTAATACTTAATATTGGTTTCTAATTTTGTCTCAATAATAAATCTTAAAATCTAATGCTGAGCAAAGTTCTTTATAGTTCTTGAGCATGTTTCTTTCGATAGCTTCCATTTCTACATAGTTTTGGCACATTTCAAAATACAAAACATCAAAAACGGTACTGGAGATGAAATCTATATTTTTTGCATATCCCGAAATTGCCAAAGCGCCAGTTTTATGAAGAAATTCCTTTGCTTTTTTTTCTTGGATGAATAAGGTTTTACAACTTCCAAAATGAACAATTTTATCTTCTAATATATCTTCAAATTGACTCCCAATCTGATCTAATGTATAATGTTCATCACCAATTTGGATTTTGTTTTTTCTACCATGAAATGCCAAATAGATAATGGAATATTTCTTGTAAATCCTTTTATCACTAGTCAGTGTAAATATGCGATTGCAAAATTCTTCGTAGGTGGAGCAGGTTTTATAAATAGTGTCAATCTCGAGGTTAGCTTCCAATAATTGTAAAGCACTTTGCACTGAACTTTTTTTACGCAAATTGGTTTCCCAATCGCCTTCCAGGCAAAAGATGTTTTTATCATACAAATTGGCTAGTGACATCTTAGAACTATTAAAATTAAAACTCTAAAAAAAGAAGCATTTAAACCTTAAATATACTTCCTTTTTTTGGTTTTAAAGTAGAAATATCAATCACATTTCAACCATCCTGTAATGCTCATTCGGGTATTTTGAGTCACCAAAACTTCGTGAACCAATTCATCGCTTTTGAAGAAAACGGTTTTGCCTTGAGTAGGTGCAATTTTTTGATTGTTGTTTAGCTGATGAATTAACAATTCGCCACCGTCACTTTCCTGCCAATCACTGTTCAAATAGCTGATCATAGAGTATTTTCGGCTGGGATTATTTTTGAATTGATCCAAATGCTTTAGATAAAAATCACCTTTTTCATACAAGGAATAATGAAACTCATACCCTGTAATTCCAGTGTAACAACTTATATTCAAATAGGAGATAAAAGCTTCGATTTGAGCAAAGAATTCATTTTCGAAAGCATTATTGTGTTTTTTATCCAACCAATAAATCGAATCGCTTCGCACCGCGCTATCATAAGAAACAGCCTCTGAGTTGCCTGTACCCGCTTCTATCAATAGACTTTGTTGGTTTAGGGCTAGTAAATTTTGCTTTAAACTATTGGCCAAAGCATCACTTAAAAAATGTTCGGATATCCCAACTTTATTTTTAATATAAGAGGCAATTAAATCCTCAAAGCTATTTTCCATGTCTTTTTTATTGACTGAAAATACCGCCAACGGGACAAGGTAGACTAATAAAAACCGTTATCGTCTGATTCTGAAATAAATAAAAAATTATATTCTAAATTCCTTTAATAAAAAAATTATAAAAGGTGGAATGTTTTGTCAATTCTAAACAGAAAAGCCATCTAAGAAACTACACATGTATAATTCCTTAAATGACTTATCATCATTAAATAATAGTAAGCTCTTTATAATTTACTGATAAAACTTCCGTAAATATCCTTGAACTGATATCCTTCTGAGAAGCGGTCTTTGCTTAGCTTTTTATATTCTACCAATCCCCAAAGAATAAATTCTTTCATGAAGAATTTATCTTCTTTTTCGAGTTGCGGCTGGTATTTCTTGATTAAAACTTCAAGAGGAACTATACTTCCTAAAATTCTCTGGTACTCTTCATCAGAACAATCATCTAATAATTCGAAACCGCTTTCGGCAAAAAACCATTCGATGATATCCGTATAAGGAGTTTTTTCATCTTGTTTTTCTAGTTTTTCAATTTTTGGAAAATAGGCAGGGAAAAAAGTATGAATAGCATCACCTAATAAATGTTGCGCTACTTGAGCAGCTCCCTCCTGCTCTCCTTCATAAACCAATTCAACCTTTCCAGTAATTGCAGGAATAATTCCCATAAAATCAGATAGACGCAAAGTAGTTTTATCTTCTCCTGATTTCAACGCTCTTCTTTCTGCGGTGCTTAATAAATTTTCAAAAGCAGTGATACTCAATCGGGCACTTACACCACTTTTATTATCGATATATTCGCTATCTCGTGCTTCAAAACTGATTTGTTCCAATAGATCCCTAGCTAACGAAGGAACATAAACCATATCATTTTGCGTAGCATCCAGTTTAGCTTCTTGTTCTGTAATTGTTCTGGCAATTTTGATTGTATCCGGATAATGCGTTAAAATTTGCGAACCAATTCTGTCTTTTAATGGCGTTACAATACTTCCACGATTGGTATAATCTTCAGGGTTTGCAGTGAAAACAAATTGCATATCCAATGGCATTCTCAACTTGAAACCACGAATTTGTATATCACCTTCCTGCAAAATATTAAACAAAGCTACTTGAATTCTAGCCTGTAAATCAGGTAATTCGTTGATAACGAAAATACAACGATTTGCTCTTGGAATCATCCCAAAATGAATCACGCGGTCATCAGCATAAGATAATTTTAAATTTGCCGCTTTTATCGGATCAACATCTCCAATTAAATCCGCAACGGTAACATCTGGCGTTGCTAATTTTTCGAAAAAACGATCGTTTCTGTGCAACCACGAAATTGGAGTTTCATCTCCCTTGATTTCAATTATATCTTTTGCAAAACGTGAAATCGGTTTCAACGGATCATCATTAATTTCTGAACCCGTCACAAACGGAATGTATTCGTCTAATAATTCAATCATTTTACGCGCCAGTCTAGTTTTGGCTTGACCACGAAGACCTAATAAATTGATATTGTGACGCGATAAAATTGCGCGTTCTAATTCTGGAATTACCGTGTTTTCAAAACCGTGAACACCTTCAAATGTTGGTTTTCCCGATTTAATTTTTTCTCTTAAGTTGGATCGCAATTCATCTTTGATACTTTTGCTTTCGTAACCTGATGCTTTTAATTCTCCTAGTGTTTTTATATTTACTATTTTCATATTACTATTATAATTGCTATTGAAATTATTATTTATTTTGGTCTCCTTTTCAACTGACAACTGAGACTAATTACTATAAATTTGTTCTCGACTGCGCTCGAACTGGCAACTGAGACTGTAAACTGACCACTATTTTATTCTCTTTTTTCGATTGGTTTCATAATCTTCAAAAATCATTTCGCCTAAACCTTTCAATCCGGTATAAAATGCTTTTCCTTGATTGGCTTCGGTAAATCGATTGACAAATTGCTGTAAATACGGATCATTCGCAATCATGAAAGTCGTAATTGGAATGTGTAATTTCCGAGCTTGTTGCGCCTGATTATAACATTTATCTACAATATATTCGTCGAGGCCGTTACTGTTCATATAATAGGAACCGTCTTTTTCGCGAACACAACTTGGTTTTCCATCCGTAATCATGAAAATTTGTTTGTTGGTATTTCGTTTTCGACGCAGAATATCCATGGCCAACTGTAAACCAGCGACTGTATTGGTATGAAAAGGCCCAACTTTTAGATATGGTAAATCCCGAATTGCAATCGTCCAGGCATCATTTCCAAAAACCAGAATATCTAAAGTATCTTTTGGGTAACGTGTTGTAATCAATTCAGCAAGAGCCATCGCTACTTTTTTGGCTGGTGTAATTCTATCTTCGCCATACAAAATCATACTGTGGCTGATGTCAATCATCAAAACCGTACTCATTTGAGATTTGAATTGGGTTTCTTCGACAACCAAATCATTTTCGGTCAGCATAAAATCTGCTACTCCATTATTGATTTGGGCATTACGAAAACTTTCGGTCAGAGAAATTCTTTCGAGACCATCACCAAAATGAAACTCCCGAAATTCTCCCGTGTGCTCGTCTCCGTTCCCGGAATGTTTGGTTTTGTGATTTCCGCTTCCGGAACGTTTTAAGTTGCCAAAAATGTTGTCTAAAGCTTGTTGTCGAATGGCGCGTTCTGTTTTGGCAGTAATTCCAATTCCTGAAGTTCCGTCATCTTTAAGTTCTTCGCGGATATAGCCTTTTTTCTTTAAATCTTCGATAAAATCATCGATTGTATAGTGTTCATCGGTGAGTTTATATTCTTTATCTAATTCCCGCAACCAATCAATTGCTTCATCAAAATCTCCCGAAGTATGCGTGATTAATTCTTTGAAAATCCCAAAGAGCTTATCAAACGGAGACTGAAATGGGGCTTCGTATTGCTTGAAATAAAAACCTTTTTTATTGTCATTTTTCATAGACTTTAAAATTACATCATTTTAAAATGTAGTCTACGCAAACGTTTATTAATTTTTAGTTAAAAGCATAAAGGAAATATTAAGCAGGTTTTTTATAGAAGAATTAATTAAAAAATTGACCATCCACATAAAACCAACTACCATTTTCTAGTTTGAAAGTGGAAAGTTCGTGATGAATTTGTTTTTGAAGTTTACTATCCAAAAAATACGCTTTGAATTCCACTGTATTCTCGGTAGCATTTATAATTTCTAATTTAAGCCATTGGTTATTGCATGCCCAATTTAGAATTTCGGATTTTGAATGGTAATTTCGCTCAGAAATATGTGTTGTAGCCAACAAATAATCTGCCTGAAGCGTGGCATAAGCTGAATAACGAGATTGCATTAAAGCTAAAGCAGTTGGGGCTTTTTTAATTCCATTTATAAAAGGTTCACAACATTCCTGAAATCTTTTTTGAGAACCGCAATAACATTCTTTTCGAATCATTTTTTTAAATGTTACCTGTTGCTTGTCCGTCTAGCGCAACTATTTTTTGATGCAATTGATTAAGCAATACCTGATATCGGCTGATTTCCATTAGGTCATCATCGTCTTCGGAAAAATCAAGTAATTCGTCCAATTCTTCGCTAACTTCAACTAATTTATTGCCGGCTTCTCTCGCATTTTTTTCGGCAATAAAATCAATTATTACCTGTACGTTACTTTTTATTGCGTTAAATCTATCTTTTTGCATTTTACAGTTTTTTAATTAGTCTCAGATGAATTAGTCTCGTTGAACTTCTTCACAATCTGCTTTAATTTTTCTTTGCGATCTCTCTCCGCTTGCTTTGCTTTGTCTTGTGCTTTATGCAGTTTATCATTGTGTTTCTTGATATTCCCTTCGTTATTTCTGCTCATTGCTTTTTCTTTTAATTATCAAAATCAATAATTGATTCAAAAACTTATGCAAAGTTCGGGTTTATTATTGAAATTCAGATTGTTTTTATGCTGATAAGCATATAGTACTAGTTTAATCTGTAACAATTTTTAGTTCTCTTTGTCTAATTGAATAAGTTGCTGGAAAATTACAAAAAAATCAGGACAGAAAAATTAAATTGCTTTTTTTTTAAAATGCTTTAAAGTGCTATTATAAAGACGTTATAAGAGCCAATGAAAAAAAATGAAAAAAAAATATAAAAATAAAGTTGACCGTGCTCGAATAATCCTTAGTGCTAATTAAACTTTTTTATTTATATTTATAAATTAAAATAAAAACAAGCCTTTCAAACAGTATAAATGGTATTAGAAAAAAAATGGTCAAAATTTATCTCTTGGTTTTTAAGTAAACCCAAAACTACAGGTCTATTTGTATTCATTTGTTTAAGTTTTGTTATTGGCTATATCGTTTATCAACAATATCGGATTATAAAGGAAGATGAGCGTAGGGAAATGCATAATACGCTACAAAATGTTCATCAAAATATAGAGCAATCTCTCAAAAACTGTTATACCACTACACTGACACTTGCGTTGACTATTAATGACAAAGGTATTCCTGAAAACTTTGATTATATAGGCAAACAACTAGTGGATACCAATAGCAACATTAGTGCGGTAGAATTAGTACCTAAAGGAGTGATAAAGTACATTTATCCCCTAGAAGGTAATGAGGCAGCCATGAATTTAAATCTGTTCGCCACTTCCTACCTTAAAAAAGAAGCATTAAAATCCATTGCAACCAAAAAAATGTATTTTGCTGGTCCTTTTGAATTAAAACAAGGCGGAATTGGAATTGTGGGTAGATTTCCCGTTTTTCAGAATAATAAATTCTGGGGATTTTCTGCTGTAGTCATTAGATTAGAAAGCTTATTAAAATCTTCAGGAATTAATAATATTAATGATTCCAAATATTATTTTCAGTTATCAAAAAAAAATCCGATTAACTCAAAGGAAGTTTTTTACTTACCTAATAAAAGTGATTTTTCTAAAAAATATAATATCTCAGTAACAATTCCAGATGGAGATTGGAAATTATACCTAATATCTAAACACCGTAATTATCTTTATTACCAAATTTTAATTCCAGCTATTTTAGGTTTTATTTTAGCGGCATTTTTTGGTTTCGTTATAAACTCTCTTTTAAAAAAGCCAAAAGAATTGCAGCTTTTAGTTCATAGCCAGGCAACAAAGCTTTTGAATAGTGAACTAAAATACAAATCTATTTTTGATCAGGCGGCTGTTGGAATTGCTTATATCGATTCTTATTCTGGTAGTTTTCTAGAAATCAATAAGCAATATTGCAATTTACTTGGTTATAATGAGCAGGAAATGAAAGAGCGAAATTTTCAATCCGTAACTCATTTTGATGATTTAGAAGAAGATTTGATGAATCTGGAAAAACTAAAACTGGGAGAAATCAGAGAATATTCAATGGAAAAAAGATATCTCACCAAAAAAAATACTATCATCTGGACTAAACTGACGGTGTCTCCACTATGGGATATCAACGAGAAACCAACAACCCACATTGCTATCGTTGAAGACATTTCATTAAGAAAAGAAGCAGAAGAATTAATTAAAAAAAGCGAGATACGATATAAAAATCTTTTTGATGATTCCCCTTTAGCCTTATGGGAAGAAGATTATTCAGCTGTAAAAAAGTACCTTTTAGAATTGAATCTCATTAATGAAAACCCAGAAATAGCAACTTCGTTTTTAGAAAAACATCCTGAAATAGTACAAAAATGTTTTTCTTTGGTAAATATTATTAATGTCAACAATCAATGCTTGATTCAATTTGCTCCAAAAACTAAATCTCAGCTTCTTAGAAATACAGATTTTATATTTGAAAAAGAAATCCCTTCCTATTTTATAAAACACTTGGTGGCTATTTGCCAAGGAAATAATCATTTAAATATAGATGCCCAGATGAAAAATGCTGAAGGCGAAATTAGGGAAATTCATCTTGTTTATAGTGTAGTGAAAGGATATGAAGATACCCTTGAAAAGGTAATCATCTCAACAGAGGACGTCACTGAACGTAAATCTGCTGAAAAAAATATTATAAATACGCAACATAGACTTGAAGCTTTAATCAATACAATTGATGGTATTGTTTGGGAATGCAATCCTACAACTTTATCATTTACTTTTATCAGTAAAAAAATGGAAGAAATATTAGGATATACTTCCGCAGAATGGCTTGAAAATCCAAACTTTTGGGCAGACCATATCTATCAGGATGATCGAGAATGGACAATCAACTATTGCGCTTTAAAAACAAACCAAAATCTAAATCATGATTTTGAATATAGGATGATTGCTAAAAACGGCTCTATTGTGTGGCTAAGAGATATTGTCAATGTTGTAATGGAAAATGGTAAAGCAGTTAGTTTACGTGGTATTATGATTGATATTACAAAAACCAAAGAAGCCGAAAAAGAGTTAAATGATTCCTTCAATTTAGTCACTGAACAAAATAAAAGACTACTAAATTTCTCTTATATTGTTTCTCATAACTTAAGATCACATACCAGTAATATTTCTTCAATTATGGATTTAATTGAGCTTTCTGAATCAGAGCAAGAAAGAGATGAGATGATCCAATTATTGAAATCTATTTCTAATTCATTGAATGAAACCATGCTTCACCTTAATGATGTCATAAACATTAGAACGAATATCGGTTTAGTATCAGAACCTTTAAATCTAAATGAATACATAGATACGGCACAAAATGTATTAACGGAACAAATAACATTGAATGACGTTTCAATTACTACTGACATACCAAAAACGGTGATGGTAAACTATAATCCGGCATATTTGGAAAGTATTCTTTATAATATAATTTCTAATTCCATTCGTTATAGGCATCCTGATCGAAAACCAGCTATTGCAATAAAATGGCTTATCGAAAATGATCTAAATGTGCTTCAAATTTCAGATAATGGAGTTGGTATAGATCTTATCAAAAATGCGGATAAAATTTTTGGCATGTACAAAACATTCAGCAATAATTCTGATGCAAAAGGAATTGGGCTATTTATTACAAAAAATCAAATTGATGCCATGGGAGGCAATATAACTGTAGAAAGCGAACCTAATATTGGGACAACATTTAAAATCTATATTCAATGAGAAAAAAAACAATATGGGTAGTAGATGATGATACTATATACCAAATTATAGTCAATAAAATAATTCAAAAATCTGAAATGTTTTCTACTATATCTTCTTTCAAAAATGGAAAAGATGCAATAAATGCAGTAAGTAATTCATTAAACAATATTGAATCATTCCCTGATATAATATTATTAGATATTAATATGCCAATTATGGATGGATGGGAATTTATGGAAGAATTACAAGTTTTAAAACCTTCCATCAACAAGCAAATCATTGTTTATATTGTAAGTTCTTCCATTGCAGTAGAAGATAAAAACAAAGCAAAATCATATCCGGACATATTAGGTTATCTATCGAAGCCCGTGAATATAAATGATTTGATATTAATTGCCTCCAATGATTAAAGTATAATTAGACATTGATTTAATCCAATGAGTAACTTAAGATTGGAAAAAGGATAAATTATTAAAATTAAATTATTTCTCTCTTTATTTCCTCCAAAGTTTTATTGGTAAAGATTAATTCTTCAATAATTTTTTTTCTTAAGGCATCTAAATCATCATATTCAAAATACTTTGCCCAAGAAGTCAAAGCAAAGAGATTCCTAATTTGTTTGATTTTTTTTGTAGTTTCAAAACTAGTTCGAAGTATGGCCTTATTATCATAATTCGGATTATTTTTATGCTGGTAATTCACTGTATTATTCAAGTAATTAGCTTCTAAATAATACAATTCATCCAGTGCGTTATCCGGATAAAAATTCTCCCAAAGCGCAAAACCCAATTTAATTTTAGATTCTGATTCGGGTTTCAAAGGTTCTAATCGCCATTTGCTATTAGCCAGACGCCCCCAATGATTTGACAAACGATACATTCCAAATTTAGAATAATAATAACTGCTTCCCGATTTACTTTCATATTGAACTACCAATCCTTTCAAGCTGCTTAATGA